>Ga0222630_1000102_pt1 | contig 41783 bp, 69 predicted proteins | sample AntAcemetagenom3_FD_179842 | JGI IMG/M metagenome (GOLD analysis project Ga0222630, IMG submission 179842) | Saline water microbial communities from Ace Lake, Antarctica - #3 | ecosystem: Environmental > Aquatic > Non-marine Saline and Alkaline > Saline | place: Antarctica: Ace Lake | collected...
TCGCTGTGAATGCTGAATTCAAACTAAAATCCAAAACAGTCCCCGCCAATGCTGCTTGCGTTGTAAACTCCGCACCTAGCTTTGTGTAAGATACAGAATCGTTTCCTAATACGCTTGATGTTATTTTTGTTAGTGCCATATTTTATAAATATTTAATTTTTATATAGGAAGTTCTATTTCTGACCATATTTGGTTTTTTTCATCCCAAATGTAATTTTTATCATCTATAGGGCGAGCTATAGGAGCATCCCAATTATATGTTTCTGTATTTAAAATCCAACTTGGAAAGGGTTGGGGTGGGTAAAAGGTAGAATTATTACCATCATAGTTCCAACCTATACCTGATACATCTAAAGTTTTTTCAACCCATTGTCCAGGATTCGGTAAAGTATTTATAAATCCCTGATCAGCTAATATTGTATCAGTTATTATTCCGTTTTCTATTTTTGCAAAATTTCCCATATTATAATCCGTATTGACCTTTAGTTGCGTTGTATAATTGAGTGCTTTCTTCTGTTGATAAATTTTTGCTATAGATATAATATGCCCCTACTTTTGTACTGCTAAAAGTGAAAGTATAGTAATTGTTAAAATATGAATTTGCTCCGTTAGCAGAAAAATTAACATTTTTAAATTCTACAAAAACCCAATTTCCTGTTCTAATATTATCATATATATTAGACTTTTCAACTAAATCTTGATAGTAGGTAGGAGAACCAACGTCATTATAGTATTCTTTGTTACCCACACTATATGCTCCAATAAAATTTTGATTATTATCATCCGACCAAAATAGTGCTTGTACATCTGTGGTTTGAATCCATAGTGCGAGGGTTCCTGTAGTTGTGTTAGTTATAGCACCTCCTGTACGAGAACCACCACCATCGTTAAAATCAAACCATCCTCCAGCATTCCATGCAATACCGCCACCATCTAAAGTAAAGTTACGAGAATTGCCAGATAAATCATACCATGTATTTCCGCTGCCTGGGTATGAAGCTGTATCGCTAGCTTCTAATCGTAATTGAAGTCCGTCAGTGGGGATTGGATTACTAGGTGCGGGAAATACTAAATCAGCCCCAAAGTAAACAGCCGATAATTCAGCAGCACCTTTATAGACTTTTGATAGTTCCGTTGTGTTTTTATAAATAGCCATATTACGAAATAAAATAAATAGTATTAGCACTTGGCGTTAAAGCGTCGTACTCTCCTTGTGTTCCCGACCAATATTTTAACTCACTAGCTAGTCCGTTTTGATTTATAGTTCCGCTTACTAGCCCCCAAGACATCGTGCCATCTCCTACTGATAATAAAGCTTGACTCACTGTTCCGTTCCCAATTACATCTAACTTAGAAGCATCAACAGAGTTGTCAGATATTAATTCTTTTATTATTTTAGTTAGTGCCATATTTTAAGGTTTTACAGGTCTAGTTCCATTAGGAAAATCTGCTTGCGCAGGGTAATCTCTCAGCTCTTGTCTGAAAGTCATATACGCAGATTGCTGCGGATGGTCAGTTAATGGGACAATAAAGTCTGAGCCTTTAAGCTCATAATCTCTCCATTGTTTTTCTTCAGCAGTCTTTTCTTCTAAAGTTTTGACAGGAGCAGCAAATACGCCATTAGCATAGCTATGCCCTATTACAACTTCTTGTCCTGTTACATTTACTGTTTCGTATTGTAAAGTTGCAGCAAACTCATCAGATGCTACTATTACATTACTTACTTTACCTTCTTTTATTATAGCTATTAAGTTTTCCATTTTTATTCGTACCATTTAATTAAACAATATCCTGAGCCTCCACCTCCACCGGAGACTCCACCAGCACCACCTTGCCCGCTATTTGGCTTACCTATTCTTACCCCGCCGCCGTAATTAATAGAACCAGAACCTGCGCCATAACCAAATACTCCGTTTCCAGCGGAATAGTTCATATAACCGTATATGTCCCCCCCCCCCCAAGAATTACTTGCAATGCCATTTTGGCTGACTGATGCAGCCCCGCCTAAAGATGTAATATTAGAACCTCCCGCCGTAGAGCCCAAGAAAGAACTGTTCCCTCCTGCGCCTGCGGCTGTAGCTCCTGAGCCAATAGTTACAGAACAACTTGAAACTGATGTAATATACATTTTTTTTATTAAAACCTCCCCTCCACCACAGCCTGCGGCATTACTAGAGGACATACCACCTCCACCAACTAAAAACACTTCTATATAACCACCTGCATCAATTAATGCTTGAGAAGGTGTAAATGTCCCTGAAGCATTAAACTCTTCAAACTTAGGGGTTAAACCACCGCCGCCTCCTGATGGAAAAAAATCTGTTAAATTACTCATATTGTTTTGTTTTTTATAATCCTATTATTACCCATCCTTTTGTTGCCCCTGAATATACAAATTCAAATGATGCCGTGGCGTTGTCCAGTGTTAAATCCTGTGCTAGCCCCATTATGTTATTCCCATTCCTACCAACTATACAAGTAGCAACACCCGATAAGTTTGACATTTTAACAGACGCTCCGTTTGTTGGACTAGACGGTAATGTCAATGTTAAGTCCGCTGTAAGCACATACAACGAACCTGCTATAGCGGCTGTACTTGTAGATATAACAAAAGGGTTGTTTAAAATAACAGCCCCTGTTTGCCCGTTTACCGAGCTTACCGCAGTAACTAAAGAGGCTGTTGAAATAATCATAGTTTCGATTGCATCTCCAGCATCTGGTGCTTCAGAGAATGATAATGTTGTGCCTACTAAAGTATATGTATCTTTATTTTGGTAAGCCCCGTTCACATACACATCCATAAATTCAATGCTTGGAGGTGCAGTAGATAACGTAAAATCCGTTTGGGCTGTAACACCCGTAAAATCATCCCTAGTAATTGTATTTGCACTAGGAGATATATTATTAGAAACTAATGAAATAACTTCAATAGAACCGCCGTTTGGAGGGGCTGTTGTGAAGTTTAGTGTGCTACCTGTTATAGAATATGTTTCTTTTTCTTGATATACACCAGCAATATAAACACTAGTAAATAATGTAGATATAGGAGATACAGATAAAGTAAATGCTGTAGTTGAATTATCACCATTAAAATCATCTTTTACTATTGTAGCTCCGCCGTCTACCGAGCCTCCAATAGCACCCCATGCAGTGCCGTCGTAGCCTTCAAAAGTAAGTGAAGTTGTGTTGAACCTGAACATTCCAGCCACTGGCGTAGGTCTGTTGCCGTCCGTTCCCGTAGGCATCTCCAAAGCCCCAGTTGAGTCTATGTGAAGATCTGCCACCGTAACAGTTCCTGTGAATGTTGGTGATGCTAAGTTAGACTTTAAATCCAATGCAGACTGAGCAGCCGTTGATACAGGTTTGTTTGCATCGCTTGTGTTATCAGCATTACCAAGACCTACCTGTGTCTTAGTAACAGAGTGCGGGTTTGTAGTAACATCTGCTATATGCGCATCAACCGCAGTGCTATCATAAATAGTATCTGTAAATAGCGCACCTGAAGGTACATCAGTAAGCACCTGTGCATCATCAACCTTGCCATCCAATGCAGACTGAGCAGCCGTTGATACAGGTTTATCTGCATCACTTGTGTTATCAGCATTAGGCAAGCCTACCTGAGCCTTAGTAACAGAGTGCGGGTTTGTTGTATCTGCTATATGCGTGTCAACCGCAGTGCTATCATAAATAGTATCTGTAAATAGCGCCCCTGAAGGCACATCAGTCAGCACCTGTGCATCATCAACCTTGCCATCCAACGCCGCTTGAGCAGCCGTTGACACAGGCTTATCTGCGTCACTTGTATTATCAGCATTAGGTAATCCTACCTGAGTCTTAGTTACAGAGTGAGGGTTTGTAGTAACATTTGCTATATGCGCATCAATCTGTGCATGCGTGTTTGTTCCAACGTTTTGAAGAGAGTTGTGGTTACTTATTGCAGCGCCCGATTCAATCAATCCATATATTCTTGTTTGATCAAATGAACCGTTGCCCTCTACAAAGGTAAGAGACACATCAAAGAATGTAGGCTCTGATGGCCTAACCACAATACTCGTTACAGAGAACTTAGCAAAGTTGTTTATGTTAGACAGGTCATATATAAGTACGTTACCAGCATTTAAGTAATTAATGTACTCGGTAGCCAAGTTTCCGCTTGATGCCTTGTTACTAATAACCAAACTAGTTACAGAAGAGAACGCAATAAAATCGCCAATCCCTGAAATTAATGATATAGAACCTTCGGGTCTTTCTGATATATCACCAACAAAGAATGTAAAAGGAATCTGTCCCCCAATCCCTATTAACCCAAACTTGTTAAATGTAGCGGCTAACCCCTCTGCGTTAAAGTTTTTTGTTTGTCCAGTTAACCCATCAGTACCTACCCACTTGTCGTTTGAACTTGGTGTACCGTCAATTCCGTAAGATGATATTTTACCCATTTTTTTATGTAGTTATAATTGAAACAGAAAAGTCTGGTTCAGTTGCTGTAGGTGTTACGTCATTATTATCCGGTTTAAGAGTCATTGTTGCACCTATTCCATTAGAGAAAGCAAAGCCCTCTAATGGTAAAGGATACACTAATGTACCACCTGCTGGTAAGCTACAAACAATCACAGGCACTCCGTTGCCAGCAACTGGGACCTGATCTGTGTCGTATAGTTTAAAGTGCCTAGCCGTTGCTGTGTAGTTTGTAAACACTACGGTTCTTAAAATCGCTGGTACATTTCTAATTGAAACAGAGTTCACATTCACCGCTCCAGCTTTACCTATAATAAATAAAGGGATTAAAGGCGCTGCTCCTGCTCCGATTGCTATAGAGCTTGTTGCAGAAGAAAGCGGAGAAGCGGCTGGAAAGTTAGAAACCTCAACACTTCCTATTGCGTTTGATCCTGATGGTAAAGTAGCCAAAGAGATTGGCACTAAATCGTCAGTTGCAATAGATACTCTTTGAGTTCCTTCATTACGAACACCTCCCCCTGTTGAAATTAGTGTCCCATTAATCTCCATTAGTGCTGTTGGAGAATTATTCATTTGCGTAGACGAAGGGATTGTGCCGTAGGCTGTGTCTACCTGCAATTGAACCGTTGTAGATGAGCTCGTGTTCTGGAAAGAAACCCGAACATAGTTGCCATTTAAAACGCCGCCCCTTGAAAAGCCTATTCCCGCAAGGGTTGTAAAGGTTAAGGTTTGGTTAAGTTTTAATCCTAAAGAGTCTGTAAATTGCTCAATAGTTAAGATTCCTTCTTGGTCAGAAAAAGACAAAATAGAAAAAGACTGCTGATTTATTATTTCGTCAATACCCCCGATAAAAGTATCCCCTGGACCTAGTTGCGTTGTGGTTGAATTTTCCGTGCTAAAGTGATATATCTGACCAGCAGGAATTACAACAAGACCATTATGTCCAATCCCTGGATTTATTGTGCTTAATAGGTTACCTTCTCCATCCGCTGTTCTAACAGTTCCTATTGCCTTAGTGGTTTCATCGCCTAAAACAACACTACCAACCGAGCTTATCTGCCCAGTGTTAGCGTCTTCCTTATGTCCAAAGGCAGTGCCCTCAACTATTCCACTTGTAAAGGCCGTTACTCGAACCCTTAAATACTTAAAAAGTATTGGAATTTTAAATCCACCATTTACGTCTGTTGAAACAACGTATGGCTCAAGCACCTCTCCTGTGTTTTGAACTACTACATCAAAGAAAGTACCGTTATCGTTTGATCCTTGAAACCTAACAGTTCCAACCCAATTTCCAGATAATTGCAATGATATAAACTTATAAGACGATACATCAAAAGAGCCTATTAAGTCATTGTCTACAACAGTTATAGGGTTAACTGTAATAGGTATTGGTAACGACCTGTCTATTTCAACTCCTGCGCTATCGTATAAAGTCACTCTTGCTGCCTTGCTGGCCGCATCTACTTTTAGTTGGTCTGTAGAATCACCTGATTTTATTACTGCCATATTATGTTGATATTGAATAGTTTATTTTAAATGTGTCAGATAAGTAAGAAGAGTCTGTTGATTTAATAAACATCTTAAACCCTCCAGCGTATGCTTGTCCACACATTATATTAAGGGTGTCCATTGTCGCCTCATCCAGGTCCTTACCAGTACCAGCGTCATAAGCAGCAGATGCCACTATGTTAGTACTAGGATACACGTTAGCGTTTGCTACGTTAAACTCTTTTTCGTAAATAGGAAGAGATCCAAAATCAACCTCTTCTTGATATATTGTATGTGTATAAATATTATCAGTAAACAGTGCGTTTAACGGTACATTAGTAAGTACCTGCGTATCATCTACCTTAGCATCCAACGCCAACTGAGCAGCCGTTGATACAGGCTTACCCGCGTCGTTTGTGTTGTCTACATTAGTTAACCCTACTTGTGCTTTAGTAACAGAGTGAGGATTAGATGTGCTTGATATGTGATTGTCAACAGCAGTGCTATCATAAATAGTATCAGTAAACAGTGCGTTTAACGGTACATTAGTAAGTACCTGCGTATCATCTACCTTAGCATCCAACGCCAACTGAGCAGCCGTTGATACAGGCTTACCCGCGTCGTTTGTGTTGTCTACATTAGTTAACCCTACTTGTGCTTTAGTAACAGAGTGAGGATTAGATGTGCTTGATATGTGATTGTCAACAGCGGCGCTATCATAAATAGTATCTGTAAATAGTGCGTTTAACGGTACATTAGTAAGTACCTGCGTATCATCTACCTTAGCATCCAGCTTGTATTGAGTAATATTAGACGTTGGCTTGTCAAGGTCGCTTGTGTTGTTTACATCAGACAACCCTACCTGTGATTTAGTAACAGAGTGAGGATTAAGTGCACCTGCTATGTGGGCATCAATCTGTGTGTGTGAGTTTGTTCCTATATTAGATAAAAGAGAGTGATCCTCTATTCCGTTGGCTTTAGCCTCTATTACTCCGTATTTTTTTGTTTTATCAAAGACTCCGTTTCCATCAACAAAAATAAGAGAAAAATCAAAAAATGTAGGCTCTGAAGACCTTACGGATATATCAGAAACTACGTACCTAGCAAAATTATTTACATTGGACATGTCGTATATAAGTATATTACCACTACCTAGGTAGTTAATAATCTCCGATACCGATTCGCCTATGTAGGACTTGTTGCTTACAACCAAATCTGTTACAGCAGAGAAAGCCGTTAAGTTACCCATTCCAATTGGAAAAGAAATAGAACCAGGGCGCCTAACAGATTCATGCCCGGCAAAAAATTCAAACGGCACCTGTGCGCCTACGCCTATTAGTCCATATACGTTAAGCGAGTCTGCAATACCCCCTATGTTAAAGTTCCTCGTAGACCCCGTCACTCCGTCCGTACCAATCCACTTATCGTTGGCGTTTGGCGTCTGGTCTATGTCGTATGAGGTAATCTTTCCCATGTCGCAAATTTACGAAAATTATTTAAACCTAATAAGCAATAAATTGAATAGAATAGAAACCCCTAAAGAAATAATAATCCATATAGGAATTCTATACTTAATGACCTCATGATTGCTTTTCTCTATGCTTGATTTCCTTACCGTCTCAATGCTCTGAACCACGCTGTCTAAGTTTATGCGAGCCTCTATGGTGTTGTTTTTTGATTCTATTGTTATATTGCCTTGCGGAACAATTAATCGTTGCTTAAATGGCCTTAAAATGCCTAAACTATCGCACGGTTCTTTTATAAAAATACTATCTATTACCGCCTTAGTAATAATCCGATCTTTTGTAACAATTATAGTATCGTTTTTAACTATTTCAGTTGTTTTTTTCTTGACGCCGCAAGAGGTAAATATTAAAAGTATAATAATTATTTTTTTCATTGTATATGAAGATTAAATTGTTTAGGAACAAAAGTAAGCAATTTCTTAAGCGTAACCACACTATTGGTGACGTCCTTTAAGCCATCCTTATTAATGTCTTTTAACCTATCACCAACAAGAATACACCCAAGTATATCCGTGTAGTAGTTTCCATTGTGAATAAGAATATATGATCTTCCCTCTACATTAGTAACATGAAGATGGTTGCTGTATTTTTTGGAAAACCTACTCTTTACAACATAACAGCCTATAGGAATACAGCTAATCTTAGAGGCATTGTCCAACCAAGGAAGCTCTAAGGTCTTGCACTGAAATAAAATAATTCCTTTATCATCCGAGATAGTAAATGTACCAGTTGTCTGCTCCTTATCAAAGCGTTCCCTTACTATCCTATACTCCATTAAATGTCTTTCTTCTTGAACTTGCTCAATATAATTTCAGGCAAAGCCCTTAGTGCTTTAATTGTAGAATCCTTTGCAAATAAGAACGCAAGGCCTATAATTAACAGTACTATGAAAATGTAAGTGTTAGCACTTTCCACCATAAATATGTAGGCACCACCAGCTATCATAACAATAATACCCAAAAGGGTAGTTTTCCAAGATTTTACTATGTTACCCATTACTTTTTTGGTTTTCTGCCCGGTCTTTTATCTCCGGCCATGGCGCCTGGAATATCTCCTATTTGATTGGCAACCTCTTTTAATGCTGCTATAACATCAGAGGCTTCCCTGCCAGTTTCTTTAGCCCTAATTCTAGCCTCACGAATTATCTCAAGCGCCTTTATCCTAAGGTCCTCAGCCGTGTCCTCTACAAAATCAGGCAAGTAGTCGCCGTCCCTATCATTAAAGACTCCCTTACTATGAAGGTATACTGCCAATCCAAATAAACTTACTACTACTGCTACTACTGCTAATACTATCATTTTTTTAATATTTTTTTAATGCGTATAATTGTATACACAAGAGATGATAACAAAACAATGCTTGTTAAAAATGTGTTAAAATCCGCCAAAACAGCAAAAGTTACTGCCCCCAAATTAATTAGTCCAATCTTCAAGTCTTCCATGTTTTAGTTATTTACCTTGTCCACCGCCTCTAGCTCTATTAGCTTTTCTGCGTTCCATTATTAACGATCCATTTTTGTGAGAGCAGTCCATCTGACTACCATCGCCATATGTACCGTTGTCTCGCCTGAACTTAGTGCATTCAGCTTTTTTTTTATTAGTGCTTACTCTGTTCTTTTTTTGGTACGCAGTATCATAAGCAGATTTTTTCTTCTTTGCTTCTGGGTTCTTGTCGTAGTATTTTTGAGTTTCTCCTTTAGCCATTCTTATAAGGGAATAAATCGTTCAATGTTTTTTGTCTCATAACTACCATTTTACTTTATCAGCCCAGTAGGCTGCAGACATTTTTCCTTTAGAAATATTTTTAGCATGCCTTGCTTTAAAACTTTTCTGTCTGGCCTTACCTTTATCAGTAGATGGGGACGATCCCGCACCACTAACTCCTTGCTGCCCGAACCTTATTAGTTTCTCCTTTCCACCTTCGCATGCCTTGACAACATGTGACTTTGTTTTGTGAGAAGGAGTCTTAACAGGTTTGTTGCAATTCATTGTTTTTTTACAAAGATAATAATTTTTAACTTTGCATATATGGCAAGTAGAAAAATGAATCGAATTGGAGGAACCCCAGAGATACTAACCGTTAGAAGGAACGTATCAATGGGAAAAGCTAAAGAGTATAATTATTTAAAGTACTGGAGGGTCGCAAGAAAGTATATTTTGCACAGATATAAAATAACAGGGCCGGAACTAGATATTTTCTTATACCTATACGATGAAGACGCATTTACTAAGGACATGTTCCTGGAATACTGTGCTACTCTAAAATGGAATAACCAGAGGCTAAATGAAATGATAGCAAAAGGATACATTAAACTGTGGAGAGATGGTGCTCGAAAACAAAAAAACCTATACGTACTTACGCAAGGCACTAGACGCATATGCACTCTTTTATATAAAAAACTTGCAGGAGAGAATATACAAGAAATCCCCCGCTTCAATGATATGATGCGAGGGTCTTGTTACTCAGACAAAGTGTACTCAACTGTTATAAAGAAAATGAACGCCGCTAGGGACGAGTCACGACGCCTCGGTCAGTTACCACAAGGTACTTAACACCATCTAACCTTATGTCAGATGCGGCCGCTATGTCGTAATAAACCTCCATGCCTTCGTCAAGATCTAGCACGTCTTCTCCTACAGAGATAACCTTAGCTAGTCGGTACCTAATCTTAGAATCCGATATATCGGTTATAGTAAGACCGTTACTTGTTTTTACTTCTTCTTCTACTTTTTTTAGTAGGATATGTGTCCCTCTTGCTTTCATCCTCTTATGTTATTAATGACGGCGGATGTCGTAACCAATGTCATCACCACGCTCGTCGCGTTTATAATACAGTTCTTAGTAACCTTAAGAGGGTCAATTATTCCCATTTCGTACATATCACCTGTTTCTCCTGTTCTTACATTAACGCCTACACCCGTGTTTTTTATGTCAGCATTATCTAGTATTGTAGCTATCGGTGCCATCAACCCAGCGACTACTATCTCTATCGCCATGTCCTGCTCGCTCATAGTAATAAACTGCTTAATAAAGTCTGGCCAGTCCCATGGACTTTTTACCAGATCAACCGCCTCAAGGAGAGCTACCCCTCCTCCTGCTACGATGCCCTCCTCTAAGGCAGCTCTTGTAGCAAATATTGCGTCCTCTACCCTGTCTCTCTTCTCCTTCATCTCGACTTCTGTCGATGCACCTACATGAACAACGGCTACCCCGCCGGCTAATCTAGATAGTCTGTCCTTATAGTGCCAAGCGTTCTGGTCGTCAACGTGCTCAGATATTAACGCCCTTACCATGTCCGCTCTTTGCTTAACCGCGTCAGCGGTTTCGCCAATATTTAAAGTTATAACTGTCTCTTTGTCAGTACTTACCGATTTGGCAGCCGTTCCTAAAAACTCCCCCGTTACAGCGCTAAAATCTATTCCCGTATCATCGCACACTACAGTGGCACCCGTCATAATCGCTAAATCCTCCAATAACTCTAACCGGTTTAGTCCAACCCCTTCAGGAGATAATACATTTACCTTAAGTTTACCGTTATGCTTGTTTACATTAAGTGCATGCATTACACCTGGCTCAACATCAGCGATAATAAGTATGGATCTCTTATTCTCTATCGCTACCTCCAACACCGTGTAGATGTCATCCATAGCGGTTATCTTCTTGTCTGACAAGAATACCACTGGGTTATCAAGGATAGCCTGCTTGCGTTCCTGGTCAGTGATCATCACATTAGATTGGTACCCCCTCTTTAGCCTTGTACCTTCTGCTACTGTAGTATATGTCTTACCGGTCATTGACTGCTCAATAGTAACCGCCCCTTCAACACCAACTTTCAAGTAAGCCCCTGCAATGATTTTACCAATCTCAGAGTCATTGTTAGCAGATATAGTTGCTACGTGTTCTAACATCTCATTAGTTACAGGGCGAGATTTACTAGTTACAGCATTTACCGCTATCTTGCTTACCCTTTCAATCTCACCCCTTAGAAGGGTTACATTAGGGTTGTGCTTATTTATTAAGTGGAACGCCTTAGTAAGCATTGCATTAGCAACAACTACAGTAGAAGTCGTTCCGTCTCCAGCAATATCACCAGTCTTCATAGAACTTTGACGCACTATATTAATACCAATGTTCTCTACCGGATCCTCAGACATGAATTCTTTTGCAACAGATACACCATCCTTAGTTGGATGAGGTTGCCCTAACTCGTTCTCGTAAATAACAGTTCTGCCTCCTGCACCAAGAGTAGATGAAACCACCTTATTTAATTTGTTCACTCCAGCTAGTAGCTTTTTCCTAGCTTCCTTGCCATATGTTGTCTCCTTTAAAATCATATTTTATTAAATTTATACCACAAAGATACACTTTTTTGTCGACATTGACCTCGGTTACTCTTAATATAAAATTTTCCTTTAATATTTTTTTTTTTTTTTTTCAAAATGCATAGCAAAGTCGACATGTCGACACGGCCCTTACTCTCACTGGGCAAAATGCATGTCGACCTTGTGTCGAGGTGTCGACATTTTAGTCTTTTCTGGCTGGTTTTCAATAAATGCAAGTTTTCTTCTCCCTGTTTTCTCCCGTTTTATGAAAAGTGCGACATTTTGTGTCGACATAGCGACATTTCGTGTCGACCCGTGTCGACCCCTTATAGATTTTAAAATGCAAGATATACATGTCATTAGGGTTATATATACATTCTAGGGTCGGCCCCTCTTTCAGAAACCCGTTTCGAGTTGGCACCCCCCTTTGGTTTAATCTGGCTTCATTTCAACTTTTTTGTCTTTTTCTTTTTACCCTTGTGACGTGTACCTTATATATATGTACTCTTTTTATTCGGCTTAAAGGTTTTACGTTTTATGGGTTCTTACATGGTCCACCTCTTACATGGTCCACCTCTTACATGGTCCAACTCTTACATGGTTCACCTCTTACAGGGTGAATCTTACAATGTGCCCCATGCACGCATTAATGAGGCAAAAAGGGGATAATGTGACTGAGGTACACTTTGCAAGGGTTAAACGTGTCTTAGATAGGGTTAGATAGGGGATAAACCCTCCCACATTACACCCTAGCCAATAAACATATAACAATATTAATACATGTATAATAGTCTAATTGACTGCAAATTACCTCTTATCGAATCTTAAGGTTCGTTCGTCTACAGCGAATGATAGTTTCAGCGAATAACTGAACCAACAAAGATGATGTTTGATGTACTTTTACAGTCTAGTTAAAACATTATGAAAACAGAAAACAACACACCGAAAAATTTAATCAAACTTTTGAACCAAAACAGAATAACCTTAGAGTCCTATTCATTCAGGCTAAAGGCAAACCAATTAAATATAAGAACCTATGAAAACAAGTAGTATTATTCCGTCTGAAATGACAGACAAAGAACTAAGAACCATTTGCGGACACCTTTTTACCGCAAGAAATTGGGGCCAAAGTAACTTTGTAGTAACCCTACCTAATGGATTAGGCTACATGGTGGACGTAAAAAGACAAATAGATTACAATAACGAGATAACAAAGAGAGCAACTAACTAAAATATAGAGATCATGAAAACATACAAAGTAAAAGTAACAGAAGATTATACCGCATGGTACAACGAGTCTAACCAGCTTCACAGAGAAGATGGGCCAGCGGTGGAGTATGCAAGCGGAGTTAAGGCGTACTTTATTAATGGAGAGCTTCACAGAGAAGACGGGCCTGCAATAGAGCGGGCAGACGGAAGTAAGGACTACTTTATAAATGGAGAGAAACTAACCGAACAAGAATTCAAATCTTGCGAAAATAAGATTGTAGAAATTGAAGGTGTAAAGTATAAACTAACTAAAGTATAGAGAAACCATGAAAAAAGTATTTAGCAATTCAGACGAGACAATTCACATTTTTGCACAGCAGTCTCAAAGCGAAGGAAGAAGTTCAAACGTATTTTTTGAAGGCACAAAAATATACTCTTATGGACACCACTATTTGTTGGGCGAATTTATAGACAAGGATACAATAGTCATTAATGATGAGGGCTATAGCTCAACCACGAGAAAGCATATATGGTTATTAAGCTCTGGCACAAAGCAATACCGACAATTTTACAAAACAAATGTAGATATAATGTTAGTTTATTCAAATGTGCAGTCTTTAGTAAAAAAATTAAGCAAGGCAAATAAGAAAGAACTATATACAATGCCTATTTTAAGTCATTACAAAGAGCTAAATAAGTATCTTGACTATACCAAAACAAAAACACAAATTAGTAAAACAAAGGAATACAAGTATATTAAAAAGATAGCCCTATCTATTGAAAAAGACACGCCAGCTTTACTAGAAGCTATTAAATTAAGACAAATAAAGGAGGCTATAAAACAAAGTGAAAATATAGCAAAATTTAGAAACCACAAAACTAATTACGTAAGGTCGAAATTTGACTACTTAAGACTGAGTATAGATAATACTTATATTGAAACGTCTCAAGGCGTTAAAATAGCCATTCAGGAGGCTAAAATCCTAAACAACCTAATATCTAAAGGCAAAGATATAAACGGCTTTAAATTAGGGTACTTTACTGTTATTGGTATTGCAAATAATATACTAAAGGTGGGTTGCCATAACATTGAGTTAAAGGAAATTAATTTAATAACTAAATATTTATAATAATGAGAACAATAGAAACAAAAGTTTATTCGTTTAATGAATTGAGCGAGGAAGCAAAAGAAAATGCAATTAATAATATAAGAGACTTGGACCACGATTTTACAGATTGGGCAGTAGATGATTGCTCTTTGTTTGAGCCAAAGGAAAGAGACTTAGAGGTATTATTGGGGAAAGATTATAGATTTCCTTTATTCAAAAACAACCGAAAAAATATATATTTCGAATTTGATAGGTACACTTTTTTAGAATGTGACAAAGCTATTGAAATCACCAATGATGCACACTTTTTTAAGTGGCTTAATATACCTAAAAGATTAGCGAATAAGTTAGAATATGAAATATATACACCTAATTATACAAATTCTAGCACTAAAATAGAATTTAGTCACTATAAACAAAATGACTTTACAGATATTGAACAAGATTACCTAGGTCAAGCAATGAACAAATTTGAGTCTCATATTCAATATGTATTAAACAGAATTAAAAAAGATATTCAATACAATTATTCGAACCAGGGAATTATAGACACAATAGAGGGAAATGACTATGAATTTACAGATAATGGTAAGTTAATTTAATTTTAATATGAGAACAATAGAAACGATTAAAGCAACGCCAAATTACAGTAAAAGAACTTTTACAATAAGAAAATATATCTCCGGTAAATTATTTGTAAAATATCGAACCATTAAAATGAGTGAAGATGATTTTAATTCTGAAAGCATGAATACCAGTAGCGATTGGAAACATTTTTTAAAGTCAGATGATTATTATATAGTAAAAAATTAGAAAGTAATGGATTTAAACTATCAATGCATAAAATGCAACTATATTAATCATAGTACAATAGTGTACTGTGTAAATTGTAATACCAAGAATTTATGAAAACATACAAAGTAGAAGTAAAAAAGGAAGTAACTAGATGGTACAACGAGTCTAACCAACTTCACAGAGAGAACGGGCCTGCAGTGAAGTATGAAGACGGAGGTAAGGCGTACTATATAAACGGGAAGCTTCATAGGGAAGACGGGCCTGCTGTAGAGTGGGCAGACGGAGACAAGTCTTATTTTATTAATGATAAACTTCATAGAGAGGACGGCCCTGCAATAAAGTATGCAAACGGAAGTAAGTTTTACTTTATAAACGGAAAACTTCACAGAGAAGACGGGCCTGCAGTGAAGTATGTAATCGGATCTGTAGGGTTTGAAAACGGAGATAAGCTATACTACATAAACGGGAAGTACCTAACTAAAAAACAGTTTAGAGCCTGCTATGGTAAGACTGTAATAGTAGACGGTAAAGATTTCACTATAAACATCGGAAAACCAAAGGGCAGATACGTGGTGCCGTGTTTTGCAGTAGAGCAAACAGAAGAGGCCAAGAATAAAATACTAAACGGCAAGGAGTATGACTCTTTAGGTGGTTGGACTAGCAAAACAGGAACCTACCATTTGAGTGCTAATTATCATTTTATTTCTTTAAGCATGGCTCTTAAGTGGGCAAAAATTAAAAACCAAGAGGCCATATTTGACCTAGAAACTAGAGAAACCATATACTTATAAAGACATCATGACACTAACAGAAGTAAAAAGATATTTTAAGGAGAACAAGTACGAGCCTAGACACAATCAAAATTATATATCTAAGGCCATTAATAAACTAAGCAAAGAGACGGGGCTTGAGGGCTACGACCTACTGAGGCTTGTTATTGATAACGTACCAATTGATGCGGCACACACGCACAGTTATGGCTTCCACACAAGCAACGGGAGACACTTAATAGAAACATTTCAAAGATACTATCACGAACAGTAAGAACTTATGAGAACAGGACAGAAAGCAATGACAAAATTTTGGGAGTTAAAGGACAAGTGTTACGATGAAGACTACGACCTCATCGACAACCTACACGATGATTTGTTTTATCAGATACAAGGGCTAGGCGAGTCTCTAATGGAGGCTAAGGAAGACCCGAACGCCTATGAGAAAGAGTTTAAGGAGGCTTTATGCCTAGCACAAAGCATTGAAGCGTACTTCAACAGGGTAGAGGGCGGCCAAACGAAAGAGGAAGAATTTAATTTTATATACGGATAAGAACTTATGACACAAGCAGACAATGAAATAATACAAGGACTAATAATGGCATCAGTAATAGTAATCTTTTGTTACTTATGGGTAACATTTAAACTTAAGAAATAATGAGAATAAGAATAGTATTAGGCTACAATAAAGATCCGGAAGAAAGCTGGGTAAAGCATTACAAAAAAAACGGGTGGTTGTACAACAAGGAATGGGAGGCAATTTACTACGACACAGAAATACCATTTATGCCACACGAAGGGCAAAGACTATCGGTAAAGAACCAATTAAAAATAGTCTCTTATGCGCGCTATCATTTAGGCAAAGAGCACGATGGGTTTGACGGAGTAACAGCAATATACGTAAAAGACGAATAACATGAAATACAAAGTAGAAGTAACAAAGGAATCCACTAAGTGGTACAACGAGTCTAATCAGCCTCACAGGGAAGACGGGCCTGCGGTAGAGTTTGCATGCGGATACAAGGCTTACTATATTAACGGAAAGCCTCACAGGGAAGACGGGCCTGCGGTAGAGTTTGCCGAAGGATATAAGGAATACTACATAAACGGGAAGTACCTAACCAAACAAGAGTTTAACAGTATAAACAGAGCCCGCAAGACTGTAATAGTAGACGGTATAACATACAAAGTAGAAGTAACGGATTACAGCACTAGATGGTACAACGAGTCTAACGAGCTTCACAGAGAAGACGGGCCCGCAATGGAGTGGGCTGATGGGACTAAACATTACTACATAAATGGTCAACGTCACAGGGAAGACGGGCCTGCTATGGAGACCGCAGATGGAGAAAAACATTACTACATAAACGGAGAGCGTCACAGAGAAAATGGGCCTGCGGTGGAGTATGCATACGGAGGTAAATCCTATTATATAAACGGGAAGTGTCTAACGAAAAAAGAATTCAAGGCCTGCGATGGCAAGACTGTAATAGTAGACGGCATAACATATAAATTAGTAAAGATATGAAGACATACAAAGTAGAAGTAACAAAGGAAGTAACTAGATGGCACAACGAGTCTAACCAGCCTCACAGGGAAGACGGGCCTGCTATAGAGTGGGCAGACGGACGTAAAGCGTACTATATTAATGGAGAGCGTCACAGAGAGGACGGGCCTGCTATAGAGTGGGCTGATGGGACTAAACATTACTACATAAATGGTCAACGTCACAGAGAAGATGGGCCTGCTATAGAGTACGCAGATGGAGACAAGTCTTATTATATTAATGGAAAGAAACTATATGAAGAAGAATTTAATAATAGAAACAAATCTTGCGAAAATAAGATTGTAGAGATTGAAGGGGTAAAATACAAACTAACTAAAATAGAGTTATGAAGACATACAAAGTAAAAGTAACGGATAAAGTAACTAAGTGGTACAACAAGTCTAACCAGCTTCATAGAGATGAAGGGCCTGCTATAGAGTATGCAAGAGGAGGTAAGGAATACTTTATTAATGGAGAGCGTCATAGAGAGGATGGGCCTGCAATAGAGTGGGCAAATGGAAGTAAATATTACTATATAAACGGGAAACTTCTAACCGAACAAGAATTTAAATTAGTAAAGATATGATAACATCATTTTTTGAAACAAACGTACACTGTGAATGGGCGGCCTCATTTCAGAGCGAGGAACTGTATATGTTGTGCTTACCAATATTAGAAAAGCACGCAAAGGATAATAGAATGACACTAACAGAAACAATATGAAATACATAGTAGAAGTAACAATAAAAACAGACATCAACGAGGAGTTAATAGGATTGGATAAAAATCTAATACTAAGGGACGACAACGACAACCTAGTAGACTACCTTGAAGAAGACAGCCACGACCTCAACGAAAATGAGGCGGTAGACTTTGGCTGGGAGAGAGAGATTGAGTTTGACTCATTACAGGAGGCTCAGGCTTACTTTGATCAAATAGATTTAGAGATTACAATGGTTGAACTTATTAGCGAAGACCAAGCCTTACTCAATAAAATATGTTAGGGTTTCATGATTGGATGTTAAAGATAGGCAGCATCCACTACGCAAATGACAGGCAAATGGAGATAGCCTTTAGGGGTGTTAGACCTATCTCAGAGAGACGCAAACAGGTTGAAAAACTAAGTATAATGAAATGACTTTAATAATAGCAATAATTGTAATAATTAATTTATGGAAAAAGTAGAAAGACGTGATTGGTGGAACATGAAAATTAATCCAATCACAGGTTACATGATTGAGGACAGGGTAAATAAGGAGAAAAAAAATGAATAAGTTATTCTTATACATTTGCGTAACAGCAACTATTTATCACGCAGTAGAGGGGCAAACAGATGAAACCCCTCTAATTACTGCTACGGGTTTCACTATAAACATAGATAAGCCAATGAGCCACCGTATTATAGCGGTTAGCAGAGACCTTGAAAGGAAAGGCTTCCCTATGGGAACTAGGGTGTGTGTAACTAAAGCTGGTCCAATGAACGGAATATGGTTTGTTGAGGACAGAATGAATAAAAGATTCAGTAACAGGATTGATTTTTTAGTCAATACTAGAATAAAACAAGGAAAATGGGACGATGTTCGTATTAGACCGACACCTCGACACAAGGTCGACATGCATTTTGCCCAGTGATAGCAAGGGCCGTGTCGAGGTGTCGACTTTTACTCTCACTTAGCAAAAAAAAATAATAAAATATAATAAAAAAAAATATACAGAATAATGGAGGCTAAACTCGACACAGATTACAAAGGCATAAGAGTTTCATCTTGGGGAGGCAGAAAATATTTCAAGGTTACTGTTTGTACAAATAACAAAAGTATTCACGTAGGATTGTACAAGGACAAGTTAGAGGCTATAAGGGCTTACGACTTGTATATTATAAGAATGGGGCTAAACAAAAAGACTCATTTTTTAAAGAAAAAACTTGCATAGGTGGTAACATTACAATACATTTGCGTATGAAGGAAATATTCTACAAAATAAGAGAACAAAGAGGTGCTGCAATACTAGATGAGAAGGACTCTCTAGGAGTAATATATAAAGGCATTAAGTACATACTTGAGGGAGATGTTTTGACAATTCTAAACACTGACACAGATCTATACTCAAGAGTATCAACGGAACAATTTAATTTAATAATAGAAAGATGGAAGTAAAAATTTACAGAGAACCAGAGAATGAATCACTACTAACGAATGAGAATGAGTTAGAGCAGTACAGACAACTTATAAAGGACTTAGGCATGCCCGAAGTCTCAGAAACAAAGAAACCAAGCGTATACCAGCCTCTTAATTCGGCTATGCAAAAACAGATACGGGCACTATGCCCTATGAACGTAGATGCTTTTAAGTACAACTACTCAACAATACCAGTAGAAGTATTAAAGGTGTTGGATTTTTGCAAGACAAACGAAGTGTTTGACGGATACCAAATATGGTATGATGACAAGGAGCCAGACCCTGTTCTTATTGGATGGACATGGATGGATGAAGAAGCTAAGCAAAGAGACTACTCATGGAAGAGACACCGTGCTCTTATTGCTAGGTGGGGAGATTGTGCATTGGAGATGCCTGATTTATTACAAAAAGGTTTTGACAGAATAAGGGTTCAACTCTTGGATATTGCGAACTCTTCTAACAATGTATCGTCTAACATGATAAAAGACCCAGACATATACGTTAGAAAGATATTGTCTGGCGATTCATTCTCTTTCTTGAATGATCTTTCTGGAAACAGTGGTGATTTTAATAGCGAAATATACTAGCCATGAAGACAACTAAGTGTTACAACGAGTCTAACCAGCTTCACAGAGAGGATGGGCCTGCTATAGAGTATGCAGACGGAGGTAAGGCATACTATATAAACGGGAAGCTTCACAGAGAGGAAGGGCCTGCGGTAGAGTCTGCATACGGAGATAAGTTTTACTATAGAAACGGAAAACTTCACAGGGAAGACAGGCCAGCTATAGAGTGGGCAAACGGGTATATTGAATACTATAGAAACGGGAAGCAACTAACAGAAGAAAAATTTAACGGTAATACTGCAGAAAAAGCAGCGGATCACTATGCACACAACTACTTTGATATGCACGAAACAAATAGTTATAAAGAACTAAGAAAAGGGTTCATGGCTGGTGTTGAATGGGCAAATAAAATATAAAAGTTATGAGCGGAGGAACATTTGATTATAAACAACATCATATTAGAGATATTTACGAAACTATCCAAAATGACATAGATAGAAACGGTAAACTAAAGAAGAACTCAAAGAAGAAGGTTGGAGGACCCCTGAATGGTATGAAAAGTACCCTGAAGATTTATATCATAAAAAATATGAAGATGAAGTGATAGAGAAATTTAAAGAGGCAGTAGAAGCCTTAAAGAAAGCATACACATACGCCCACCGCATAGACTGGTTGCTTTCAGGAGATGACGTCGAAGAGTCATTCCTAAGAAAATTAAAAGAAGAATTATGAAAGACTTACTATTAAAACTAAGAGCTTGTGAGGAGGCTGTTGAATGGGCTGGAGACAAGACAGCTGAAGAGGTTATTGCTACTTGTTATAGAGGAGATTGGCTATTATGGTTAGCTTATCATCTAAAGGTAGATGATAGACCGTTTACGCTTGCTAAGGGTCATTGTGCGAATACAGTTAGACACTTAATAAAGGATGAAAGAAGTATTAAAGCTGTGGATGCTGCCATAGCATACGGCAATGGGGAGATATCTAAGGAAGAGCTTAAAGATGCTTCTGATGCTGCTTATGATGCTTATGCTGCTTCTTATGATGCTGCTGCTTCTTCTGCTTATGCTTCTGCTGCTTCTGCTTATGCTTCTGATGCTGATTATGCTATTGCTGCTGCTTCTTCTGCTTCTGGCGCTTATGCTTATGCTGCTTATGCTTCTGCAAAATCAAACCAACTAGAAACCGCTGATATTTGCCGAAAATACTTAGGACACCTAATACTAGAGTTATGTTAAGCGATTGCTTCGGTGCGGAGGCTTGGTATGAGTCTGACATCTGTTCTGATTGTATGGAACATTGTGAATTTAACGAAGAAGAATAGAAATTATGAAAGAACAAGAATTAACAAACTTAGGATTTGCAAAAATAAATATTTCGGCAGAAGAAAGTGGAGGTAATGCCTTTTATTATTTTGATTTAGATATTACACGCTACACTTCATTAATTTCAAACTCAAACGATGAAGCCTTAAAAAATGAATGGCAAGTAGAATTTTTTCAAGATGATAGCGTAGTTTTTACAGATATAAAAGATTTACAATTATTCATAGACATTATAAGAAGAAATATAAAATGAAAGACTTAAAAATTACAGCCCCACAAGGCTACGAGATTGACAAAGATAAAAGCACTTTTGAAAATATTGTGTTTAAGAAACTAAATGAACTACCTAAGACTTGGGAAAATCTAAAACAAATAAATGGGTTTTATACAACTACTATGTCTTTAATTAATGTAGTTCTAATAACTGTAATTCCCAATCGCAGTAACCCCACTGGGAGAAACGTTTTTAAAACAGAAGAACAAGCTAAGGCATCTCTTGCACTTGCTCAGTTATCACAGCTAAGGGATGTTTATAGGTCTGGTTGGGTTCCGGATTGGGATGGGTACGAGTGTAAATTCTGTATTTTTTTTAGTGGAAACACTATTGATGTTCATGTCCTACATAATTCTAGCGAATTTCTTTCCTTCCAAGATCAACAAACGGCTGAGTTATTCCTTGAAAACTTTAGGGATCTTATAGAACAAGCTAAACCATTAATGAGTTAGATATTGAAGAGGATAATGGAAGCAAAAGATTATTTAAAAAGTAAAAATATATGGTTAGGAACTACGGTTGCAGATATGAAAGCACCTGAGAATTATGAAAAACAAATAATACTAGAGAAATTATGATGAAACCTTACAAAATTACAATAGAACAATACGAAATGAAATTTTCAGTAGAATTAGACCACTCAGACGTCTCTTGGGATGAGTATGTTAGTATGTTAGAAAGCATATCAAAGGGGGCTGGTTGGGGTGAAGAAAATGTAAGAGAACTATTTGGATAGTATGGAAAACAGTAATTTAAAAACAATGGACAATAAAACAGTGGACTTACTTGATAAACTAATTACAGATATTAGGATTGAGAATCAAAAAGGGAATAACATAAACAAACTTGACCAAATGCTGTATGATTTACAGATAACGATATTTAAACAGATAAAGTAATGATTTTTATTGTAGGTAACTAACCGATATAATAAACTTTTAACATATATAAACTATCTAAAGTATAGAGTTATGAAAGACTTAAAAATTACAGCCCCACAAGGCTACGAGATTGACAAAGAAAAAAGCACTTTTGTGTTCAAGAAACTAAATGAACTACCTAAGACTTGGGAAAATCTAAAACAAATAAATGGGTTTTATACAACTACTATGTCTTTCATTAATGTAGTTTTAAGTTCTATTTATCCCACCAGTTACCCCACTGGGAGAAACATTTTCAAAACAGAAGAACAAGCTATAGCATCTCTTGCTCTTGCTCAGTTATCACAGCTAAGGGATGTTTATAGAGCTGGTTGGGTTCCGGATTGGGATGGGTACGAGTGTAAATTCTGTATTTTTTTTAGTGGAAACACTATTGATGTTCATGTCCTACATAATTCTAGCGAATTTCTTTCCTTCCAAGATCAACAAACGGCTGAGTTATTCCTTGAAAACTTTAGGGATCTTATAGAACAAGCTAAACCATTAATGAGTTAGGATATGAAACAACTATTATTAATATTATTATTTACAAGCTGCTCGGTAGATGAGCCTATAGCAGAGGATTGTGCTATACAATACCAACCACAAAGAGGGTGCTTTATAGTAACTGGATTTAGGGTAGACTTAGACTGTAACTTAGAAGTTGTTTATGTTATTTAAGGCATACGCAATGGTCGTATCTATTCCATAGCTACTGAGAAAGATGAATGGAAACTGTTGACAGTGAAAGATGGATTATGTTATTAAAATTATAGAAGAAGCGATGGCAAAACAAAAAATTTATTTAGCTGGTGGGTTTAAATCAGACTGGGCTAATGAAGTAAAGAAATGTTCAGATAATTTCCGATGGATAAACCCAAAAGAAAAAGAGGTTAAAAATGGGGAAAAAGTTGTATTGAATGTAAACGAATATGGTAAATGGGATTTACACTTTATACGTCAGTGTAATATATTATTTGTTTATGTTGAAAGAACAAATACAAGCTGTATAGGATTGTGTTGTGAAGCTGGATATGCAAAAGGATTAGGAAAAACAGTAATAACTGTATTAGAGACAAATCACGAAACAATTAAAGATTCTTACTTATCATTTATAACGCAAGTGTCTGATATTGTATTTGAAACGATAGAAGAAGGTGTTGAATACTTAAAATCTTTTGCGATATGAAAAAAATAATATGTTGGTGGAGCGGTGGGATTACATCTGCAGTAGCTTGTAAAATTGCGATTGATAGATTTGGTATTGAAAACTGCCAAGTTATAATGATTGATACTAAAAATGAAGACCCAGACACATACCGTTTTAAAAATGATTGTGAAAAATGGTATGGGGTTCAAATAACATCAATTACTGCTGTCGGTTCTAAATATGAAAGCATACAAGATGTTTGGATTAAAAAATTAAGTTTAAATACAGCTACTGGTGCAATATGCTCAACTGAATTAAAGAGATGGGTTCGCGAAGAATGGCAAAGACATAATGAGTATGAATATCAAATATTTGGATATGAGTTTGATAAAAAAGAGATGAACAGGGCTTTAGGGATGCATAAAAATAATCCAAAAGCAAAACCAATTTTTCCTTTACTTATGATGGGATATGATAAGCCCAAATGTTTCGACATTATTGAAAATGAAGTAGGGATAAAAGTACCAAATGCTTATTATTACGGCTTTAAAAACAACAACTGTTTACAGACTGGATGCGTCCAAGGTGGTATAGGGTACTGGCAATTAATGAGAGATATAAAACCAGAGGTTTTTGAGGCAATGGCAGAAATGGAGCATAATTTAACAAATCTGAAAGGAGAACCAGTAACAATGTTGAAAGACCAAAGCACCGTTGGAAAATCTAAAAGAGAAGTAAACATAAAGGATTCGTTAATTTTTTTAATTAAACATCCCGACTACCCAAAAAATATTTGCCTTGCCGATAAGCCAAGACAAAAGGTGGAACCTTTATTTGAGTGCAATGGATTCTGCGGAACTAATGATTTAAACCCAATACTTGAAACAGAAAAAGAAATTAACTTTGAATTAGGGGATATTGATAGAACTAATCTTGAACAAAAACACACAAAATGAAAGAACAGTATATACTAATGAGAAAACAAAAACAATTTGACTACCAATTACTATATAACTACTACATAAGTAAAGGAGGTGACATAGACCCTAATACTTTTATGAGAATAATAGACACCGCAAGGAGATTAGATATATTAAGCGGATTAGATGTAGAATTTGGTTTGATATCCTTACACGATAATCAAGGAAATGAAATACTGGTAATAAATTAACGACTAAATAAAACAAATGGAAGCAGAAGAATACTATAATAAAATAAGAAGACAATTAGGAACACAAGCATTATTGAGTTATCAAATAGATGGTTGTAGACTTTACGGAAAAGATGCAATTTGCAAGATGCTTGAAGATTACCACCAAGAACAGTTAAAATTATTAAATATACCCGTTGTTAGCGTTAACGAGGAACGAGAGGTGGTTTGTGGTTGGTGTAAGGGCAAAGGTTGGATAGATTACGATATGACAACAGAACCCTGTAAGGCTTGCGGAGGAAAACAAACTGAACGCTAATGGTAAGTGTAAAATTTCGTTTTAATGAATTTTAAATAAACAGATATGAATTTAATAGTAATACACGAAAAAGACCACGAATATAATGAAGAAAGCGTTATAGGTGTGGCTGATAGCGTAAAGACCGCTGAAATTATAATAGAAGAATACTATGGTAAAGGTAACTACACCGAAGTTGCTTTTAATGATATAAGAGATGGTAACCTTGAATACAGTAAGGTTATTGAAATAAAATGGCATAAAAGCGAACCGACTAAAGCAACCTTAACGCTTGAATGGTTTAGTCTTAATAAAGCATAACTAACCGATATAAGTATGTTTTAACAATTTAAAAATTTAATTATGACAGCAAAAGAATATAGAGATAAAGAAGCAATAACGAGTGCGAATTTTTGGGATGGGGATGAAATTGATTTTCATATGATTTATGAATTTGCAGAGGATTACCACCAAGCCAAGTTAGATTTATTAACTATACCCGTTGTTATGGATTGGATAAAAATAGAAGATAGATTACCTGAGCAATACGATACTGTATTGACTTATGGACACCTAAACGATGAAGGTGTAACTATATGCACACACTCTGATGGTATATTTAGATTTTGGGAAAGCGAAAAAGAAAACAAGCACAACATAACCCATTGGGCAGAACTACCTGAAACACCAAAACAGGATATAGATGATAGAGATAATAATTTTTATTGTTTATAACTAACCGATATGAGTATGTTTTAACATTTAAAAATAATTATGAAACAAACAACACTTTACGCCATTATAATCATAATAGACTTTAATCGCGCCATTATCCCGCCAAGTTGGCGCTTTATTTATTAAAACAGAATTATACCCGATAAGGTATGATTTATAGGACATTAGCATGTATTATACCCAATAAGGTATAACTTTGGATCGAATTAAACGCTTAATACTAGAGAAATTATGAAAATAGAAACAAACGAGCAGTATCACTCAAACAAAAGGTACCTCAGCTCATCAGGAGCGAAATTAATACACAAGAAGTCTGTGTATCACTTCTTAAACCAATTACCATTTAATAGTGCATCCATGCAACTAGGTACTCTGATCCATACGGCGGTCTTAGAGCCGCATAAGTTTGATGATGACTACTATGTGATGCCAAAGACAGACGGACGCACCACAGCGGGTAAGGCTGCCAAGGCTGAGCACCTAATTCTTGCCGGAAGCAAAGAGCTCATAGACACGGATACCCTGTATATTAAGGATAAGATAGTAGAGAACTTCAAGGCTAATGCGGATGCCGTTAAGTACACAAAAGGTATCATTGAGGGATCATTCTATGGAGAGCTTGAGGGTGTAATGGTAAAGGTTAGACCAGACTGTTATAATAAGGAAGAAGGTTTTATTAGTGACCCTAAGTCCTGCCAGGATAATTCTCCTAGAGCTTTTACAAGGGACGTTTACAAGTACGGATACCACTTACAGGCTGCGTTCTATAGCGACATGCTGGGCGTAGACCCCAAGAACTTTATCTTCATAGCCATAGAGACAAAGCACCCGTTTAGTGTGGAGTGTTACTCCTTAAGTGAGGAGATGATAGACAAGGGTAGAACAGATAACTCAGATGCACTTCGCCAGTGGAAGAACTACATGGACACGGGTATAGTGACTAGCTATGACGGGTACGAAAGAAATGAAAACGGAATAATAATAATATAAATTTGTTTTATCAACATTTTTGATTTACATTTGTTAACCCCGAATCGGTAGCGGGAAATCTACTGATAAATTAAATAAATTACAATTATGATTGGAAGAATCACGCATGAAGAGGCTATTCAGACTCCTCACCCAGTAAAAAAATTCTTGGAGTGGAAGTCTAATTTAAAGACCTTTACCTTCTATGACAAGGAGAAGGGTGAAGACGTAGAAGTAGCACTACCATTTAAGTTCTTGTTTCTACAGCACTATGCTAAGATCGACGGCTACAATGAGGCCACCAATGGAGGTATTGGCTCCAATGAAGTTTACAATACCACAACGGAGACGCTAACTGTGTTCGCTTTTAAGGGTGGTATTATTGCAGAAGGACTATACCAGGACATCAAGACCAAGGTTGAAGCTGCAGGAGGTAAGTACCACAGGTCTATTTATGTGATGTTAGAGGACGGAAGTGTATCTAATATCAGTGTAAGAGGCTCAGCGGTAAGCGAGTGGTCTAAGTTCATGGATCTTAACAAGAACCTGGTTGATAACCAGTGGATAACAGTGGCTAAGGCAATGCCCATGAAGAAGGGATCAGTAAGCTATACAGTGCCTGTATTCTCTATTGGTGATAACATTACCAAGGCAGAGGTTGTTAAGGCTGACGAAGCGGCTAATCTTATCGGTTCTTACTTAACCAGTAAGTTTGCTGCTAGGCAGGAGGTTATAGAGACGGTGATGGCAGAAGGCGTTGATGTAGACGCATTTTAACTAACCAAGGGGTGTGTGCAAGGCATCCCTTTTTTTATTAAGACTTATGATAGACGACGTAAAGTTTTTCCTTAACAGGGAGCTTAAAATTAACATAGAAAGAAAGACCAAGAAGAGAGAGTGGGTTGATGGTAGGGCATTATTTTACGCAATACTAAAGCAATACACTAATTTTAGCCTAGACAAAATTGGCGATGCCTTTGATAGGGATCACGCCACGGTGATACATGCACTAAATAATACGTACATGAATTCATACAAATTTGGTCCAGGCATAAAGGAGGCAAAGGAGAAATTTGATTATGTCTACAATATACACCTTAACAATCCAGAGAGGAGTCTTTGGGATGTAATGAATGATATTAATGAGGACTCTTATGAGACACAGAGAGACACAATAATAAGACTAAAGGCTGAGTTGGCCGCCGCACTATCTTTATGATAACAATATTTAGAAATATAAAGGAGACATCTACTCCTTTCTTTAAGGAGGTTGGCTTTGTGCTTGAGCGCATAAAGACGGGACACTCAAAGGAATTGGTTGATTCTATCAGGAACGAGGACGACAAGAGCGTCCGCAACGAACTCAAGAAGGGGCTTTCGGCTATATGCTTCTCAGGTACATTTAACAAGAGACAGGACGAGTCTATAATTGATCACAGTGGACTTGTTTGCTTAGACTTTGATGGATATGAGACTCCACAGGAGATGGATGCTGACAAACTAAAAATGTCTTTAGATCCCTTTGTAATGTCTGTGTTTATTAGTCCAAGCGGCAAAGGCCTAAAGGCTATTGTAAAAATACCTAAGGAACCTCACAATCACAAGAGGTACTTCGAGGGCTTAAGGGTTCACTTTGACTCTAAGTACTTTGACGTAACATCTAAGAATATTAGTCGAGTGTGTTATGAATCTTGGGACCCTGAGATACACATCAATAACGACTCCGATTTGTGGGACACTATTGTTGATCAGGAGGCTAAGCCTATAGACAGGCCTGCTGCTATGATGACTATACCGGTTACTAATGAGGGTAAGATAGTTGACAGACTCATGATGTGGTGGACACGAGACTACGGACTTGTTGATGGGGAGAGAAACCATAATGTATTTATCCTTGCCTCTGCTCTTAATGATTTTGGGGTTAAGCAATCTACGGCTGAGTACGTGATAGGGCAGATGAGCTCCGCAGACTTTACTACTAGGGAAATACTAACCACAATCACAAGTGCATACAGAAATGTTTCGGCACACGGAACAAAGTTTTACGAGGACGAAGAAGAGTTACACCGCATACGCACAAAAATAGTTAAGGGAGCGTCCTCCACAGAAATAAAGAAAGACCTAAGAGAGCTAAAGCTAAACGAGGACGCAGTAGATGATGTGTTAATGAATTTAACTAAAGACCCAAGTGCCGTAAGGTTTTGGGAAAAGAGCAACAAGGGAATAGTTAAACCTGTACACTACTTGCTAAAGGAGTATCTTGAGAACCACGGATTTTATAAATTTTACCCTCACCAGAGTGATAAGTTTATATTTGTTAGGGTTACTAATAACTTAATAAACAAGTCTAATGAGGACGAGGTAAAGGACCATGTCCTTAGCTACCTTAAGAACCACGACGACCTATCTATTTATAATCATTTTGCAGATAAGACTCGTTATTTTAAAGAAGATTTTTTGTCTCTGTTAGATAAAGTGAATGTTCATTTCTTGGAGGACACTCTTAATTACTCACACATATACTTTAATAACTGCGTAGTTAAAGCTACCAAGGATGGTATTGAAAGGATTGAGTACGTAGACTTGGGTGGGTACGTATGGAAGGACCAAGTAATAGATAGGGACTACGAGACATGTGACGGGAATGCCTGTGACTTTAGTTCGTTTGTGTCTAACGTGAGTAACAAGGACGAGGGAAGGATAAGCACGCTAAAGTCTACTATTGGATACCTATTAAGTAGCTATAAGGATACAGCATATTGCCCTGCAGTTATTTTTAATGATGAATCCTTAAGGGACACTCCAGAAGGAGGTACTGGTAAGGGGTTATTTGTTCAGGCAATAGGCCAACTTAAAAAAGTGGCTAAGATTAACGGAAAAACAATGTCTACTGATAATAGATTTTCTCTTCAAACTGTATCTACAGATACCCAGATAATATCCTTTGATGATGCGCGTAAGGGATTTGACTTTGAAGGATTGTTCTCTCACGTAACGGATAGTATGGTACTTGAGAAGAAGAATAAACAAGCGATAGAGATCCCTTTTGCGTACTCACCTAAGATTGTTATTACAACAAACTATGCCCTTAAGGGTAAAGGGGATTCATTTGTAAGGCGTAAGTTTGAGTTAGAGTTTAACAGGCACTACAAGGCGGGATTCACTCCTGCCCATGAGTTTGGTCGTAGATTCTTTGAGGGATGGGATATTGATGAGTGGTGCCGATTTGACAACTACATGGTTGACAACTTAGTGTACTATATAAAGAACGGTCTAATTGCATCGGAGTCAGAGACTCTAGACGCAAGAAAGCTAGGACAGGAAACTTGTCACGAGTTTCTTGAGTGGGCAGGACTTATTAAAGGAATACCTGCAACCCCTCTTCTTAAGTACAATAGGCGCATACTCAAGGACACTCTTTATGGTGACTTTGTTGAGGATAACCCTGACTTTTCTCCAAGATATAAGGGTGCATTAAAGAGAACGGATTTCTATAAGTGGCTTGGATATTTTGCTACATTTCAGGGTGTTGAGGTTCTTGACGGAAGAGAGAGCATGGGGCGATGGATAATTTTTAAATCAGATGATAGTGAACAACCAAAAGACGATAGCCTTGAATTTTAACTGGTGTGTGGATAACGACTTTATGGTCTATGTAGTTCCTGATAGGTTTGATCCTTCTGGAAGAGCATCGAGATGTTTTAGAGTAGCCGTAAGAAGAGGTGGAATTACTACTTGTGGTTTGGAGTTTAAAAAAATAATGGGAACAATACGCACAAGTAAAGAAGTTGTGGGGAGTGTTCTATACAAAACGCAACTAGAGGCCGAGGAGTCATTACCTGAACTAAGAAGGAAACTAAGGGAGCGATATGGGTAGGCTGATACGTTTAATTTATAGAAAAAGATATTTATGAAAACAACAGGATTCACAGAATTTATACTAGAAAACCACCCGGACCCAGATGCGTTACTGAAGGACGTGTCTATCTTTAATCAAATGTGCAAGTTAGCAGAACTTTATTGCAAAAAACATGGTAAAATATAGAGACTATCAAGATAGAATAATAAAAGAAGGCACCGATATATGTAGGGAAAGCAAATTTGTTTACCTAGCTATGGAGGTGCGCACGGGGAAGACCCTAACAAGTCTAGGTATAGCAGACAATCTTACTAGTGGTGAGGTGTTGTTTGTTACTAAAAAGAAAGCAATAAGTTCTATACAAAAAGACTATGATTTACTTCTTCCGGATTTTACTATCACTTTTATTAACTATGAGAGTATGCATAAGCTTCCCCAAAAGCAGTGGTCACTTGTTATCCTCGATGAGGCGCATTGTATGGGGGCGTTTGCGAAGCCAAGCAAGAGATCAAAACAAGTAAAACTTCTTCTCGCGTCTGACCCTTACGTAATACTTTTATCTGGTACGCCCACTCCTGAGTCTTATTCTCAGATGTACCACCAGGTGTATGGTATTAAAAGAAATCCATTTGTAAAGTACAAGAACTTCTACCGTTTCTGTGATGACTATGTAAATGTAACCGAAAGAAAAATAGGAGCCTTTAATATAAAAAACTATTCAGATGGCAAGGACACTATACTTGAGGCTATGAAGCCTTACACCATTTCTTACTCTCAGAAAGAGGCTGGATTTGAGTCGCAAATTGAGGAAGAGATACTTACGGTCAGGATGAACCCTATTACATATACTATGTGTCGTACACTTAAAAGAGACAAGGTTATTGATGGTTCAGAAGAAGTTATATTAGGTGACACAGGAGTAAAGCTTATGTCTAAGATACATCAAATGTGCAGTGGTACCGTTAAATTTGAAAGCGGCAAGAGTCAGGTGATAGACCTTACAAAGGCAGAGTTTATAAAGGAACGCTTTGAAGGTAAACGTATAGGTGTTTTCTACAAGTTTAAGGCTGAGCTGACAGCACTAATGGAGGTGTTTGGTGATGATCTTTGTATGGATTTAGATTCTTTTGATTCAGCATCTTACCCTGTGATAGCTCTTCAGATTGTTAGTGGGAGAGAGGGTATATCTTTACGTAATGCTGATTATATTGTTTTTTATAATATAGACTTTAGTGCAACTAGTTATTGGCAAGCAAGAGATCGTATGACCACAAAAGACCGCAAGTATAACAAGGTATTTTGGATATTCTCTGAGGGAGGTATTGAGCACGACATATATAAGGCTGTAAGTAAGAAAAAAAACTACACACTAAAACACTTTAATAATGACGGAGCAGCAGATACAAAAGAAGAGAATAAATCAGCTAGAGGCAGAGGGATACTACGTAATTAAATTAACTACTACCAATAAGAATGGTATTCCTGACTTAATAGCTATTGCCAAGGGGGCAGATGTTTTGTTCTCAGAAGTAAAAACCCCTAAAGGCGTACTTAGCGAATTACAGAAATACAGACTAAAAGAACTAGAAGCTTATGGATTCAAAACTGAAGTTTACAAAGGCGATTGAGTCTATCTCTTTTAGCTACGAGCTCGACATTGAAATGACCAAAAACTACGATGAAATACAGGATGATATTTTAAATGTTCTATCTATGATGGAACCCCAGAAAGATGAAATACAGTTTAAAAATTTTTCTTATGTTGTAAAGCTACGTGGCGGGGATCGGTTCTTCGTGTCTTCAATAATATACGAAACACCAGAGGACGTACTTGTGGTGGATATAAGAGAAATAGGTATTAATGAATTTCTAGATTTTATAATTAACAATAAACACATTAAATATGGAATATAAGTATAGTGACATTGAAAAGATTTTAGCTTTTACTACGTGGACGCCAAAACAAAAAATTGACGAAATGTTTAGAATAGATGCGTTTCATCGAACTAATCTAGGAAGTGACTCTACTCTTAAAGAAAAAGAGTTGGTCAACAAGAAAGCAAAGAGAATATACAAGGAAATAAGCAGAATAGACCCCGTTATAGGATCTGAACTGTTAAGAAGTATAATGTAACGTTGATAACTTTTACTTGCAATAAGACACATTACTCCTTACCTTTGATTATGAAGTATATGGAAAGAAAACTGAAATATATAAACCAAGTAATGGACAGCCTCCATGACTTGTTAAATGGAATCTACGAGTCCTTAGTTGATCAAGACTACGCTGATGCTAAAGAGAAGCTATCTGAAGCAAAAACAGTAATTGATGATATAACAAAATCAATATCAGATGAGAAATAACAAAGAATTGAAAGACTATGCGATATATTTGTACTCGCAAGGAATAACGGAAACCTCAGCAGTAGTTGATGCTGTGTATAAGAAGTATGGATACGACAAAGGAAGAGAGTCTTTGTACAAGACTGCCTGGGTGTGGCTAAGCAATCTTAGGAAATCAGATGAGCACCCTGCATTAGCAGAGGAATGTTCCTCTGTAGGGATACCTTTTGATTCCGTAAAACACGGATGGTATAAGGGCAAGCATTGGTCATTGGCTTTTAATACTGCGGATGATATTTCATTTGAAGATAAGTTAGAGAACCTAAGAGATGGCATTATATCCGACCTAAAGTCTCACACTCCGGTAAGTGCATCAATCAATAGAGACGAGGTAAGTAATGGACATATGTTGTTTGTTGGTCTTACTGACGTGCACTTAGGAGCTGTAGGGAACTTGTTAGAGGACGGACAAGACTATAATAGTAGTATAGCTGTCAAGAGATGTTTAGAGGGCGTACAAGGGATCATTGACAAGTCAAAGGGATTCAATATAGATAAGATTTATTTATTATCTGGTTCTGATTTATTTCATTCAGAGAATATGACCATGAAGACAAGAAAAGGCACTGGGCCTTTCTTAATGTCTGAGGCATGGTTTAGTACATTTAGGATCGCTAGGCAGTTATACGTTGACATTGTAGAAATGTTGAGGCAAGTGGCACCTGTAAAAGTAGTTTTTATACCAGGGAACCACGACCACTCCACTGGTTTTATGCTCACTGAATGCTGCGAGGCATACTACCATAACGACCCAGATATTGAGTTTGAGACGGGTCCAGCTCACAGAAAATATTTTCAATATGGAGACAACGCTATTATGGTGTCTCACGGGGACGGAGGTAAGGAAGCTGATCTGCCTCTTACTTTTGCTCACGAGGCCAAGAAGATGTGGTCAGAAACCAACCACAAGTACGTGTACTTAGGGCATAAACATCACAAGATTGCAAAGGACTACCAAGGGGTATCAGTTGAGTATCTTAGAAGTCCTAAGTCAAGCGACGAGTGGCATTCAATGCATCAATATAAAAACGCTCCTCAAGCAATAGAGGGGTTCATACATCACCCTGAAAATGGGCAGATAGCTAGGATAAGCCATATATTTACAGTAAAATAGATTTATGACAGCAGAAGAAAGAAAACAAAGACCACTGTACTTAGGAGTACTAAAGTATTTCCCTGATGCGTTGCTAGAGGTGGCTCACACAAGCTGGGTAGGTAACGAACAGCACCACCCTGGAGCTCCGCTTCATTGGGACAAAAGTAAATCTACGGATGAGATGGATGCTCTTATGCGACACGCATTAGGGGCTGGAACGTTAGACACTGACGGAGTTAGGCACTCAGCAAAAGTAGCATGGAGGGCATTAGCTAACCTTCAAAGGGAACTCGATGCAGAAACAAGTAAGTGTAGCTGCGGCGTTAACACAGACTGCTTATGTGGATCATAAACTTAATAAATAGAAATGAAAGAAAGCGAAATAATAAGAATTAAAAAAATTGCAGAGAACAACCAAGGACAAATACGTGCAATAGTTGATGCGGTCACAAAACTCAACCAGTTAGTCTCTGGATTGTACCACATACTACAGCATATACCCGGCTACGCCGAGGCCCTTGAAAAGGTTAAGAAGCAAGAAGATGAGCCCCTTATTTAGGGGCTTTACTTTTTGTTATTATTTTGCTTACGTCTCTATATATAGGAATCATTCCTGTAAAAAGAAATGCATCAGTAATGTTTTGGGCATTAATTAGATCTAAGTAGCTAGGTGGTTTTTTACCAGTGTCGATGATATTAAGATTTCTTAGCTTGGCGTATTCTTCTAAGGCCTTTCTGTCGTTTACGGACTTAATAGTCTTTGACGACTCTCTAATTACCTTATCTATTGATTTCACAAATGGGCTGTATGGACTAGTAGCTATCTTTGCCCCCTCTTCTTTCCAGTTCCTTTTTATTTTATCCACAGAAGATACATTGTAAACAAAAGAGTCCTCATATTTATTGTACTCTTTGCCGTCCCTCAAGAAGGCTCCGTTTTTTTCATTCATATGCTCTATGTACATGTTAATAGGAATATCTGGTAGGTTCCCAAGGTTTCTTCTAGATAATAGGTTCACGCCCGCAGATACCATCCCTTTGCCAAGTTCTATAGCGTGATCATTCAGCGTCTTGTCTTCTTCTTCTTCTTCTGTGTCTATACCCATTAATGATAGAACAGCCCCGTAAGCAACGGCAGAGGCTCCTGCTGATACCTTAAAGTATAAAGCGGATCTAACTCCTATAGCTGATAGCGTCGCTAAGCCTCTTGCTCTACTCATTTCCCCTGCACCCATCATTGATATAACAGCTTGCCTAGCTGTCGCGTGTTCAGTCAGCGAAAAGTTTGCCATCAAAGAGTTAACCCTTTTATAGGAAGCTCTCCACCCTCCGTCCGAAGCCTTTGGTGCATTTTTAAGTACTACGTTTATTTTACTGTTTGATGTAGCCGCCCTTGTGACTTGCATATCTGCGTAAGACACGGCGTTGAATAGGGCTTGTTTGTTATCAATAAGGTACGCTTGATCGCCTGCCATTATTTTGTCTATATCAAGATCCACCCCTGTTTCTTGTTTAAACTTAAAGTCTAATGACCCAAACCATAACGGCCTTGATATAGCTTTATCTGGCGTGGATATGATAAGCCCATCTATAGCTTGTGCCGCGTCATATGCTCTGCCTAATGGCCTAGACAGGTATTCAAGACCTTGTCCAATCTTTCCTCTCGCTTTTTTTGATGAGCTTTTTCCTCTTAATACACTACCACTCTCTACCCTTGTTCCTGTTAGTTCTCCCTTTTCGCTCCATAATTTATCAAGAACCTTTGAGTTTAAGATCTCAGCAACAATACGTCCTCTTGACCCAAATATCAAATTAGCATATTTAGTTATACCTGTCTTAAATTCTTTGGGTGCCGCTAATGCAACATAGCCTATGTTACTCTCTGTTTCAGCCAAGGCTCTTGGTAATGAAGACAGCATAGCCCTGTATGCGATCCTACTGGCTTTGTCTAATCCTTTAGTGAATACAGAGTAATCAGAGAAGTTGTTTGATAGTACATTCTCAAGCACTTCATTATGCACGGATATTAAGGCGTTAGCAGTCTCAAGCTGTAACTCCGTACCCGCTTTAGAGGCCTCTCTAATTTTATTGAGTGCTATCCTATTTTGTCTTATCGGGCTTGTCATTTTATAGTCCAATAGGGTGTACCTGGATGAACGAATAAGTGCTTTCCCTGGATCAAAGCTTATGGCTTTAGCACCACCTGTTCTGCCTATTGCAACTTTAGATCGTGTTGACGGAGTTAGTAGGTTGTTGGTATTGTCCATTATGTCCTTCTTCCTGTCTGCTTCATTCATTACTACATTGTGGTGCATATAATTATCGACGGACTCAAAGTATTCTCCTCTTATTATTGTTGCGGCGTAGTACGCTTTCTCGGTGTTTTCGTTGTATGCTTGCTCGATAATAGATGCTGCCTTTTTCTCGTTTTCTGTTAGTGTATTGAATATTTCCTCAGCCGTATTTCCTTCGTATTCTTTTATTACTTCTTTAAATATCTTAATATCTTCATTAGTTCTGTTAGAAGCAACGGGATCATCCTCATGCTTCTCTACTGATTTTTTTAAGAAGTCTACACCAGTGGCCACTCCTTTGTTATTCTTGTTGCTCTCAGACTCCTTAGTCAGTCCGTATGCATGTACCCTAACCTTTCTTTTAACCTCTGCGTTTACGGACTCTTTAAATGTAGCCGCTAACAGTTCATTTACTTTATCGGCTTTTGATATGACTTGAGAGATAGCCTCGTCGTATGCTGCCATAGGGCGTGCTAAGGCGTTGAAGATCTCATTAGATATTTCTCTTCCTTTGAAGTTTCCAAGTACGTCATCAATAACATCTAAATTATTTCCTCTTATTGATTCTACGATAGCTCCTTTCTTTGTTACTAGGGTTTTAACTTTTCCATATAATCTGGTGAACCCCATTGCTATTTTAGTGGCATCAACCCTTTTGAGTAGTGGTGCTACTATTTTTGTTTGTCTGTTGGCTCCTATAAGCTCTGACATCTTAAATGCGGAGTGGTTAAAGATCCCATTATTTATATTATCTGTAATAATATCCAAGTCATTGAGCTCTTTTCCTGTTAGTGATATAATGTCTTCACCTGTAAGCGTCTTGTAGAAAGAAGCGTCGTTTCTTGACATTGCATCAATCTCCTTGAGTTTAACTTTTTTGTTCTTTATATCTTTAATGAGTTCGTTGCGCTTCTTTGCTTCTGCTATAATATTATCAGCAACATCAGAATCTTCCATGCCACTAACCTTATCGGCTAGATTTTTTAGCGTTACAGAATCTAATTTATTTATGTTTTTAAGTATAAAATCACCATGGCTATCTACAAGATCCTCCCCTGTTGTTTCTGCCTTATTTATATCCTCAACTACGGTCTTGGTTCTTTTAACCTCCGCCTCAGTAGGCTCTACTATTTCTTCTGGTTCTAAGTATAGCTCATCATACAACTCAGTTGCCCTGGTCGCTGTGTCTGCGGGTACTTTAAAGTTCTTCAGTTTTTTACCTACAGTCTCTAGAAATTCTATATAAGAATCTATATTTTCAATGGTATTAGTAGGAATACTTAGCAACGCTCTTATTGGATTAAGCACGTTGCTATTCACACCGAGAACCCCCGTGTTTATATTCTTTTTAGTTTGAGCGTGCAATGAATTTGCTTTTCCTAGCTTAACGGCATACTCAGCGTTGTTAAACACTTTTTCTGTGTAAGCTATGAACTCATCGACCTTTGTGTCGTTATTTAGATTGACTCCAGATAACTTAGCAACAACAGCCTTGGTTTGTGCTAAGGAAATTTTACCCTTAGACGCGAAGTCCTTAATTACTGTATTTATAGACTTCCTTCTTGTTGTTTGATCTGCCTTTGACTCTCTGGCTGCTCTAGCTTCTAGTCTTATTTGATCCTTAAGGGCTACATACTCATTAACAGTAACCTTATTAATGACCTTACCAGAAATTTTAGCTACTGATGGTGCCTTCTTAATTTTTATACCCAACTTGTCATTGAGCTCTCTAACTGCTGCTTCTCGTTCTACATCTGTGGCCTCCTCATAAAACTTAGATCCCTGTAAATAAGCCAATGTATTATCAAGAATTTGATCAGGGCTTGTTGACTCGCCAGTGTTCCTCTCTTTTGTTTTTGCTATGATGTCATTAACAATAACATCTACCCTTTCTTTTGATGCGGGTTGCTCTTTGTTGCTTAGTCTTTTCTGAATATCTATAAATTCTTGCGTTGTTAGTTTTTTTGGATTTTTTCCGTCTGCCCCTGTTTTTATGTTCTCAAAAGAATCCAAATCATATAATGCCTCCTGTCCAAGTTCTTTGCCTATAGAAAGAGCCTCTGCTCTTAATGATCTATCCGCAACAATGTTTATGTCTATAGAGACTTCATCCCTATTAGGGAATTTGTATATACCTACTTTTACATTATCAAACTGTATTGCTTCTTTGTTTTCGTCAATAAAAGCCTGAATTACCTCTTGTGTTAATTCATTGGTCGGCATATTCTTAGAGGCTAAAGCGATAACTAGTCCGCCTTTTTCATACTTGGATCCATTAAGATTCATGGTAGCGCCGTCTTCTTTTTCTATGCTTAATGTTTTCACCCTGTCTATTTCTTGTGTAGTATATATGTCTGTTATTTTTGATTCTATAGCTGCATCTACTGTTTGAGTTACTTCTAAGGGGTCGCTTACTTCTTGAGTAGTTTCACTATCAACTGTTCCTCTTATGTCTGATATTTTTTTCTTTAGTTCGCTTACTTTTTGTTTAGCGCTCTCAGTGTTCTTGTTCTTAAGTCTTTTTATCTCCAGCTCCAAATCAACAACGGCTGATATATTGGTGTCTCCTGTTATTGATGGATCAATGTCTTGCTTTATTTTTGCTCTCTCTACTTTTGTGTCGTAAATAGCAGCCATGGCTTCGTCATTGTCTATAGATACGTTCATTGCTATAATCTGCTCATCCGTAGATGTGTTAATTATTTTAAGCAAGTCGTTCTTAGTAATGCCTCCATTATTAACCTTATACCTTGGAGTTCCAATTAAACCCAGTGGTCCAGATATTCCCGCCCCTGGTGCCTCACCAGCCATCTCAAACATTATTTCACGGGTATCCATTTCCTGGCCAGCGGCTAATCTACCACCAACCTCTCCTAATCCTCCACCTACAGACTCTGCTCCAACGGCGGCTACAGCTCTAAGTGCTTTCCCTGTTGTACCAACTGTTTTTATTCCCTTAACGGCGGCTCCTGATGCTCCTGCAGCAACAAAATCAAGCGCTAATATTGTTATTCCTCTAGCTAAAGACCTATTTATTATGCGTTGCCTAGCCTCATCATTACCTAGTATGTTTTTTATATTTTCTCTTGTGAAGTCTTTGTCTCCAAGCTCCTCTTTCATGAACTCGTTAAAGGAAGCAGTGGTCTCGGTTAATCCTCCTGCGGCAGACATTGCTCCTTTTATAGAGCCCGTTATTGCACCAATAGTAGAAGATATGGGGGCAAGTGGTCCGGTTAGCATCCCTAATGCAGCCCCTGTTGCAGCACCTGCTCCAGCACCTGCGGCAACAATACCCATAGAATCTAATGAGTCAAATGCACCAGATGCCATTTGAGCCATAGATGTTAGGCTTACCTCTGGTATGGCCTTAGGGTTTTTTGCAGCGGCCTTTATGAATGCCCATATCTCGGATGCGTCCTCATCCTCTGCAATAGATGCTTCGTAGTCTTTGTTAAACGTCGTCATGGCAGCGGACTGCCCTAGTTGTTCAGAATTCTTCAAGGCTGTCACAAAGTTGTCTACATCAGAGTCTGAAACATCCTTTCCGCCATACATAACTTTTAGGGTTTCGCCGGTAACAGCTCCTGCTGCTGCTCCTCTAGCTATTGCGCTAGAAAGAAACCCAGAGAACATATCTGGAACACCTAAAGACCTAAGTCCTGTAGCTATTGAACTCCCTACAGAATCACCTATGTTGACGTCTTCAGTTTTTGCAGAATCCAAAGAACCATCCTCTGAAGGAGACTCCGAAACGTCTTTTTTTTTTACTTTTACAGAAAAATCATCGTAAGTCCCTAGGTTATAATCACTAGACACTCCATCATAAAAAGCTTTTCTCTTTGTGTCGTCCTGAAGCTTTACGGAAAACTCATCGTAAGTGCCTAGCTTATATTTGCCAGATAATTCATTATATAAAACCTTTATTTTATCTTGCTTTTGAGCCATATATTTTTAATTAAAAATTAGGAATTGATAGAATTGCCTCTGAAACAGTCCCAAATCCACCCTCATTTGATGTGGTTTCAGGAGACACAATATACCTCCCCGGAAGCCCTGTTACGTTTTCTATAGTGGCTATTTGCATAGGAGTGGTGATCACTACAGTTTTTTCTGCGTTAGTTGCTTCTGTTCTTTTTGTTGCTGGATTAAGGGCTGAACTTTTATACGATATTTTAGCACTAGGCGCACTCCCGTCGTTTGGTTGAGAGTATGAAAGCACAATCACATCGCTATATACTTCGCCAGCCAAATTAATGGATTGAATTCCTCTTCCTTGTTTTTTCACATCAGGAGTGTATATTCTTTCTCTGTCTGTTTGAGTAAAAGGAGTTTCGGTTGGAGTGCTCTTTTGCTTGGCTAGTTCAAGCCTTTCTCTATTTATTCCTTGATTTTGTCTAGATATTTTAACCTTAAGAGCGTCCAATTCGTTTGTAGTTCTTCCATAAGTATCCTTTGCTAAAGATTCTAACGCGTCCTGAACTTTTACAGATAAACCTTTTCGGTCTAATATATTTACCTCGCCATCCACAACAGATACGTCATCAACGTCTATTCCTAGACTTTGAGACAGGTCGTATATTGTAGCATCTGGTTGAGATGTTAAGAACCCTTTTATTGCTCCTTTCTGATTTTCTGTTACTTTGTCGTCTTTTGTAAGAACAGAGGTCCATACGCTATTTCCGTCCTCCCATGTGTTCTCCTTTGCTTTTTTCATTATTGCATCAAGAACAACATCTGGTTTTACATTGTCAGAGAATGTTAGTAGCTTTTCTACACTAGAGAATGGAGTAGATACCACCTTTCCATCTTTCTTGGATATGAGCACTTGTCGTCCATCAGCAGCAGACCCTACAGCGACTCCGTCTTTATACATGCTATTAACAAAATCTAGTACTAGTACGTCGCTTGCACTTTTGTTGGACCCCTTTTTTACCATTTCAGCGGCAAAGGTACCCATTTTATCATTTGTTGCTTTTATTTTCTTTGTCTCAAACTTAATATTCATCCCCATTGACATTGCCTGAGATTGAGTCAATCCCATAGGGCCTCCCTGTCCAATTCGTTTGTTTATGTCTTCAAAGCTTCTCTGATTTAAGCTTGCTACTTGCTGAGTTATTTTGTCCCAGTTTTCAAATCCAGTAAAGTCATAAGCGGAGTAAATATCCTCCCCAAACGTCTTAATCATTTCTACCTTACTCTGCTCAAGCTCCTTTGCTTTTCTTTCGTCTTCTAGTCTTTTTTTCTCAACTATATCGGCTACTCCTGTCGCTATCTTTCCAAAGTCAAATGTCTGACCTTGTGATGAGTACTGTAATCCTTCATATGCTGCTGTTTCTTGTGCCAT
>Ga0222630_1000103_pt1 | contig 41687 bp, 39 predicted proteins | sample AntAcemetagenom3_FD_179842 | JGI IMG/M metagenome (GOLD analysis project Ga0222630, IMG submission 179842) | Saline water microbial communities from Ace Lake, Antarctica - #3 | ecosystem: Environmental > Aquatic > Non-marine Saline and Alkaline > Saline | place: Antarctica: Ace Lake | collected...
TCATCGGGTGGGTAGGTTTGCTGCTTGCCATTGCGATCGTGGCGGGTCCCCAAATCCTTGACCTTTTCTCGACCCAATAATGCGCAGTTTTTTTCGGGTGGTCTCCACAGTTTTTCGTGGGTTTCTTATCGGTCTGGCCGAGACGGTCCCGGGGGTGAGCGGGGGAACCATCGCTCTGGTGGTGGGAGTCTATGGGGCCCTGATTGATGGTGCTGCCCGATTTGTGCGCGCAGGCGTCGGTCTTTTTCGAGGAAAGCTTGCCGTCTCCCGAAGGGAACTTTCCGGAGTCGTATGGGTAGTGGTGATTCCGGTACTGATGGGAATGGCTGGGGGAGTCATTCTGGGCGCAGCGTTGTTAGAGCCGGTTGTGACGGAGTTTCCGGAGGAAACGCGGGGTGTCTTTGCCGGCTTGATTCTTGCCTCGCTGTGGATCCCTTGGCGAATGGTCGGTTCATGGAATACCCGCTTGGGCCTCGCCGCACTGGCTGCTGCGACGCTCATGGTGGTCTTCACCGGTATGGGACCCCTCAACAACCCCGACCCTTCTTTCTGGGCGGTTGCGCCCGCTGCTGCCCTCGCTATGTGTGCTCTGGTGCTACCGGGAGTCTCCGGGTCGTTCCTTCTGACGGTGATGGGCCTCTACCAACCCACCATCGAGGCGGTAAACGATCGCAACGTTGAATATCTGGCAGTGTTTGCGCTGGGGGCGCTCGCAGGGCTAGCACTGTTCGTCAGAGCGCTGCAGTATCTCCTAGAAAATCACCGCGCCATCACACTCGCCATCATGACGGGGCTGATGGCTGGGTCCCTTCGCGCCCTATGGCCATGGCAGGGCGAGGGTCGAGAACTTTTGGGGCCGGGGGAGAACCTCGCGGGCGTTTCGCTTGGAACGATTGCTGGTGTGCTGGTGGTGGTTTCGGTGGTGCTGGTGGAAAGGTTCTGGTTACCCCGCGTTAACCGCAGCCATTTATCGTAGGGATAAATAAAGGAGTCTGGCGATGACTGTACCTACGGTTCTCTTTGTGTGTGTTCATAATGCTGGTCGGTCCCAAATGGCAGCAGGATATCTGCAACACCTGGCTGGTGACCGGGTAAGAGTATTTTCTGCCGGGTCGGCCCCCGCAGATTCGATCAACCCGGGTGCGGTGACTGCGATGGCGGAAGAGGGCATTGATATCACCCACAACACCCCCGAATTGTTGGACCTCGAAACCGTTCGGGACTCTGATGTGGTGATCACCATGGGGTGCGGCGATGCTTGCCCGATATTCCCCGGCAAACGCTACGAAGACTGGGTATTGGAGGATCCCGCGGGACAAGGGATCGATGCCATCCGGGTTATCCGAGACGAGATCAAAGCGCGCGTCACTGAGCTATTGGCAGATATTGCCCCCTAGCGCCGCCCGCTCTCTTACACTCGGGGGATGACTTCTTCTCCCTGGGCTCTGATTACTGGTGCGAGCAGCGGACTAGGAGCCGAGTATGCGGCCCAACTCGCACAGAGCGGCCATTCCCTCGTCTTGGTTGGTAGAGACAACGCTCGCCTGGAGATGACTGCCACACGCCTCCGGGAGGGTGGTGCTGTGTGTGAAATTCTGGTTGCGGATTTGCATTCCCCCGGCGATGTGAAGCGGGTGGGGAAGCGATTGGCCTCTCACACACATCCCATTCGGGTCTTGGTGAACAACGCCGGCTACGGTATCCACGGCACCTTAGCCTCCAGTGACTCCCAGCAGGAAAGAGATCACCTGGCGGTTCATGTCACGGCACCCATGGAATTAATGAAAGCCGCCTTGCCGGGAATGATCGACCGCGGCGAAGGCCGCATTGTGATGGTCTCGAGTGTCGCCGGCTACCTGGCGAGGGGAACGTACTCCGCTCACAAGGCCTGGGGGTTGAGCATTGCACGGTCCCTTCATGCCACTCATCGCCGCCAAGGAATCCACGTAAGTGCGGTAGCCCCGGGTTTCACCAGGACCGAGTTCCACCAGCGGATGGAGATGAAAACAGACATTTTTCCCGAAATTATGTGGCTGAAAGCCTCCGACGTCGTTCGAGCGTCATTGCGAGCTGTGGAGTTGGGGAAAGCTGTGGTGATACCGAGCCTTCGGTACAAAGTTCTCGTAGCGCTTGCCACTGTGTTGCCGGCGCGGGTTCACCAAGCGGGCACCTAGGCGCTGATGAGCTCCGAATCTTCTTTGAGAGCGGATTTCCAAGCAACAAGTTTTTGAACGGTCGGGCTTTTGTCCTGTGAGAGGAGCGCCATCGCGTCCTCGGGCACGGAGAAATTGATGGCGACAAACCCCCGGACCGTGTCGGAGGAGTCTCGGGCGAGGGTCCGCAATACGTCGCAGGGCGTTTGAGCGTTCCGGGCGAGACACGTCCGTACGCCCTCGTTGGGGTCTACTGCTAGGGCTTCATACACTTCGAGGGGGGCGTGATACGAGAGCGCTGCACTCTCTCGAATCTTTGGATTGGGGTCCAGAGACATCACCCGAATGCGCGCGATTTTGCTCTCCGTGATGGCGGGGGAGAGGAAGGCGGCAACGGGACCGTCACCGTCCGCCCGGGAAACCGCTTGTACCAGCTGTTCGCGTTGAGCCGTGGTGTTGAAGCGTATGCAGGACATTTCTCCACGATAGACCTCAACAGCTAGCGGGAGGGTATTGACGCCGCCACGGCGCTGGGAAAGTGCTGAAAGTTTCCTCCCCGCTCCTACACTGAGACTATGGCCCAAGTGCAGGAGGTGAGTTCGCGAATCTTCACTCTTGCCAATGTGATCAGTGTGGTTCGCCTCATGTCTATTCCGGTTTTTTTGGTGTTGGTGATCAATGACCAACTTCTCACGGCTTTTATTCTTCTGGTGGCAGCGGTGCTGACTGATTTTGTCGATGGAATGATCGCTCGGGCCATGAACCAGATCACGCGCCTGGGTCAATTTCTCGACCCTTTTGCCGACCGATTATTCATTGCCGCAACGGTGATTGCACTTGCCATTCAAGATGTCGTGCCGTGGTGGTTCGTGGCCGCGGTGATGGTGCGTGATGCCCTGTTGGGTGTGGGTGGCCTGGTGATGTCCCGCTACGGGGCTGCCACTTTGCCCGTGAAGTGGTGGGGGAAAGTAGCAACATTTGGAATGCTTTTTGTGTTGCCTCTCTTTTTTCTCGGGGCTGTATTTGAACCGATAGGAGCCGCCACCAACACGGTGGCCTGGGTGCTCGCCGCGGCTGTTGTTGTGCTCTATTGGGTGGTCGGTTTCTCTTACCTCTCTGATGCAATCGCTGTGGCGCGAAAGGCGAAGCGTTAGGGTTCCGAAAGTTCGGGTAGTGTAAACCTGTCTTCAAAGGAGTCTGATGAGCGAAACACCCAACGGTTCTGACCAGGCGGGGATTCCTGACCCCACGGTCAAGTTCGGGCCTGACTTCCAACAGAAGCTTCAAGGTCTTGAGTCGGGTGTTTCCCTAGAAGAACAAGAAATTATTGCGGCCCTTCCGCAAGGCTCCGCCCTTCTCATTGTCCGCAAGGGCCCCAACGCTGGCGCACGTTTTTTGCTCGACCAGGATTCAACTGTTGCGGGACGCCATCCCGAAGCAGATATTTTTCTTGACGACGTCACCGTGTCGAGGCGCCACGCGGAATTCGTGCGCCACCACACCTCGTTCGAAGTCAAAGACATGGGCTCACTCAACGGCACCTATTTTGATGGTGTCTTGGTGGATCAAGCACTGTTGCTCGATGGCGCAGAAGTGCAGGTAGGTAAATTCCGCATGACTTTCTATGCGTCCCGGGCCGATCTAGACAGTGCGCGAGCGTCCCTGTGAGCGCCTCTGCCAGGCGCCAGGTCGCCGGTGCTCCCCGGCTGACCCTTCTGTCTATCGGTCAAGTCCTCGCCAAACTGACGCCTGAGTTTTCTGACCTTTCCCCCTCGAAGCTGCGATTTCTGGAAGACCGCCATTTGGTGTCGCCCGAGCGGACACCTGCTGGATATAGGACCTATAGCCCCGCTGATGTCGAACGGCTGCGTTTTGTTTTGACGGTTCAGCGTGACCACTATCTGCCGCTGCGCGTCATCAAGGATTACCTCGACGAGGTTGACGCGGGAAGGAACCCCGCGTTGCCCAATGGGCAGAAAGCCAAGGGGGCTGTCGCGGTCAACGAACGCGCGAAATACACCCGCAAGGACATGACGGACCACTCTGGCGCGCTGGCCAGCGTCCTCGATGCAGCAGTGTCGGCAGGTCTTATTGAGGCGAAGAAGGTCTATCTCGCCCAGGATCTCATCGTTTTGAAATGTGTGGTTGAGGCATCGAAATTTGGGATTGAACCCCGTCATTTGCGGGGGATGCGGCTAGCGGTTGACCGCGAAATAGGATTGGTTTCCCAAGCCGTCAAGGCTTCCTCAAAGGGCTCACAGACGATGTCGAAGACGGAGTTCCGGGACAAAGCGGGCGAGTTGTCCGAGGTTTTGACGACGATGCGGGGGGTTCTGACCAGAGAAGCCTTGGAGCGACTAGAGTCATAACACCGGCTGGGTCGACACGCCGAGAACTGCGGCAGTTGTGGTCCCGGTGAATCGCCTTCGGGCGGGTATCGTGAAGTCGCAAGCTTCAGGGTCAAGTAGAGAATTAGGGTTGGGTGCAACATGGATTCCCAGGATCACACGGGCGAGCGTTACGCCAAGGATTTACTGTTCACCGACGGCATGCCTATCATCGATCACGAGCAGGGATACCGGGGAAACATCGCCGCTAATGCCGCCGGGATTACCTATCGTCAACTCGATTACTGGGCCCGCACCGACCTGGTGGCGCCGACCGTTCAACTCGCCCAGGGCTCGGGCTCCCAGCGTTTGTATGGTTTCCGCGACATCTTGGTGTTGAAGCTCGTCAAACGCCTTCTGGATACGGGAATCTCCCTTCAGCAGATCAGGATTGCCGTGGAACAGCTTCGCGTTTCGGGGATTAGCGACCTGGCAGAGACGACATTGATGAGCGATGGCGCCAGCGTCTACCTGTGCACCTCCAACGACGAAGTCATTGACCTGGTATCTCAAGGTCAGGGCGTTTTTGGCATTGCCGTGGGTAAAGTGCTGCGCGAGGTCGAATCCTCGTTGGTGTCGGTCAAGGCCACCACTGCAGGGCAAGACCCCAGAGACGAGTTAGCAGCTCGCCGTAATCAGCGCGCGAGCTAAACGGGTTCTGGTTCAGAAATCTGAACAGACCGAACTACCCGGTCAAGAATCAGGTTGAAGTTCAAAGCCATTTCTTCTGCACTCTCTCCGGGCCACACGTGGAGGGGGCTCGCCGCTCCTTGGGCTTGTTGCAGTGCTACCCGTTCGGGAAGCTCCGGCTGCATTACTAATGCCCCAAACATTTGCTTTAGTTCATCAATTCGATACTGGTGTTCAATCGATTGGGGACGAACGCGATTGACCACAACCCCCAGAGGCTGAAGCCGGGGGGAGACACCTCGCCGAAGCTCTTCAATAGCCCGGAATGCACGCTGGGTGGCGGCAACGGAGAACAAACTGGGCTCCGTGACCACGGCAACGCGGTCGCTGGCTGTCCACGCCATGCGGGTAAGACCGTTGAGCGAGGGCGGGCAATCGATGAGCACAATGTCGTAGTCGTCTTCGACAGCGGCCAGGATTTCTTCCATCCTCCAGATTTGTTTCTTCGTCAACGTTGGCTCGTCAAACGCCATGGCGGCAGGTGAACCAAGCAGGACATCGACCTGGCCTTTGTGGGAGCGGGTCCAACCGCTAGGGACAATAGCCTTTCGCACCTCAGAGGCACGCGGGTGAGCCAGGAGATGGGAAATGTTGAGATGACGTCCAATCGTCACATCCATGCCGGTGCTGGCGTCGGACTGCGGATCCATGTCAACCACGAGAGTGCGTAATCCCCTGGCAAAGGCGGCGGAGGCAAGCCCCAGAGTGACAGTCGTCTTCCCGACGCCGCCCTTCAGGGAACTCAAACTAATCACTCGCATCCCCGCTAGCTTAGCCTTCAGTAGGCTAGGGCAGAGTATGTGAGGCGGCGCGTGGTCCCTCGCGCAGGAAAGGGCAGCACGGGTGTTCTCGAAAATTCTTGTGGCAAATCGTGGCGAAATCGCTATTCGCGCGTTCCGAGCGGCCGTGGAGCTCGGCATGCGCACCGTCGCGGTGTATCCCTACGAAGACCGGTTTTCTCTGCACCGGATGAAGGCAGATGAGGCGTATCAAATCGGTGAGCCGGGGCATCCGCTGCGCGCCTACCTGACGATTGAGGAAATCATGCGGGTGGCGCAGGAATCGGGCGCGGATGCCATCTATCCCGGCTACGGATTCCTGAGCGAGAACCCGGACCTAGCTCGAGCGTGTGAAGAAGCAGGCATTGTCTTTATCGGGCCTCCCGCAAGCGTGTTGGATATGGCCGGAAACAAAGTCACCGCGAAGGATTATGCCCGTTCGGCGGGAGTGCCTGTCCTCGCCTCCACGGAAGCCACGACCAATCTTGACGAGCTTGTGGCTCACGCATCTGGCATCGGATTCCCCCTCTTCGCGAAAGCCGTGGCAGGTGGTGGGGGTCGAGGGATGCGACGGGTAGAAAAGCCCGAGGATTTGCGAGAAGCCCTCGAGGCCGCCATGCGTGAGGCCGAATCCGCTTTTGGTGATGGGCGAATGTTTTTAGAGCAAGCTGTTGTGCGTCCTCGCCATATCGAGGTCCAGATCATCGCCGATGCGGGAGGCAACACCCTTCACCTATTTGAGCGCGATTGCTCGGTCCAGCGTCGGCACCAGAAGGTCATTGAAATTGCTCCGGCACCCAACCTCGACGAGGGGGTGCGAGAGGCAATTTTGAAGGATGCGGTCGCGTTTGCTCAATCCATTGGATACCAAAACGCGGGGACGGTGGAATTCCTCGTTGACACTGCTGGGGAGCGCGCGGGACAGCACGTCTTCATCGAAATGAACCCTCGCATCCAAGTGGAGCACACGGTGACAGAAGAAATCACCGATGTCGACCTTGTCCACACCCAATTTCGGATTGCGGCGGGGGAAACTCTGAAAGACATGGGTTTGGTTCAGGAAAACCTGGTTCCTCGCGGTTTTGCCCTGCAGTGTCGGATTACGACAGAGGATCCCGCCGCTGACTTCCGGCCAGACACCGGTAAAATCACGACCTACCGGTCGCCTGGTGGGGCAGGTATTCGCTTAGACGGTGGAACGGTGAGCCAGGGTGCGCAGATATCGCCCTATTTTGACTCGATGCTGGCCAAAATGACGACCCGCGGCCGGGATTTCCCCGCCGCAGTGGCCAGAGCCAGGCGGGGTCTGGCTGAATTCCGGATTCGAGGAGTGTCCACTAACATTCCTTTTCTCCAAGCAGTAGTGGAGGATCCTTCGTTCCTCGCGGGTGACCTTTCCACCTCGTTCATCGAGGAACGCCCACATCTCTTGACGTCAAAGCCCAGTAAAGACCGTGGGACCAAACTCATTACCTGGTTGGGCGATGTCACCGTGAATCAGCCTCACGGCTCGGGTCGCGGCGTCATTGACCCTCGAGTCAAGCTTCCTGCGGTTCCTGACACTCCCGCCCAAGCGGGCTCCAAACAGCTGCTTGATCGCGTGGGGCCAGCAGCTTTTGCGTCAGCCTTGCGCGCCCAAAAGCCACTCGCTGTTACGGATACCACTTTTCGAGATGCTCACCAGTCCCTGTTGGCAACACGCGTTCGAACCAAAGATTTGGTCGATGTCTTGCCCGCGGTCTCCCATCTCACCCCGCAACTACTCTCGCTCGAAGCGTGGGGTGGGGCCACCTACGATGTGGCCCTGCGGTTCCTCGGCGAAGACCCGTGGGAGCGCCTGGCCGCCTTGCGCGCAGGTGTGCCCAACATCACCATTCAGATGCTGTTGCGAGGGCGAAACACCGTTGGTTATACGCCCTATCCCACTCAAGTGACGGATGCATTCGTCCAAGAAGCGAGTGACACCGGTGTCGATATTTTCCGAATTTTTGATGCACTGAACGATGTCAGCAATATGCGACCCGCAATTGACGCGGTACTGGGAACAGGATCCTCTCTTGCAGAGGTGGGCCTGTGTTACAGCGGCAACCTCCTTGATCCAGCTGAAGACCTGTACACGCTGGACTACTACCTCACGCTCGCCGAAAAGATTGTCGAAGCCGGCGCGCACATCCTGGCCATTAAAGACATGGCGGGATTATTACGATCCGAGGCCGCGTTCACCCTGGTGACGGCGCTGCGGGAGCGATTTGAGGTTCCCATCCATCTCCACACCCACGACACGGCGGGTGGCCAGCTCGCGACTCTGATGGCCGCCTCCCGAGCAGGGGTGGACGCCGTGGATGCTGCAAGCGCACCTATGGCGGGAACAACGAGCCAGCCGCCCTTGTCGGCTCTGGTAGCCGCTCTTGCACATACCGAGCGAGATACCGGTCTGGACCTTCAGGCCGTCTCAGCCTTGGAGCCTTATTGGGAAGCGGTTCGCAAGGTGTATGCGCCGTTTGAATCGGGGCTACCGGGCCCCACCGGTCGGGTGTATCACCATGAGATTCCCGGCGGCCAACTCTCCAACCTCCGCCAGCAAGCTATCGCGCTGGGTCTTGCAGATCGATTTGAAGAAATCGAAGACTGGTATGCCCGCGCCAGCACAATGCTCGGGCGACCCACAAAGGTCACGCCCTCGAGCAAAGTGGTGGGAGACCTCGCTTTGCACCTGGTCGCCATGGACGTCGACCCGGACGAGTTCGAAGCGGATCCTGGCGCCTTCGATGTTCCCGACTCCGTGGTGGGTTTCATGGCCGGTGAGCTGGGGGACTTGCCAGGGGGCTGGCCGGAACCGTTCCGAACCAAAATTTTGGCCGGAAAAAAGTATGCGATCACAGAGGAAGTGCTCTCTAGGGATCACCTCGACCGACTAGCGCTTCCCGGCCCGGACCGCCAAGCACTGCTGAATGAGTTGCTGTTCCCCGGTCCCACACGGGATTTCCTTGATGTCCGAGAGAACTTCGGAGATGTTTCCGTTATCTCCACGAAGGACTACCTCTATGGGCTTCGATTGGGCGAAGAAACAGTCATCGAAGTCGAACCGGGAGTGAGCCTCTACGTGTCTCTGGACACTATTTCAGAACCTGATGACCACGGAATCCGCACGGTGATGGTGGCACTGAATGGGCAAGTTAGGCCCGTCAGCATCAAGGATGAGTCCATCACAGTGACTGTGGCAACGGCAGAAAAAGCGGATCCGGGCAACCCCCAGCATGTGGCGGCACCGTTCTCGGGGGTGGTCACCCTCGCGGCAAAGGAGGGCGACACCATTTCCGAAGGCGACATCGTCGCTACCATTGAAGCGATGAAGATGGAAGCGGGCATCAGCGCTGCCGTCAGCGGCACGATTGTGCGGGTGGCCATTCCCGTGACCCAACAGGTGGAAGCCGGCGACTTGTTGGTCGTCATCGCCTAGGGTGAGCAACAAATAAGGTCAGTTCAGACGCCATGGCGTAGGCTGTTGGTTTCAAGAAAAGGACTTTGAATGGCTAAACGCTCAGCATCGGCAACTCCTTCTGAATTGCCGGAGGAAGCAGGCGCCAGCGACGAGATTGAGCTTCACGATGACGCTGTTGATCCCTCTGCCGTGTCTGCGGATGAGGCGGAAACCATCACCCTTTCCACCTCAGCTGCTTCCAACGATGATTTGTATCAGCGCCGCCCGGAGAATCGCGGGTCTTCACCCGAGCCTTCGGCGATGCTCACCGACGATCGCTTGATTGAAACCACCGGACGCTATCGTGAAGTGCCCGAGGGTTTTTGGCAACGCGGCTTGTATGAACTGTCTTTTCGCACGATCAATGTTGGGGATTCCCGATCTGTGCGCGAGCGTAAAGAGATGGATGCTCGAATCGCCACCCCCTTTGAGCAGGGGACCAAGTTCGTGCCGGTCCTGACCAGAAAAGGTGGGGTGGGAAAGACCACCGTGACCACCCTTTTGGGGATGGCCATTGCTTCTGTGCGGGACGACCGAGTGCTCGGCATTGACGCCAACCCCGATAGAGGAACCCTTGCCGAGCGTGTTCCCAAAGCCACCGGGGCGACCGTCCGCGACGTGGTAAAGCTCGCCGCGGGAATTGGGTCCTTCACGGACTTTGCAGAGCTGTTGTCGAAAGACAAGACCCGACTGCACATCTTGGCCTCTGACTCTGACCCACTGCTTTCGGAAGCGTTTGACGAGGACGATTACAATGTGGTCGCCGACCAGGCGGCTCGCTTCTATTCCATTGTCCTCACCGACTGCGGAACGGGTGTCGTGCACTCGGTGATGCGCCCCACTCTTCAGCGGGCCGATGGTTTGGTGGTCGTCTCCGGCGGAAGCGTTGATGAGGCCCGTTTGGCCTCGGAGACCCTCACCTGGTTGGAAGCGAATGGATACAAAGACTTAGTGAAAAACGCGGTGGTGGCACTTAATACGGCCACTCAGGGCACGAACGTCGTGAAGCTGGATGAAATCGAAAACCACTTTGCCTCGCGGGTTCGCGCAGTCGTAAAAATTCCCTATGACCCCCTCCTTGCTGCCGGGTCCATTATCGATTGGCCCCGCCTCAGCCCCTACACCCGTGAAGCAGCCCGCGAGCTTGCTGCTCTAGTGGTGGCGGGAATGAGCGAGCGCATCGGTTCGTAACGGTGGCGGTGCGTGCCATCCGGCTTTTTGGGGATCCCATCCTGGCTTCGGCCACGGATCCTCTCGACCCGAAGAGTGCCCGCGCACAGGAGCTAGTGACCGACCTCCTTGATACGGTGGCGCTCCCCGGTCGCGCCGGGTTAGCAGCCAACCAGATTGGCGTGGGGCTTTCTGCTTTTAGTTACAACATCGATGGCGACATCGGCTATCTCCTCAACCCCGAACTCGTGAAAGTGTGGGGGGAGAGGGAAGAGGTGTCGGAGGGGTGCCTGTCCGTTCCGGGGTTAACCTTCCCCCGGGAGCGTTACCCTCACACCATCGTGTCCGGATACACACTGGAGGGGGAGCTCCTGGAGGTGGAAGGCGAAGGACTGATGGCGCAGGCGCTCCAGCATGAACTCGACCACCTCGCGGGCGCCCTCTATTTTCAAGGTCTCACTCCGGAGCACAAAAAGAAAGCCCTTCGTGCTATCCGGGAATCGGACTGGTTTCGTTAGGAACTGATGGAAATTCCTTGAGTTTCGGGGGAATCGGAATACATCTGCTCCAACTCTGTCCCAAAGTCACGCAAGATCTCGGCGCGCTTGATGCTCATCTTAGGCGTGAGGTGTCCCGACTCTTCGGTGAATTCGGTGGGAAGAATGACAAACTTTCGCACCGATTCCGCCCGTGACACCCGAGAGTTGGCGCCGTCGATGGCCCTTTGAACTTCTGCAAGCACTGCCGGGTGGGTGGTTGCCTCCTGGAGGCTGATTTTTTCACTCACACCATTGTTTGCTAGCCAGGCATCAATCATTTCCGAATCGAGGGTAACGAGTGCGGAAATGAAGGGCTTTTGATCCCCCGCCACCACGACCTGTCCGACAATGGGATTGGATCGAATCGGGTCCTCCAGGTAGTTGGGGGCAACGTTCTTGCCTCCGGCGGTCACAATAATCTCTTTCTTGCGACCCGTAATCGTGAGATAACCATCATCATCGATGCTGCCGATGTCACCGGTGCGGAACCAGCCGTCTGTGGTGAAGGCTTCCTGGGTGGCGGCCTCGTTCTTCCAGTAGCCATCAAAGACGTTGATGCCTTTGACCTGAACTTCGCCGTCGTCGTCGGTGCGGATTGCTACGCCCGGTAGTGCGGGGCCGCAGGTGCCAATCTTAAACTTCGTCACCAGGTTTTCCGTCGCCGGTGCTGTGGTTTCTGTCAAACCGTAGCCCTCGAGGATTTTGATTCCAAGGGTCCGGTAAAAGTGCCCCAAGCGCGTACTCAGTGGCGCAGAACCAGACACCGCGTATGCAACCTTTCCACCCATAGCCTTCTTCAGTTTGCTGTAAACCAGGCGATCAAAGAGCTGGAATTTAAGTTTCAACGCAAGAGGGACCGAGCCCGCATCGAGTGCCTGGGAATATTCCACCGCGGTGTCAGCGGCAATCCGGAAGATTTTTCCTTTGCCACCGAGTTCGGCTTTCTGCTCTGCAGAGTTAAAGACCTTTTCAAAAACCCGCGGCACGGCCAGCAGGAAGGTTGGTTGGAAAGACCCCAGGGAGGGCAGTAGCTGTTTGGTATCGGCTTGGTGGCCGATTCTGGTTCCCGTGTGAACCGCTAACACGGAAATGAAACGCGCGAAGATGTGGGCCGTCGTGATGAAGAGAAGGGAGGTGGAGCCTGGCCCAACCACTTCCTTCATGGCAACAGCGGAGTTGCGCGTCAGTTCGACAAAGTTGGAGTGGGTCAGCATGCAACCTTTGGGTTGTCCGGTGGAACCCGAGGTGTAAATCAAGGTGGCGAGGTCTTTTCCCTTGGCGGTGGTTCGACGCTTTTCCAACTCTTCATCGGTGACGGTGTCGCCCTTGGCGACCAGCTTTTCCAAGTCGCCCAGGTGCATCTGCCACACGTTAGTGACGGCGGGCACATCACCGGCAATTTCATCAAAACGTTGGAAGTGCTCTGCTGTTTCGACAATTACCGCTAGCGCTTCGGAATCTTCCAGTGTGTACTGAACCTGACTGGGTGCGGAAGTTTCATAGATAGGGACCATGACGGCGCCTGCGAACCACAGCGCGAAGTCAACTAACGTCCACTCGTAACGGGTTTTGCACATGAACCCGACTTTGTCGCCGGCCTTGATACCGGCGGCCATGAAGCCTTTTGCCAGGGCGACCACTTGAATGTGGAATTGAGAAGTCGTGAGGTCGGTCCAACCCCCGTCTTCGGCGGGGAGCGCAAAGAGAAGGCCGGTCGGGTCGAGAGCGACCCGGTCGATGAGCAGTTGGGTCGCGTTTGCCTGGGGGTCGGCGGGGACAACGGCGGGGGTGCTGAACTCTTTCACGGTAACTCCTTTGGTACCTCTGAATAATGTCTCCCACTCTAGAGCTAATTGTCCGCCGCAGATGCGGGGAGCCGCCGGGTGGGCCAATAAACTGGGGTGGTGGAGGCAATCGGGATTGACATTGGTGGCACCAAGATTGCTGCCGGGAGGGTTGACCCATCCGGTGGGGTGCAGGAGCTTATCTCTCGACCCACCCCGCGAGATCAACCAGAGTCCATCATTTCGACCGTGGCAGAGCTGGTCTTGGAGCTTGACCAACACGAGGTGATTGAGACCGTGGGCGTGGCTGTGGCAGCATTTTTAGATCGCGACCGTGACCGGGTATATCTTTCACCCAACATCGCCTGGTCTGATTTCCCCCTTCGAGAGCGATTAGAAACCGCCCTATCTCGGCCCGTCGTCCTGGAAAATGATGCAAACGCTGCGGGGTGGGCTGAGTATCGTCACGGTGCCGCTCGGGGCGCGCAGTCGATGGTGATGCTGACCATTGGAACCGGGGTGGGTGGGGCCATTATCGATCGGGGGTCACTCCTCATTGGCGGCTTTGGCGTGGGGGCCGAATTGGGACACATCGTGGTCGAACCTTCCGGGCGAGCGTGTGGTTGTGGCGCGAAGGGGTGCCTGGAGCAGTATGCCTCCGGCACGGCGCTGGTTCGAGACGCTGGAACGCTTCTGGGTAGGGACGTATCAGGCGCACAATTGATGGCACTCTTGCAAGAAGGCAACTCTCTTGCCCACCAAGCTCTCGAAGGGGTGGGGGACTACCTCGGCCGTGGCATCGCGTCTCTGGTGGCCGTGTTGGATCCCGAAGTCATCGTCATCGGCGGCGGGGTGGCGGCTGCGAAAGATCTGCTGTTGGCTCCCATTAGGGCCTCGTTTGAGCAAAACTATGGCCCCTTTGGCAAAAGACCCAGTCCGCGCATCACTGGCGCTGCGCTGGGGAACACCGCTGGCGTCGTCGGGGCCGCCGACATTGCCAGGTCGGGCGCAATACACTGAATTTCATGTTTTACTGGCTGATGAAGCACTGGGTGATCGGCCCCTTGTTGACCACGGTGTTTCGACCTTGGGTGAAGGGTCTTGAGAACATTCCGCGCAGCGGGCCGGTCATTGTTGTTTCCAACCACCTGTCCCTCGTGGATTCTCTGTTCTTGCCCATGATGGTTGATCGACAAATGGCTTTTTTGGCCAAGAGCGATTACTTCACTGGGAAAGGTCTCAAAGGGTGGTTGATTCGATTCTTTATGACCTCTTCTGGGCAGCTCCCCATTGACCGCTCAGGAGGAAAAGCCTCTGAGGCCTCCCTCAACGCCGGACTGGCGGTCCTGGCGGAGGGAAAAGTTTTGGCGATCTATCCCGAAGGGACCCGGTCACCCGATGGCCGCCTCTATCGGGGTCGCACAGGGGTTGCGCGAATGGTTCTTGAAGCAGGTGTGCCCGTAATTCCGACCGTCATGATCGACACGGATAAGGTGATGCCTCTGGGTTCTTCCCTCCCCAAAGTTCATCGGGTGGGGGTGGTTATCGGTGCTCCACTTGATTTCAGCCGTTTTCAGGGGATGGAGGGGGATCGTTTCGTGTTGCGCTCCATCACGGATGAAATCATCCACGAGATGCACGCGCTGGGATCCCAGGAGTATGACGACGTGTATGCCTCGACTATTCGCAACGCCAGCGCCTAAGCACTCGGCTAGGCTAGCGGCTGGCCCACAACCGTAAAGGACAAGTGTTTCGTGGTGGAATCTTCTGAGCATGTTGTCGCTCCCGCCGCGGGCGTGGTGGAGGGCCTGGACCATTGGCGCACTCTCGAGGCGCACCAGCAACCGCCCTGGCCCGACGCTAAAAAGGCGGCAGCCGTAGGGGCTGAGCTTTCTGAGGTACCACCTCTGGTATTCGCCGGCGAGGTGGACATGTTGCGTGACCGTCTGGCGCGCGCAGCCAGGGGGGACGCTTTCCTCCTCCAGGGTGGGGATTGTGCCGAGACTTTTGCTGGCGCAACGGCGGACCAGATTCGCAACCGAGTAAAGACGATTCTTCAGATGGCCGTCGTGTTGACCTACGGAGCATCGATGCCGGTCATCAAAATGGGTCGGATGGCGGGCCAATTCGCAAAACCCCGCTCCAATGATGAAGAAACCAGAGATGGCGTTGTGTTACCCGCCTATCGAGGCGACATCGTTAACGGGTATGACTTCACAAGCGAATCCCGCACGCCTGACCCCACGCGGATGCTGAAGGGCTACCACACCGCTGCCTCGACCTTGAATCTTATCCGTGCCTTCACGCAGGGTGGTTTCGCGGATTTGCGAATGGTCCACAGCTGGAATAAAGGTTTCGCCAGGAACCCTGCGAACTCCCGCTACGAAGGCCTCGCTCAGGAGATCGATCGCGCAATTGCTTTCATGGAGGCGGCGGGAGCGAATTTTGATGAACTCAAGCGGGTTGAATTTTATGCAAGCCACGAAGGTTTGCTGATGGATTACGAACGCCCCCTCACCAGGATTGATTCTCGCTCGGGTGAGCCCTATGTCACCTCTGGGCACTTCCTGTGGATCGGAGAGAGGACGAGGGCTCTCACGGGCGCCCACGTTGATTTCTTTTCACGGGTGCGAAACCCCATCGGGGTGAAGCTCGGCCCCAGCACCGATGTGGCAGCCATGAGCGCGCTGATCGAGAAGCTTGACCCCCATCGCGAACCCGGCCGATTGACCTTCATTACGCGTATGGGGGCTGACAAGATTCGTGACGCTTTGCCACCACTCTTAGAAGCAACCAAGGCGCTGGAAGTGCAACCGCTCTGGGTAAGCGATCCGATGCATGGCAATGGCATCACCACGCAGACTGGTTACAAGACCCGACGCTTTGATGACGTGGTGACGGAAGTCACCGGTTTCTTTGAATCCCACCGAAGTGTGGGCACCCACCCCGGTGGTATCCACGTGGAGTTGACCGGTGATGATGTCACCGAGTGTTTGGGCGGGTCCCAGAATATTGATGAGTTGGGTTTGGAGACCCGCTATGAATCTTTATGTGACCCGCGTTTGAACCACCAACAATCCTTGGAGCTAGCGTTCCTTGTGGCGGAAGAGTTGGCTCAGCGCTAAATGAAGCTGCGCAGAATGATGGTGGTACCTTTCACCACTTCCTGACTGGCACTGGGGTCGATGCTGGTCACCCGGGCGAATGAGCGGTCCCAATCTGATTCCGGATATTCCGATCGGACTTCCACGCTGAAACCGAGTGATTCCAGTTTTGCCTTCGCGTCGGCAATGGTGTCGCCCACCACGTCGGGCACCATTACGAGTTCGGGCCCCCGTGAGACAACGAGGGTGAGGGTGTCACCGGGGGCGAAGGTTTGGGTAGTGGCGGCCAAAATCTCGACGACGGAGCCCTCGGCAATCGAATCGGAGTAGGCGCCATCGCCACCGACGACTCCGCTGAGTCCGACCTGGTTGAGCATCGCTTGGGCTTCATCCACGGTGAGTCCGGTGACATCGGGAATGACACCTGCCGAGAGGACGGCGTCGAGCGTGGACCCAGCGAGTATTTCGCTCCCGGGGGCGAGGGCAAGCCCGGAAGTATCGGTGAGGCGCAACAGTGTTCCCTTCGCCGCGCTGGCACTAAATTCTTCCCGCGTCACACCCAGTATGAGGTTGAGTTCCTCCAGCAGGGCGCGGGCGCTATCGAGGGTTTCCCCTGCCAACGAGGGGACGCTAACGGGGTTGGGGCCGAGCGACACAATCAGTGTCACCTCAGTGCCCTTATCCACGTTTTCGCCAGAGCCGGGCGACGTTCCCTTCACGGTGCCGGCGGACAGGACAAGGTCAAATTCTTCCAGCGGTGTTGCTGACACCACTAACTCCGCTGCCACCAGAGTTGTGGTGGCGGTGCTGACGCTGATTCCGGAAACGTCCGGGACGGTGGTCATCGCCCCCGGCCCATTCACCCACCACAACGCGGCTCCTCCTCCTCCACCAATGACAATCACGAGGATGAAGGCGCTGATCCATGCCCACCGTGACCCGCCACTTCTGCGACGGCGCGCAACGGGTTCTTGAGGCGGGATCTCCCCGGTGTCTTGGGAAATAGTGCCGATGGAGGAGGTGGGTTCTAAACCATCAAACACACCGGCCTTGGGGTTCAGAACCTGGGTTTCCTCCAGGTCTAGGGGGGACATTCGCTGCGTCATGGCGATCGTTTGATCGAGGGTTCGAAGCGGTTGGGTGGGGGGTGCGCCGACGAGGGACTCTAAGGAACGGACGTGTTCCAACACGGCGCGAGCGTGGGGAGGTCTCTCGTCCGGCGAGCGACGCGTGCACCAGTCAACGAGTTCGTCAAAGGCAGCGGGGATGTCAGGGTTTTTCGTGCTGGGGGCGGGGACAATGTCATTCGCGTGTTGGTAGGCAATGGTGACTGCTTGATCGCCCTGGTAGGGCTGTTCACCGGTCAACATTTCAAACATCATGATGCCGAGGGCATAGATGTCACTTCGCAGGTCTGCTTCGCCCCGAGAAATCAGCTCGGGGGAGAGGTAGGCGATGGTCCCCAAAAGAGCTTGAGAAGTTGCGGTGTTGTGGGTGGAAGCTCTGGCAAGGCCAAAATCAGCTATTTTGATGCGACCGTCATCCGCAAGCAAAACGTTTTCGGGCTTCAAGTCCCGATGCACGATGCCCGCCGTGTGGGCTGCGTCGAGACCATTGAGCACCGCGGTCACAATGTCAAGGGTTTGCCCCACGGTGAGGGCTCCAAAATCCTGCAGTAACTCTCGCAGCGTGATGCCCGGCAAATATTCCATCACGATGTAGGTGAGGGCGCCTTCTTGGCCCTGATCGAAGACATTGACGATGTTCGGGTGCGCAAGGCGAGCCGCTTGCCTCGCTTCTTGGATGAAGCGCCTGGTGAACTCAGCATCCTCGGCGAGGTGAGGGTGCATGACCTTGATGGCCACAGGTCTCTCTAAGCGCTGGTCAAGTGCCTGATAGACGGTGGCCATACCCCCACGTGCGACCCGGCTTTGAATGAGATAGCGACCATCAACCAGCAACCCCACCAGAGGGTCAGCGGTGGGGGCGTCCATTCTTTGGATTGTACGCAGGAAGAGCTAACCTAGCGGGTTGCCACTCCACTACGTCAATTCATAGAGCCAGGCCCAGGCGCTAGCTTCCCATTTTGCATAGGCCTGCGGATACGCTGAAATTTGAACCCGCTGGGCGGCGTCGGTCAGCGTCATCGTTTCCCAACCGGAAACATCGAGCAGCCCTCGGGTGCGTCCCGTGTTGGGGTTAGAAGCGCCTCCTAAGAACAACCGCGTGGCGTATGCCGGGTCAAGGAGTTCCTCCACGGTGCCCCAGCCGGTGGAGGGCCGCTGCTGGTAGAGACCGACCGAATCGCGGTCACCCCAGTTGATGTTGCGCAGTGAAGACTCTTGCATGGCAGTGGCAAGGGCAATCACAATGCCGTAATCGGGCACGCCCAACTCTCGACCGACATCGATAATGATCTGCGCGTTCCCTCTGCGTTCATCATTTAACGGTGTGATGCTTCCGCTGACGGGTTGTCCTACTCCGTTCGGCGCAGCTTCTTCTTCTTCTTCTTCTTCTTCTGAAACTTCGGCGGCGGAGGGCGACGGGGACGAGGGGGCAGGAGAAGCCGCCACAGGAGCCGGGGCAGCGGGGGCCGGGGTCACTTTTGCAACGACCTTTTTATCTGGCACCTTCACCGTGATGAGGGCGGGGCTCTCTAATAACTCGAGGTCGGCTGAATCGAACGCGGGAGCTGGCTCTGCGTCATCCTCGGTCGCGCTGGTGGCTTCGGTGCTCTCAAGTGATGCAGCGATGATTGTGGGGAAAACAGGGGCGGGCGTCACCGCGTCTCGGGATACCACGTCCTTGGTAACGCCGGGTAAGGAAATAAACTGCCCCGCATAAATGACAGCGCCCTTATCCAGGTCGTTGTGTTCGAGGAGCGCTTCGGTCGAGATGCCGAGGCGATCCGCGATCTCACTGGCGGTTTCCCCGTTGTGAACGAGGTAGCCATCACCCAGAACCCTGGCAGGCGACGCTTGCCGCTTCTTTGTCGGCTCGGGTGTGAGCTTCAGAATCTGCCCTTCATGAACCACGGCGTCCCAGCCCAGTCCATTGAGGGTCAAGATTGCTGGGGTGGGGATACCGAACCGATCGGCAATGCCGGAAACACTGTCGCCTGATTGGACCGCGTAGGTCGCCGGCAGCTCTGACCCCGTAGCGCTCAATATCCTCTGGGCGATGGGGAGAAAAGCTGTTTGGAGTCGGTCAGAAAAATTGGGGCGCGCGTCAGACTCCTGGGTGTTACCCCCTGCGCTCTCGGTTTCATCCGGAGTGAGAGAAGCGATGCCAGGAGTGGCGATGACCCCGGTAGCGAGAGTTCCCGTCATGATGAGGGGGATGCTGGAAAAAACCCGTTTCCGGAGGGAGCCAGGACCGGTGGGGCAGGGTGGGTCGAACTGAGCCACCCGCGGAGCAAGGTCGCGAAACACTCGACGCTCAAGGCTCTCCACAGGCTCCTCTAAGGAGGAGTGCGGGAGCTCGGTTTCAGACATCAAGTCCTATCGTGTCGCGAATGTGCGCTCAGATGCTGAGCGACCCTCCGCAGTTAACGGTGTCACAGGATGATACTCGAGTCAATCATTGTTACTGCTGTGGCGAGGGTTAATCTCCCCGAAACATTTGTTATGTCATTCCACAAGCCGAATGTCTGGCACAGTTAACCCGTGCTCCCCGAAGAAACCTCCTGGCTCACCGTCCCCGATGTCGCAGAGCGGCTGGACACCATCCCTGGCAAAGTTCGCCGGCTTGTCGAAGATCGAGCTCTCTTAGGGCAAAAGATTGAGGGCGTCTTTTGTATTCCCGAAGCTTTTCTTAACGGTGAGGAGCCGCTGAAAGACTTGGCAGGAACCGTGATTGTTCTGCTCGATGGCGGATTTAGTGAAGAGGAAGCGGTGGAGTGGCTACTGAGCCATCACGAAGGATTGGGTGTCACCCCGGTGGAAGCGATTCGCTGGGGCCGCAAAACAGAAGTTCGAAGGGTCGCTCAAGTTCTTGCCCTCTAAGCGTTTCCGCTAGGACTGACGCTGTGTGACCGCGGCCGCTAAGCGACTGAGTTCCTTTTTTGCCCCTGGCGCGATTCGTGCTGACTCCAAAGCAATGAGCGCATCTTCTGCATACTGATCGATCAGCGCTTCCACCTCTTCCACAGCCCCGGTCTGGCGCAGCGTTGATTGCAGAACGTCAATCTGTTCACCCGTCAAGCTCCGATCGCCCAATAATTCGTTGAACAGGCTCTGCGCGCCAGGTGGCATTGACTGTTCTCCCAGGGCAATCAGGGCGGTTCGTTTGCCTTCGCGCAGGTCATCCCCTGAGGGTTTGCCGGTGACTTCGGAGTCACCAAAGACGCCGAGCAGGTCATCGCGCAGTTGGAAAGCGATGCCCAGGGGAAGCCCAAAAGCGGAAAGATCTTCCAGCACCTCCGCGGTGGCGCCGGCGAGTGATGCCCCAATGAGAAGGGGGGCTTCCATGCTGTATTTGGCCGATTTATAGGTCACCACGCGGAGTGCTCGCTCCAGTCGCTCGTCCAAGGCGGTGTGAAGCCAGGCTGCTTCTTCATGGATATCTAAGTACTGCCCCAGCGTTACTTCCTGGCGCATTCTGGTGAACTCGGTTCTTGTGGCGTGTGCCACGGTCGGGTCCTGCTGGCCCAGTGCTTCGGTCAACAAGTCGTCACTCCACGCCAGAAGAAGGTCACCCAGGAGCAGTGCGGTGGATTCGCCAAAACGAGCGCCCCCACCGGAGTATCCGCGTTGATGGTGGATTGATTCAAAGCTGCGGTGTGCGGAAGCGAAGCCCCGGCGGGTATCCGAGTTGTCCATAATGTCGTCGTGGACGAGAGCGGCAGCGTGAAACACTTCGAGTGAGGTCGCCAAAGAAACCACGGGTTCAATGTCCGAGAGTGTCTCGGTCCCGCCCACCTGATCAATCGCATCGAGGGAAGTCTGCGCAGCGCGCCATCCCCAATAGCAAAATCGGGCGCGGAAGCGCTTGCCGTTACCGAGAAGGTTTCGGGCGTAGTCAGCGAGATGACCGAGATCAGGCGAGATGACAGCCATCGCTTCTTCTCGCGAAGAAAGGAACGAGGCGAGACGTTCATCGACAACGGTGACTAACTTAGTTTGCTCCGGCACCGTACTAGCCTATCCACAGGAAACCGGGCTAAAATGATTTTATTGTTCCGCACCCGCAGGAGACCTTAATGCCACTATCCGAGAACGAGCAACGCCTTCTCGATGAGATGGAACGCAACCTTTATAAGAACGAGGCTGACGTTATGTCCACGAGTGGGCTTGTTCGCGCCCCCAACTACACCGCCATTGGCATAGGGGTAGTCGTTGGCCTCGTGGGAATCGTCACGATGATCATCGGAGTGTATGCGGATGTGACGCTCGTGGGAATTCTTGGTTTCGCCGTTTTGTTCTCAGGTGTCCTGGTGGCAGCGACTGTCCCTGCCAAGCCCTCGGTCGCGGACGTTGCCTCACGTGCCACTGCTCAGGGCCGAGCCCCGTCGCAGGCGAGCCTGATGGATCGCTTGAATGAGCGCTGGGATCGCCGGCAAGGTGGAGGCAACCTGTAGCCAAAGTGGAGGGAAAACCCTCCACTAGACACAGTCGAACCGGCCCCGAGGGGCCGGTTTTTTGTTGTCCCTACCTCTCGATCCCAGTAATTGAGGGGTGGGGAGCCCGTTGTGCGTTGCGCCAAAAAATTGTCACAAAGTGGTGCATTTTGGAGAAAAGTGGAGTAAAGTGGTGAATGCTTCCAATTGGCCGGAATGTGAAAGGGGGGCGCGATGTTCTTGGGTACGCACGCTCCCAAGCTCGACGACAAGGGCCGAGTCATCCTTCCCGCCCGGTTTCGGGAGGAATTGGCCAACGGTTTAGTTCTGACGCGGGGGCAAGAGCGTTGCATCTACGTCTTCACAGCCAAAGATTTCGACACTCACGTGGAGCGGCTTCGGGATGCTCCCCTCACCTCTAAGGCGGGGCGTGACTTTTTGCGACTGTTCCTCTCCGGGGCGAGTTCTGAAATTCCGGATAAGCAAAACCGCGTCACCGTCCCTCCTGCCCTTCGCGATTACGCAGGGCTCGAGCGTGAATTGACCGTCATCGGTGCAGGAAACCGCGCCGAGATTTGGGCGACGACCGCCTGGGACCAGTACTACAGCGATCGCGAGCAAGCCTTTTCCGAGACCGAGGAGGAGGTGATTCCCGGACTCCTGTAATCCCGTGTTCGTGACTCCCGTCCGTTCGCCCTGTATCACCTTCCCCGGTTCCAGGTCGAAAGAACGGAGGGGAATCTCGAATCCGGGCCCAGGACAGGGCCATCGATGATGACAACGTATGAACATATCCCCGTAATGCGAGATCGCGTTCTCGAGCTGCTGGGTCCCGCTCTGGGCCACGAAGGCGCACTACTGATTGATGCCACTCTCGGATTGGGCGGTCACGCCGAGGCCTTCCTCGAAGCATTCCCCGCACTCCGCCTGCTCGGCATTGACCGAGACATCGAGGCGGGGAACCTCGCGTCCCTCAGACTGGCGCGCTTCAGCGACAGATTCACTTTCCACCACGGGCGCTACGACACGATGGCAGCAGCGTTAGACCATCATTTTCCAGGAGGCGAACCTGCGGGGATTCTCTTGGACTTGGGAGTCTCCTCGCTTCACCTAGATAAGCCAGAGCGCGGCTTCTCTTATGCCGTGGATGCGCCCCTGGACATGCGCATGGACGTGAGCGACGATGTCACAGCAGAAGGGATTCTTCGCACGTACTCGGTGGATGAGCTCGCCGATATTTTTCGGACTTTTGGTGATGAAAAACTGGCCGGTCGGTACGCGAGGGCCATTGTTGCCCATCGCGACGGCAGCCCACTTCGCACCACAGCTCAAGTAGTGGACCTCTTGCAGAGCGCTACCCCCTACGCACTGAAAGACCGCGGTCACCCGGCTAAGAGAGTGTTCCAAGCGCTACGAATCGAAGTAAATCGGGAGTTGGAGTCTCTAGCGGCAGTGCTCCCCGTTGCCATGGATCGTCTCGCGGTAGGCGGGCGCATCGTCGTCATGTCCTACCACTCGGGCGAAGACCGTCTGGTGAAGAAGGTCATCCGCCAGCGGAGTTCTTCCACTGCACCGCTGGGGCTTCCCGAGGAGCTGCCGGAACACCGCAGCGAATTTAGCGAGATCACCCGGGGAGCCGAAATGGCAACCCCGGAAGAGCGAGCAGTAAACCCTAGGAGCGCATCGGTGCGCACCCGGGCAGCAGAGAAGACCCGAAAGGTGAGTCGATGACCGCACGAGTAGCTATTTCCGGGGCGAGCCGCCGCCGGAGTCCGGTAACCGCGGCTCCTGCGACACGCCAAGAAACCAGCACAACCGCCGCGCCAAAGCTGCGCTATATCGTGGTGACTTTGGCCGGCATTTTTGCGATTTTAGGAGGGCAGCTGTTGCTTTCCATCAGCGTCTCCAGCGGTGCCTACGAGATTGCATCTCTCAAAGGTGAGATGCGTCAAAGCGAACAAAGCTTGCAAATCGTCGCGGAAGAAATCGGTGCGCTCACCGCGCCGGATACTCTCGCGTCTCTGGCGGGTTCGATGGGAATGGTTGAAGACAACAACCCAGCGTATTTGCGGGTCTCTGATGGAGCAGTCCTGGGGGAAGCAGCACCTGCAGCCGAAGCTGGACAGGGCCAGATTTACACGGTGACCGCGGGGACGGAGGCGTTCGTGCCCGTCCAGATCGTGACAGACGTCTTCGCTTCGCTCAGCGCTCAAGCCGCCTATGAACTCAGCGCGGAGGACGCCCTGCGCGCGGCACACGTTCCCGTGGTTGAGTCCGGTGAAGCAGCTATTCATACCGCCATGGTCACCCAGCCTGTTCCCGTGGCCACCTTCGGTGGCTCTATTCCTTCGCCGATTACGCGCTAGGCAGTCTTCGTGACCCACCAGCGCATGACAGGCCGCCGCATGGCTCTGGCCCTGGTGTTAGTTTTTGTGACCGCGAGCCTGTTGATGACCAAACTGGTCGATGTTCAGGTGGTGCGGGCCAGCGAGCTTCAGGGAGAGTCCGAGGCCATCCGCACCACTAGTGAGACAATCTGGGCGTCTCGAGGGTCAATCGTCGACAGCTTTGGAAATGACTTGGCTCTCGATGTCGACCGCTATGACGTTAGTGCAGACCCCAGCGTGAGCGGCGATTTTCGCCGCGCGGGGGAGACCCTCTCTTTGGAGGTCGCGCTTTCTGAAATTGCGGACATCACCGGAGCAAACGCCGACGAAATGTTGTTTGCCATTCGCAAAGACCCCGAGGCTCGCTTCACCTACTTGGTCAAAGGTGTTAGCCCAGAGGTCCATCTCGCCCTCCGTGAGTTGGGCATCCCCTGGCTACAAATGGATTTGGTGCGTGAGCGCACCTATCCGTTCGGTCCGGTAGCGGGAAACATCACGGGAATGCTCGGTACCGACCAGCCCCTCGCGGGTGTTGAACTGGATTGGGACGAGTGTTTAGCCGCCGATAATGGCGTGGCGACCTATCAGCGCGGTGCCGATGGCGTCAGGCTCCCCGGCACCACTGAGACGGTGGTGGATCCCGTTCATGGCGGTGACGTTGTCCTGACCCTTGATAGTGACCTTCAGTGGTACGTGCTGCAACAGTTGGCCGAACACGGAAGCCGGCTGGGCGCCGAGCACGGTTCTGCGATGGTTGTGCGGGTCTCGGATGGCCACATTTTGGCAGCCGCTGACTGGCCCACTTTTGACCCCAACGACTTTGCCCAAACCCCCACATCGAACACCGGAGCTCGGGTTTTTTCCTCCCCCTATGAGCCTGGGTCCATCATGAAAGCCATTGGCGTTGCCATGCTGATTGATGGCGGATATACGTATGCCGAAGAGAAGATCGTTGCTCCCGGCATTTTCAGGCTCTACGCCGATCGCTACATCAAAAACTATTCGGTGGCTCAGGACACTCAACTCACCACTGCTGGAGTGTTATATACGTCCTCAAACACCGGTCTCTCCGTACTCTCTAGCCGCATGCCGCGCGCTACGGCCACCAGCTATTTCCAAAAGTTTGGCTTTGGCTCTGCCACAGGCGTTGATTTTTTGGGTGAATCAAACGGTCTCTTGAAAACGGGGGACGGTTTGGATATCGTCTCTCGTTATAACCAGTTCTTTGGCCAGGGAATATCTGTGACCGCCGCTCAAATGGCTGGTTCCTATCAAACACTGGCCAACGGCGGTCTTCGCGTTCCGCTGCGCTTGGTGGAGGGGTGCGTGTCCAATGCCGGTGTGCTCGTGGAGAACCCCGTGCAAGAACCGATTCGAGTTGTTTCACAAAGCGCCTCGGACCAGGTGATTCGGAGCCTGGAAACCATCGTTGCCCAGGGGCCGCTCAGAAATGTCCTCGGTATCCCCGGGTATCGGGTGGCGGCTAAGACCGGAACGGCCGAAATTGCAAACTCCCAGGGGTATGGAGCAGAGCGGGTTATTTCTTTGGCCGGGATGGCCCCTGCGGAGAACCCTGAGTATGTGGTGTTGGTGAGTTTTTACAAGCCCCAAACTTCTCGGGTGTCCACCGCCGCCGCGCCTGCCTTTCATGACCTGATGTCCCACGTGCTCAAGCACTATCGCGTTGCACCTTCGAGTGAACCCGCGGTACTTCCCCCGGTAACCTGGTAGCGCCTAGTCAACAACGGGGAGAGGGGCTCGCATGTCCAGCAGGCCACTTCGCCCAACGAGTGCACCCGCGGTTACGCTCGGAGAGATTGCTCGAGGCCTCGGTCTCGCCCACGAGGGTGATGACGTTTCGGTGACCGGCGTTGCCCTTCATACCCAGGCGGTGATGCCCGGAGATGTGTTTGTCGCTCTTCAAGGTGTGAATCGCCACGGCAGTGAGATGGTGGATGACGCTCTCGCTCAGGGCGCGGTAGCGGTCTTCACCGATGTCGCGGGATGCTCAGCCCTTGGCGCAACAGCCACCCCTGCCGTTGTTGCAGAAAATCCCCGACAGCTTCTGGGAGCGCTGTCCGCACTCGTGTATGGCACAGCGCAGGAGAATCACCCGCCAGTTTTTTCTGTCACGGGAACGAATGGCAAAACCTCAACGGCTTTCCTCCTCGAAGCCCTCTTGAGGGGAATCGGTCGGAGAACGGCTCTTTCGACGACAGCAGAGCGCCGAGTGGATGGTGTGGCGTACCCCTCGAGCCTGACCACCCCCGAAGCCCCCGACATTCACGCCATGCTTGCGCTGAGTCGTGAAAAAGGTGTGGGTGGGGTAGCAATTGAGGTCAGCGCTCAAGCGTTGGTCAAGAACAGGCTTCAGGGTGTGATGAGCGCTGTGGTGGGGTTCACCAATCTAAGCCACGACCACTTTGAAGATTTTGGGGGGATGGAGCCCTACCTCCAGGCCAAGGCAACCCTTTTCCAGCCGGCCATGGCCCGTCGCGGTGTGATCTGTGTTGATGGTGAATGGGGGCGCGCTCTCGCCCAGCAGGTCACGATCCCCTTCACCACCGTCGCTGGTCACACTCGAGGGCCCAGTGAGTGGAGCTATGAGGTCCTCGACGAGGCCTCGGAGACCTCCAGGTGGCACCTGAGGGGGCCCGCGGGCGAATCGCTCGAGCTGAGAGCTCCGATTATTGGCGAGCACATGGTGGCCAACGCCTCTCTCGCTGTGGTGATGCTGAAGGAATCCGGTATCGCTCTGGCGGATATTTCCGCTGCCATGGGTCCTGGAACCACAGGGATACCAGTCTCCATCCCTGGCAGAGTAGAGAAAGTTTCGGGAACCTCAGGGCCGTCAGTGTTCTTGGACGCGGGGCGCAGCGCCGACGCTTACGAACACACGCTGGCTGCGATCAGGGCTCTCACAACAGGAAAAATTGTGATGGTGTGCGGCACCTCCGGCAACCGCGATGCTACGAAGCGGCCCGTCATGGGCGCGGTTGCTGCGCGCGGAGCAGAAGTGGTGATTGTGACCGATGACGATCCCCGAAAAGAGGACCCTGGCCTGATTAGAGCGGGTTTGTTGGAAGGTGCGCGCTCCGTTCGACACCGCGATGTGCATGACATCCCTGACCCCACCACTGCCATAAGGTTTGCTCTCACACTGGTGGGGGAGGGCGATAGCGTGCTCTGGAGCGGTCCAGGCTCGCAGTCCTATCGCGATGTCGGCGGAGAAAAGGTGCCGTATTCTGCCAAACGAGAAGCTCAGAATGCGCTCGCAGATGCTGGGTGGCCAGAGGTCGCAGAAGAGAGGGGACCGTGATGGATGCGAACCTTGGAGTCCCCTCTCACCCGATTCGGGGAGGCGGCGCCATCATTGACGGCACCAGCGTGGTGGGGGCTCGGGCGGCAGTCGATCTTCTCAAAGCCGTGCGAGGCGCCGTGACTCCGGAACAACGCCAAATAGTTCTCACCGGGGCAATCGAATGGACGGGAGAATCGGATTACGACGACCTCGAGGCTTTCGGAGCCTTTATTGTTCGAGTTAATGTGGCCAAGTGCATTGCTATTGGGCCCGAGGCGAGGGCCATTTTTGCTTCGGTGGGTCGGGAAGGTTCGTGGGACGGGGAGTCACAACACGTCGAGGATGTCGCTAGCGCCTACGATGAAGTGTCGAAAGACATTGGCCCCGGCGATGTTGTTGTCGTTTTGGGCGGTGTTCCAAAAGATATGGGTGCGCTGGTGTTAAGACTGAGTGAGCTCCTCGCTTGAGAATTCTGCTGCTGGGAAGCGCCCTCTCGCTGGGGTTTTCGTTGTTCCTCACCCCACTCTTCATCAGGCTTTTTGCCTCCATCGGCTGGGGACAATTTATCCGTCAAGATGGCCCCAAAACCCACTACGTCAAGCGTGGTACGCCCACAATGGGTGGGATCGTCATCTTGCTCGCCATTGTTTTTGGGTACTTCACTGCCCACCTGATCGAAGGGGTCCCACCCAGCCAGTCCGCCCTTTTGGTGATCGGTTTGATGGTAGGCCTAGGGTTCGTGGGGTTTTTGGATGACTACTCCAAGATTCGCCAGCAACGCTCGTTGGGCCTCAGCCCGCGAAGCAAAGTCATCGGGCAGATTCTGGTGTCGGTTACCTTTGCCGTGTTGGCCGTGTCTTTTCCTGATTCCGATGGCCAAACCCCGGCAGCCCCCGGCATGTCCTTGGTGCGAAATGCTGACCTGATTGATTTCTCGCAGTGGGGACAGGTTGGCGTCTTGGTCGGTTTTGCGGTGTGGGCGACACTCATCATCGTGGGGACCTCTAACGCCGTAAATCTGACGGATGGTTTGGACGGTCTCGCCAGCGGTTCAGCGGTGTTGGTCTTTGTCGCCTATGTCATGATTACCTTCTGGCAGTTCAATCAGTCATGCTTCCGGGTATTCCCGGATGAAGACAACTTCTTTAAGTGCTACGAAGTCAGAGATTCTCTCGAGCTCACCACCGTCGCCGCTATTGCCAGCGCCAGCCTGATCGGGTTCTTATGGTGGAACACGTCGCCTGCCAAGATTTTCATGGGAGATACCGGCTCACTGGGCTTAGGTGGGGGCGTGGCCGGACTGGCACTGTTCTCCCGGACAGAAGGGCTCCTCCCGCTGGTGGGAGGTTTGTTTGTGATTCTCACGGGTTCGGTAATCCTGCAGCGGCTGTATTTCAAAGCCACCAAGGGTAAACGAATTTTTTATTCCTCGCCGCTTCACCACCACTACGAAATTAAAGGCTGGGCGGAGGTCACGATTGTTGTGCGTTTCTGGTTGATTGCGGGTCTGTGCGCGGCTGCGGGGGCGGGACTCTTTTACCTGGAGTGGCTCAGCCGTTGACTCGTTCTATTGATCAGCTAAGAAGTTGGTCGAGCGACTGGGCAGGCCATCGCGTGGCGGTGCTGGGGCTCGGTGCTACGGGGTTTGCGCTGGTGGACACGTTTGTTGAGCTCGGCTGCGATGTACTTGCCCTAGCCAATGAGGCAGGGCCCGATACTCTTCGCATTCTCGAGGTGTTGGGAGTTGTTCCTGTGGTTGCGGGGGATCGAGGACTGTCCGCAGCGCTGAAGGATTTTTCTCCCGAGGCGTTGGTGCTGTCCCCAGGGGTTCCTGCAGACAGCCCGGTCGTGACGGCGGCTGAGAACCAGGGAGTTCTGGTGTGGTCTGATCTCGACGCTGCCTGGCGGGTGCGGGATAAGAGAGAGCACCTCTCGCCCTGGGTGCTCGTTGCCGGTGAGACCTATGGCAGGCGTCTGGCAGAGCTCGCAGCACGTCTTCTGAATGCCGGTGATGTTCCCGCGTTGGTGGTCGGACACCATTCCGACGTCTTACTCGATGCGTTGCGCGACCCGCACGACTATCAAGCGTTGATAGTTCTTGCCTCGGACAACCAGGCGCAGCTCCTGGCACGGGGAGAGGGGCACCGTTCTCCCTATGTTGCGGTCTGTGTGGAGGAGACCTCCACCCTGACAAACGGTGCCCTCTTCGATGGCACCCAACTCGCCTGTGTGTATCGCAAAAGTCTTGGACCCAGCATGTCACTGGTGGAAGACGCCGACGTGTCTGATGGAGCACGCGCTATCGGGGTGGGATTTGATTCCCCCGACCGCAGCGACTTGGGCCTGGTGGAGGGCATCCTGGTCGACCGGGCCTTCCTCGATGACAGAGCCAATCACGCCTTCGAAGTGTCCACCCTGGAGGAGTTGAGCGAAGCGGGCTGGACCATCCCCGAGGATTTGCCGGTGATCGTGGGTGCCATTGCTGTCGCACGGGCTTTTGATGTTTCTCCGGCGGTCATCGCCGGCGTGCTGACCCTGCCCTAAAAACGCATCCGGCGTGGCATCGCCGAGGTTTTCACACACGGGCGCACACTAGAAAGGCGCGTGTGTCTGTACCCATGCCCGCGCTTGACATTTGCAACCTAAGGGGTGGTGAGATGGCTCGTGGCGCACCCGTGAGAAACCCTGCAGCCAAAAATCGAGCCGCTCCGGACGCGCGCGTCGTGGTGAGCGTCAAGCGTCTGTTTTCCCAGGAGTCCCCCCACTACGTGGTGATGGTGGCGATAGTGCTTTTCCTGGTGATTTTCGGGCTCGTGATGGTCTTGTCATCTTCTTTCGTTGATTCGGCCCTGGGTAATGATGGAAACTTTTTTGCTGTCTTTCTGCGGCAGGCCATGTGGGTGTTAATGGGGATTCCGGTCATGTTGTTACTGGCCAGAGTCCAACCGATTGCGATCCTGCGAGCAGCCCCCGCGGGGTTGCTCGCAGCCTTGTTCTTACAGAGTCTTGTCTTCACACCCCTAGGGGTTACTTCGGGGGGAAACCGAAACTGGATCGCCGTCGGGAATTTTTCCGCGCAGCCTTCTGAGCTTCTCAAAGTGACTTTGATCCTCTGGATGGCAGCAATTCTGTCTTCTCGACTCGAGGCCATCGGAGAACTTCGAACCCTGGCGACGCCTTTGGGGATTGGAGTGGTCGCCTCTATCGCCATGGTCATGTTCGGCGGTGACTTGGGAACCGTGGGCGTGATGGTTGTGGTGGTTATTGGTGTGGTGTTCCTCGCAGGGGTTCGGCTCCGACACCTTGCCAGCATCCTCCTCGTCGTGGCCGTCTTGGGAGCGATTGCCGCACTTGTTGCCCCCTCGCGGGTTCGACGAATTACTACCTGGTTTTCTGGATGCACAGAGGATGAGTACCTCACCACGTGCTGGCAAACGGTTCATTCCACCTTTGCGTTGGGCTCTGGAGGAGTGTTTGGCGTGGGCTTGGGCAACTCCCGGGCAAAATGGTCCTGGCTTCCCGAAGCAGAAACCGACTTCATCTTCGCCATCGTGGGCGAAGAGCTGGGCCTACTCGGTGCGGGGCTTGTCATTGTGTGCTTTGTCGTGCTCGCCGTTACGATGGCGCACCTGGTGAGAAAAAATCCAGATCCCTTCGCTCGTTTGGTGACAGCAGGCGTGATGGTCTGGTTGATTGGGCAAGCGCTTATCAACATTGCTGTGGTCCTGGAGCTGCTCCCGGTACTCGGGATTCCGCTGCCATTCATGTCGGTGGGCGGATCGGCACTACTGTCCTCGCTGGCGGCGGTGGGGATAGTGATGGCGCTCAACCGCGCGGGCGCGATCTCGGTGACGGAGCACTATTCTGCCGCGCGGGGAAGGCGTCGATGACCCGAGTAATTCTTGCCGGCGGAGGCACCGCCGGTCACGTCAACCCTCTTTTGGCTGTGGCGGAAGAGCTCCAACGAAGCCACGGCGTGATGGCCGAGGACATCGTCGTTGTTGGCACACGTGAAGGCCTGGAATCGAGACTCGTTCCCGATGCCGGACTAAGCCTTCACACTCTCGCGCGGTTACCTTTCCCGCGGAAACTCAGTCTCCTGGCTGTTGCTTTTTTCCCACGATTTGTGTTCGCCACCCTGCAGGCACTTCGCCTGTTGTCCCGCCACAAGGCCGATGTGGTGGCGGGGTTTGGTGGCTACGCCAGCGCCCCGGTGTATGTCGCGGCGTGGCTTCGTAAGACCCCACTGGTGATCCACGAAGCTAATGCTGTGCCGGGTTTTGCGAACCTTCTAGGAGCCCGATTCACTCGCCAGGTGTTGACTGCTTTTCCCACCCCCAAATTTCCGAGCTCTAGGGTCATCGGAATGCCGATGAAGAGAACTATCACTCACCCGGACTCGCCGCTGAGCCCCGCTGCGGCGCGCACCCATTTCGGATTGAAGCCGCAGACCAAGACGTTACTGGTCACGGGTGGGTCACAGGGCGCCAGGCGCATCAACGAAACAATTGCCTCTCTGGCTAGTGTGCTCACCCAGGCGGGGTGGCAAGTGCTCCACATTGTTGGTGGTGCCAACCCCGTCCCGGCTGATATGCCCCGGGGGTATCGGGGAATGAACTATTGCGACCGCATGGATCTGGCCCTTGCCAGTGCGACCGCAGTGATTTCCCGCGCGGGTGCGGCGACAGTCTCTGAAATTCAGGTGCTTCACCTTCCAGCAATCTTTGTTCCCTACCCGGTGGGTAATGGCGAACAAGCAAGAAACGCCTCGGAGAGTGTCGCCTGCGGCGCAGCGATGATTGTGCCGGACCATGAATTCACCCACGAAGGTGTGCTGGCCACCGTTATGCCCATCTTGGCGGAGGAAGCTGCTCTGCAGAGAATGAAAGAGGCCGCGGCAGGGTTAGGAAAGAACGATGCCGCCGAACAGATGGCAGAGGCCATGATGACGCTGTCACAGAAAGAGTCGCAATGAAACCTGAATTGGGGAGAGCTCTCCCGGAGGCGATGGGTGCGATTCACTTTATCGGGGTTGGAGGCTCTGGAATGAGCGGGATCGCCCGAGTTTTTGCCGAGCGCGGACACCGAGTGACCGGTTCCGACCGGTTTGACTCCGAGGTTGTCGAATCGTTGCGGCAGTCAGGTATCCAGGTGTTTCTTGGTCACGATGCCGCCCACCTTGCCGGGGTAGACACCGTCGTTTTCTCCAGCGCTGTTCGCGAGACTAATCCGGAGTATCTCGAAGCGCTCGATCGGGGCCTCGCGATTATCCACCGCTCGGAAGCCCTGCGGTGGCTTTTGCAGGGCAAAACGCCTCTTGCCGTTGCGGGATCTCACGGCAAAACGACGACCACCGCGATGCTCGCCACCGCGCTGGAAGCCGTCGGTATCGACGCGGGCTGTGTCAATGGGGGAGTGATCAGCCAGTGGGGTGTTTCCTCGCGGGCAGGATCGGATGACCTCTTCGTGATCGAAGCGGACGAATCCGATAGATCCTTCGTGGGCTATGAACCCGCTCACGTAGTGATTACGAACATCGCACCGGATCATCTCGACTTTTATGGGACCTTGGACGCAATCTTCGAAGCCTTCGAAGCGTTTGCACGGACCGCCACCGACAGCATTGTGTTGTGTGCCGATGACTCGGGGACCAAGGAGCTTAGCTCCCGTCTTTCTGGGGCTGCGCGCATTGTCACCTACGGAGTTTCTCCCCAGGCCGATGTGATCATGAGCGATGTGGCGGCAGGGCCCGCGGCGCGCTTCCTCGTCACGCACCGCGGCGAAAGCGTCCCGGTCGAACTGTCCGTGGCTGGTCGGTTACCGGCGCTGAACGCCACCGGTGTGATTGCGCTGCTGATCCAGTTGGGGTTGAGCCTTGGAGATGCCGCCGCAGCGGTTGCTGGTTTTCAGGGCGCGGATCGCCGCTTCCAGCACCACGGCACCCTTTCTGGGGTCCGGTTCTTCGATGACCACGCCCACCACCCCACAGAGGTTGCTGCTGCTCTCGAAACGGCCCGCGCTGTCGTCGGCGAAGGGCAGGTCATTACGATGTTCCAGCCCCATCTTTTCTCGCGCACGCAATACATGGCTGCAGAACTAGCTGCTGCCTTCGCAGCGGGCAGCGATCACACTATTTTCCTTGACATCTTTGGCTCGAGGGAAGATCCCATCGAGGGGGTTACCACACAGCTCATACTGGACAAGCTCCCCACGGGAACCTCGTATGATTTTGAGCCGGACTGGGACAAAGCCTGCGAGCTCGCGGTGTCCAGGGCCCAGCCAGGAGATCTGGTGCTGACGATGTCTACGGGGGATCTGTATCAAATTGTTCCGCAACTTCTCGCGGCCAAACGGCGTCGAGATGGCAACTAGTGGACCGGCCCGAGGGATTTTCTTCGCAGAAGCCCAGCCCCACGAAGTCCCGTCGCCAACCGTCGGTTGCCCCTCGCACTCAGACTACGAAGCGGGAGCAGAAAGCCGCCACCGCCGCTAGAGTTCGGGCGGAAAAACAGGAACTGAATTCCTTCACCCACGCCAGTCGACTTCGGAAGCGTCGGTGGGCTCTTTCGCTGGGAAGTGTGGGTGCTCTCCTGGGGGGAGTGGTGCTGTTGACGCTGTCTCCGGCGCTTTCCCTCCAGACAGTGGTCATCGAAGGTGCTGAGCGCCTAGAACCGGGCGACATTGCCGAAGCACTTAATCCTTTGCAGGGGGAACCCCTGGCGCGAGTGAGCACCGAAAGGGTGGGTGCTGCGCTTGCGCCCATCACGCTGATTCAAGCTTTTGAAACCCGTATTGTGCCGCCGGGGACCTTGGTGGTGACGATTTCCGAGCGAAAACCCATTGGTGCGGTGTCGTCGAATTCCACCTACACCGTGGTCGATGCCGCCGGCGTCGAATTGTGGGACACCCCCGCCCCTCCCTCAGGTTTGCCCCTGATTCTTGTCGCAGCCGATGCTGAATCACCAAGTTTTATCTCCATTTCGCGGGTGTTGTTAGCTCTCCCCGAGGAGTTGCTGACGCAGGTTGAGGGGGTCACCGCAACCACCCTCGATGACGTTCGCTTCACGATTCGTGGGGCCTCCCACGAGGTCGTCTGGGGGAGTTCGGATCGCGTGCGAGAAAAAGCCAGAGTGCTCACAGCAGCTCTTCGAGCGGCCGGTTCGGACACTTCCCAGATTATCGATGTGACAACCCCCGACAGCCTGGTAATCCGGTCGAAAGGCTAAGGAATCAAAGGTTGAACCTGGTTCTCCGACACGCCCAAGGCTTGCGCTCACCCGGGGCCAACACCCCGTAGCGTCATCGCCGATAAATCTGATGGAAACTTTTATCTTCAACTAAACGTTGAAGGTTCAGGGTAAAGGAGTACCGGTGGCCGGTCAAAGTAACTACTTCGCTGTCATCAAAGTGGTGGGCGTCGGTGGTGGTGGCGTCAACGCTGTTAACCGCATGATTGACCGCGAGCTCCGAGGCGTGGAATTCATTGCCATCAACACGGATGCGCAGGCACTGTTGCTCAGCGATGCCGACGTCAAGCTCGATGTCGGCCGCGATTTGACGAGAGGGCTGGGAGCCGGGGCAGACCCCGAAGTCGGCCGGCGCGCCACAGAGGACCACCAAGAAGAGATTGAGCAGGCACTCGCCGGAGCCGACATGGTCTTTGTGACGGCAGGTGAAGGTGGCGGAACGGGAACAGGTGGCGCCCCCGTGGTGGCCAGGATTGCCAAATCGATCGGCGCCTTGACCGTCGGGGTGGTGACGAAACCCTTCTCGTTTGAAGGGAAACGTCGGATGTCTCAGGCCGAGGTCGGCGTTCAAGCCCTCAAAGAGGAGGTCGACACGTTGATTGTTGTCCCCAACGACCGTTTGTTGGAGATCTCTGATCGCAGTGTCAGCATGCTGGAAGCGTTCGAAACGGCTGACCGCGTTTTGTTGGCGGGCGTCCAAGGAATCACGGACTTGATCACGACTCCGGGACTCATGAACCTTGACTTTGCCGATGTGAAATCGGTCATGCAGGACGCTGGCACCGCCTTGATGGGAATTGGTAGCAGCAGAGGGGCGGATCGTGCGATCAAAGCAGCAGAGCTCGCGGTGGCATCACCACTCCTGGAATCAAGCATCGAAGGAGCCCAAGGGGTGCTGATTTCCATCCAAGGTGGCTCGAACCTGGGCCTCTACGAAATCAATGATGCAGCAAAGCTCGTGGAAGAGTCGGTTCACCCCGACGCCAACATTATCTTCGGTGCGGTGATCGACGACTCTCTGGGCGACGAGGTCCGGGTGACAGTGATCGCGGCTGGCTTCGACGAGTCGACGCAGCACCGTCGGGCTCCCGAGCTGGTGCACGAGGAGCAGCCTCCTGCAGAGGACGGTCCAGTCGCGGAAGAAACATGGCTTCTTCCTGGCGAAGAAGTACCCCCCGTAGCAGAGCACACTCCCGTATCTGCCATGCATGCAGCAGACGAGGGTGAACTCGACGTTCCTGAATTCCTGCGCTAAATCGTGAGGGAGGACACCCCGGCGGCGAGGTGGAGTGCTGTTCAAGACAAGGTGGCCGCCGCCGCGGTGGAAGCAGGTCGCGCACCAGAAGACATCACCACCATCGTGGTGACAAAATTCCACCCCTCTTCTCTAGTGCGGGAATTGGCCCAAGCGGGTGTGCAACATGTGGGGGAAAACCGCCATCAAGAAGCTGTCACGAAACACGCTGAGCTCGCAGATGTCCCGCTCACCTGGCATTTCGTGGGTCAGCTTCAGTCGAATAAAGCCAAAGCGGTGGCCCACTATTGCTCCGTCATTCATTCGGTTGATCGTTCATCGCTGATAAAAAGCCTCGCCCAGGTAGAAAAGAAGCTTGACGTGTTTCTCGAAGTGAACCTGACGGATATTCCTGGACGCGGCGGTGCGGAACCGGGGGACATACTGACCCTTGCCGAAACAGTCTTGGGGACCGAAAACCTTGTTCTTCGGGGGCTGATGGCCGTTGCTCCCGTGGGGGCGGACCCCGGCAGCGAGTTCGACCGCGTCGTGGCGATGTCGGCGGAGCTTCAAGTATTAGCACCGAAGGCGAGGGACTTGTCCCTGGGAATGTCGGGCGATTTTGCAGAGGCAATTTCCCGCGGCGCGACACACCTGCGCATTGGAAGCGCAATTACCGGCAAAAGGCCCGATCCGACCTAGCCTTAAGGCGAATCGTAAACGCCGAAGGGGCACACATGTCGAATCCATTACGCAAGACTCTCGAATTCCTCGGGCTTGCCGAAGAGTCGTTGGACGAACAGGGAGGGCAGCCTCGCTCTGTTTCACCCACACCTGCTGCCCCTGCACAGCGTGCCACGGTCACCCCGCTCCGCCGGGGATCCAAACAAGGGGTGAGTGACGTGAATGAAATTCTGACCGTGCATCCCGAAAAATATGGGGACGCAAAAATCATTGCCGAGTCTTTCCGAGACGGTATCCCGGTGATTATCAACCTCACTCAGATGAGCGAGTCTGAAGCTCGCCGTCTGGTGGACTTCTCCAGCGGGCTCTCTCAAGGTCTCCACGGTCACATCGAGCGTGTGACTCCCAAAGTCTTTCTGCTTTCGCCCTCTCACGTCATGGTGAGCGGAGACGGAGATGGCGTGGAGTCCGAACTAGACGCAGCCCTCACGGACTAGTTCAGGCGTTTCCTTGGTCTGCTGAGGGATACTGGAGTAGCTATGTCATTGATTGCCAGCGTTGTATATCTCGCCTTAGGGATATTTCTCCTTGCCCTGTGGGTGAGATTCATCTTTGACTGGGTTCAGGTTCTTGCGCGTGATTTTCGGCCCAAGGGCCCGGTTCTCTTTGTCGCTGAGATGGCCTATTCCGCTACGGATCGTCCCCTTCGGGCAGTGAGAAAAGTAGTTCCGACCATCCGGTTTGGTGGGGCAGCGATTGATCTGGGCTGGAGTGCCTTGATGCTGGGAACGTTCCTCGTCTGGTCATTTGTCGGGGGACTGCGCTAAATCCTCCCTGTTTTGTGCTATCCGGGGTACCCTGGAGGGGGTAAGCGCTAAGGAAAGCGTTGCTCTGTGTATCTTTCCGAATTCATTGCAAAGGTAAAGGTTTATGGCACTCACTCCCGAGGACATCGTCAACAAACGTTTCCAGTCCACGAAGTTCCGTGAAGGATACGACCAGGACGAAGTCGATGACTTTCTTGACGAGGTAGTCGTGGAAATGCGGCGTGTGGTTGCCGAAAACGAGGAAGCCCTCCACAAGCTTGCCGCTACGGAGGGTCGCATCGCGGAACTCCAGCGCGGAGGCCCCGCGGCCAGCTCGGTGGGAATCGTCTCTGCGGCAGCAGCCGATGAGGTCGTGGATACCGAGAATGCCAACAACCTCTTGCAGTTGGCACGGCGGCTCCACGAGGAGCATGTTCGTGAGGGAATCCAAAAGCGCGACGAGCTTATCGCTGAGGGGCACGCTCAAGCAGCGCGTATTGTGGCGGAAGCCGAGATATCTCACCGGTCTGCCGTGGCCAACCTTGAAGCAGAGCGGGCGGGTATCACAAAAGAGGTCGAGGAACTCCGCACATTCGAGCGGGAGTACCGGGCCAGCCTCAAGAGCTTCATTAACGGTCAAGTGAGTGCTCTAGACGCCACACTGGAGTCCGCTTCGACACCCGCTTCGCAACCGGGTCTCTAAGACGAACCAGGTGGCAATGGCTGAAACGAGGACCATTGCCGTGCCCGAAGGGCTCGCAGGGGAAAGACTCGACGTCGTCTTGTCGCGACTTTTTGGGTTTTCTCGGTCCTTCGCGCAGGACGTCATTGATGCTGGCGGTGCCATTGTCGGAGGTAAGCCGGGGATCAAAAGCGACCGAGCGCCGGGGGGATCTGTCCTCGAGGTTACTTTTGAGCCCAAGCGTGCTCCAACAATCGAACCGATCCTGGTGGAGTCGATGACGATTCTTTACGACGATGATGATGTGGTCGTGGTGGATAAACCCCCTGGCCTTGCCGCTCATCCCGCCCCGAGCTGGGATGGACCAACGGTGCTCGGCGCCCTGGCAGGAGCGGGCTATCGGATTTCGACCTCGGGCCCCCCGGAGCGACAAGGAATCGTTCACCGCCTCGATGTGGGAACCTCTGGGGTCATGGCGGTTGCCAAGTCTGAAATTGCCTACAGCAAACTCAAACGCGCGTTCAAAGCGCGGGAAATTCATAAAATTTACCTCGCTCTTGTGCAAGGCCACCCCGACCCTTCGGTGGGCACTATCGATGCCCCAATTGGTCGCCACCCGAGTTCGTCGTGGCGCTTTGCGGTGCTCTCGGGAGGTCGGGATTCGATTACTCACTACGAGACGGTGGAAGCCTATTCTTCGGCCAGTATGTTGCGTGTGACCCTCGAAACAGGGCGTACCCACCAAATCAGGGTGCACATGTCCGCGCAGAAACACCCGATTGTGGGGGACACCCTCTATGGCGCGGACCCCACGATTGCCGAGCGGCTGGGAGTGACGAGGCAGTGGCTCCACGCCAGTGAGCTTGAGTTTGCTCATCCTGTGAGTGGCGAAGTCGTGAAGGTCAAGAGCCCTATTCCCGGCGACCTTCAGGTGGCGCTTGAGCGACTTAAACCCTGAGTCCGGGGTGGGACGCCCCTGTTGCCGGGGCGCGGATTACTCTAGAAGCTTCACAACCCCAAGGAGTACTTTGTGAGCCCCTCTGGCGACTCGTTTGCGCATCTCCACGTGCACACTGAGTATTCGATGCTTGATGGTGCGGCAAAGATTTCCAAACTTGTTTCGGAAGTGGCCCGGCTGGAGATGCCAGCGGTGGCGATGACTGACCACGGCGTGATGTTTGGTGCTTACGAATTTTGGAAACAAGCCAGGGGTGCGGGAATAAACCCCGTTATCGGTATTGAGGCCTACCTCACGCCGGGTACACACCGGACGGACAAGACCCGGGTCAAGTGGGGCAACGGTGGCGAAGACGATGTTTCTGGCTCTGGTGCCTACACTCACGTGACCCTATTGGCAGAAACCACGGAGGGCATGCACAACCTTTTTCGGATGTCCTCCAAGGCCTCTCTGGAGGGCTACTACTTCAAGCCCCGGATGGACCGCGACCTGCTTCAGACTTACAGCGCGGGGGTTATCGCCACTACCGGCTGCCCCTCGAGTGAAGTGCAGACCTATCTGCGACTGGGGGACTACAACAAAGCGGTTGCTGCTGCAGCAGAGTTTCGAGACATCTTTGGCAAAGACAACTATTTTGTCGAAATCATGGACCACGGCTTGGGTATTGAGAAACGTGTCCTCCCGGATTTGATGAAGCTCTCCAAGGACCTGGGTATCCCGCTCCTTGCCACCAATGACCTTCACTACACCACGGCTGCCGACGCCGATGCCCACGCAGCGCTGCTCTGCGTGCAGTCGGGATCGACACTGGATGACCCCAAACGATTCAAGTTTGATTCCAACGAGTTTTATGTAAAAACTCCTGCGCAGATGCGAGCGCTCTTTGCCGATTTCCCGGAAGCCAGCGATAACACGTTGCTGATTGCGCAGCGCGCTGATGTCACGTTTGATGAGTCAGCAAACTATATGCCGATATTCCCCGTCCCCGAGGGGGAAAGCGAAGTCAGCTTTTTTGAGAAGGAAGTGAACCGGGGTCTTACTGTGCGCTACCCCAACGGTGTTCCCGACAAGGTGAAAGCTCAAGCTGCTTACGAGATCGGGGTCATTAGCCAAATGGGTTTTGCCAGTTACTTCCTGGTGGTTGCTGATTTTATTAACTGGGCAAAAGAACACGGGATTCGTGTGGGACCTGGGCGCGGTTCCGGGCCGGGGTCGATGGCTGCCTACGCCATGCGCATCACCGAGCTTGATCCGCTCGAACACGGCTTGATTTTTGAGCGATTCTTGAATCCTGATCGCGTCTCTATGCCCGACTTTGATGTGGACTTCGATGAGCGAAGACGGGGAGAGGTCATCCGTTATGTGACGGAAAAATATGGCGACGACCGGGTTGCCCAAATCGTCACCTTTGGCACCATTAAAGCCAAGCAGGCTCTGAAAGATGCCGCCCGGGTTTTGGGACACCCCTTCGGCATGGGGGAGAAGCTCACCAAGGTGATGCCGGCCGGAGTGATGGGCAAGGAAATGTCGCTCCAGGGCATTATGGACAAATCCCATGAGCGCTACAAAGAAGCAGCAGATTTTCGCTCTCTCCTCGAATCGGATTCAGAAGCCCAAACGGTGTTTGAGCGGGCCCAAGGGCTGGAAAATCTTAAGCGCCAGTGGGGTGTTCATGCCGCCGGCGTGATCATGTCTTCCACCCCGCTGATGGACATCATCCCCATTATGAAGCGCGACCAGGATGGCCAAATCGTCACACAGTTTGATTTCCCAAGCTCCGAGGCTTTGGGATTGGTGAAGATGGACTTCCTGTCCCTGCGAAACCTCACCATCATCGACGACGCGCTCGACAATATTGAACTCAATGCGGGGAGCCGCCCGGTGCTGGAAGAGTTGGCACTGGATGACCCGGGTGCCTATGAGCTGATGAGTAGGGGCGACACCCTGGGAGTCTTCCAGCTCGATGGGGGCCCGATGCGTGGCCTGCTGCGATTGTTAAAACCCGACACGTTTGAAGACGTTTCTGCAGTTTTGGCGCTCTATCGACCCGGCCCCATGGGAGCGGATTCCCACACCAACTATGCGTTGCGCAAGAACGGCCAGCAGGAGATCGCCCCCCTTCACCCTGAACTAGCCACCGCGTTGGAAGAAATTCTGGGAGGAACCTACGGCCTGATTGTCTATCAGGAGCAGGTGATGGAAATCGCCCAAAAACTCGCCGGGTACACCCTTGCCCAAGCCGACTTGTTGCGACGGGCTATGGGAAAAAAGAAAAAGGAAGAGCTCGACATTCAGTTTGAGGCTTTCCGCCAGGGTATGCGCGATAACGGTTTTTCGGATGCCTCGGTGAGCGCGCTGTGGGAGGTTTTGGTTCCCTTCTCGGATTACGCCTTCAACAAGGCTCACTCCGCGGCGTACGGAATGATTTCTTACTGGACGGCCTATTTGAAGGCACACTTCCCCGCGGAATACATGGCGGCTTTGCTCACCAGCGTGAGTGACCAGAAGGATAAATCTGCGATCTACCTGAACGAGTGTCGTCGGATGGGAATTCAGGTGTTACCCCCGGACGTCAATGAATCCATCGCCACCTATAGCGCCGTGGGTAACGACATCCGTTTTGGCCTCGCTGCCATCCGAAATGTTGGGGTCGGCGTGGTGGATTCAATCCGGACCACCCGAGATGCCAAGGGGTCCTTTAGCTCCTTTCACGACTTTGTTAAAAAGGTTCCCTCGTCGGTCTT
>Ga0222630_1000115_pt1 | contig 39436 bp, 39 predicted proteins | sample AntAcemetagenom3_FD_179842 | JGI IMG/M metagenome (GOLD analysis project Ga0222630, IMG submission 179842) | Saline water microbial communities from Ace Lake, Antarctica - #3 | ecosystem: Environmental > Aquatic > Non-marine Saline and Alkaline > Saline | place: Antarctica: Ace Lake | collected...
ATGGTGTCACGACCGGTTTTCGAATCCCCCGCGGGGCGTTCGTTATCGGAATGGGAGTCGCCGCGCTGTTGATCTCGGGATGCGCCGACGGTTTGGGGGAAGAATTTTCCGTTTCAGATCTTGAAGGTACGTGGATTCAAAGCGGAAAAGGCTTCGAACAGGGTCAGTCCATTACCTGGGACAACCAGAAAATTGTGATTGAAACAACAGATGAATCCGGCTTTGCGGGGTACAAAGAGTTCACCCGAGATGAGGGTTTACAGCGCGAAACCCTCAACGGGGTGCTCGGACCCAATGGACTAGTTGTGATTTCCGATAATGACGGCTTCTACGAGGGCCGTTTCGTCAACGGCAACTTTGTCGGAATCTACATCGAGACAGGCGAGGACTCAACCGTAATGAATGTGACCTTCATACGCGAGTAGAAATTATTTGTGGAGTGGCGGCAATACACGTAACCGGGCCGCACCACACTCGGAAACCACCTTCGGATTTCGATGAGGGCCACTCTCTAGAGCCAACTCATACCGACTGGGTCGAGCTCGATAGCGGTCGATGCCGGACCCTCTCAGCGCTCAAAGTCAAGGTGGCCTCCCCAAGCCGAAGCGCCGCCGCCCCAAAAGCTCGGGGCTGCCGTCACACGCGTTCGGTGGCTGACGTGCTTGAATCGTGACGGCATGCCCTGCATCTGGAAAACTGAGGTGTGATGAGAGTGAAGAAGCGGGTCGTGCGATCGGCGGGCCACACGAATCGCAAAACCGACTTTTCCGGCTCAAACTGTCACTCTAGGTGGGCAAGAATGCAAAAGTGTTGCACCTATGTATTCAGTGCTACACTTTTCCCATGCCCACCAAGAGACCCCGCTACATGATTACGGAGAGCGATCGGCTCTGCGAAGGATTGACCCGTGCGGCCGAAATATGGCCAGAGGTCAGCGACGACAAGGGTCAGCTGCTCCGGCGTCTTGTCGAAACGGGGGTGGACACCGTGCTCCAGGAGAGCGCAGCGCGCACTCAGGAGCGCGCCAAGGCTATTTACCGTGTTGCCGGAAGCTTGAGTGGCGTCTGGCCAGATTCTTGGAGAGAAGAGCTCCGTGACGAGTGGCCGGCGTGATCGTTCTCGATGCCGGTGCTCTCATCGCCTTGCTGAACGACCGTGATGCCCACCACGAGTGGGCCTTGCAGATGTTCATTGACACCGTTGGTGAGGACCTGTCAATCTCCGCCCTGAACCTCGCTGAAGCCCTCGTTCAACCTACCAAAGCCGGGCGTTATCAAGAGTTCATGGACAGCATCCACGGGCTGGGGCTGGAGGTTCAGGGTCTGGACCAAGCGGATGTTTCTTCCCTGGCGAACATTCGGGCTGAAAGCGGACTCCGAATGCCCGACACTATCGCTCTGCACTTGGCGCTCAAGTCGGATTCTTCACTGGCGACCACTGATAGGGCTCTGGGGAAAGCTGCTCTCGGTGCTTCCCTGCGAGTCCTGCAACCTACCCCGCTCACATCTGGCACTGCGGAAGGGGCCTGAGAATCGAACAGTCTTGCGCGATACCCTTCTGAAACGGTTTCTCGCTCAGCGCTAAACTAGGTGAAAGCCCTCGTAGCTCAGCGGATAGAGCAGAAGACTTCTAATCTTTTGGCCGCAGGTTCGATTCCTGCCGAGGGCACCTCAAAATATGCCTTTTTGGCATGAACCTATTTGGGGGTGGGGCGAGCGGTCTAAGCTGGTGTTGGGGGAGGGGTATTTGTGCATCAGACTCGTTTTGAACGCACCGTGCCCTCTGAAAGCGTCATTGAGCATGCCCTGCGTGGCAGTGTTCAGAAGTCCTTTTGGGTGGAAGATGCCCCTCTGGGGCATTCGCTTTTGTCGTTGACCGGTCAGATTAGTTGTGACCTTGCCATCGTCGGTGCTGGGTACACAGGGCTGTGGACCGCCTTTCTCGCAAAAGCTCGACACCCTGAATGGCGGGTCGTGGTGCTCGAGGCCGAGGATCCTGGCTGGGCCGCTTCTGGACGCAATGGTGGCTTTGTCGAGTCCACGTTGACTCATGGCGAATCCAATGGGAAGAGGCGCTACCGCGCTGAATATGACCAGCTCGATAAGGCCGGGCTCGACAACCTGGATGCGATCGAAAAGACGGTCACCGAGGGGAAGTGGGACTGTGATTTTTGGCGGGTAGGTTCTCTTGCCGTCGCCGTGGAAGATCACCAGGTGCCCTGGTTACGCGACGAAGCCGATGGTGAGCGCGCCGTATTTCTTGACGCTGATGCGGTGCGCAAACGTGTCAATTCGCCCACCTATCTGGCGGCAAACTTTTCCGCTCAAGACACCGCGATGGTGCACCCGGGGAAACTGACCCGCGAACTCCTCACCGCTTGTCTTGAGGCAGGTGTCGAGGTGCTAAGTCACACCCCGGTGAAAGGCCTGGACGCGGATCGCTCCCGTGTCACACTGCAGGTTCCCGGCGGCGAGGTGGTGGCCCAGCGGGTGGCGTTGGCGACGAATGCTTTCCCCTCCTTGCTCAAGCGATACAGTCTTCACACCATTCCGGTGTATGACTACGTCCTCATGACAGAGCCACTCACCCCGGAGCAGAAAGCCAGTGTGGGCTGGGACGGTCGCGAAGGCGTGGCGGATATGGCAAACCAGTTCCACTATTACCGCATTACCGCAGATGACCGGATTCTCTTTGGCGGTTATGACGCGGTGTATCACTACGGCGGGGAAGTCAATGAACGCCACGAAGATCGTCCCCAAAGCTATCGTCGGGTTGCTTCGCACTTTTTCACCACGTTCCCCCAGCTCGAAGGAATTGCCTTCAGCCATCGCTGGGCAGGAGCCATCGACACCTGTTCGCGATTTAGCGCCTTTTTTGCTACCGCCCATCAGAGCAGGGTTGCCTATTCAGCGGGGTTCACGGGACTGGGGGTTGCCGCCACCCGCTTCGCCGCGGAGGTAATGCTCGATCAGTTAGACGGGTTAGATACGTGGAGAACGGAGTTGGAGATGGTGAAGAGTATGCCCCTGCCTTTCCCCCCGGAACCCTTGTGTTACCCGGCCGTTCAACTGACCAAGGCGGGATTAGACAGGGCTGATCATCGGCAAGGGCGCAGAGGGCTTTTTCTCAAGACCCTCGATGCCGTGGGCTTGGGGTTTGATTCGTGAACCGGGCGCCTGACTGGGCTGACGCCCTCAGCTTGGTGCTGGAACGTGTGCTAGTCGACCCTCCCCAGGTGATCCAGGGGCAGCCGAGCACGGGCGAGATGTCCTGGAGCGGGTCGGGCGGATCATCCTGGGGCGTGTGGGAAATGACTCCGGGAATCATGAGTGATGTTGAGTACAACGAAACCTGCATCATAATTCAGGGTCACGGTTTCGTGACCCGAATGCTGGCAGGAGAGCTTGTTACCCAAGAGCTTCAGCCCGGGGTCGTGCTCACCCTTCGCACCGGTGAAGAAACACGGTGGGAGGTCACGACCACACTGCGCAAGGTGTATCACTTAGCGGGCTAAGGGCACGGGATAGGGTGTGCGTCAGTAAAGGAGATCGAAGGTGTCTCCTGCATCGTCGGAAACATGAACGCCTTGGTCATCTAAGACGATGACCGTGTTGTCATAAGCCGCGATGTGCGAAACGTTCCGAAAAACCTGTGACAGGGCAATAAATGGCCCACCAGGAGCGGAACTCCTCGCCAGGCCAGAGCTGGTAGAGAGAAAAATGTTGGTTCCGGACCACTCGGCAAGAGAAACTCTAGCGGGCGCTTCTATGGGAGAGAACGTGCGCCCAGCATCAGTGGAGAGCATGAGTAGACCATCTGAGGTCATAAGAATTTCATCGGATTGTGAGGGGTTAAGGGCCAGGCTGGTGAGGTTGGGGATTTCCAGGGACGCCCAAGTATCTCCCCCATCGACTGATGCCACCACCATGCCGTAGTTCGCAGCCACACCTATCATTGTGTTTCCGGCCACCTCCAGAAGGTGAAAGTCCACTTCTCCGGTGAGAGACTCAGCAGCCCAGGTCTCGCCACCATCACTGGAAACCAGGAGCCCCAAGGGGTTGGGTAGATCCTGCGTGGGACCAGGATGTCCGCTTGCGAAAAAGACTTCTTTGTCGACAGCAAGACCCATGACATCGAATTCTTCCCCTCGAAGGTGCCAAGAACCCTCTGACCAGGCGTACAAACCGTGGTGGCTGGCGAGAAAAAACTCCTCACCATCTGTTGCGACACTGTGCACGTGTTCGAGCTGCGCGAAATCCACGCCGTCGCTGTTGGCGGAGCACCCGGTCAGCCCGAGCGCTAGGACCACTCCCCATCCGATTGGCTTACGCACTGGTGAGACCTACCAGCACGAGTCTCATTTCTTCAATCTCAGCTGTTTGGGCGGCGATCACTTCGCGCGCGAGGGCCTGGGCCTCATCGTTGGCGGAATTCTCGATCATCATCACCATTTGGAGCGCTCCCTCGTGATGCTCAATCATGAGCTGGAGAAAGACGATGTCGAACTGCGGTGAAGTGAGTGTTGCCAATTCAGCCATAGTTGCCTCCGATGCCATCCCGGCCATCGCGTTGGGAGCCATCATGCCACCGTCCACCAGCCCGTTGTCCATCATGGTGCCATCAGGCATCTCGTGGCTCATTCCACCGCCGGATGGTGCCATTTTGAGCCAGCCCTGCATCACCTCAATTTCTGGACCTTGACCGTCATAAATTTGCTGTGCGAGGGCCCGAATTGTTTCGTTGGCAGAATTTTCTAAGGCCACAGCGCTCATCTCGAGTGCCTGCTCGTGGTGGGGAATCATCATTTGCGCAAACATCAGGTCCCGTTGAGAAAAATTGGAGGCTGATATTTCATCCGAAGCCTGCGGGTTAGAGCTTGTGTCGCTCATTCCGATGTTGATGGTGCAAGCGCTGAGGGAAGGCAGCCCCATTGCCAGGGTGGCCACAAGTAAAACTGCGGTTTTTGTTCGTGAGTGTGTGGTCATGTCCCTAGAGAACACCACAAAAGTTAGCGCATGCTGTGAAGAGAAAGCCCACCACTATCACCCGCAAGAGATAACCCGGGGTGACCTTTGTAACACCCGAGCCCCACTGTTTCGAATGCGCACACTAAACCCTTGGGCACCAAACGATGCCCCTCACGGACAAACAGCTTCGATCAGCTCACCGACCCCGGGGCGACCTGAGCTCTCAGCGCGTTAGGCTGGGGGAGCTGTAACCCTCACCGCACAGAGCGCTGCGGAATCCCGTTGCTCGCGCATCACCACCGTTTCGCAAGACCAGAGGGTTCACCAAAGGAGCAAGAAATGACCACTATTGCCATGCCCTCCGATGATAAAAAGCGCTACGCCGCACGGCCGTCTGTCTGGACCGCGCTCACCAGCCCCCGGATTCTCACCAAAGAGGTCCTGGCAGGCCTTGTGGTTGCTCTCGCGCTGATTCCTGAAGCCATTTCGTTTTCCATCATCGCGGGCGTCGATCCACGGGTGGGGTTGTTTTCTTCTTTTGTGATGGCGGTCTCGATAGCTTTTCTCGGCGGTCGTCCCGCCATGATTACCGCCGCAACCGGGGCTATCGCCCTGGTGATTGCGCCGGTCGCTAGGGATTACGGCATGGACTACTTCATTGCCACTGTAATTTTGGGGGGAATTTTCCAAATCATTCTTGCCGTTTTAGGTGTTGCGAAGCTGATGCGTTTCATCCCGCGAAGCGTCATGGTGGGATTTGTTAACGCTCTCGCCATTTTGATTTTCAGCGCCCAGTTGCCACACCTTTTAGGGGTGCCATGGTTGGTCTATCCCCTGGTAGCGGCCGGGCTTGCCATCATGGTTTTCATGCCGATGATCACCAAGGCAATTCCCGCACCCCTGGTGGCCATTGTGGTGTTGACCTCCATTGTTGTGGTCAGCGCGCTGGTTGTTCCCACGGTGGGGGATGAAGGCGATCTGCCCGAGAGTTTGCCGGAGCTCTTTATCCCGAATGTTCCCTTGACATGGGAAACCTTGACCATCATTGCTCCCTTCGCGGCAGCCATGGCTGTTGTGGGGTTGTTGGAATCGCTTCTCACGGCAAAGCTTGTGGATGATGTGACCGACACCCATTCCCGGAAAACTCGCGAAGCATGGGCCCAAGGGGTGGCCAACATGCTCTCGGGTTTCTTTGGCGGTATGGGGGGTTGCGCCATGGTCGGGCAGACCATGATCAACGTTAAGGCTTCGGGCGCTCGCACCCGGATCTCCACCTTCCTCGCCGGCCTTTTCCTCCTCATCCTTGTCGTGGGATTGGGTGACCTTGTGGGAATGATTCCGATGGCCGCTTTGGTTGCTGTCATGATCATGGTCTCTGTTGCCACCTTCAATTGGCACAGCGTCGCCCCCAGCACGCTCAAGCGACTGCCCAAGAGTGAAACTGCCGTCATGGTGACCACCGTGGTTGTTACCGTTTGGACCCACAACCTCGCTATTGGTGTCATCGCAGGCGTTCTCGTGGCGATGGTTGCTTTTGCCAGGCGCGTGGCTCACTTTGTCAGTGTCACCCGCACGCTCTCGGTCGAAGAAGAGGGTCCCACCGCCCACTACGTGGTGGACGGGGAATTATTCTTCGCCTCGAGCAATGACTTGACCACCCAGTTCGAATACTCGGAAGACCCTGCACGCATCAACATCGACATGACCGCATCCCACATTTGGGATGCCTCGACGGTGGCTGCCATCGACGCCATTGTCACGAAGTATGAGGCCTACGGGAAAGAGGTGTCTTTGATTGGAATGAACGAAGCCACCGAGGCGTTCCACGGAAAGCTCTCGGGTGGTTTAGGGGAGGGAATCTAGCCCCCTGTATTGCCGCGCTAGGCGCAGCAGCTGGCTGAGCCTAGGGGGAGCGTGCCCATTTCGTTCTTCGAGTTGTTGACCTCTGCCACCACGGTCGCATCAGGGTAGAAACCCTCCGGGTAGGTGGGGCAGACAGCAGAAAATCCGACCTCGCGCTGCAAAATCCAGCCCGCAAAGTCCTTCTCTTGCAGGTATTGCTTGGCCTCTTCAACAGAAGTGAAGGGCTTGGCGCATTTAGTGTAATTCCATTCGCTCATCCCTCCACGGTAGCAGGAGGGATGAGCGAATCGAAGATGGCAGTGAGCCTTAGTGGGTTCGCTGTGGCTGACGCCTGGAGTTCGTGGCGGGGCGGCCCGAGCGGTCTCTCACGGGCTGGCCATCTCTTGTGGCGCGACGGCTCTGAGGGTTTGCTTCACGGTGTGTCGAGGGTCGATCGCCTTGGAGCGCACGCTTGCGCTGTGCATTCTTACCCTGTGACTGGCCACCACCTTGGTGATGGTGTTCGCGGGGAGCAGGTTTCACATAGGGGGCAATCTCGCCCACCAAAGACAGAACCTCGGGGGAGTTGGCGGTCACGAGAACGGGGACAACCTTGATGTCCGCTTTGCGTAGCAGACCCGCCAGGTCCCCTTTTTGGGTGGGCAAACAAATCGTGATCACATCGCCTTCCGCGCCGGCACGTGCCGTGCGGCCAGAGCGGTGAAGATACGCCTTGTGTTCCATCGGGGGGTCGACGTGAATCACCAGGTCGACATTGTCGACATGGACGCCGCGGGCGGCAACGTCGGTGGCGACGAGGACTCGAACCGTGCCGTCACTGAAGGCCTTTAGGTTTCGGTCCCTGGCTGGTTGAGACAGGTTTCCGTGCAAGTCGACAGAGGGGATTCCTGCATCGGTCAGAGTTCGCGCGAGTTTCTTGGCGTGATGCTTGGTCCGCATGAACAGGATGCGACGTCCGGTGCCGGAGGCAAGCTTCTGAACGAGCTCTTTCTTGGCATCCAACCCGCTGGTTTCAAAGACGTGGTGTGTCATTTTCGCCACCGGGGAGTTTTCGTCATCCACGGCGTGCATCACCTCGTTCTGGAGGAAACGATCCACCAGCTTGTTCACGCCGTTATCCAGGGTTGCTGAAAACAGTAACCGTTGGCCCCCTGCAGGGGTGGCGCTGAGGATTTTGGTGACGACGGGCAGAAAGCCTAAGTCCGCCATGTGGTCGGCCTCATCCAAGACGGTGATTTCGATGGCATCCAGGTGGAGAAGCTTCTGGTTTTTCAAGTCCTCCAAGCGCCCCGGTGTTGCCACCACGATGTCAACGCCATCGCGCAGCGCTTGAACCTGGCGATTTTGCGAGACACCGCCAAAAATGGTGGTCACGCGAAGACCCATGGCTTCCGCCAGGGGCTTCATGACGTTGGTGATCTGGGTGGCAAGCTCCCTTGTGGGGGCTAAGACCAAACCCAAAGGGCGACCTGATCGGCGCTTACCGCCGGAGAGTTCGCCTGCGAGGCGGGCGACCATGGGAATACTAAAGGCCAGGGTCTTGCCTGAGCCTGTTTTTCCCCGGCCCAAAACATCTCTACCGGAGAGCGTGTCGGGCAGAGTGTCGATCTGGATGGGGAAGGGAGTATCAATACCCATTTTCGAGAGGGTGGATACGAGTGCCTGGGGCACGCCGAGTTGTGAAAAAGACATGGTGGTCATGGTGAAAGTACTTTCGTGTGATGAATCGCATCACGTAGCGAGCCAGGCATGACCTGGCTACTGGCGAAGACATCGAGTGATGTATCCGTTCGCCGGAGAAAAATGTCAACCACGTAGTGGTGAGGGAGCGTTCTGCGACGCAGGGAACAATGATTTGTTCGCAAGAATTCTAACCCTACGTCATTTTTCCTTTACGCGGGCTGAATGACGCAGTTGCCCAGGCAATCCTCAGGGCAGCAGGTCCTTCATGCCCTTATAAATGGTGCTGGCGGCAAGGTCGGGGGAGAGGTGGTTGAGGTGCCAGAGGAAGGAAGCGTCTTGGCCGATTACCACACGCTTTTTCTTCCCCATCACCGCGTCAACAATCTGCTTGCCGGCATCTGCGGGGGCCACCATTTTGCGCTCGGGCGCATCTTCTGCCCCGGTCATATCCATGCCTGAGTTTGCGGCGATGTTGGTGCCAATGGCCCCTGGATACACCACGGTGATGTGGACGTTGGTTCCCAGCAGCTCCGAGCGCATTCCTTCGCTGAGAAGGTTGATGGCGGCTTTGGACGCGCCATACAGGGTTTGGCCGGGCACGGGAGCGTAGGAGCCCATGGACGACACGTTGGCGAGGTGAGCTTCGGGACGGCTGATCAAGCCTGGCAAGAATGCCTTGATGAGGTTGAGGGGGCCGTGGAAGTTCACGTTCATCACCCGGTCAATGTCGTCAAAGTCCAAGTCGTTGATGCGAACAAAAGGCTGAATGATTCCTGCCACGTTGATTAACCCATCGACTTCTCCCAGTGACTTCTTGATTTTCTCGGGCAGTGCAAGCACTTCTTTTCGATCGGTGATGTCGAGGGGGAACGTGGCAAGCCTGGACGAGTCTGAGCCTGCCAGAGCGGTGGTGTCTTCCAACCATTCCTTTTTGATGTCGAGTCCGGCAACAGAGGCGCCCCGCCTCAGGAGTTCCAGTGTGACCTCTCGACCCATTCCGTTTCCTGCACCGGTGACGACAAAGACTGAGCTGTGGGCTTTCATGAGGGCTCCTCGGGGTTCAATTCCCCCATGGTACTCGCGCGCGCTCACACCGTGGCGTTATTGGGCGCCAAGCGGAACAGAGTGAGCTTCGAGCCAATCGGCGATCGGCTGAAGCTCTCCGGACCCGGTAGCAATGGAGAGAATGAACCGATACGAATCATCATCCTTCGCGTGGAGTTCCACACCGTTCATCTCTAGGAATAAGTTTGCGAGAATCCACGACGAGCGTTTGTTGCCATCAATCATGGGGTGGTTATTGACAATCGAATCCATCAGGGCGGCCGTTTTGAGAGCCAGCGTTGGGTAAGCATCATCACCAAACAGGCTCGTCCTCGGGCGGGCCAGCGCGGACATCAGTAGACCGGCATCCCGGACGACGAATCCCACGCGGGTCAGCTGAGTGACCACAACCTCAGGGTCGAGATAGTGCATTAGGACACCGAGAGGCGTTCCAGTAGCTCTCGGTCGCGGGTCAGTACTTTATCGACGACGGAGGCAGCGAAGTTGTTCTGCCTCTCTCGTGCAAGATGCTCCTCGATGGCAATAACCACAAGTTTTTGTTTCGATATGCCAGCGCGCTCGGCCAGCTCCGAAAGTCGTCTGTCAAGGTCATCTTCAAGTCGTAGTGTCATAGCCATACCGTAACGGTATCAAGGTGGTATCACCACTGTCTACGGGTATTGGTGGATAAGTTTCTTACTTACGGCCATCTGGACATTTAGTGCCGTGTGTTTCAATGCCCCGTCCCCGCCAAAGTGGCGGGTAGCGTGGGGGTATGGCTGCACAGAGCCCCTCCCCGCGCGCTCGCGCCACGACTCCCAGGAAGTCTGCTGGCGCGGCTTCGACGACCAAGCGCACCCCCCGAAGCCAGGTGGTGACCCCGCAGAAATCCGGTGGGCCCTCAGCACTCGAAACGGGGTGGCTCGCGGTTGCTTCTTTTGTTGGCTCAGGATTTCGCGCGTTTTCCGCGCAACCACTGGCAAAAGAAGACCGCAGAGATGGAATTCCCTTTGCCCTCGTGCTGTTTGCCATCGTAGGAATTGTTGTCGAGTGGTTCAACTACAACCAAACCTGGGCCCTCACCCTCAACACCTTCACCGTCGGTGGCGCGGTGGGGCGCCTCGCCTTCGCCTTGCCGGTCATTCTGATCGTCCTTGCTATCTGGCTTTTCCGCAATCCCTCCAGCGTCTATCGCAATGGTCGTGTGGCTATTGGCCTGGGATTACTGCTGATCTCCGTGAGTGGCATGACTCATTTGGCTTTGGGACGACCAGCGCCCGGGGACGCGAGTTTCGCAGAGCTTGCCGCAGCCGGCGGAGTCCTCGGCTGGTTGGTTGCGGAACCTTTTGTCCTGCTCGGTGCTGCGACGGTCTATCTGGCGTGGCCAGTCATGATTCTGTTCTTGTTGGTGTCTCTCTTGATCATGACAAAGACACCGCCGAACAGGATCCTTTCTCGCTCTCGCGAAGCGTATGCATACCTTTTTGGTGTTGATCTCGAAGAGGTTGCTCGAAAAAAGAAGGAAGAGAGCACCCCCGGTGCTGAATTTGGGACACTGAGCGATCTGGGTCTGGACATGTCCAACCCCGATTCGATGCCGTGGTGGCGTCGCGGGAAAAAAGACAAGAAGGACGCTTTTGATTCCCCGATTGTCAGCACTTCGTTGGATGACACAGGGGAAGTGGAAAGCCAAGAAGACCTTTTAGAACAGCTGAGAAAAGCAGAAGCGGCTCTTGCTCAATCCACCCAGCCTCTCGTCGACGTTCTAGAGCCAGCGGGGGAATTAAAGCCCCCTGCCTTGGCCCCGGTCATCGCGCCGGCGAGCTCGAAAGCGCCCTACCGCTTGCCGGCTTCGAGCGCTCTCGTGCCAGGTACACCGCCCAAGTCGAGAAGCGCCGCCAACGATGCCGTGGTTGCCTCGATCACCAGCGTGTTTGAACAATTTGATGTCAATGCCACCGTTGTTGATTTCACCCGTGGTCCTTCGGTAACTCGCTATGAAGTGGAATTGGGTCAGGGCACCAAAGTCGAGCGGGTGACAGCCTTGTCTAAAAACATTGCCTATGCCGTGGCGTCAAATGAAATCAATATCCTGTCCCCGATTCCTGGTAAATCAGCTATCGGAGTGGAAATTCCCAACATCGACCGGGAAATTGTGTCGTTGGGTGATGTGCTGTCCTCTGCCGTTGCAAAGAAAGAAGTCCACCCGATGGTGATCGGGGTCGGGAAAGACGTCGAAGGCGGTTTTGTCGCAGCAAACTTGGCAAAGATGCCTCACCTGTTGGTCGCCGGTGCTACGGGAAGTGGTAAGTCGAGTTTTATCAACTCGATGATCACCTCCGTCCTCATGCGCGCAACACCTGCTGAGGTGCGCATGGTGTTGGTCGACCCCAAGCGCGTGGAGCTTTCGGCATACCAAGGTGTGCCCCACCTGATTACCCCGATCATTACGAACCCCAAGCGCGCAGCTGAAGCGCTCCAGTGGGTCGTCAAAGAAATGGACATGCGCTACGACGATCTCGCAAGCTTTGGGTTCAAGCACGTCGACGAATTCAACCGCGCTGTCCTAGCAAATGAAATCGTCTTGCCGGTCGGAAGCGAGCGGGTTCTTCGTCCCTACCCCTACCTGCTAGTGGTAGTGGACGAGCTGGCGGATTTGATGATGGTCGCCCCGCGCGATGTCGAGGATTCTATTGTTCGCATCACCCAGTTGGCTCGTGCCTCAGGGATCCACCTGGTGCTTGCCACCCAGCGTCCCAGCGTGGACGTCGTGACAGGACTCATCAAGGCCAATATCCCTTCTCGCCTTGCATTTGCGGTGTCAAGCATGACCGACTCCCGCGTGATTTTGGACCAACCCGGTGCGGAAAAGCTCATAGGTCAAGGCGACGCATTGTTTCTTCCCCAAGGCGCCGGAAAAGCCAAGCGTGTCCAGGGCGCGTGGGTTTCTGAGGCCGAAGTCGCTGCCGTCGTTGCCCACGTGAAGCAGCAGGCTAACCCGGAGTATCGCGCCGATGTGGCGGAGGCTGCCTCTGGCGGGAAAGTAATCGACGCTGATATTGGTGATGACCTGGAGGTGTTGTTGCAGGCCACCGAACTGGTGGTAAACACCCAGTTCGGTTCCACCTCCATGCTCCAGCGCAAACTCCGCGTCGGATTTGCGAAGGCGGGGCGTTTGATGGACCTCTTGGAATCCCGCTCTATCGTGGGGCCGTCCGAAGGGTCAAAAGCCCGAGAAGTATTGGTCGCTGCGGATGAACTGCCCCAGGTTTTGGCCTCGCTTCGTGGTGACACCCCTTCGGCTTCGATTCCCCCTGAGGACCACGCCACCATCGAAATTCCTCGGGTGGACCAACCCGCACCAAAACCTGCAGGGGACCATTACGCCCACGGGCAGGAGGACCCCATTGACGCGATGACCAGGGGCTACCCTGAAGTGCGTGATGAGGGCGATGAAGACGCCTGGCACCTCACGGGCAGGGAGTAATTCGTGGCACAGGACAAGGCCCTTCCGCCGAGCGGTTTTCGGGGGCGAGTGATCTCTGAGGGGGATACCCCGGTCAGCAATGCCAACATCGCCAACATCATCACCGTGGTCCGGATACTGCTCACTCCTTTGTTCTTGTATCTCGTGCTGCTGGATGGCGGTGATGATGGAGTCTTGCGATGGGTGGCAGCGGGGCTCTTCATTCTCGCCATTGCCACCGATGGTGTCGATGGAGCTCTTGCCCGAAGGAGAAACCTGGTCACTAATTCGGGCATTATTTTGGACCCCATTGCGGACAAAGTGTTGATCGGTGGGGCTCTGGTCGCCCTGGCGTTGGTGGGAGAACTGTCCTGGTGGGTGGTGGCTGTGATCCTGGTGCGGGAAATCGGGATCACGGTGTATCGCTTTGTTCATCTGCGAAACCGCGTCATACCGGCTTCTCGCGGGGGCAAGCTCAAGACCATCCTGCAATCTGTCACCGTCTCTTCTTGGCTCGTTCCCGCATGGATCTTCTTGGGTGATTGGGTGTTGTTGATGAACCAGGTTTTGATGGGTGCGGTCATCCTGGTCACTGTGTGGACCGGGTTTGACTACCTCGTCAAGGGAGCGAAAGCCCCTCTTTCTGTCGATGAGTGACGCGGAGGACATCGTGGCCTTGGGGACCCAGATGGGTGTCACTCTCTCCTGCGCCGAATCCTTGACCGGGGGAGAGGTGTCCTCCCAGTTGGTCGCGGTCCCTGGTGCATCCCGGGTGCTCCGTGGGAGCGTGGTCGCCTACGACCCACTTGTCAAAAATGATCTTCTCGGTGTCGATGCGGGAAACCTAGCCAGCCACGGAGCCGTCAGCGCTCGGGTGGCGATCGAAATGGCAGAGGGCGTGCGGGAGCGAATGGGAACTGATTATTCTCTCGCCACCACGGGTGTGGCGGGACCTGATCCCGAACCGGTTTCTGGCCAACTTCCCGGCGTAGTCTTTATTGCAGTGGCGGGATCTGGTCTGGGAACGCTGGTTCGGGAGTTAGCCCTTTCGGGCAGCCGGGAAGACATTCGCGCGGGGGCAACCCGAGCAGCACTTCAGGCGCTCAAGGATGCTCTCGCACACGATGACGATTCCCCCACGCCTCACTAGACGTTCAGCAACCACTCAGGCATTTCCGGGGAAATTGCAGGGTCGTTGTGGATAAGGTTGGGTTTCTGCAGTAGTGCGACGACAGAGGAGGTGCCCCGTGGTGTTAATGAGACATGAAATTGGTGACGTCCTTCGTGACTTCCGCCAGCAAAAAGGTGCTACCTTGCGCCAGATTTCTTCCAAGGCCAGTGTTGCTTTGGGCTACCTCAGCGAAGTGGAGCGGGGCCAGAAAGAGGCCTCCAGTGAAATTCTTGCGTCGATCGCCGATGCGCTCGACACCCCACTCTCGGTGATTCTCCTGGAGGTCAGTAATCGGCTCTCAATGTTTGAGCAGATCATTCCCTCCTCTTCTGTTCCCGACACTCTCCCGGACGAGCTTTTGGCTCAGTTCGATTCGGATATTTCCGTTCGCTAGTGACAAGAAGCGAGTTTTTCCTCGCTGTCCTCGACGAGTTCGGTGACGCCCAGGGGCGTTCTCTGGTGCGGGAGCTCGTCTTAGGCGATCTGGGCCACCACACTGCCGAGGCCGCGCTCGATGATGGGATTGCGCCCAAACAGGTGTGGGCCGCTCTCTGTGACGCCATGGGTGTGCCCCGCGAGCGCCGCCACGGCGTGGGCCAGGGCCAGCCACTGCACGACACGCCCTCCTGAGTCATTCGAATATTCGTTCGAATGGCGATAGTGTCGTCCACAGAAAGCCGAATGTGGGTCCTATCCCCAGTTCTGAATCCCTCGACACTCCGTGTCGGGGCTCAGGCCTAGGTTTAGCCCCACCTCGACTCTCACGCCTTGTCGAGAGACCACATCCCTTACGGGGGGTGGGGAAGACGACAGCCGATAGGCAGCCGATACTCACAGGAACCAGGAGAAACACATGTCAACATCCACTGATCGCGAAAAATCACTCGAAGCAGCACTTGCCCAAATTGACCGCCAGTTTGGAAAAGGATCTGTCATGCGACTGGGTTCCGAGGAGCGGCCCCCCGTCCCCGTCATTCCCACGGGCTCCATCGCGCTCGATGTAGCGCTCGGCATCGGGGGACTCCCTCGAGGGAGAATCGTCGAAATTTATGGCCCCGAGTCTTCGGGAAAAACGACGCTGACCCTGCACGCCATTGCTAACGCTCAGGCCAGTGGTGGAATCGCAGCTTTTATTGACGCGGAGCACGCTCTGGACCCTGAGTATGCCAGGGCTTTGGGTGTCGATATCGACCAGCTCCTGGTCTCTCAGCCCGACACCGGCGAACAAGCGCTGGAGATTGCGGACATGCTCGTGCGCTCAGGTTCTGTGGACTTAGTAGTGATCGACTCTGTGGCAGCGCTGGTACCCCGTGCCGAAATTGAGGGCGACATGGGTGATACCCACGTCGGCCTCCAGGCTCGTTTGATGTCTCAAGCGCTGCGCAAACTCACCGGTGGTTTGAACCAAACCGGGACCACCATGATTTTCATCAATCAGTTGCGCGAAAAAATTGGTGTCTTTTTCGGTAGCCCAGAGACCACCTCGGGAGGTAAAGCGCTGAAGTTTTACGCCTCTGTTCGTCTGGATATCCGCCGCATTGAAACCCTAAAAGAAGGTACCGACGCCGTCGGTAACCGCACCAGGGTCAAGGTGGTCAAGAACAAGATGGCACCGCCATTCAAGCAGGCTGAATTCGACATTCTTTATGGCACAGGAATCTCCCGCGAGGGCAGCCTGATTGACTTCGGTGTCGAACACGACATCGTCAAAAAGTCAGGTGCTTGGTATACCTATGACGGGGACCAGCTCGGTCAGGGCAAGGAAAATGCTCGGAAGTATTTGATCGAGCGGCCTGAAATGTCCAACGAGATTGAGCGCAAGATTCTTGCTGCTCTAGGTGTTGGCAAAGTTGTCGCCGTGGAAGCACCAGCAGAAGTGGTGGGTGCCCCCGTTGAATCTCTCGAGGACAAGATTAACGAGCGCAAGGCGCAAGGCGCCTAGGGATGATTCACCACGCCACGCAGGGGAAGAGCGATGCCACCATCATCCCTTTTCCCCTGCATCGGGTAAGCCCCGTCGACACTGATGCCGAAAATGATGCTCCTGCACCGGTGAACGCAATGCCGGGGCTAGATAGCGCCGAGGTTCCCCGTGTTGAGAGGACAGTTACCGAAGGGGAGCCCCACGCTTCACCCAAACTTGAGCGCCGCGCCCACAACGTGTCGCTTCACGCATTGGCTGGGCGGGACATGTCCCGGGCTGAAGTGGTCGCTAAGTTGCGCCAGCGCGAGCTACCCGCAGAGGTTATCGAAGCGGAGGTGGAAGCTCTCGTGCTCGCAGGTTTGATTGATGACGACGCGCTCGCCCTCGATCTTGTTGACCGTTATGCGAATCGTCGGGGTATGGCGAAACCCGTTGTTGCGCAGAAACTCCGGCAACGCAACCTCGATCACGGCAGCCTGCAACGTGCTCTGGCAGAGCTGGATGAGGATACGGAAATTTCCAAACTTGACGAGATAGCGAGAGATCGGCTCCGAAAAATGGGTGATCTTGACCCGGTCACAACGAAGCGGCGGTTGGCCGGCTACCTGCAGCGAAAGGGCTTCTCCTCCTCCGAGGTTTTTTCGACTCTCGATAGGGTGTTGAATTCACACTGAGCCCATGAGTTGACTCAAGCGCTGCAGCGAAAGAGAAGCCTTCTGGCGGTGGTGGCTTGCCATCAGGCCCACGGAGCCGGTATCCGTGTTGATCCCCGCGGCGATGCCGGTAGAACCAGCCTCCGCGATGAGCGGGCCCGCCTTTCCCGTTATCAGGTGGAGCCCGAGGCTGTTCGGTGACTCTGTGAGCTGTTTCCTCCACGTTCCGTCAAACAGCGTTCCGTGCCAAAAACCGCGCAAGAACACTGCAATCTCTCGTGGAGTGGAGATAATTCCGCCATCCCCGCCGGCGCTGGACAGGGCGAGCGGAGTTCGAAGTGTTTTGTTCTCCCAGGTGACGGGGGGATAGGTGAAGTATGAATCGTAGTAATCCGGGCCAAAAAGGTAGGTTCCCGGCAAATTGAGTGGCCCGGCAATTCTGAGCTTCACAAGATTGGCTAAGGACATCCCCGTTGTTTCTCGGAGTACTTCTCCGAGGAGGAGGTAGTTGGTGGAGGAAAAGGAAGCGTGCTTTGCGGTTCCCGGGAGAAACCCTCCGGAGTAGTGCCGCGCTATTTCCAAGGCTTCCGCTGTGCTCCACACCCGGTCTTGAGTCAGCAGCTGTGTGGCCAAAGAGCGGATTTTTTTCCCGGGTGGGTCGTAATAGTCCGCGATCCCCGACTGATGGGCCAACAAGTGACCGACGGTGATGTCGGCACTGTGATCTTTTCCACCCACCACACACAGCCCTGCGGTCATGCTGTCCGCGAGAACATCGCTGATGGGCGTATCGAGGGAAAGCGCTCCGCGATCAATATCTCGCAACACCATCGCCAGCGTGACCATTCGGCTCACCCCCATCATGGGGACAGGAAGCGAGGGGTCGTGGCGGGAAAACAGAGGTTTTCCCTCAGAACTGGTGCCCCAGGCCCGCAGAGAACCTTGGGGGAGCCCGTGACTCCATTTTTTCACAAGAGCCTCCACCGCAGGCGGGTTAGCGTGTGGCTGATTCAATGCGACTCCTTGGGTGAGTGATCGTCCATCCCATATTAGAGATTCCCCAGCTTGTGGGCGCTGTTGTCAATGAGGCGCCACTGCCTAGACTGGGGAAGTGACGATGATGGATGAAGCCGATACGCGCAAGGCAATTGCGAAGGATATGGCCGCTCTGGATAAGAGTCATCAGCGCACCTACGAGGTCCGGACCTTTGGCTGTCAAATGAATGTTCATGACTCAGAACGGATGTCAGGGTCTCTGGAGGCAGCAGGATATTTGCCTGCCGATAGCGGTGACATCGCCGATGTTGTGGTTATCAACACCTGTGCGGTGCGAGAAAACGCTGACAACCGACTCTATGGAAATCTTGGCCAGTTAGCTTCCATTAAGCGCGACAACCCAGGCATGCAGATCGCTGTTGGGGGATGTTTGGCCCAAAAAGATCAATCCACCATCGTGAAGCGGGCGCCCTATGTAGACGTGGTGTTTGGTACCCACAACATGGGCTCACTCCCAGCGCTGCTGGAGAGGTCCCGCCACAACCAGCAGGCGGAGGTTGAGATCCTCGAAGCTCTCGAGACTTTTCCCTCAGCGCTCCCCAGTAAGCGAGAGTCGAGCTATTCAGGGTGGGTCTCTATTTCGGTCGGATGTAACAACTCCTGCACCTTTTGTATCGTGCCAAGCCTTCGTGGCAAAGAAAAAGACCGGCGCCCCGGAGATGTTTTATCCGAGGTTAAGGCCCTCGTGGACGACGGAGCTATCGAGATAACCCTCCTGGGGCAAAACGTCAACACCTACGGTGTTGAGTTCGGCGACAAGCTAGCTTTTGGCAAGCTCTTGCGCGCCACAGCAAGCATTGAAGGATTGGAACGGGTTCGATTCACAAGCCCCCACCCAGCAGCCTTCACTGACGATGTCATCGAAGCAATGGCTGAAACCGATGTGGTGATGCCTCAGTTGCACATGCCGCTTCAATCAGGCTCGAATGCCGTTTTGAAGGCGATGCGTCGAAGCTATCGACGGGACAAGTTTCTAGGAATTGTGGAGCGCGTGAGGGACCTGATTCCCGAAGCCGCGATCACTACCGACATCATCGTGGGGTTCCCCGGTGAAACCGAGGCTGACTTCGAGGACACCCTGGACATGGTTCGCCAAGCCCGATTCTCCCAGGCATACACTTTTCAATATTCGATAAGGCCCGGGACTCCAGCAGCAACAATGCCTGACCAAATCCCGAAAGAGATTGTTCAGGAGCGCTTCGAGCGCCTCATGGCCCTCCAGGACGATATGTCGTGGCAGCTCAACAAGGAACTGGTGGGGTCCTTTGCGGAGGTTGTCGTTGCCAATGACACCGGTCGCAAAGGTTTCGCTACCGATCGCCTGTCTGGTCGGGCCAAAGATGGCCGCCTTGTTCACTTCACCCTCCCCGCAGGGCATGCAGCACCTCGACCGGGAGATGTCGCAACAGCGTTGGTCACCGAAGGTAAGCCCTATTTTCTCCTCGCAGACGGTCCTGTAGAGACTTTTTCTCTTCGCCGCACCCGCGCGGGGGACGCGTGGGATCGGTGGCAGGCAGAAAGTTGTGGGGCACCGGCCGCCGGTGGGATTTCCACCGGCGTGAGTTTGGGTATGCCCACTCTGAAAACCGCTGCACCCACGCCATGACGGCTCAGCTCGCTGAGCCTGTGGGCGCCTTCTTGCCGCCCATCGTTGCCGTGGTGGGAGCCACCGGCACGGGAAAGAGCGGCTTCGCGCTCGATCTGACCGAAGCTCTGGGATCTCACGGTCATCGGGTAGAAATTATCAACGCCGATGCGATGCAGCTCTATGAAGGTCTTGATATCGGCACAGCAAAGCTTGCAATGGATGAGCGCCGAGGAATTCCCCACCACCTTTTCGATGTCTGGAGCCTCAGGAAAGAAGCGAGTGTTGCGGAGTATCAGGCTCTCGCTCGCGCTTCAATCCGATCTCTGCAATCAGCCGGGGTGATTCCCGTGCTGGTGGGTGGCTCAGGCTTGTATGTCTCCTCGGTCTTGTACGAATTCGAATTTCCCGGTACCGACCCCGAGCTTCGGGAGCGTATCGAAAAAAGGCTTGAAGCGGAAGGGCGTGAAGCCCTGGTTCGAGAACTTGCCGAGCAGGACCCACTCGCTGCTGTGGCGATTGATTCCAGAAACTCACGACGCCTGATTCGGGCTTTAGAGGTCGTCATTCTCACCGGGAAACCCTTCGGAGCGGGGTTGGATGCACAACGTCATCGCTGGCAAGAAAACCTGGTGGTATTGGGCCTTCACACCGAGCGTGAAACCCTTGTCCCCGCACTGGATGCTCGCGTGAAGCGAATGTGGGAAGAGGGTTTGGTTGACGAAGCCCGGTTGCTTCTTCCCCGGGGTCTCCAAGAGGGTGTGACTGCGTCAAAAGCCATCGGTTACCAGCAAGCTCTCGCCATCCTTGATGGCTCGATGAGCGAAAGTGAAGCGATTGAGAGCACCCAAGCTCTCACCAGGCGCTACGCCCGCAGGCAAGTGTCCTGGTTTCGAAGAGATGACTCGATCGCGTGGTTCGAGAGTGAAGACGAGCGCAGAGTGGTGGATGCGACCGCTTTGGTGTTGGGCGCTCTCGCGTAGGCTGAGTGAATGAAGAACCCGACTCGGCGCTCGCTGGCCGTGACCAAAGGCCACGGTACCGGGAACGACTTTGTTCTTTTTGCTGACCCCGACGGGTCTGGCGAGCCCACCGATGCACAATTCCGGTTTTTGGCAGATCGGCACGTGGGGTTGGGTGCCGACGGGGTGATTCGAGCGGTATTGACGAAATCCTCGCCCGAAGTGGCGGACCTGCTCAAGGAAGAACCTGACGCTGAGTGGTTCATGGACTATCGAAATGCCGATGGATCGAAAGCTGAAATGTGTGGCAACGGCGTTCGGGTCTTTGTCGAATACCTTGTGGCGCAGGGTTTGGCCGACTTCATTCCCGGGAGCACGCTGCCCATTGCGACACGGGCGGGAATCGTTGAAGTGGCCCGAAACCCCAAAGGCACCTACCAGGTTGATATGGGTCGCTGGAAATTCAGAGAGGGCGACGTTGTGGTCTCGGCCAGAGGCCTCGATGTTCCCCGGCCAGGCATCTCGATTACTGTCCCTAATCCTCATGTGGTGGTGGCACTCGCATCTAAGGAAGAGCTTCATGCCCTTGATTTGTCGAGCGCACCGGTTCTGGACCCGGCGCCACCAGAGGGCGCGAACGTTGAATTTGTCGTGCCAGCTGACCCGATGGTGGTTGATGGCGTCGGAGTGATTTCGATGCGTGTGCACGAGAGAGGTGTGGGCGAGACCCAATCCTGTGGCACGGGAGCGATGGCTGCAGCTTTGGCAACCAGGCACTGGGCGGGGGAGGGTGCGCCTCACCACTGGAGGGTAGAAGTCCCAGGCGGGACTCTTGGTGTGCGGATGTTCCCCACCGAAGAGGGCGAACACGTCAGCCTGTCGGGCCCAGCCACGCTGGTGTATTCCACTGTTGTGGAGATCTAGCTCCGCTTCACTCGGATAATGCGATAACCCTTCGAGGTTTCCGCGCGCTCTGCTGTGAAATCACCGGCATTGCCTGCGCTAATCCATGCCTGGAGTGAGTCTCCACCGAGTTGCTTTGCCACCACCAGCCACGCTTCGCCCGCGGGAGAAAGTCTGGGCAACCAGGTCGAAAGTATGCGATGAAGGGTTTCTTTTCCCACCTTGATGGGAGGATTGGACCACAGGAGGTCAAAAGTGATCTCAGCTGGCACATTCTCCGGTAGCGAGGTGGTGACGCGAGAGAGACCCAAAGCCTCGGCATTTTTCCGGGTCGATTCGAGGGCGCGTTCATTCACATCAATGCCCCACACTGATGCCTCGGGGCTTTCCAGCGCCAGAGCCATCGTGAGTGGTCCCCAGCCGCAGCCAAGGTCTAAAAAGGTGCCCTGCTGCGGGGGAGGGGGGGCGTATTTGAGGAGCTGAGCGGTGCCGGTGTCGAGAGATCCTGGACTAAAAGTTCCACTAGCACTGGTCAATGCCACCCGGTGACCCCGAAGAACGAGCTCGTGTTCACTCACGCGCAACGGACTGTTGGGGTTACTCGTGAAGTAGTGTTCGGCAACCATCCCCCCACCGTAGCCGCTCCCCACGGCTTGACCGGTAGCATGGGGAACCGACACAAAGGATAAACATCATGAGTTTTGGTACCGCCATCGCCACAGGGTTCCGTAAATACGCTGACTTCACAGGAGTCGCATCCCGTTCCGAGTTTTGGTGGTTCAACCTGTTCCTGGTGCTCGGTTCCTTCGTGTTTGGAGCTCTTGGCGACGCTTTTGGCGCCGTATGGTTTTTTGCCACCCTCCTGCCCTACCTCGCCGTTGGAGTTCGCCGTCTGCGCGACGCCGGTCTTGCGTGGGGTTTGATTTTTATCGGACTTGCTGTGGGCTTGGGAACCATCGTGATGGTCGTGCTGTGGTTGCAGCCGACGAAAATGCAGACCGTCGAGGCTTAACCCACCCCTCGACAGGCTGTTCTGTTGCAGAGCACAAGTCCTGTTTTTCCGTAGTACCGTAAGGCCTGAACACGAGGGATGGACATCATGAACGCGGAAACTGAATGGGAAACTGTTGGTGAGCGGATTCGATTGGCTCGTGTCGAAGTAGGCATGAGCGTTCGGGAGCTTTCTCGGAGGATTGAGGTCTCCGCAAGCCACGTGTCCCAGGTGGAGCGCGGGCTTGCCTCTTTCAGCGTGCGTGCTCTTTACAACGTGGTGAGCATCCTTGGAATTTCGATGGATTCGCTGTTCGAAGGCGCAACCCTTGATTCGCGTCCGCCCAGAATTGAAGATGAGGTTGCGGCAACAGCACAGGATGGGTCCCTCGACGATGCGGGAATTGTGCTCCGCCGGTCCGCCCGACCCAGCATGCAGCTCCAGTCAGGCCCGCGATGGGAGAGGCTCACAGCCAAACCTGAAGTGGGCGCTGAGTTTATCGAAGTCATCTATGCACCCGCGCCTGGTTCGGCTCCGCCGGAGGACTTCATCCGCCACATTGGCCGGGAATATGGAATTATTACCGAAGGATCCTTGAGCGTTCAGGTGGGTTTTGGTCGGGCAGAGATGCAGGTCGGAGACTCCATTTCTTTTGATTCGAGCATCCCACACCGGTTTTGGAACCAAACGAGCTCCGAGGTGAAAGCAGTCTGGTTTGTCTGGGATGCGGTCGCCAAAGATATGGAAACGGACTTTCCGGGGGCGCACTCGGCGTCTCACCACCACGCCACCGACTAGACGTTCTGCATTAGATAACGTTTTGGTCACTATGGCCGTGTAATTGGACATACTGTTATGTCTGTGTTTACACTTGGGCCAACACGTGTTGTGCTGATGCACACGTTTGTCGGCAAAGGAGCCTCGAGTATGGCCACATCGTCCCAGAAATCCGGAGATGTCGTCGTCGAGGCGCGAAACATTGTCAAACGTTTTGGCGGGGCTGTCGCAGTGGACGATGTTTCACTTCAGGTCCGCCGCGGAGAAATCCATGCTGTTGTCGGCGAAAACGGTGCGGGGAAGTCCACTCTCATGCGAGTGTTGGCCGGCGTCATCGCACCAGATGGTGGCGATGTTTTTATTGATGGTCAGCGCATTGAAACAGGAGCCAAGAACTCGATTAGCGCGGGAATTGCCCTGGTTCACCAAGAACTGAGTCTTGTGCCCGAGATGACTGTGGCAGAAAACATCATGCTGGGTTACGCACCGACACGACTGGGATTTACGAAGTCGAGCGACCTTAATGTCGTCGCCAAAAAGGCTCTCGACGAAATTGGGGTCTCAGTCGATCTCAACGAACGGATATCTCGCCTGTCTGTCGCTTTGCGTCAGTTCGTCGAAATTGCTCGTGCTGTGGCACGTCAGCCCCGGGTATTAATTTTGGATGAGCCGACCGCCACCCTCACCCCTGCCGAGACGGACTATCTCTTGAACATGCTGGAACGTCTCGCCGAGGGTGGGATGGCCGTTATTTACATCTCACACCGAATCCCTGAAGTGTTCAAAATTGGACACACGGTGACCATCCTTCGCGATGGTAAGCAGGTCTTCAACGCGCCCCTGGCCGACACAACCCCCGAGAGTGTCGTCGACCAGATGGTAGGACGGGAGCTCAAACGTGACCTGCAGTCCAGGCGCAAAGCAAACCCAGGAGCGGTCGTGTTGGACGCTCAAGGGATACGAGCGCCGGGCGTAAATGGCATAGACCTCACTGTTCGCGAGGGAGAGATTGTGGGGCTCGGTGGTCTTGTAGGCGCTGGTCGAAGCGAGCTTGTCCGGGCGATTATTGGAGCTGACAATCGAACGGCTGGTCGGGTGACAATCACTCGTCAGGGCACCACCACGGTCCTCAGTACGTATCAATCCAGTGTTCGAAACGGTGTCGCGTATGTTCCTGAGGAGCGACGGACCGATGGCCTTGCGCTGTCGATGAGTGTCGCCGACAACATCAATTTGACCAACCGCAAAGAACTTTCACGGTGGGGTGTTCAACTCCGGCGCCGAATATCAACGTTTGCCCAGGAACTCGCTGATGTGGTGGGGCTTCGGCCGCCGGTCATTACGAGAGAAGCTGGTCAATATTCCGGCGGGAATCAGCAGAAAATCGTGATTGCCAAGTGGTTGGGGCGTCGCCCCGACTTCATCGTGTTGGATGAACCCACTCGCGGGGTTGACGTGGGGGCGAAGGCAGAAATCCACAGGCTGGTTCGAGACCTTGCGGACAAGGGAACGGCAGTCCTCGTTGTTAGCTCCGATCTACCGGAGCTCCTCGAACTTTCCGACGTCATTCATGTTGTTCGAGATGGGCTGATTATGGGCACACTGCTCGCGGGTGAAGCGAACGAGAAAAACGTGATGTCCCTCGCAGCCGGAGAGAAAATGGTGGACGCGTAATGGCAAAAGAAACTCTGACCGAGGTCATCACTCTGGCCAAGAGTGGCTCAGACCAGGTCGCGAAAAAACGTTCGGTGTTGCCCTGGGTGGCCGACAACGGAATATTTATTTTTACCGCTCTGCTGATTATTTTCTCTGCAGTGTTCGTGAACGGTTTTGCCTCCTTGGTCAACATCACCGATGTCTTTCATCGGGCCGCTCCGATTGGCATCGTGGCTGTCGGGATGACTTTCGTTGTGATCAGCGGCAATTACCTGGATTTGTCTGTGGTCGCCCAGGTGGCAACCTCCGCGGTCATATTTTTGGCGGTGAGCAACCAATATGGCGTTCCCTTGGCGATGCTGGCGGCTCTCGCTGCGGCAACCGTGTACGCGCTTGTCAATGGAATTGCCGTGGGCTACTTCAAAGCAAACGCGGTCATCGTAACCCTTGCCACCACATACATCGGGGTGGGTGTTCTTCGCTTCTTCTCGGGGGGCAGCATCTTCTTCGGTCCAGAAGATGGCCCGATCAGAGCATTTGGTACCTCGAAGCTAGGCCCTGTTCCCTATTCGGCACTTGTTCTGATTCTCGTGACCATCATCCTCGCGTTTGTGTTGAGTAGAACAAACTTCGGATTCCTTGTGAAATCGTTTGGGTCCAACGAATCAGCGACGCGCTTGGGTGGGGTCAATACCGGGTTCGTCATCGTGGGAGCCTTTTTTATCACCGCTCTGGCCGCCATGATCGCGGGCTGGGTCCTGGCAGCATTTTCAAACACCGCGGTGTCTTCGATGGCCACGGGATATGACTTCCAAGCTCTCGCGGCCATTATCGTGGGCGGAACGAGTGTGTTCGGCGGAAAAGGATCCGTTCCGAGAACCCTGCTTGGCGTCGTTTTTGTCAGTGTTTTGACCAACATTCTTGTTCTTTCCAACATCTCCTTTGGTTATCAGCAAGTGGCGTTAGGGGTCTTGATCGTGATTGCCGTGACCGTGGACGCACTCTCCAGGAAGGCGGTTAAGCGATGAGCGAGACCCAAAGTATTCAGATTGGCCAGCGAGAGACGACCTTCCTCGGAAAGCTTCGGGTGACCCTCGCGCGCCGGACAGAAGGGCGCGGTGTCGTTCTTCTTGCCCTAATTTTGGGCGTTGTTTCCTTTACCCAACCCCTCGTTTTTACCGCTTACCCCGTCAGTTTGGGGCGGATAGCACTGATCGGCCTGGTTGCGTTGGGCCTGACCGCTGTCATCCTGATGGGCGAGCTCGACCTCAGCGTGGCCAGTACGCTGGCTGTATCTGGGGTTGTGATGGCGTTGATTCCGGATGTTCGCCTCGGGATTATTGTTGCGCTGGGCGCTGGCCTAGTTATCGGGGTGATCAACGCGTTCTTCGTGGCGGTTGTCGGTATCAACTCCTTCATTGCCACCCTGGGCATGCTCTTCGCCCTCCGCGGTCTGGCCTACATCCTCTCTGATGAGGCGCCGGTGAGATTGACTAATACCGATGCCGGGATTGCCTTCGGCATGCCCTTGCTGGGGCCGATTACTCCCAGAGTGCTCATTTTTATTCTTGCTTTTTTTGCCTTGCAGATTTTTGTCACCCGGGTCAAAGCTGGGCGGGAGTTCTTTGCGGTGGGTGGCAACCGTCAGGCGGCCTACGACGCGGGAATTCCCGTAAAGCGGCGCATATTCACAGGTTTTATCATTTCAGGGTTCGTGGCGTCTCTCGCTGGCGTTATCAACACGTTGGAGCGCACCGCAGCAGACCCACGGGCGGGTCTCACGGTGTTGTTGGCAAGCTTTGCCGCTGCGATTATCGGCGGAAACTACCTCAAGGGCGGTCGGGGTTCCATTGTGGGCACCCTCATTGGCGCGACAGCTCTTGGTGTGCTCCAGGTAGCGCTGACGCTTTCCGGCATTCAAGTTCCCGTTCAGAACATTTTTATCGGCGTGATTTTGCTTCTCGCCGTGACCACCGATCCCGCCAATCTTCGAGCAGTCCTGGGGAGCATTAGATCCCTTCGCCAGGGCCGCGCGAAAGCTCAGTCCTAACCGACTGGGCACCCTGTCGCCAACCGGTGGCAGTTCACGAAACAGAAAGAGGCAATGATATGCGTAAATCGCGTATTGGGCTCACTTCAGCTGCTTTGGTTGCTGTTGCAGGGCTGACACTTGCAGGGTGTGCCGCTGCGGACGAAGAGGTTGCGGCAACTGACGCCGCCGACACGACCGAAGAGGCCGCCGCAACAGGCGAAACCTACGAAGTCTATGCACTTCTTCCCCAGGGCAACGACCAGGCATACGGCACCACCTACCTGCCCCCCATGGAGGCAATGGCTGCTGAGCTAGGTATCAACCTGACCATCACCAACTCAGAGTACGACGGTGACAAGCAGGCTTCAGAATGTGAAGTTGCTGTTGCTGCCATGCCTGATGGCATTATCCTCTGGCCAGCAATTGCTGACACGATTCGCCCCTGCCTCGAGCTCGCAAATGCTGCTGGTATCCCAATCTGGGTTACTAACGCTGATGTGAACCCCGAGGATGCAGACCTGACATACGGTTACTCCGGAACCGACAGCTACGGCCAGGGTGCCGCATCTGCCGAAATCATGTGTGAAATCGTCGACGGCGCTGACGTGGGCATCATTCAGATCAACGGTGTGACCGGTAACTCGGTTGCAACCTTGCGTGGCAACGGATTCAGCGAGACCATCGCAGCCAACTGCCCCAACGTGACGATCCTGGCTGAACAGCCTGGTGACTGGGTTCCCGACAAGTCCCAGATCGCTGCTTCTGAAATGCTGACCGCAGTGGGCATCGAGAACGTCCAGGGTATGTATGCTGCTGACGACTCGATGATCAAGGGTGGAATTGACGCACTCAAGGCTCGTGGCCTTGACCCTGCTGACTTCTTCATCACCTCGATTGGTGGAACCTTCCTGGGTAACCCACTCGTTGTTTCCGGTGAGCTCGATGGCACGATCTTCCAGTCCTCTTCATGGGACGGCGAGAACGCTGTTGTCGGAATCTTCCGCGCAATGACCGGTGAAACCTCACAGGGACGTGACGACGAGGGTTCGGTGTTGTACATGCCTAACCCCAAGGTCACCGCTGCTAACGCATCAGACCCAGAGGTCGCACCTGAGTGGTAAACCGATAACTCGGCTGTCGTACCAGCGTGAGTCCGGGGAGGGCCTTTTGTCCCTCCCCGGACAATCGCGACAGAGACATAACTGAACACTCGCCCGTGAGACATGTCGTCTTAATAGGCCCAGCACCGAAAGAAATGTGATGACTTCCGAATTCCGCCCCGCCCCTCTGGTTCCTGCCCTTGATTTTGCGAACCGCCAAATTCCTGCGCACGGTTCGATGGGCGTTGACTACGAGCAGCGCGTTGATTTTCACCGCTTGCGGGCCTACCGTCTCGATCGAGCTATGAAGTCTCTCGAGGCAAGCGAATGTGGAGCTTTCCTGCTGTTTGATTTTTACAACATCCGCTACACGACCCAAACCTGGATTGGTGGAGCTCTTGGCGACAAAATGTCTCGCTATGCCCTGCTGATGCCAGATGGGAAACCTCACCTCTGGGACTTTGGGTCCGCCGCGAAACACCACCGATTGTTCGCACCATGGCTGGCCGATGGGCACTCCCACGCAGGCATGTTAGGACTGCGGGGAGCCATTTCGCCCGACGTGGGTTTGATGAAGGAAGCGGTGACCACCATCAAGGGAATGCTGATTGATGCCGGAGTGGCGAATGACCCGATCGGTGTTGACATTGTCGAACCCGCCTTCCTCTTCGAAATGCAGGCGCAAGGCTTGAATGTTGTGGATATTCAGCAGAGCATGCTGGATGCCAGGGCAATCAAATCGGCAGATGAAATCATGTTGCTCTCGCAGGCTGCTGCGATGGTAGACGGCGTGTACCAGGACATTGTGGATGTGTTGAAGCCTGGCATTAGGGAAAATGAGATAGTCGCTCTCGCCTCAAAGCGCCTCTATGAATTGGGCTCAGACCAGGTCGAGGCGATCAACGCAGTCTCGGGAGAGCGGTGTAACCCGCACCCTCACAACTTCACAGACAAGATTATTCGCCCTGGCGATCAGGCCTTTTTCGACATCATCCACTCGTTCAACGGGTATCGCACCTGCTACTACCGAACCTTCTCTGTGGGGAGCTCCACACCGCCTCAACACGACGCCTATCGAAAGGCCCGCGAGTGGATGGATCTCGCCATCGACAAGGTGCGCCCCGGTGTAGGGACGGACGAAGTGGCCGCTTTGTGGCCGAAAGCGCAGGAGTTTGGGTTCGCCAACGAAATGGATGCCTTTGGACTGCAGTTTGGGCACGGGCTCGGATTAGGGCTTCATGAGCGACCCATTATTTCCCGCCTCAACTCGATGAAGAAACCTGTCGAGATTCAAGCTGGAATGGTGTTTGCGCTGGAGACCTACTGCCCCGCCTCTGACGGTGTCTCTGCGGCACGGATCGAGGAGGAAGTGGTGATCACCGAGAAGGGCGCCGAGGTCCTGACACGGTTCCCCGCGCAAGAGCTTTTCATCGCGAATCCCTACTAACGCAGGGCTGTTTACGGGCTGACCTTTGCCGGCCGGATACCGTTGTGGCAATCTGTGGGGCCGCGAAGTAGCGACCCCACAGCGAGGTGTTTAGCCCTTCCAGATGGTCTTCATGTTGGTGAACTCCCGGATTCCAGGTGCTCCCAATTCGCGACCGAATCCTGAATCTTTCACACCACCGAAGGCGAGCTCGGGGTAGGAGATCGTCATACCGTTGACGAACACTGCGCCGGCGTCCAATTTCTCGGTGAAGAAGTTCTGCTCTTCGGCATCCGTGCTCCAAATTGCCGAACTCAGGCCGAAAGTGGTCTGGTTAGCAATCGTGATGGCCTCGTCGCGATCCTTCACACGGTAAATGCTGGCTAAAGGCCCAAAGGCTTCCTCCATGGTGATCCGCATGTCAGGCGTGATGTCTGCGATGACGGTGGGTGGATAGAAGTACCCAGGTCCCTCGGGAAGCTCTCCCCCCACCAGCACGGTCGCGCCTTTAGATTTTGCATCCTCCACGAGTTCGGAGATGTCACGCTGGCCATTCTTGGTGGCGAGCGGACCCACCTGAGTGGCGGGATCCATCGGATCCCCCATCACCAGGGCCTGCATTGCGTGAACGAACGCCGCAACCCACTCGTCATAGATGTCGGTGTGGATCACAAAGCGCTTTCCGGCGATGCAGGACTGGCCATTGTTGTTGATTCGCGCGGTGACGGCGACGGCAGCGGATTGGGCAATGTCGGCCGAGGGCATCACGACAAATGCGTCAGATCCACCCAATTCCATGACTGATTTCTTGATTTGACGGCCTGCGCGCTCGGCTACGGCGCGACCTGCAGGTTCGGACCCGGTGAGCGTGACGGCTTTGACGCGCCAGTCATCAACCACACTGTTTACAAGCCCCACGCCGATCATCAGCGTTCCAAAGGACCCCTCGGGGAAGCCGCCGCGAGTGAACAGGGTGTGAAGATAGAGGGCCGATTCGGGGACGTTGGAGGCGTGCTTGAGAACACCGGTGTTCCCTGCCATTAACGCGGGTGCCGCAAAGCGCATGACCTGCCACAGTGGGTAGTTCCAGGGCATTACCGCGAGAATCACACCCAGTGGCTGGTACATCGCATACGCAGCGCTCGCGTTGACGCTGCTGGGGTCAGCCAGTGGCTCGTCAGCAAGGAATTCGGCAGCCTTTTCTGCATAAAAGCGCATGTTCTTGACGCACTTGTGAACTTCAGCTTCTGCCTGGGCGATGGGCTTGCCCATCTCGCGCACCAGCATCTGCGCGAGTGTGGCAACGTCAGACTCCATCAGGTCCGCAGAGGCCCGCATCCAGATTGCACGCTGTTCGTAGCTTTCCTGACGGAGCTGTTCGTGAGCCTTCTGAGCGAGGGCAATCTTTACACCCACCATCTCTGCGGTGTCTTCCTCAAAGGTTTTTTCGACTACTCCGGTGGTGGGATTAGTGACGGCCATGCTCATGCGGTGGTTTCCTTACTGTTGGGGGCTTGGTCAAATAATTCGGGGTGACGCTCGAGATGCAACCGTGTCCTCCTGATGTGGAGGGCCAGAATCTGCTCGGCGAGGGTGATGTCCCCGTCGTGGAGTGCGGTCACCAACATGTGGTGTTCATCATGAAAGATGCGTCGATTGCGATCTCCCACGAGTTGAGTGTACGCGCGTCGGTAGGGCTGGGTGGTGTTCCACAGCCTGGTCACGAGAGTTCCTAAAACATGCGTTTGCGCATGCTCATAGGTACTGAGGTGGAATTGGCGGTCGAGGTCAAGGAACTCTTCCACGCCCTGAGATCTCGACATGTGATGTGCGAGGGAATCTAGTTGAGCCAGCTTTTCTTGGGTGAGATGCTCCGCCGAAAACCGGAGAAGAAGAGGCTCAAGACGCTCGCGGGTTTGATATACCTCTGAGCATTCCGCCAATGTCAGGCTTGCCACCCAGGCTCCGGTATTGGCCACAAGCCGCACGAGACCGTCAGACTCGAGTTGGCGAAGGGCTTCGCGGACAGGAATACGGGAACCGCCATAACGCGCGGAGAGGTCTTCTTGGACAATTCGGTCACCGGGGGAGAGTTCTCCACCAAGAATGCTCTCGCGCAGGGAGTCGGCAATACGTTGCGCGGCGTTGCCATCGCGCAACGATTCCGTCAGGGCCATAGCGTTATTCTCCCGGTTTCATAGGGTGCCACAGCCGCACGTCCGAGTCTGATTCATATGCTTTACCCTCCGGGAAGCTCACCAGCTCGCACTGCATACCCCACGGGGTCAGGAAGTACAGCCAACGCTGGCCCAAACTAGCGTTTTGAGAGTGCACGATCTCTCCCATTGTTTCGATCCCCTCGTCCTTCAAGTATTGGGCAGCGGCATCGAGGTCCTCGACGTAAAAAGCGAGGTGGTGGCCACCGATATCGGAGTTGGAGGGTGGGGTAGTCACCTGGTCTGGTGCTTCCCACTGGAAGATTTCAAAATTCGGACCAGTTTTGCAGCGAAAGAAGCGCAGCTCGCGCATGATGGCGCGCGGGTGCACATGCAACTGCTCTGCCAGCCAATCGTCATCCCGCACAAAGGGCCCCAGGCTATACACCTTTTCGCAGCCAATCACATCGACAAAGAACCGTTCTGCCTCGTCGAGGTTGGGAACGGTGAATCCGATGTGTTCTGTTCCGCGAAGCCCGGGCAGCGCCATAGGTGACTCCTTAGGTTGACGTGTTGCATACAGTATGGCGGTTATATCCCGGATATTCCACCCACAAGCGCATAATTGGGGTGACATTGGATACAATCTGGGGTATGGTCGTTCTGTACACGGGATGCCTGAGTGCAGAAGCCCTCAACGAAGAGAAGAGAACCCATCGTGGCTACATATACCCCGCTTGAGCCGGCCCAGCCGTGGATTCAGGTCCAGGCCACCCAGGAAGACTGGGGAAGCGCCGACCCCGCATTGCTCGCTACCATGCTCGGTCAGCTGCACTTGATTCGTGCGTTTGAGGAAACAGTGCTTGAGCTTGCCGGCGAAGGCCTTGTTCACGGGCCTGCGCACTCTTCTATCGGACAGGAAGGTGGCGCTGTCGGTTCCGCAGTGGGCCTGCGTTCTAGCGACGCCGTCAATGGATCCCACCGCGGTCATCACCAATTTCTTGCAAAAGCGCTCGGCTATGTTGCCCCGAACGGCCTCGACCTTCAGCAACTTGTCACTCCAGACATTTCCACCGTGTTGGACAAAACCCTCGCCGAAATTCTTGGCCTCGCCCGCGGATTTTGTAAAGGCCGCGGGGGTTCCATGCACCTGCAGTGGCATGACGCGGGAGCGCTTGGCACCAACGCGATCGTCGGTGGCGGAGTTCCGCTCGCAGCGGGAAATGCTTTTGCCCAAAAGCGAGCGGGAACGAGCGACCTCACCGTTACCTATTTCGGAGATGGCGCCGTGAACATTGGCTCTGTTCTCGAGAGCATGAACCTGACCTCAGCGTGGGATATTCCCCTCATTTTCTTCATCGAAAACAATCTTTACGCAGTCTCCACCACCGTCGAAGAAGCCACCGGCGAGCCCAGGCTCTCCGGCCGCGGTGTTGGTTTTGCGATCCCGTCGTTCCGGGTTGATGGTATGGACCCACTCTCGGTGTATTTGACGATGCAAAAGGCAGAGGAATATGTCCGCGCTGGAAACGGTCCAGCCGTCATCGAAGCCGAGGTTTACCGGTTCTTCCACCAAAATGGAGCCTTTCCCGGAAGCGCGTTTGGTTACCGTTCGAAAGAGGAAGAAGAATCATGGCGCGCCCGTGACCCGCTCACCATGATGGCTGACCAGATGAAGGCTTTGGGCCTGATCAACGACGAGATTGTTGCCTCTGTGCGTCAACAAGCCCAGGAGGCGATGTCCGCGGTGGCAGCCACGCTGGTCGAGCAGGATCCCGAGGGCAAACCGGGGGTGCGCCGCATCCGTCCGGACCTATGGCCTGAGCCAAGTTTCGTGGACGTGGGCGTTCGCGGCGACCTCAGCGAACTTTCCGGCGCTCGCACTCAAGAGCGCAGTGACTACACCGGAGAGGTCATCGAGGTTCGTTTTGTCGATGCAGTCGCGGATGTTATGGACCGAAATATGTCAGCGGATGACCGCATTCTTGTCCTCGGTGAAGACATCCACCGTCTCAAAGGGGGAACAAACGGTGCGACCAAAGGCTTGGCAGAGAAATTCCCCGACCGAATCCTCGGCACGCCCATCTCTGAGAACGCTTTCACAGGTCTTGGTGGCGGCCTCGCCCTGGATGGCCGCTACCGACCAGTGGTCGAGTTTATGTATCCCGACTTTATGTGGGTCGCAGCGGACCAAGTGTTCAACCAGATTGGGAAAGCCCGACACATGTTCGGTGGGGAATCCGCGGTGCCACTGGTGCTCCGGACGAAAGTGGCGATGGGAAGCGGATACGGTTCCCAGCACCTGATGGATCCTGCCGGAATCTTTGCGACAGCACCGGGTTGGCGGATTATGGCCGCCTCGAACCCCTATGACTACGTCGGCATGATGAATGCGGCGCTGGCCTGTGATGATCCGGTGCTGATGATCGAGCACGTCGATTTGTATATGACCAAAGGCGAGATCCCTGCCGAGGGGTTGGACTACCAGATTCCCTACGGCACAGCCTCACTTGTGCGTGAAGGCTCCGAAATGACCGTGCTCACCTACATGTCGATGGTGAATCACACCCGCGATGCGTTGGATTCCACAGGAATTGAGGCGGATCTCGTCGACCTACGATTCCTCGATCGAGCAAGCCTTGACTGGGACACCGTGGGAGAAAGTATCCGGAAAACAAACAACGTCCTCATCGTCGAGCAGGGGGCGGTGGGCACTTCATACGGCGGATGGTTGGCGGATGAAATTCAACGCCGATTCTTTGATTACCTCGACCAACCCGTCCAGCGGGTCACCGGGTCCGAAGCGTCGCCGAGTATCTCCAAAGTCTTAGAGCGAGCCGCAATCGCGCAAACTGCAGAAGTCGAAGCGGGTCTGCGTCGTGTGATTGCTGCGAAAGGGGCACGCTGATGGCTAGTGTCGTGAGGATGCCGGAAGTTCTCGCCGGCGCGACAGAGGCTGTGTTGTCCACCTGGTCTGTTGCCGAGGGCACCGAAGTCGCGGTCGGTGATGTCCTAGCCGAGATTGAAACGGAAAAAGCCACTGTCGAATACCAAGCCGAGGAAGCCGGGACTCTCGCTCGTTTTCTCATTCAGCCTGGCGATTCAGCAGATGTGGGCACCCCGATCGCTATTTTCACGGCCCCTGGCGACGATGACGCGGAAATTAGTCGAGCGCTTGCTGACGCCGGAGTGAACAGCGCTGCCGCCGCAGAAGCAGCCCCCACACTCGTCGAGCTGACTCCTTCTCCCTCCATAGCTGAGCCCCAAGCGAGCCTGGTTGTTGACCAACAGCCGGCCCTGGTCCCTTCAGCCAGCCGGCTGTTCGCCAGCCCCTTGGTCAGGCGACTGGCTCGTGAATCAGGGGTTGACCTTGCCACTGTGACAGGTACTGGCCCTGGTGGTCGGATTGTCCGTAAGGATTTCGACGCCCATCAAGCACGCACTTCTGCGGCTCCAGCGGGTACCGTCGTTGCCGTCGCACCCGGTCCACCCCGAAACCCTGCAGGGTATGTGGAAGTCGCCCACACAGGGATGCGCAAAGCGATTGCTCGACGTTTGAGCGAGTCAAAATCGACCGTTCCGCATTTCTACCTCAGTGCTGACTGTCGGGTAGACCGCCTCGTGCAGGTGCGCTCCGAGGTGAATGCCGCTAAAGGCGTGAAGTATTCCCTGAATGATTGGGTCGTGAAAGCAGTTGCGATGGCGTTCATGGAAGTTCCCGACGCCAACGTCATCTGGGGTGACACAGCGATGCGCCGTTTTGATTCCGCCGACATTTCAGTGGCTGTCGCTACTGAGGGTGGTTTGTTCACTCCGGTCATTCGCGGCGTCGAAAGTATGTCACTGGGGGCGGTCAATACGGCGATTGCTGAGGCAGCCGGTCGCGCTCGTTCGGGCACGATTAAGCAGGAAGAGATCGAGGGCGGCAGTTTCGCTGTGACCAACCTTGGAATGTATGGAACGACGGAGTTTGCCGCGATAATCAACCCACCACAGTGGGGGATTCTTGCGGTGGGGGCTGCCACTCAGCGACCTGTTGTGGAAAATGGCTCCTTGGCGGTGGGTTCGGTGATGACGGTGACGTTGTCAGCGGACCATCGGGCGGTGGATGGCGCACTAGCAGCACAGTGGCTGGCGGCTTTCCAACGTCACATCGAGAACCCCGTGGGGCTCTTGTTGTAGAAACCTCCGCGGTGTGGTCCACAAGACAACACCATGGGGCGAAAGTGTATTGTAGGAGTTGACATTCACGAACGAGGACGTTTGTTGTTAGCCGTCCCCGGTGTAGAAGTCAGCACATCGAATCGAAGGGACGGGCAAGAACATGGATACACAGCGTTTAGCAGGCAGAAAAGCTCTCATCACCGGTGGAGCCCAAGGAATGGGAGCTGCGATTGCTGTGCACTGGGCCGCCCAGGGCGCGGCTGTGTGCGTAGCGGACCTCAATGAAGACGGAGTTGCCCAGGTGGCAGAAGACATTCGAGCCGCGGGTGGACAAGCTACTCACTTCAAGCTTGATGTGACCAGCGAAGAACAGGCGATTGACGCTGTGGCACACGTCGTAAAGGAATTTGGCGAAATAAACCTGTTATTGAACAATGCAGGCGTCAATAAGCCCACGATGTTCCCTGACACCCCCAAGGAAAACTACGACTTCATCATGGGCGTGAACGCATGGGGTGCGTTCAATGTCATGAAGCAGGTGTCCAAACAGATGATTGCCCAGGGCCTCGGCGCAGACTACCCGGGCAAGATCATAAACGTCGGCTCAATTCTTTCCCGTGAAGCCTTTCTCGATGTCATCCCCTACTCGATGTCCAAGCACGCCGTGCTGGGCCTCATCAAGGGTGGAGCGAAGGCTTTGGTGGGAAACAACATCACGGTTAATGGATATGGCCCTGGAGTTGTGCGCACCGAGCTGTGGGAGCAGCTTGACAAAGACTTGGTGGAAATCGGAATGTTTGAGAAGCAGGGCCAGTCCATGGATTCCCTCGCCGCAAACATGATTCTGATGAAGCGCTACTCCTATCCCGAGGATGTTGTCGGGACAGCATCCTTTTTGGCCAGCGCGGAAAGCGACTACATGACGGGACAGCTGCTGATGATTGATGGCGGAATGGTCTTGCACTAAACAGAGCTTGGATGAGGGCGGGGCGGATTGAGCCGTCACGCCCTCTTCATTTATGGCACCGAGTTGACGAAAATCCCCTCACCCCTGAACATGGAGGGAAGGTTGCCAACAGTAGCCACAGGATATACGGACGGGGAGAGTGGCCGTGGAACCCTTGTCCTCACCGGACGTCCTGATTATTGGCGGTGGGATCAATGGAATTGCGACGTTTCGGGAGCTTGCGCTCCAAGGCGTAGCTGTTCTGCTCGTAGAGAGAGATGATTTCTGCTCCGGTGCTTCTGCGGCCTCCTCTCACATGGTGCACGGCGGGGTGCGGTATCTCGAGAATGGTGAGTTGCGCCTTGTCCGAGAGTCACTGACGGAACGCAATCGACTCTTGCGTTTGGCTCCGCACCACGTGAAGCCCCTCCCAACGACCATCCCTATTTTCCATTTGTTCTCGGGTATCGTCTCTGCTCCTCTGCGACTCATCACCCACCGAGCAGGCAAGCCCGGTCAGCGCGGAGCGCTTCTGATCAAGGTCGGACTCATGGTGTACGACCTGTTCGGGCGGGCCGGGGGAACCATGCCCCGACACACGTTTCTCGGTCGAAGGAAATCAAGACAAGCTCTGCCTCAGTTGCACCCCAATGCCAAGTACACCGCCACCTACTTCGATGCAGCCATGCATCATCCTGAACGGCTCGCGTTAGAGGTCCTTCGCGATGGGTTGGCTACAGGACAGCACGCGCAGGCACTAAATTACACCTCCGCAATCGGTGCGGGGCCTGATGGCGTGGTGCTGCGCGATGAGATTTCTGGGACCCACCGTCATGTGCGGCCGCGGGTCATTGTGAATGCCAGTGGTCCGTGGACAGATCTGACTAACGCCTCACTGGGTCAGCCGACTGCGTATTTAGGCGGCACCAAGGGGTCTCACATCGTCATGGACAATCCTGAGCTTCTCCAGGCGTGTCACGGGCGGGAAATATTCTTCGAAAACAGCGACGGCCGAATCGTCTTGATGTATCCCCTCCTAGGTCGTGTGCTCGTGGGCACCACCGATATTCCGGTGCAGATGACGGAGAAAGTGGAGTGCACGGACGAAGAGATCGACTACTTTTTTGAACTCGTTGCAACGGTGTTCCCCGATATTGCGCTTTCCCGAAAAGACATTGTTTACAAGTACTCGGGTGTAAGACCGCTGCCGGTATCGGAAGACCTTTCGCCTGGGGTGGTGTCGAGGGATTATCGCGTTGTGCGGGGAGAAGTCAGCGGGATGCCCTGCTTTTCCCTTGTGGGAGGCAAATGGACGACCTTTAGGGCGCTGGGCGAGCACCTTGGAACCCTGGTATTGAAATCTCTTTCGCTCACGAGAACCGTCTCCACCACTTCGCTCCCTATCGGTGGGGGAGTCCATTTCCCCTCCACCGCAGGGGATCGAGCCCACTGGGTGGAAGAACACTCGTTGATAGTGGGCGCACAACGTGCAACGATCCTGCTTGGTCGATACGGCACCCATGCGGTGGAGTACCTGGCTTCGCTCGATCAGCGAAAGGAGTCATTCCCGCGGTTTACGGGGGAGTACTCGGTAGAGGAGCTGCAGTGGGTCACCCAGAACGAGTGGGTGGTTCACCTGGTTGATGTGGCCCTGAGGCGAACAACCCTGGCTTTCACCGGAGCGTTGAACGAAGAGGGCTCGAATGAGCTCGCAGCAATTGTTGGAGATGTTTTGGGTTGGAGTCTGGCTGAGCGAGCCGCGGAGCGTGAGGTATTGGCCAAGGCCCTGTCTCTGTAGCACTGTGGTGTCGGTGTCGGTGTCGGTGCTTGGGCGTATCTTCAGAAGTGGAAAGGAATCGCCGTGAGCACATGGATTGTGACGCTTGAGGGAGGAACGCCGATTGGTGTGGACCAGGGGACACTGTCCCGGATGGCCCTCGATCGACAAATCACCCCGGACAGCGTGGTGAAGGATGAGGAATCCCAGACCGAGTATCGCGCGGGCAGCATTCCCGGGCTTTTTTCACCAAAAAGCTGGGTGGTTGCTTTCGTCCTCTCTGTCCTTGTGGGTTACCTGGGGATTGACCGCTTTTACACTGGCCGGGTGGGGTTGGGGATTCTGAAACTTCTCACCGCAGGTGGCGCTTCGATTTGGTGGATTATTGATGCCATTCTTTTTGGAACCCGGAGCGGTCGGGATAGCCAAGGCCGAAGAATCGCTTAAGCCCTGGGGATAACACGGTATTTCCCCGGCGTCAGGGGTTATCCTGAAAACACATGGCGACCCCTACTGATCCGATAGACCGCATCCTCGCGACGGATTCCTCTGAGCCTGCACCCGTCAGCGTATTCAGTGGTCCCGCCCAAGTCCTCGCCAGTCCCTTTGCCTCCCCGACCAGGGGGGACCTGGACCGTGAAGAACGTCAAGGCCTTCGCCGAGTTGTCGGACTTTCCACGGAACTCGAAGACGTCACCGAGGTTGAGTACCGCGAGCTTCGACTCGAAAAAGTGGTGTTGATCGGTGTGTATGACCGAAGCAGCGCTCGGGAGGCCGAAAATTCCCTGAAAGAGCTTGCCGCGCTGTGTGAAACAGCGGGTGCGCAGGTTTTGGACGGAGTCATTCAGCGGTTGCCTCACCCTGATGCCTCAACATATCTTGGCAAGGGTAAAGCTCAGGAGGTCAAAGACATCGTCTGGGAGTTGGGCGCTGACACCGTTGTCGCAGACTCTGAACTGGCGCCCTCTCAACGCAGGGCTCTCGAGGATGTGCTGAAGGTTAAGGTGATTGACCGCACCGCCGTGATCCTCGATATTTTCTCTCAACATGCCAAAACTCGAGAGGGTAAAGCCCAAGTTGAGCTAGCCCAATTGCAATACCTACTCCCACGACTTCGCGGGTGGGGTGAATCTA
>Ga0222630_1000121_pt1 | contig 38437 bp, 44 predicted proteins | sample AntAcemetagenom3_FD_179842 | JGI IMG/M metagenome (GOLD analysis project Ga0222630, IMG submission 179842) | Saline water microbial communities from Ace Lake, Antarctica - #3 | ecosystem: Environmental > Aquatic > Non-marine Saline and Alkaline > Saline | place: Antarctica: Ace Lake | collected...
GAGGTGCTTCAGTGGGCGCGCGCGAACGGCTGCCCCTGGGACGAACACACGTGCATGCAGGCGGCAGAGGGCGGGCACCTCGAGATGCTGCAGTGGGCGCGTGCGAACGGCTGCCCGTGGGACGAGAAAACGTGCGGAACCGCGGCGGCTACCGGGCACCTCGAGATCCTGCAGTGGGCGCGTGCAAACGGCTGCCCGTGGAGCGAGGATACGTGCATGGGGGCGGCGTTCGGCGGGAAACTCGAGGCGCTTCAGTGGTTGCGCGCGAACGACTGCCCGTGGGATGAGAAAACGTGCTCGGCCGCAGCAAAGGAGGGGCTCCTTGAGGTGCTGCAGTGGGCGCGCTCGAACGGCTGCTCGTGGGGTGTGGCCACGTGCGCACACGCGGCGTACGGCGGGCACCTCGAGATTTTGCAATGGTTGCGCGCGAACGGCTGTCCGTGGGACAAGAGGACGCTCATGGGCGCGAAAATAGCAGGACACGATGCTATCTCGGAATGGGCGGAAGCAAACGGCGCACCATCTAGTGCAGCTGGTGCGTGAGCGTAGGCGGACGTGAAGGTCGAATCGATACGAAAAGAGGAGACGAGGGAGACGAAATAAGAAAAAGGGAAAAAAAATTACGCTTTTTTCGTCTTCACTCGCGCGGAGGACCGCGTTCTCGCGGGTGTCGCTTTCTTGGTACCGCTCCCTGTTTTCTTACCCCCGGTGGATTTTTTAGCAGCCCCGGAGCTGTTGCTCTTAGCGCCCGTGTTGTTTTTCTTACCACCGCCTTTCCCAAACCCGTCCGCCATCCACTTCAGTCCCGCCGCCGCCGCCGCTCCCAAAACAGCGCCTGCTGAATAAATCAAAATGTGCGTCGCCGCTTGCTTGGTCCGCAAATCCCCCCCAACCGCGTGGCTCGCGAACACCACCGCGGGGTTCATGAACCCGCAGCTGTATTTGCACTTCTCTAACACGATCGTGATGACGTAGAAAAACGCCCCGGCGTAGGGTTTTAGGGAATTTCCGACTAAAGAACCCGACACGCCGGCGAATGCAAAATTAACGAACGCCACCGTGGCTTCTGATACTGTTCCGTACATGGCTCCGCCCGCCGCCACGGCGGGTGTGATTCCGCTAAATCCGGGTAAAGGAAACAAGCTCATGGTTTCTTTGTACAGCCAGGTACCCAGCACGGTGCCACCTACTGCCGCAAAAGCGCCGTTTAAACACTCGCCAAACTTCAAGTCGCCGATTAAGAAAAAAAGAAAATACACCGCCGGGTTGTGCAGCGCGCCGTGTGACTTGCGGTTGTAAAAAGGGCCGAAAAAGAAACACAGGTGGATGAACAAGACGGTGAGGAACAGGTGGTTGGAATCCACGTTTTTGAAGCCCAGTTTTGTTTCGAGGAGTGGTTTCACGACCGCAACCTCCACCCCCAGGTTGTTCATGCAGAAGCTCATCACGGTGGCGCTTAGGAACTCGCGCGCCGCCCCGGGGGGGGCGAACTTCATCGTTTTAGACATTTTAGATCCGAACGACACTCGTGGTGTTCCTCTTGACTGCTTCGTGTGCGTCGCGACCGGTGTAAAAGACGTGTTTGTACACGGCACGACCCTTGGTGCGCTTGAAAGACACGAACGCAGCAAACAAGGAGAACAAGGATCAGACCGTTTCCAAGGAAAGACGCGAGGCACGACAGTAGTGATGAGACGAAGGACCTCGGAGGTAGGTTTTGTTTTTCGTCGGGAGCAGTGCAGACAGCAGAGATTTTCAGTTTTCGCTTTCGACATGGAAAAGAAAAGAAATCAGCTCAGCTTTCAATCAGCATCAGCACTCCATCATCACGACCCACTCGCTCCTCTGCTTCTTCTTCTGAAAAGAGTAATCACTCACACCGCTTCCACCGCGGCCGCCTCCGCGGCCGCCTCGGACGCCGCTTTCGCCGCCATCGTCGCTTTCACCACACGCGCGTCCATTCCTGGGTCTTTACTCAGGACAATGGGGGTACATCTTCCGCAAAGCTCGGGGTGTTTCTCATCCTCCCCCATTTCTTTGGAGTCGAAGTACCCCCAGCACCTTAAGCATTTAGTGCCGGTCGTTTTTTGCACACCCACGGTAACCCCGAGTTCCGTCAACCCACCCTGCGCTGCTTCGACTCCGGTGAAGCGTACGACGCTTCCGGGTTTCGTAGCCTCTTCGACTGAGTCAACGAACGCGACCCGCGAAACGAGGAAGAACTTGGCTAGCTCGCTCGACCGGAGTTGTAAACTTTCTCGCGTCGCCGCGTCGCCCACGAACACAAACGCCTCCGCCTCAACAGACGCGCCGACGATCTTGTCGTTCCGCGCCAGCTCCAGGCACTTGTTCACCTCGCCCCGAACAACACTGGAGGTTTGCCAGAACAAATCTTCCGTTTCGGAGATTCCGTCGGTCCACTCGCTTGGCGTATCAAGCCATCCTTGTAAAAACACGCTCTTCTTTCGGGTTTGCGAAATCCCGGGGGGCAGCGCGAGGTGCGCTTCTTCCGCCACTTCGGTTGGAAAGAAAAGTGGTTAACGTCTTGTGTGGAAAAACGTGGAGGCGGGATTTGGGAAATGTGCAATACTCACTGTGCGGAGTGATAGGCGCGATGGCGGCTAGGAACCGAGTCACGACGTGCGTGATGACCGTCTGCGCGGCGCGGCGCGAAGCGCTATCAGGGGCGTCCACGTACAGACGGTCTGTGATTGTGTCCACGAAAAGTGGTTAACGTCTTTCGCGGCGCGTGTTACGCAAGCAGTCGGAGTAATCGGGCGGAACAGTCTTTGGGTGTTGGGAAAGCCTTACACACGAACCTTTCGAGACGTCCAGAAACACGTTGCTTAAAAACGTGACGAAACTTTGAAGCGTGGACACCACCAAGGCGTACTGGTAGTTGTCGTACGCGCCGCGCATCTCGTCAATCGCCAGCGCGGTTCGTTTCAACACGTACTTATCGAACGAGGGTAACTCCGCGTACGGAACTTCGTCGGTGTCAACGTTAAAATCACCGATGTTCCCCTGGATTGAAATACAAGAAATGTCAGTCGTGTATGGGCAATCAGGGAGGCGGTGTGTGTTCAATGGGAAAGGCCCTTACCATCAGAAACCGCAACGTGCCGCGTATTTTCCGGTACTGCTCGCTGGTTTGCGTTAGCACGTTTTGCCCGAGCAAAACGTCGCTGGTGTAATCCACGCTCGCGACCCTGGTTGTTACGCGAAAAAGTGTCAGTATCGTATGGGCAATCGCAGAGGCGGAACGTGGTTGTTGGGAAAAACCCTCACCACAACCGAAGCGTATCGGCGCCAAACGCGGGTTCCGTTTTTAAGTTCTTCCCGCCTTGCGATAAATAAAAGATCGTGTCAGTCTTTCGGGCCATGTGTATTAGTAATTACGGGCGGACAATCGGCAGAGGTAACAGTCCCTTCTGGTACGAGTATGGAAACACAGGGAGGCCGGGATTTTAGAAAGGCCCGAAACGACGTACCTTCGATGATCAGTTTAGGGTCCACCACGTTACCCAGCGATTTGCTCATCTTGTACCCCTTCTCGTCAAGCACGAACCCGTGCGTCAAGATGGTTTTGTACGGCGCCACGCCGTTCGCCGCTGCGATTACAGAAAAGAAAGTGTCAGTCGTGTACATCGCAATGTATGGACAACAGTCACCAGAGTTAGAGGTAAAACAGTGTTGAATTTGGGAAAGCCCCAACGCGTACCGACGCTCGTCAACAAACTGCTTTGGAACCACCCGCGGTGTTGGTCCGAGCCTTCCAAGTACACGTCCGCCGGGTAGTTCAGCCCTCGCTGTTTCACGACGCCGTTCCAACTGCTCCCGGAATCGAACCAGACGTCCATGGTGTCCGTGCCTTTCGTGAGGGTTCCCGCTTTCGCCTTGTGCTGTTCCGGTAAAAGGTCCTGAGATTGTAAAAATAAATGTCAGTCTGTATGGGAAATCAGTCGGCGGAATGGTAAATGGGAAATACTTACCACCAACTCCATCTCCCACCACGCGTCCGTTCCTTTTTCGCGAACGATTTCGGTCACGTGCGAAATGATCGCTTGCGGCGGGTAAAACAAAGTGTCAGTCCATTTGTGTCAGGCGTGTGTTGGACTTGTATTGGACGATGTGTGGACAACAGGGAGGGGTAATCGGTGTGTGTATTGGACGTGTACTGGACGATGGCCTGGTCAACAGGGAGGGGTAATCGGTCGGAACAGTCGCCCGTAATCGGGCCGGACACTGTCACAGGCGCGTTGGAGACGAAACGCCGTGTTCCCGGATTCGGGAAAGCCCTGTTGGCGGCCGTACCTTCGTCCATCAGCTCGACTTTCGTTTCGGTGTCGTAGAAGCACGGAATAGGCACCCCCCAGGCCCTTTGTCGGGAAATGCACCAGTCGTTCCGTCCGGACACCATGGGGCGCATGCGCTTCGCCCCCGACGCGGGGATGAACTCGATCCCGTCCAACGCGGCCAGGGCTTCGTCCCTGAAACCCGCGACGGAGGCGAACCACTGGCTCGTGGCTCGGAAAATCGTCGGTTTTTTCGTGCGCCAGTCGTACGGGTACTTGTGAGGGTAGCTTTCCTGGAGTAACAGACCGTCGGTTTCCCGTAACAACGCGATGCACGCCAAGTTGCCGTCACTCAACACGTTTTTTCCGACTAACAACGCACCCGCCTCTTGTGTGAAGTTCCCCGCGTCGTCCACGGGCGACAAAAGCGGAAGCCCAAATTTGAGACCGGTGACGTAATCCTCCTGCCCGTGCCCCGGCGCGGTGTGCACCAACCCGGTGCCGGTTTCGGTGGTGATGTAATCGCCGCCGATCACGACGGGCGAGGTTCGGTCGGCGTACATCGGATGACTGCGATTGTAAACGAAAAGTGGTTAACGTCTTGTATGGGCAAACAGGGAAGCCGGGATTTGGGAAACGCGCAATACGTACCCGTACGTGCACCCTTCAAGCTGCGCGCCCGTGACCGTCGTTATGGTTTCCAGCGTGACCTTGAGCTTTTGTGCGACTTCCGCCACCAATCCGGTCGCGACTACTAACGTCTTTCCGATGAACTTAGACGCGTCTGATGAGTTGAACGCGTCTGACGCATCATCTGACGCATCCGCAACATCACCAACAACCACCTCACCAACCACCTTGACCAGCGAGTACTCCAACGCCTCGTTCACCGCGACCGCCGCGTTCGCGGGCATGGTCCACGGGGTGGTGGTCCACACCGCGAAAGAAGCAGACGCTAACTCCTCTTTGAATTCCAATGGGAAGGCATCGGAAACGGATTTCACGGGAAACGCGACGTACACGGATTGCGACGTGTGTCCCTCCGGGTACTCGAGTTCCGCTTCCGCCAGCGCGGTCATCGAGGACGGGCTCCAGTGCACCGGCTTCTTCCCTCTGTAGATGTGGCCGTTTAGGAACATCTTACCGAACACCTCGAGCTGCGCGGCTTCGTACTCCGGTTGTAGGGTTAGGTAGGGCGTTTCCTGATACGATAAAGCCGAAAGTGTCAGTCTCGTATGGGAAATCAGGGAGGCGGAACGCGGAATGGCAAATACTTACCCAGTCCGCCCAAACGCCGTAGCGCTGGAACTGGCGTTTCTGCGACTCCACCGTTTTCCTCGCGAACGCGGCGGCTGTTGAGTTTTGCGAACGAAAAGTGTCAGTCTTCTGTGGTCAAACGTGTACAGCAGGATTTGGGAGGTGCAGGGACATACCTTTCTTTCGTAACTTGATCGGCGTAAGCTCGAGCCGCTTGTCCGCGTCCATGCTCTGCAGCACTTTCAACTCGATCGGTAACCCGTGGCAGTCCCACCCCGGGACGTACTTGACTTTTTTACCGAGCATCCCCTGGTACCGGTTGATGAAATCCTTCAACATTTTGTTCAACGCGTGGCTGCGTGTTTTGGGAAACGCCGGGATCGGTAAAAGTAAAGGTAACAGGGTAAACAGTCGGGGGTAAAGTCGGTGAGGTGGTTAGTAACGGTAAATCGGTCGTGGAGGCTGGAGGTTCGAAGCGGCGATGTGAAGGGTAGTATTCGACGACTGCGCCTGAGCAAACAGTCGGGACAGCTACTCAAAAAAAGACGCACCCGATGTGTAAATCGCCGTTGGCGTACGGAGGACCGTCGTGTAACGTGAAGGTGTTTTCCGAGTCGTTAACCCCTCCTTCTCGGGACGCGATTTCTTCGTAAACGCCTTGGTCCGCCCACCACTGCTGCATCGCGGGTTCCTTTACCGTGGAGTTGGCGCGCATTTCGAAATCCGTCGTGGGGAGCAACACGGTGTGGCCGTACAGGTTGGCTTCTTTCTTGGGCTTGCCTTTCTTTTGGGAGCCTTTCGTGTCATCATCGCCTTTGGCGGTCCCGACACCGTTGTTGTCTCCTTTCGCGGAGGAAACCGTCACCAAGCAACGCGTGCGGTTCGTCGAACCGGGGGTCAGCAAAGCTCGCCTCACCGTGAGCGATGAACCAGGCGTGGCGAACTGTTTACTCCCGAAGGTAACCACGCGCGCGCGGGGCACGGCGGCGGTGGGCACGGAGTGCGCCATCGGCGAAAACACACGACGCGTGTTCGACCCGCGACTCGTGGGAACACCGACGACGCCCTTCGTAACAAACGCTCGGGAGTACGACGCGGCCATTCGTAGCATGTACCGCTACCCGGCAGGTGACCCGGAGGCGGGGCGCGAGGTGCAGTGGGGAGGAGCCGGGGTGGACGATGTGGACTGATTTCTTTTATCCACTTTGGAAACGTGTCCCTCGGAGGCGCCAGCGTTTGCAAAACCGGCGCTGAACATCGGTGAATGTTTTGGTTTGAAAACAGCTTCACCCTGGGTTTTCATCGCGCGGGGCGACGTTGAAACTTGACAGGAGCTGCTGACGGCAGAAAGGAACGCCCTCGCAAAAATATCTCTCATCACAACAGAGTGGCGGCCCCCAACAACGCGTCGCGCGCGTGCCTCGCCTTTCTTCTAGGCTATTTCGAAACAGTTAGGAGTCAAGAAACAGCCATTCGGTGCGGGATGTTCCCCAGCTCCGCGGTCGTTGCCCGAAACGCGGTGACACCGAACGCGGCGGGAAGGGTGAGACACACATCATCCGCCAGAACTGGCTTTTCCACAAAGTCGTTGTTTCGCGGACACTTGGTACACATCGGTGCGGGGCCTGAACGCGTGAAGCGGTCGGGTCGATCAAACACAACTCCTGCGATCCGCACTCCAACTAGTGTCGTCCGCGCATGCTTGGACGACACCCCATCCGAAAGAACCTCAGCGCGAACGAGCCGACGACCGAAAGTGTCGCCCGAGTTCGTGTGTCCGCGCCTCACGGATGCTGCTAAAAAGTTGCCAAAACACAACAGCCCGTTCGCGCCGGGCGGAGAGAAGCACGGGTACGGGTTGGGGCAAAAGTTCGTGGAGGATGACGATTGCGTTTTACTCAACGCGTTGCGTTACGAACCGCTGGAGTGCGAACTAAACCCGAACAGCGAGGGGTGCGACTTTTTCGCCGAAGACGGGGCGGATGAGGACGGCGACGAATGGCGCGGGCAATGGGTACGTGTTCCCTATTTCACCAAATCCGACACGCTGTTTTATCTCTAACGCTAGTGACTGTTCGGACCGATTACCCTAACTTTTTGTCCATACATCGTCCAATACACGCCCAATACAAGACTGACACTTTGTTTTACCCATCGCAAGGCCATGCGCGCGGGCCCGCGGGAAACCATCTTTTTCGAACCGCACGCGGTAAAGGCCGCGATCGTGACCTGCGGCGGTTTGTGCCCCGGTTTGAACGACGTGATACGGCAACTCGTCATCACGTTGGAAGAATACGGCGTGGACAACATCGTGGGCGTTAAGTACGGATTCCGCGGGTTCGTGGAACAGGTGAGGGCCTTTCCCAATCACCACGTTCCACGATTACTGCTCTGTATGGAGTACAGTCGGAAAGTACTACCCACTCCGTCTACCCTTCCCAATCCCTTATACACATCACGAGAGACTGACACGTTACTTCTTTTTTATCGTGCCAGGAAGGGAAGGACAGGGCGCCCATCGCGCTGACGAGCCAGGTGGTGGATACGATTCACCTAAACGGGGGTTCGATTTTGGGAAGCTCGCGGGGCGGGTCCGACGTTGGCGATATCGTGGATTCCATCGAAACGATGGACCTCGATTTTCTGTTCGTCATCGGCGGCAACGGAAGCCACGCAGGCGCGCTCGCGATCGACCTGATGTGCCGCGCGCGGAACATGAAAACCGCCATAGTGGGCATTCCCAAAACCATCGATAACGATATTTTACTCCTGGACCGGACCTTCGGGTTCCAAACCGCGGTGGACGAAGCGATCAAGGCAATTCGGTGCGGCGCGATTGAGGCGCGGAGCGCGAAGAACGGAATCGGTTTAGTTCGGCTTATGGGCAGGCAGTCTGGTTTTATTGCGACGCACGCCGCGCTGGCAAGCGGCGAGGTGGATTGCTGTTTGATTCCCGAAATAAACACACCCTTAGCGGGCAAAGGCGGCGTGCTTTCCCACATCAGACGCGTCCTAAACAAGAAAGAACACGCCGTGATCGTCGTGGCGGAGGGCGCGGGGCAGGACATTCTAGGTACGGCCGGACCCCGGGGCTTTCCCAAATCAGGCGGCGCGGCGTTTTACCGACGACGCTGGTGACTGTGTCCGGCCCGATTACGCCCGACTGTTCGGACCGATTACCCCTCCCTGTTGTTCATACATCGTCCTACACACGCCCAACAAATGGACTGACCCTTTTCGTGTAACACTCAAAGGCGCGCTTGGGGAAACCGACGCTTCGGGAAACCCGGTTCTGCAAAATTTCGCCAAATTTTTAAAACTCGAACTGCAAAAGGAACTCGCGGACCTGGAACCTGACGTGAAGTACATCGACCCGACGTACATGGTGCGCGCGCGGACCACGAACGCGAGCGACGCGATTTACTGCAGGTATGTATTTCCCACCCACCACATTCCGCCGACTGATTGCCCATACGACACTGACACTTTCTTTTTTTTCTCAAGTATTCTAGGCCAAAACGCCGTGCACGCCGCGTTCGCGGGGTTAACGGGAGTCACCGTGGGTTTGTGTAACGGCCACTACGTGTACGTATTCCCTTTCCCAAATCCAGGCACACTATGGAGGCCCGATTACGCCAGACTGTTTGTTCATACACGCGGTCCGAAAGACTAACACTTTTCTTTTCAAATCACAGGTACCTTCCGATTCCGCCGTTGATTAAACGCGCGCGGGAGGTGGATCCGAACGGGCGGATGTGGGAACGCCTAAGGCTGGCGATCAACCAGCCCGTGTACCGGGAGGATACCGCGGCGGCGACCGCGGAGGTTCGGTGAGTCGTCGTGTTTGTGTGACGAAGGTTGTTACGTCGAGTACTACTCGTAGGTCATCAATTTTAATGTACCTTCCCTCCCCCGCGTGCGTGTGTCTCCCTTCCCCTGCACTAATCATACACCGTAACGTGCAATCCCTCGTCCGCCCCAAACAGAAACGACTCGTCCCCCAGAACGCCCTCGATCATGGAAAGGTGCTGGAACGACGACGTCCGGGACGGCGGCGCGGCGGGGAGGTTGTTGTCGCCAGCCAAGCCGTTTTGGCGCCCGCGGTGCGCGTCGCGAGCGGGTTTTCCGTTTAGCCCTAAACGGGTTTGCATGGAGGAAAACAGGGACGGCCCTCCCGTGTTCGGAGGTTCCATCCATCCTTTGCCGTTGAACACCTCGGCGTCGAAGGATCGCGAAGAGACGGGCAACAAACCTCCCGCGTCGTGCAACCCGTGTTCGTTCGCCGCGCTCGCATTTGCCGACTGATTGCCCGTACCGACCCCCCAACGTTCCACACCGACACCCCCAACACCGCCACTCAGAACCTCCGACGACGCCCTCCCGTCGCCCACGTTCCCGCCAAACAAAGTAGAAACCCCGTTCCTGTACCCGTTTCGAGACGGTTGTGACGAAACGCGTTGAAACTGCTGAAATTTACCAAACTTCGTTTCGCGGCGCTCCGCCGCGACTGTTTGCTCGTACGAAACGCAATCGCGTTCGCTCCCGGATGCCGACAGGCTGCCACTGCCACTCGCGGCGTTCCCGAAGGAAGAACCCCCCGGGGAGGAGGAGGGGGACTCGAACCCGACCGCGTCGCTTGCCGAGTACGGCGTGCTACCGCCGCTATGCGAGTCGTGGAGGCCCACAAAGAAGTGAAACCGCTCAGGTCGGCTTCCGCCGTCGATCGCGCTGCGCCGCGGAGACGCGCGGTACCCTGGATTTTGTACCACGCCACCGCCCGGTTCGTGATTCCCACCCCGAAACGCGCTGACGTAATCCAGGGTGTTCAAGTCAAGCGAGTTACCTCGGCCGGGGAGGTAAGTCGCGTAAGAGTTAGGACCGGTCCCACCGGGTTTCGAGGAGTCGAAACAGTTCGAGTCGTCGCGCGCGTCCCTTGTTCCGGTTTGGTCGGTACCCAACACGAATCTTCTCTCGTTGTGACTACTCACCGTACCGGCGCCTCCAACCACCGTTCCGCAAACCGCGACGCTAACCCCCACGGGCACCCACGGGTCCGTGCCTTTGCGCAACTCGGCCCTGCGGTGCGCGAAGAAGCACGCCCGTCGTCCGCACGTCTCGCCGTCCTTGCAAAGCGAGGTCCGGTACCGCGCCGGGTGCAGCAGGCACTCGAACACGCCGTGCGCGTTTTCGCAGGCGTCGCCCTGGGGGCAATTTTCACAAGAAATGAAGGGTCAGTCGGGTAAGGCCGCGTGTGATCCATCCGGATTGGAAAGGGGTCCGGCCCTGTGTTCCGTTGTGCACGTAAACAGGCGGGCGGAACGCGTTCAATGGGAAAGCCCCGCACCTTTTGGCAGGCGCCTTTGCGGAACTCGGCGCACGCGTTGGCGCCGTACCGGAACCGCCGCGGGTCCCGTCTTGCAATAGGTAAAACAAAGTGTCAGTCGGTCGTGACGTGTATTACGTAAACAGGGAAGAGTAATGCGCCCTTCGCAGGACGAGTATGGGCAATCGCGTAGGCGGTGCATGTTCAGTCGGAAATACGTACCGCCGCGCTTTCTCGCCAGGGTGCGTGTACGGGCACTCGGTCCAGTCGTGCGCCCTCGTTCGCGAACACCGCCGCACCTTGAACTCGAACATGCGGAAATCGTCGGACGGTTTGTTCGCCGCGGAGACTGGCGGGTCGTTTGTCTCGGTTCCGAAATCGCGCTCGTGGGGCAAACAGTCAAAACGAGAATCCCGGGGAGACGAACGACCCACCGGGCGCGCGTACTGTGAACCCCCGTTTCTTTCGGAGTCAAAGGGTTGTCCGTGCGTGTATCCTGACGTCGCCGCGCTGCGTACCACTGGCGCGAAGGACTTACAGCGAGTCCTTTGGAGGTCTAATAACTCAAGACGCACGAAGGACTCGCTACTAAACCCAAATATCGACCGGCTCGACCCGACACTCGCGTTCGAATCAAGCGACGAATCACGCGAGTCCGTCCCGCGTTCCGGGGGCGACGACCCGGGGGTACTGAAGTTTGATTGGTCGTCATTGGAAGAGGCGTTACGGCCGTCGCCGTAGCCGTTACGGTCGTTTCCACTCGGTGTCATCGGCAACGAAGAGCAGGTTTTCCGCGGGGTCGAAGGGCAAACGCTTCGGCCAGAATTCGGGCAGAATTTCGAAAAGAAAAAAGCAGCAGATTTGCGCGCCAAACCCAGCAAAGCCGAGCCTTCCGAATTTTCCCCGCCTATGAAAACCGAGCTTCTTTGCCAACTAAGCAGGCGCGGCACGTTTGGATTGACCTGACCGACCGCGGCGGTTTCACCGGTTTCAAGCAGCTTGAAACGGTGACCGTGGGGGTTTCCCTGAGTGGGGGGGGGGGACGGGGTTTGGGGAGACGCGGGTCAGTGGCAGTGAACGTGTTTCGGGACGAAGCATGGGGAACGCGCGGGCGAAGGGAACGAGACCGGCGGTGGGTTTGGCGGATGGGGACCAATCTTTCTTTTCCCCGGGACTTGATTTTTGAAGGGTACCTTTTCGGCGTCGCAGACGGCCTCCAGACGGACACACGCGGTCGATTCAACGCGCAACACCACACGGAAGTCGCGGTCGCGGAACTCGCCAAAGAAACGCACGTCTCGGAAAAACGCACCGCCCGTACCGTACGCGCACTCCGCCCGCGTCCCCGCGGTGCGTTGTGATGGCGAGCGAAACTTAACTGGAGAAAAAAAGGCGTGGTGTGCAGACTCGTTTCGGATCGGCAAGCGGGTTGGGCAAAAATATCTGGCCATGTTTCGCGGTTTAACGACTCGTGGGGGTTCTCGACGCACGTTTCTGGAAACCGTGGTGGTCAAATATCACACCAAGGCATCAGAGGCGATTCCCGAGTTCCCAACGAGCGGAGCGGAGTCGGCTTCCGTTTCGGGTTTCGAAAAGGTCGTCCCCCTGCCACATCCACTCGTCGAAAAAGCCAGCATAGCGCGAGAGGGCCGACTTTCCCATCGCAGCACGCAATCTTGGTCGCGCGCGTTCGCACACGCGCACGCGCACGCGCGCGTCACCTCCGCTGACGGCTTCACCGATTCGAGTCGACTCGTTGCCATGGCGTCGACGGCCCCACGTGCCGTCTCGGCTCTCTGCGTCCGTTCCAAACCCGCGTCGTCAGTGAAACGAACACACTTCGCGGTCGGCGGCAGCAAAACTGGTGTTAAATCGAGAGCTGGCCCACCGCGACGCTCTGTGGGCGTGACACGCGCGTCCTCCTCCTCCTCCGACGAACCCTCGCTAGGGCTCCAGATAGAACAGGCGCTGCTTGATGCGTTCCCCACGAGGTACGTTCTTCTGTGTTTCCACGGAGTCTCGAGTTGACGGCCAAAAGACGGTGCACGGGACGACCGCGAAAGATCTTTCAGTTCGATGGGGACCATCATCCATGACCGCGCAAACCCCGGGTCGCGCGTCGCGGGCGCGCCGAGTACTGGCGAATGAACCCGCGGTGCCCCGAACCCTAAACCCTAAACGCGTCTCCGTACCCTAGTGTCACTACCCTCAAACCCTAACCAAACCCTGCCCTAACCCGCCATCAAACCCTACCCTGTCCCGAACAAACAAACCGGAACAAACAAACAGCGCCGTGGAGCGCGTGCGGGATTCGTTGCGGTTCACGTTGGGCGACGGCGAGTACAAAAAAAACCACCTCGATTTGGGCGAGCAAATCGCGACTAGTTACATAGCCGGGTTAACCGCGAAGCCTTACTGGGACGTACACGGTGGAGACTTCCCGTGGCTTACGTACCTCGAGTCTAACCACGAAGTCATCAGGGATGAGTTAAAAGCCGCTTTAACGGATCCTCTTTTAGCGCAAAAAGGAAACGCCGTTTGGGTGTCCGCGACGGAAGCGCGAGACGACGCCGCCGGGTACGGCCCCGATTGGCGGACCCTGGTGCTTCAGGACCGGTGCGAGTGGGAGACGACGAACATCGCGTTGTTTCCCAAAACCGTGGAGTTGATAACTCAAGCGAACGCGCCGTCAGTGGAGGTTTTCTTTGCGAAACAAGCGCCGAGCACGGGAATCAAACCGCAGTACGTGGTGGGGCTTTCCCAAATCCGCCACACACTGTTTACTCTGGCCCTCTTTGAGTGTACTACGGGTAACATTTACTGTCGTGCTGGCGACTGCGCCCGTACGGCATAAACGCGCTGTGTCCGGCCCGAGTACGCCCTCCCTGTTTGCGCAGGCCGCGTTACGAAGTACGCCAAAACGGGAGAGACGCGTTCCCTGACGTTTTTCTTTTTCAAAAACAGCACGGATTTCACAAACTTCATCATGACCGCGCACCTGGGGTTGGACGTGCCTTCACAAAAATCCTGGATGAAAGTGGGCACCGAAACGAAGTACTGGGAGAACGGGGTTGGTATGTGCGCTGATACGAGTTTCGTGCACAGCACGAGCAACGAGTCGTTAACTCAAGACCGGTACGTTTTGATCGTTCGGTTTTGGCACCCGGAGTTAACCAAACACGAGCAAAACGGCGTTCGGTTTCTGTTCGACGCGTTTGGGGATTTGAGCGACGAGGGGCTGGCGAAGGCGCAAGGTTCGGCGCGAGCCAGGACAAAAACGGATGAGACAAGGGACGAATCAGGGTCAGGGCTATGTTTTAAAAACCCTGAAGACGCAAACCCTAAAGAAGGGAGTGATTCGGAACCCGCTTCGCGCGAAGAAAATTCAAAACAAGCGCACGAGAAAAAACCAAGCGGCGGGCGTAAAAAGAACAAGCGCGACAAGCGGAAAGCGAGTAGCTCGTCGGGCGACGCCCTCGGGTTACTCGCCAAAGGAATGAAGTGAGGGTCCGATTGTGATGCATCTTGTACGGTTTTAATACAAAGTAGTACCCGCACAATCGCGAGCTGTGCTACCCGGATGGGCGGACTAACAGCCCGTACGAATCGCCGTCGCGCGCTCGCGCTCGCGGCCGTTTCCTTACCCGTCGCCCTCCTCCGTTTGTCTTTTCCCTTTTTCACTTTCTTTGTAGACAGCACCCACACCCTTTTGTGAATGGACCGTCGAAACGAATGCGCACACGGTATCCCGTAATATCGCAGTGTTTCGGAATTCTTTCCAGACCGTTTGCGCGTACGAAAAGGCGGGAGCGTTCTAGAAAGTCGCGTCGCGTCGCCGGGACTCGCTGCTTGGTTTTTTTTTAAAGAATCGATTCTTCAACCTAAAAGGATCTCTATGGACTTTCAGAAACATGAAGGCGCAACGGGCGATTTCCTCGCTCGCCGCTGCTGCTCATTCAGCCGCCGCGTCTTTGTTGTTTGGAGCTCGAATTCGGAGACACATGACCGCGACGGGACACACCGCGGTGGTGGAAACAGTTGGAAAAAGCCACACTTTTTGACGCAGATGTCAAAACTTAGTTGTCACCCTTGCGGCCGACGCCGGACGGCGACGCCGGGGGCGGGGGCGGGTACGCATCAGGCCTCATAAAGCAACCAGCTAGGCACACACAATCGTACCGAAGACTCGTTTCCCTCGTTCGTGCATGACGCGACGCGCGACGCGTCGCGGACGCGACACCAAGTCTGCTGGGAAACAATCTTGAGGTGAGAAGTGCTTCCAGCCAAATTCCAAATTTCCGACTGTCAGAAAAATCTCCTTTGTGGCCGATTCACCAATCAACCGAGCGCATCAACGCACCGGTGAAAGAACGCGAGTGTCGATGAAACACGAAAAAGTCGGTTTTCATCGGTACCTCGATCCTCGAAAAATATGTCTGCAAGGAACCTTCCGCGGAAGGTGCGATTCGCCAAGGATTCGGCCCCACGGCCTACCGGCGCAGTCGTCACCGCACACCGACGCGCGCGTCAGTTACCTTTTCGCGGTTACCTTACGGAACGCGCGTGGTTCCCCCTGTGTTCCCGCGGGTCGACGCGAGATCTCGTGAGACGGGCACGGGCGTGCTTTCCGTAAGGGCTTTGACAGGAAGACAGGAAGGAAAAGAAGGGCGATAAGAAAGATGGCAACTCGTGAGCCGGTGATCGACACCGGCCCTCGTCGTGCCGTCGGTTCCCTCCCGTCCGCCAACGGCCCTGTTTTCGCATGGAGAACGGACGAGTGGCACCTCTCCCCTGAGACCCTGGCGGTTTCCAAGGCGAACGCGCAAGGCGGGTTGAACGGGGGCGGGTCCACCCGGGGGGTGCACGCCGCAACCGGCCGCGGTCATGGAGTGGTCGAGGGCGAAACGCTGTGCGTCCCGCTAGTCGCGGTGCACGAGCACGGCAAGAAACAAACCCTTTCCCCGAAACAACCCAGCGCAAACACCTCCCCGACGCAATCGGAAGGGTACGGCGCGTCTCCCCTGGGGCGCAGGCGAAAGGGCAGCGTGCCGCGGACCTGTAGCGCGAATGGGTGTTGCACGGACGTTTTAGACCGCGCCCAGGGCTTGGTGGTGATGTGCCCGGCGCACCGAAGAGTAACATCGGGGGTCGCCGTGGACTGTGACGGGGGCGATGGCGAGCTCATGCGCTGGTGCTACCACTGTAAGAAGGCGCACTCGCTCGCGGCGTTCGCGGATAGCGTCATCGGGGTTTCGCGAAAGCTCGCTACTTGTGAACGCGGCCGCGCCGCTCGCCGAGCCGCGTTCGCCAAGAAAGCGGCGGACCAGCAAACCGCGAGCGTGGAGGACGACGCGCGCACGGGGGACACCGCGGCGACGGTTTTCAACCACGACGAGTTCTTTGCGTTGGGGGGGGCGGCCGATCATGGTCAACCGCCGCCCGCGAAAGCAAACGGGGCGTTTACCTTCGGCGCGAAACAACACGGGTACGGTACGGGTCCCAACAACAGCCCGTTGGACGGCCCGAAATCGAAAGCCCAGACCTTGGCGTCGGTCGCGACGGCGCGCGCGCGGGGGCGCCGCGGCGATACGCGAGGCGTCAAAACGTCGTCGCGAAACGGCTCGGTGGAAAACACGCAAATCAGCTTCGGGAGCGGGTCGCACGGAAGCGGCGGGTACGACGACGTGGACGGTGACGAGTTGCTACACCACCGCCAACACCACCGCGCCGATGGCGGGTACGACCCGATGTCCAGCTTCACCGGGCCGCGAACGACGAACCCGGACCGCGACCGCGACGCCTTCAACCCTCGCCACCACCCGTCCGCGACGCACCACGACCGGACGGTGCACCAGCCGAGCGTCGCGGATTGGCACCAGAAAACCTTCGACGACGTGGTGTTTGAGGTATCAACCAAGGCGACGCCCGAACTGTTGCTCATGGGGCAACACGACTTGTTCGCGGAGATGGGCGCTGTGGTGCAAAGGGGGGTGTTCGGGGGGGGAGGTTCTGGTTACAAAAACGACACCAACCGCTCGAATCAGGATGATTTCGCCACCGAGGAGCTTCGCGGTACCGTGAACAACTTCTTCTCCGTGCACAACCCGTTCGTTTCGCGGACAAAGTTTGTGCAGACCGACGCGGCGGAGAGCGGGGGGAGTGGTCCGGATACGGGGCACGACGCGCAAAACGGGGATGGTTTTCAAAACACCCAAAACGCGCAAAACCAAAACGAAGTCATGTCCCGAGGGATCGACTGGATCGACTCGCTCAGCGCGAGTATGTTGCCCGGGTCCACGCGCGTGGTGGTGACCGCGACCGCGGGTTCCGCGGCCGGCGGAGCGGGTTCGCGGTCCGCGAACAACCCTAACCCGCACCCGTCCGCGACTGATTTCGCTTTAGGGTTACCCACGAGCGGCGCTTTAGGGCAGCGAGACGCGGTGATCACCGCGCACCCGTGTTTGCCCGTCGGGTTCGGGTGGAAACGGTTCGCATCTAGGGAAGGACGGTCTCGCGGAGGATCCGGTCGTCGCGACGGTTCCGACTCCACCTCGGTCACGGTGGACACCGTGACGGGCGCCGTGACTCCCTCGCGAACGTTTCCGTTTCCCAAATACGTCAAAGTGCCCCCCGTCGCGACGCTGGGCGAACCTTTGGCGATTTCCAACCTCAAGGTTCGTAACCCTGAACGACTGTGAAGGCTCGAATCCCCACACTGTTTGCGTATACAAGTCACGAAAGACTGACCTTTTTCTTTCTGACCCTTTTCTTTCCCAAATCAGGGCGGCGAGCGCGTGCACGTGTTCGGGCAAAAGAGCGTTCCGTTTTCGTAGTACGTATTTCCCACTGAACACATTCCGCCTCTGCGATTGCCCATACTCGTACCAGAAGGAACTATTACCTCTGCCCTGACTGTTTACTCATACACATTACCAGAGACTGACACTTTCTGTTTTATCGTATCAGCGTCGTGCCCCTCGGCGTGACCACCATTCACGTCACGCCCCCCCCCCTGAGCACCGGAACCTCGGTAACCGCGTTCACCCCTGGTTTCCTGTTTGTTCAGGTCCTGGCGCCCGGGCAGCCCGCGACGGGGAGCGCGTTCGTGAAAGTTTTGCTGATGGACGACCCGGACGTGGTGTACGAGCTGGACGCGTTGCGCCGAGGCGCGGCGTTTGATTTCGGGGTTGGGGAGGACGACGACGTTGTTGGGAACGAAAACACGCGTGTTAACTCAAGGAGTAACTCAAGAACGCAACCCACACAACGGTTCAAGCTGAACCCGGTGCCAGGTTTCACCGACGAAAACGCGGTTGAGCGCTTCGTAGGGAGCTTCGGTGTTTTGGTGCAGGTACGGCCGGGAGGGGTTTCCCAAATCCAGACACTGTTTTCGGTGACTGTTCGGCTGAATCCTACGACTGTTTGCCGATTGTCCAGAGTACGCTGTTTGCTCATACAGTTTACGAGAACATTACGAAGGATTGACACTTTTCTTTTCCTTCACAATCGCAGTCGCACTGGCAAAGCCTTTTGTACTCGCCCACGGCGCGTGACGCCGCGTTCACCACGATTGCCAACTTCGCCCGCATTGCGTCCTGTGAAACCTGCCCCGCGATCCACGCCTTGTTTAGTGACATCGCGGAGGACGTCGATTCGCAGTGGCGACACGAAACCGGCGGCGGCGACGCGCGGAACGTCCCTTCCTGGTTCGCTCGCGAGGACGCGGACGCGAGCGCGGTTTGCGATGGGTACCGCGTCTTTACGGGGGGCGAGTGGGGAACCGGCCCGGTTACCGACCGTGGTGTACTCAACACGGGCGCGCGTTTTTCAGGATTGGTCAACGCCGCGGTGTCGTTCCGATGCTTTGTCACCGCCGCGACCGAGAGCGCGTTCGCGACGGGCGTTAACTACCACCAGTTCACGTTTCTGGTGGCGACGTTTAACCCGCGCAGCGACATGTCAAAGGCACTGTTCTCCGATGACCATGCCTTGCCCATGACCCGCCAAACCCGAGTCGCCGGGTACGCGCGGTGTTTCAACGCCCTCGCGTTGTTCATAATCATCGGGACGTTCAGGGCGACGCACTGGCAAATGGCGCCCCTGGAGTTCGCGAACGCGTACGTGCCATTCGCGCCGGTGATCCTTGTTTTCTTCGCCGCGAACCGGGACCCTGTGGTGCGCACGTGGTTACACAACCGGTCGTGGATGCTGGGTTCCGGGGGGGTTTTCCTTGACGACGCGGAAACCGGCGTTGTTTGTGACACTGGGGCGGCATCCGTTCGGGACGGCCGAACGACTCGGCAACACGCGCGGCGAAACTCTGTGTCGGCGGCGGCGGCGACTACGAACGACATGGCGAACGAGACCACGAACGACGCCGCCGCCAAACTCACGTGCCTGTCATCCCGCAACGTGCGCCACGCGTTTATTTTCGACGTCCTTGTCGTTGTGGTTTTGATGGCGTGCAACGGCACGATCGGCACGATCTCCACCGAACGCCTGGCCGGCCGCGCCTCGCAAAAGTGGATCACCGGGTTCATATGCGCCGTGGGTAACCCGTGTTTCTTCGCCGTGTTCAGGTGCGGGGCTTTCCCATTTACCACGCTCCGCCTCTGCGATAGTCCATACTCGTACCAGAAGGGACGGTTATCACCTCTGACTGTTTACGTAATACACATTACGAGAGACTGACACTTTTTTCTTTTTTTCTCAGCGCGGAGCACGCGCCGCCTTCGAAAGCGCGGTTCGACATTTTCGTAACCTGTGCGGCCGCGGCTGGGCTGTTCTTCGTGCCGCCCTCGCGGTGGGGCGAGTTTTTCTCAACGGGTGGTTTTCCGTTTGCGCAAATCGCAAAGGTAAGTAATTGTATTTCCCAAATCCCGCCGACTATTTGCCCATACAAGACTGACACTTTTCTTTTCCAAAAAAGCCGTACACAAGCGCCTTGCGAGCCGCGGTCGCGTGTTTCCTAACCCCGATCGTCGTGGCCAGGTACGGAAATTTCCCACCCACCACATTCCGCCTCCCTGATTGCCCATACTCGTACCAGAAGGGACTATTACCTCTGCCCTGACTGTTTACTCATACACATTCCGAGAGACTGACACTTTTTTCTTTTTTTTGTAAGCGCGGTGCGGCGGGCGTACCGCGTGCACCTCAGGATGGGCGCGGCTTTGGGGACGAAGACGGTGTAACACGGAGTTGGATGTTGAGTGTTGTGAGGTGCACGCTTGTGTTGCGCGTTTACGGAGAAAGAGTTAAGGGGTACCTGGGTGCGAGGAGGGTGGGATTGAGTTGCGTTGCATTGCGCACTTTTCACGTGTTGCGAAATCTTTTTCTTTCTTACGTGTTGCGAATGCATTTGTGGTACGCATTGAAGTGCATCTAATTTATGCATCTAAGTACGTCGACTTAGTTTCCCTCATAAACCCTTCTACTCCGTCTTTTTCCCATTCGCCTTTTTCTTTCCCAAAACCGTTTCCCGCGCGACTTCCCAGTCGCGTCGCAGCGAAACGTCCTCCCAGGTTTCGCCGCGCCGCGGCACGCCAAGGCGCTCGCTCACCGAGTCCGTGATGACTATTCCGAAAAGTGCGGTGAAGAACGCGGCGGCGAAAATCGCCAAACCTCCAGCTGGGGTTTCTTTTGCGATGGTGAACACCTCCGCGACGACGTCCAGCACGATGTCGGCGGCGACATCCTTCACCTTTTCAAACCCGGTTTTGGGCGTCAACTTGATGGACACCTTCTTCTTTTTTGTACCGGCGTTTCGGGCGGCATCTTCACCTGTTTCGTCCACCTTTTCCTCCGCCGCTTCATCTTCCACCCCTACGTCCTTTTCATCCTCCACGACAACCACCTCGTACCCGCGCCTCGGGCGTCGCTCGTGCCCGCCCAGGGCGAAGGCCACCATGGCGGCGGTCGATCGGTCCTTGCCCGGGAAATCGACGATCGATTTATTTTTTTCATCGCCCAGAAACAACTTGACGCTCGGAAACCCGGTAACCCCTAACCCGGCGCAGAACTGTTTCCCCCCATTCGTTTTGTCCGCGCAGTCCACCTTACCCACCTGGATCCCCTTCAACGTCAACACAGCCGCGGTTTCGTCGAACGCGGGTGCCATCTTTTTGCAGTGCCCGCACCACGGGGCGTAGAGCTTTAAAAGATGGGCTGTGCCTGGCTTTTGTTGCAACGAGTCGTGGAAAGTATCGGGGGTCCATTTCGTGGCCTTTGCGGTGGCGGCGGAAGGTAGTGTTACGAGCACCAGGAATGCGACGAGCAACACCGAGAGCTTACGTTCACGCGACATCGAACACGCCAGTAGGAGGAACGCGCGATCGAATCTGACGAATCGGATGTTGATGCCGACCCGAAGGAAAAAACCGCTCGGATGTAAAAAAGAAACCCGACCTCACTGGCAACTTGAAATGAAGTCATCTTACAACACAGGCAAACCAAAAACGTGCCTGTGTGCGATCGGTGCGTGGATCTCGTTTCCTCGAAATATCCTGGACCCGCCAAAACCAGCCAATCACGTCGTCGGAATTTATTTTCCGAATCCATTTTTATGACTAGATTTATTTTTTCGCATGAAAACCTGCCTGCACAAAAAGCGCGACCCCGCGTTGCCCATCGTATCACACCCTCGCGCGCGTCACACGCCGCCGCACTACAAACCATGTTCGCCATGACAGCTCAACGTACGTCGTCTGCTCGTGTTTCCTGATTGCCGTCGTGTTTTCGAAACCGTCGCGTGTGTTGGAACGAACACCGCGTGCGTTTCCATTAATCTCGGGCACTTCCAAAAAGTGTCCAAAAAAATCTCATCGTACCCTTCGACCGGGCGCCCGTACCGTTCCCCTCCTGACTCTTTACTCGTCACGCCTGACCTGTCACTGACTTACGCGATGCATCCCATCTATACACAGCCACCGTGCTCACCTGCCGCGCCACCACGGCGAAGGTTTCGTTGAGGGCACGACGAACACAAAACACGTTGCATCCGCCGCGGGCGCACCGAAAACAAACAACGCGGTCCATTCGCGCCTCTTCCTCCCGGAACGACGACACTTCGAGTTCCTCGAAAGCATCGCAACCGCCCTCCATGTCGTCCTCGACCTCGGAGGCTACGAAAAACTTCAACCAAGTCATGGCCGGCGTGGATGCGATCGCGCAGCGGTACGACTGGCTCAGCGCCGGGTTGGGGGCGCTTGCGGGAACTTCCTACGGCGTTTACCGAGGGCAACCCGTCGCCCAGGCGCTCGGTATTACCCTCTGCGCCACCGTGGTCGCCCTAGTGCTGGACGAGATGATCAAAGAGAACGAACAGAAGAATGGGGGATCGTAACTCCTTTAGAGTAGTTCCGTTAGTTAAATGTATTAGTAGTTTGTTTACCCTCATTCGTACCGTAACAACACTTTTCATTCGTACCCCAAACCGTGTCTAGTCCGACCTGTTCTCACTTCTTCTTCTTCTTCTTCTTCTTCTGGATCACTTCTTCTTTTTAGGGTCAACAACCGCCGTCTCCTCGCGCGGCGGGTCTCGCGATTTTTTCAACCTCCCAAACTCGGCGAGCGACCGCGTCCATTCGCGAACGCCCGCGAGTTCCTCCGACGGCGTTTTTTGAACGCGGCTCGCGCCGACCAAAAAAGCGTCCACGGTTAGCTTCACGCTCCCGTCGTTGTTCAAATCGGCGGCCAACTTACTCATCACTCTTTGCGAAAGCGTAGTCACCACGATTTCCCAAATCGCCCCACCCGCGTACCTCTCGGTTAACACCACGAGTTCGTGCGTGACGAACGATTTTGGAAGAAGCAACAACGGGCGCTTGTTGTCTGGTTTGTCTTTGTCACCTGAAGAGTCGCCGAAGGATTCAGAATCGCCAAACGCGTCTGATTGCGAAAACCGCAGCGTCAAAAAGTGACCCCACAGCTCACGTCGCGTGGCGTACTCGGGAACCGGCAGTTCACACTTGACGTCGAAAAACGCAAGCAGCGCTTTGCGGTCTTTCTTGACCAACGCGTGGGGACACCGCGCGTTGCCCACGAAAACCACCCTGTCCGTTTTTTTCAGTGCCTTGATTTCGGCGAGCAAAGGCTTCTTCACCCGGCTCGCGGAATCCACACACAAAGGTTTATCCCGGAACTGCTTCTCCATTAAAGACTTCAGTACCTTCTTGTCGCTGAGGAAAACAACCTCGGAATCGTCGCAGTAGATAATACTAGGCGCCATCAACTTCGCGACTTTGAACGTCATGTGCAGCAGCATCGCAGTCGCTTTGGTTCCACCGTACTGGCCGTCGATGACGCGCGGGGAGACGTCGAAAAACGCGCACCCGGCGCACTTCGCCGCCGAGGCGGTTAAAGAACTCTTCCCGGCGCCGCGGACGCCGTACAGTAAAACGCTCTTTGCGTGTTTGGGAAGGCGCGCTTTTGTCTCACTGGAAGCGCCTAGCGGTAGCACCACGTGCGTGGTGATGATCTGCCGCGCGTGGTGGTTGGTGGGGGTGGGGAATACCACGGACAGGTCGGGTGTTTGCGTTTGTTCTTCAGTTGCGCCTGTGGTTGTGTCGGCGCTCGAAGAAACAGTTTCAAATCTCCGCTCCGTCGTCGACGCCGCCCTGTCCGCCAAACCCACGAAGGTTTCCGCAAGTGGGAACGCACTGCGGTTTGGCTGGTGCGGCGCTTTGGGGTTTGGCGAGGGAACCTTCGTAGGGTTTGTCGCCTTAGGGGTTTCCTTAGGGTCTGACTTAAGGGTTTCGTACGCAGAAGCGTCACCCGCGACGGGCACGGTACCCGCGGCGTCCGCCGAAGCCGCGCCCGCCGCGCTTTCGGAACCGGCCCCGTCCGTCGGCGTTTCCAAAGCCGAAACCGTCGCCGCTTCGTCTTGTTCAGCGTAAACCGCATACGCCCGTGGGTCAACCAGCCGCGCCACCCCGCACTCCACCAGCTCGGCGAACAGACTCTCCACGGTTCGATCCTGGGTTAGGTCTTTTTTCCCCGCGCCTTTTTTTTTCCCGCCGCCCGCTTTCTTGCCGCCGGAGGCCGCCTTTTTCTTCCCGTCGCCGGAGGGCGCTTTTTTGCCGCCGCCTTTCTTCTGACCTTGCGATAAATAAAAGAAAGTGTCAGTGCTGTATGGGCAAACAGGGAGGCCGGGATTTGGGAAAGGCCCAACACGTACCTCCTTTCCCCCCTCCTTTCTTTCCTTTCCCCGCTTTGCCCGCTTCTTTCCCGGATCCTCCCCCCCCGGATCCTCCTTTCTCTGCGTCAATCATTTCACGTAAATGACTCAACACGGTTCGCATCTCGAGGTCGACTTCTTTTCTGATTTGCTCGAAAACGGCGGGGCGGATACTGTCCGCGACTAGCAACACGTCGTGACTCTGTTCGAAATTGGCGTGCAGGTCACTTTCTTTTCGTCCCCAACCTAGGTGGTACTCCTCCAGCACGTCCTGTATCGCACCCACAAACTCCACAGGTGCCACTTCCGGTGCCGCTTCCGTTTTTTTCACCGAAATTCCCTTCTTCTTCGCCTCTTCTTCAGCCTTTTTCTTTGCGACTTTTTCAGCCTCTCGCTTTTTCTTGTCATCCGCTTCCTTCTTCTCCCTCGCCGCTTTCGCTTTCGGGTCCTCCTCAGGCTTTGGCGGCGGTTTCGGGGGCGGTTTGTCCAAAATATCCACCGACCCCCCTTTGTCGTCCCCGGGGAACTCGGGGTACTCCCCGGTAAGCGGATTCCGGTTCTCCACGAACCAGTCGTTGATTGTGTTTTGAATGCTGTCCCGCATCTGGTTTCCCTCCGATTGGTACATCTGTTGTCTCAAATCAATCGTCGCCGATTCCATTTGCGCGACGCGCTCGTCCCGCAACGCCCGTCGTCGCTCCGCGTTGTTGTGATCCATCAAACACGCGCCGCCGCCGCTACGATCGGCGGGCATTTTCATACCCAGAAACTCGAGCTCCAAATCGGTTTCCCGTTTGCGTCGGCGTCGGACAAGAAAACCCCGAATCAGGGCTTGGCAAATAACAACCACGTCGCTTTTTACGTTTTGCAAGAAAAGTGTCAGGGCCTTGTACGTCGCGATGTATGGACAACAGTCACCAGCGTTAGAGGTAAAACAGGGAGGCTCCTGATTTGGGAAAGGGAATACGTACCTTTCGGTTCGTTTGTGAAGAAGCGCGGCGTCTTCCAGGTCCTGTTCTTTTTTCACGCGCGTTATGGCGAGCGCCCGGTTCCGGCCTTGCCTGCCGCGTTCGTTGACTTGAATCATCCGGAGCGCGATGTCTTCGTTCATGGGCGGTGGTTTTACCGTCCGCAGTTTTTGCGCGAACTCGACTTCCGCTTTTTTGACCGCGGCTTTTTCGGCGACCTCTTTCTCTTCGGGAGTCAACGCAACAGGCGCTTGCTCATCTTGAGTCTTCGACTCCTCCTTTGTATTTTTACCGGCCAAATCTCTGGTCGTCTTGTTTCGCAACGTCGTAGCAATGAACGTTTCCCGTTGTTTGATTTCCCCCGACCGGTCCCCCACGAAACTTCGCGGAATCGGGAGCTCGAAGTCGGCATCCAAATCCTTGCCGAGATCCTTTTTGGGGTATTTGTATTTAGTCACAGGATTTGGACAGAGGTGGTTAGTAACAGTGGAATACTCATCGCATCGTAACCCTCAACACCCAACACTTCCGGTCCTCGGTTCGAACCTCCGGTAGTCGTGGTTGATAGTGGTAAGGACGACTGCTTAGACTGTTTGCTTCAGGAGGCAAACAGTCACGCGCTCGCGTCCAGAAGAAGGAAAAAAAAAAACTCTCACCTTGGCCAAGTCGTCCAGCGAAAAATACTCCACGCCGTCGTTCAAGTGTTTCATCCAGTGCCTGGTTTCCAAAACACGACCCAACGTCACCTCCATGGCTTTCTTCACCGATTGCCGCTTCTGGGGGTGGCACATCTGGTCGTACACCTGTTCTAGTTGGCGAAAAATGGAAACGTACTCCAGGTGCGCCGTCGCGAATTCTTTGAAACTCCGTGTGTCCACGGGAAGCTCGACCTGGCCATCGTCTTTCCCTTTTTCACCCTTCTCGTTCGGTAGCCCTTGCGCTAATTGCGCATCGAATTCCCCGCCCTTGTCAACAACCGGGAGCTCGTTCTCCACCAGCACCAGCAAATCCCGCATCGCGGAACGCCATTGCGTGTCGAAGGTGCTGTGAAAGAGAGGGGCAGGGGGTCAGGAGATTGGATGTTGTGCCGCGCGCGAGTTTGAGACGTACAAAATGCGCCCGTCACAAGCACCCCCAACCGGGATGCCTTAAACGAAGCACACCGTCTCGAGTTCGTCGCGTTGAAAGAAACTTGGTGCGCCGTAAAACACTCACACGTGCGACATCGCGGCCACCCAAACCGCGTCGTCCCCGCCGCGACCCCAGGGGCACGCGCGCGCGTCCGGTTTTGGCGAGCCGAAACGGAAGCATTCATGGCTCTCAAAAAAACTCGACCGACGCGATAAAAAAAAAACAGTCTCCGCGGCGTCGAAACGCTCTTTGACCGCGACGGCAAGGAACCGTCGGACGTGACGCAGCAGGGACACACGTGGGCGGCGCGACGTGTACGGTGGCCATTTGGTTTTACCTGTGCGGATACGCCGGTGCGCGCCTGCGAGCGTGAGTGTGTGACTGTTTGCCCATACGACACAGACTCCTCTGGTCCGCATCTCTCCATCCCACATCGGGCGCGCGTTTGCGTTTCCCAGAAAAGCAAATCTGCACTCGCGCATCGTCTCGGGGGCCTTACCACCTGCCGGGGCACTCGCCCCCGGCGCAAACAGTCACGCATTTCCGTGTTGACGGTTCAGCATGGGCTTCGTGACACGCTCTGCTCGCGTAGAGCCGGAGTTGTGTGAAGACACGGGGAACACCGCGGACCAGGCGGCGGGTGACCCAACAGACCCAGGCGAGATTGCTCGGGACGAGACGAACCGCCGTTTTCCAGGTGGTCAAACAATCGGTGGCGTTAATTTACCTTCGCCCGCGCCGCGTGCTCTGCGCCCGTACGGCGAATCCGGCGCGCGCCCGTACGACGATGACGCTTGGGACGCGCTGGATGACATCAAACAAGACACGATGCCGCGTGTGAACCCTTTTCTGTCCGACGAGCTGATCGACTCGATAAAGCAAGCGTACGTCGCGGGGCTCGGCGGAGACACGGTGGCTCGGTTTCGCCGGCACTCGGGCGAAAGCCTGGATGGCCAACTCGCCAATCGCGCGCGACCCGGCGATTGTTCGGTTGACGAGTTCGCGACCTGCAACCTGGGGTATCAAACCAGAGGCGGTGTAGGCAGTTACCCGGGTAATCATCAGTACGACGCTTCCACCGATAACACCACCGGCGGGTCTTTGTTTCCATCGGCGGCGCCGGCGCCGGTGCAGTCGCTTTCGCAAGCGGTGGTCAACGCCCTCGCGAAACGCCGGTTAGAGGAAAGCAAAGTAACGAACGCGGAGAAAATGGAGGCTCGGATCCGGGGGAGGGTACACTACTCAGGGGGCAGTACCGGTGGGTTTGACCCACCGTTCCCGAAATCGCCGGTGAAATCGAAAGACGAAACGGCGGAGACGGAGACGACGAGCGTCGCGGCGCGGCGCGAATCGGACGATTCCGATTCCGACTCCGACAATGACGGCGCCGAGCCCGACCCGACCTCCCCGGGCACGAAGAAATCAGCATCCAACTCGCCAAGAGGAGGCACTCCAAGAGGCACTCGGCGTAAAAAAACGATTTCGTCGCTGTACGACCAGCACCTCGGGAGGCGAAGCAAGGCTGGCCGTTACTTCCGAAAATCGCGGGTCCGGCGAGTTTGCGTTCGATTCGCGAAACAAGCCAAAAAGTTGGTTTCGAAAATAGTCACGAGTGAAGGTACGTGTTGGGGCTTTCCCAAATCCTCTAACACTGTTTACGGACCCTCTACGAGTACAGCAGGACAGTACTACACTGTTTGCTCATACAAGTTACGAACATTACGAAGGACTGACACGACTGACACTTTCTTTCTTTTACGCATCGTTAGATTTCGAGCTCCTCGTGATTTTAATGATCTTCGCCAACTGCGTTTCCCTGGCCTTGTACCGCCCGGCGCAAGGCGAGGACTCGCCGCACAACGAAACGCTGAGCACGTTGGAGCTGTCGCTGAACGTTTTCTTCACCCTCGAGTTACTACTCAGGTACGTGTTGGGCCTTTCCCAAATCCAGGCGCACTGTTTGCCTATGCAAGACTGACACTTTTCGTGTAACAATCACAGGACGATTCACGTCGGGTCGCTTCGCCGGTACCTAAGAGATCCGTGGAACAAGTTCGACTTTAGCTTGGTGTTCTGCGGGTACGCGGGAATCGTGGCGGAGACGTTGTTCCTGAGTAACGACGAGTCATCTTCTGGGGGCACCACAGGCAGTGAAACGAACATAATCAACGCGGTCAGGTGCGGGGCTTTCCCACCCAACTCGTTCCGCCTCCTGCCTGATTGCCCATACACCAGACTGACACTTTCTTGTTCATCGCGCCAGGGCGTTGCGGGCGTTGCGGCCGTTGCGAACGATTACGCGGTTCGAAAGTTTACGGAGCGTGGTGGTGTGTTTCGTGGGTACGGCCTTGGTCCTTTCCCGAATCCAACGACTGTTCGCCCATACAAGACTGACACTTTCTTTTATTTATCTCAGAAGCCGTGCCTCTGTTGGTAAGCGTGTGCGGGTTAGTGTGTTTCTTCGCCTTCGTGTTCGCGGTCGCCGGGCAGATGCTGTTTTCCGAGTCGCACCACCAGCGGTGCCAATCCGTGGTCACCGGGCTTCCCGAGTTCGTAAACGGCGACGAGTTCGGGTGTGCGATTTACGGACGGTGCGTATTGGGGCTTTCCCAAATCCCAACACTGTTTACAGCCCCTGGTCGAGTGCGGTACTAGTAATGCACTGATTATAATCCAACTCGGTGACTGTTTGCCCATACAAGACTGACACTTTCTTTTATTTTATGGCAGGGCTGGGATCGGGACTTACGGCAGGGTTTGCGGAGTCGGCGGGATGATTGACGCCGACGCCGACGCTTCGTCTGATCAGGGTGACACGGATACTTCCGCTTCAAATAATTCAAATCAGGTTGCCCCTGCTTCGGAAAGCGCCAAAAAATTCGCCTGTGCGGTCGTTGAAAGCGGCCGCGGGCACTCCGTGGCGGGTTTCGACAACATTGCGCTCGGCATGCTCACCGTGTTCCAGTGCACCACGTTAGCAGGGTGGGCGCAAGTCATGTACCGCACCATGGACTCAGGTACGTATTTGCATTTCCCAAATCCCGGACGACTGTTCGGCCCGATTAATCTGACTGAATGCTCATACATGTTACGAAAGACTGACACTTTCGTTCATCGGACTCAGGCGCCGAGCTCGCGATCCCGTACTTCGTGTGTTTGGTTTTTTTCGGGAGCTACTTCGTGGTGAACCTTTTTCTGGCGGTACGGCCTTGCGCGTTTCCCAAATCCGCCACACACTGTTTGCCCATACTCGTACCAGAAGGGACCTCTTACCTCTGCCCTGACTGTTTGTCCATACATCGCGATATACAAGACTGACCTTCTTTTTTCACCATCGCAGGTGCTGAAAAGCAAGTTTGGCCGAGCGCGGGCGGTTTTTTTTAACACCAAGCTCGGCGAGGGCGGAGGCGGCGGAAGCGCGGGCGGTACCGGTACGGGCAAACAGTCTACGGATAGTGCTACGGGTGGTACCGTTACGTCCCCGGTGGTTAACGCGCAGCAGGACGGTACCGCCGCAGATATCCAACAACACGTGACTGGTACTGTGTCGATTCCGAAAAGTGCCGACGATGCGAAACACGAGCTCGACGATGGCGACGACCTGGATTGCGAATCCGAAAGAAAAGCGGAAGCGCGACTGAAAAAGACCAACACGCTGGCGACTGTCGTTTACAAACTGAACCGCCGGGTTTCGCGGTGGGTCCATCAAAGGAAACTAGAAAGCGACAAGCGGGAACACGCGCTGGCGCTTACGCTGGAGAAGGAACTCGAGGATGGAGAAGACGACGGGGATGACCAAGTTGGGAAGGAAAACTCGTCGGGAAAACTACGAGCCTTTTTAGGGAAAAGCGGCGCGCTTCGCCGAAAACAGGTACGCGTGTTGTATTTCCCAAATCCAGACACTGTGGAGGCCCAATTACTCGGACTGTTTGCGGACTCACGCATTGCGAGAGACTGACCCTTTTCTACTTTTCTTTCCCAATCCCAGCTCTGGAGCGAGTTCCGCGAGTCGTGTCGCGAACTCGCGGAGCACCCGCGGTTCAACCAAACCTTTCTGGTGCTGATTTGCTTGAACACGCTGACCATGTCAATCGAGCACCACGGCATGTCCCCAACCCTGCAGTGGGGGCTAATCATCGCGAACACGGTACGGGCCTTTCCCAATCCCCACATTCCGCCTCTGCGATTGCCCATACAAGACGTTAACCACTTTTAATTTCCCAATCAGGTGTTTACGTTTTTCTTCACCGTGGAAGTGCTCGTGAAGATTCTCGGGTTGGGCGCGTGGCACTTTTTCTCCGAAAACGCGTTTAACCGGTTCGACTTTTTGCTAGTCGCGCTGGCGCTTGTTGAGCTGTTCACGCTCGTGATTTACGACGCGTACGACCCAAGGCCAAGTTCCGAATACGGTGACGGCGCCTCGGAGCCTTTTTTCTATTCCTCATATTCCTCATATTCCAACTCTTCAAGCGCTTCGACTTCCGATTACGACGCGTACGCCGAATCGTCGGACGACGCGTCGTTTGTGAACTCGCCACAATCGGAAGTCCTCGCCGTGTTGAGTTACCTTAAAGCGTTACGAACGTTCCGGGTGTTCAAGATGTTCCAGTACCTAAGCAGTTTACGCGTCATCGGGGAAGGTACGTCTCCGTATGGGTTTCCCAAACTCGGCCGACGTCGCGTCTGTTTTGCCGAGTGTTCGCCCGTACGATATTCGAGCGACGCGGTCCAAAACACTAACACTTTCGGGAAACACTTTCGGGAAACACTTTCGGTGTTCCGGATCAGTCCTGGTGAGCTCGCTGTCGAGCTTCGTGTCAATCGCGGCGTTGTTGTTTCTGTTCATGATCGTCTTCGCGATCGTGGGGTTGCACGTGTTTGGAGGTACGGCACTTTCCCGGAACTTTCCCGGAACTTTCCCGCCCAACACACACCGCCTTCGCGATTGCGCATGCTCGTCCTGCGTCCTGGACGTCTTACGACCAGAAGGGATTATTCCCGTCCGGACTGTTACCCCTCCCTGTTTACGTAATACCGTGGAGTACGGTATTTCCAAACCCGGATATACCATGGAGTACAGGGCCGGACCCCTTTCCAATCCCGGATATACACATCCCGGATATACACGCGGCCCCCGAGACTGACACTTTCTTTTTTACAATCTCAGGCGCCAACCAATCCGCGCCGTTCGTGTACGGCGTGGACGACCCGCAACTGGGCGGCCGTGCGAGTTTCGACACGTTTTACCTATCAATCATCACCGTGTTCCAAGTGCTGACCCTGGAAGGTACGTATGTTGAGCTCAGGAAAACACACCCGTGTGCCGACTTTAGACCCTACGCTGTACGAAACGTACTGCTCCCCAACCCAAATCCCGTTTCCCTGTTCGGCCCGATTACGGTTCCCTGTTTGCTCACGCGCGTCACGAAACACTGACACTTTCGGTTACCCCATTTTCAGACTGGGAGTTCATCATGTTCCGCACCGTGAACTACGCCGGGTGGAGCAGGTGGGTTTTTATCTTCCAAATCCCGGCCTCCCTGTTTGCCCATACAAGACGTTAACCACTTTTCTTTCACAATCGCAGTTCCCTTTTTTTCGTGGTCTGGGTGATTGTCGGGAAGTACACGTTTCTTACCCTGTTCCTCGCGGTGACGATGGAAGCGTTTGAAAGCAAATACGACGCGCAAGCGTCAGGCGAGCTGAAGGTACGTATTGGGCCTTTCCCAAATCCAGGCACACTGTTTTACCGAAGCTGGTGACTGTTGTCCATACATCGCGATATACGCGACTGACACTTTTCTGGCGAAACGCCAAAGCTCGTCGCGGCGGCGGTTGCGAAGAAACGGTTACGGCGCAAGAAACGGTTCGCCGAGATTCGAAGACGGCGAAAAGAAAAAGAAGACAAGAAGAAATGGGCGCTTAGCGGCGGTGGGAGTTCGGTGGATCTGGTGGCGGATTTGGAGGTAGGTGCGGCGGTGGATGGTGACGGTGACCAACACAACCTTAGTGTGGTTACCGTCGTCGCGGATAGCGCTAACGACGTCGGCGCTAAACACGCGCCCGTCTCGGCGACGGGCGCGGATTTGAACAACGCGGGTACCGCGATAGAAACAAAAGCGTCCCTATCGCGCTCGGTCAGCAAGCGCAGCGATGACAGCGTGGTCAACGACGGAAGCGAGTACTCGCCTTTTTCGGACGTTGGGTCCGATATCGGCGGGTACGGATCGCAAAACGGGAGCGGGTCGGAGTCGGGGTACAACAGCGGTGCCATGACCCCGAACTACGGCGGGTACGACCAGGACGGCTACCCCAGCGGCGCGGTGACTCCGGGCGGGTACGATCGCGAGCATGGCGGTTTGGACTACGTGATCGGGAGCCGGTCGCAAAGCTTCGTGGGCTCTGGCGGCGGCGGCGGCGGTCGACAAAGCGGAATGGGCGGCGGTGCCGGTGTTAGTTCCAGAAAAGACACCGCGCGGGACAAAGCCACCGCGCTTTCCGAGTGGTCGTTGTGCGTCCCCCCGCACCACCGGTTCCGGGAAAGCGCGTACGACGTGGTGAAACACCCGGTGTTCGAAAAAAGCATGGTACGTTTTGGGGCTTTCCCAATTCTGAACACTGTTTACGGACCCGTTCGTGACTACTTCACGAGAATATCAGTCCACGAAAGATTGACCCTTTCCCTTCCCACTCGCAGTTCTTTTTGATTTTCGTCTCCTGCGTCACGATGGCGCTTGAGAAACCGGGGATGGACAAAAACTTGGCGACCCGCATCAAAACCGCGGACGCGGTGTTAGCCGGGTTCTTCACCGCGGAGGTGTTACTGAAGGTAAGTATTGCGCGTTTCACCAAATCCCGAACGACTGTTTGCTTAGACTATACAATACTGACACTTTTCTTTAAAACTCAAAAGTCCTTCGCGCTAGGTCCGAAAAAGTTCCTGCGCGAAAAAGGTACGGCCGGACGGGGCTTTCCCAAATCCAGGCACCTACGTTTACCGCCCCTCTTTGACTGTACTACCCGAACAAGTGCACTGATTAGTTCCCAGCTCGGGTGACTGTTTGCGCCGGACTCGTCTTCCGGAAGAGACTGACCCTTTTCGCGTTTCCAAAAAAAGTCAACAAGCTCGATTTGTTCATCGTGTGCTTTACGATTTTCGAAATCGCGCTCACGAACCTGGACACGGGGCTGGGGTTCGTTAAATCGTTACGGGTGCTACGCGCCGTACGCCCACTGCGAGCGCTAACAAAATCTCCCGGAATGCGGCTCGTCCTAAAGTCCGTGATGCTGAGCATCGGTAAGTATTTCCCAATTACCACATTCCGCCGACTGATTGCCCATACGAGACTGACACTTTCTTTTTTATCTCAGGCGCCATGTTCAACGTCTCCGCGGTTTTGTTGCTCACGTTCGCCGTGTTTGGAATTTTGGGCGTGCAGGTACGGCCGGAGTGGGCTTTCCCAAATCCGGGGACACACCGTTCACCGCCCCGTTCGTGACTACTCACTGTTTACTACTCGTAACAGTACCGGCGTACTCGCGGCTCTTCCCACAAATACATCACATACGCACTGTTTTATCTCTAACTCTGGTGACTGTTCAGACCGATTACCCCTCCCTGTTGTCCATACATCGTCCAATACATCGCCCCATACAGCACACGCACACCCGGCCGACTCGGGACTGACCCTTTTCGCAAAAAAATACACTCCCAGATTTTCGCCGGAACCTTTTTTTCGTGCACCGACCCAAATGTGTTCGGCGAGCGCGACTGTACGGGCAGTTACCCTGACCCGACAAGAAGCGGCGTCTTTGTCGACCGAGTTTGGCAAAACAGCGACCTGAACTTCGACTCCCTGCCCAACGCGCTGGTTTCGTTGTTCGTCGCGTCCACGCTGGACGGGTACGGGCAGCTCATGTTCGACGGGCTGGGTACGTGTTCACTACTTTTCTTTTTTTGTTGTAGCCCTCCCTGTTTGCCTGTGAAGTGATTACCGACCATCCCGGGCTTCGAACCGGCACCCCCCTCCCCAAACTCGACTAGTGACACCGACTAACCACCCCTCCTTCACTTTTCCCCGACTGTTTGCCCCTATTACATGTTTTACATTAATCCCTGTTACCCCGGCCGACCCGTCCAAAAAAAAAAAGACTCCGTGGGCGTGCACCGGCAGCCAAAAAGAGACGCCAACCCGCCCGCGTTTCTGTTTTTCTGCGCCTTCATCGTCTTATGCGCTTTTAGTCTGTTAAACCTGTACGTCGGGGTTATTTTTTACCAGTTCTCGCGGATACGAACGCTGAGTCAAACTTCGTCGTACGACCTAACCGAACCGCAGAAGGAGTGGGCGGAGATGTGCAAGTGCGTGTTGCGGGTGGTGAGTATTGTACCAGTATTTCCCAAATCCCGGACGACAGTTTTTAAAAGAAAAATCCCTTGGATACAAAACCTTTATCTACACTGCTGCCAGTTTTCCCATACACAAGACTGACACTTTTCTGGCAAAACTCGTCAAAAGGCGCCGCGACGGAAAACGCCCATTCCTGGTAACGAAATACGCGCGGTGGCGTACCGAATCGTCCATCACGCAAAGTTCGAAACCTACGTGCTTTTAGTCTTGGTGTGCTCCGCGATCACCACGGCTAGCAAAACGCGGGATGAGAGCTTTGCAGTGACGGTAGTCCGGAACCAGGTGGAGGTGTTCTTTTTCGCGTTGTTTCTGTCGGAAGCTGTTCTGAAAATCACAGCCCTGGGTCCAAAAGAATACAAGAGAGACAAGTGGAACCGGTTCGATTTCGCGTGCGTTTTCTTTTCCTTCCTGGACGTCACTTGTGAAGCGTTTCTCGGAGCCGCACTAGGTAACTCTGGTAACTCGGATGTGTACTCTGGTAACTCTTACGGAAATGACGGGTACCGCTACGACGTCACCGCGGGCGAAGCGTCGCCACTGACAACGGAACAAATTGTGTACCTCACCACGACGCGGTTCCTGGGAGTAGCGAAAGTCCTCACCGTGCTGAGGATAATAAAACACGCCCACGGGTTACGTGCTTTGCTAGAAACCCTAGTCGCGTCACTGCCCGCGTTCTGGAACGTGGGCGCGTTGGTGTTGTTGCTGTTCTTTATTTATTCATACGTGGGGGTGATCACGTTCGGCACCACCGTCAGAGGTACGGCCTCCTGCGCGGTTCCCAAATCCACCACACCTACGTTTTACCTCTAACGCGCCTGTGACTGTTCGGACCGATTACGGTGACTGTTTACTCATACACGGTACGAAAGACTGACACTTTTCTTTTCCTTCACAATCACCAGCCGGCGCGCTGAACGAACACGCCAACTTTGAGAGCTTTCCGTACGCCATGCTCACGCTGTTCCGGTACGCGCATCAGGGCTTTCCCAAATCCGGGGACACTGTTTGCCCATACAAGACGTTAACCACTTTTCTAAAACAATCACAGGGTCGCCACGAACGACGAGTGGGTCGGTGTCATGCAGGCGTGTTCCACGAACCCGAACACGGGCTGGGCGTCGTACGCGTATTTCATCTCGTTCGTGATTTTGGTGTCAATGGTGATGTTGAACCTGTTCACCGCGGTGATCATCGAGAATTTCGAAAACTCCCAAGACCACGACGAGTGGCGCGTAAACCCAAACGCGTTGCGAAAATACGTCGAGGTGTTCCACAAGTACGACGACGGCAGCGGTACCGTTCGCGGGGTTGATTTGGAAAGTCTGTTGAGAGAGATTCCGCCTCCCTTGGGGCTTGGAAATCGGAACGGTGCGAAGGGACACAAGGAATCGGGCGCGACACACGGCGGTCACGGTCATGAAAAGCAAACAAAGGATGACGACGCCGACGAAAAACCGCCGCGAAACGCGGGAATGCTGGTGGTACACTTCATCACCTCCCTGAACGTCCCGCTCGACAAAAACGGCCGCGTGCCGTTCAAACGCACCGCGTTCGAGCTCGTGCGCCGGGTTTGCGAAACCGACATGCCCCCGGGTGATATGCGGGACGGGTTACAGCGCGCGGTGCGTAGACAGTTCCCTGATTTGTGGGACCCCATCCCACCCGAAATGAGCTGGCAGGCGCTGATGTGCGTGGTGCGGGTGCAGCGGCACTGGCGCGCCAGGGTCGCGAAGCGGAAACGAATAAAACGCATCGAGGAGACACTGAAGGCGGAGGTATTGGCGGAGAGTATTGCTAAACAGTTGGCGAGGGAGAGCCATGGGGTAGTTAGTCACACAAACACGCGCTTAAGCCGCGGTGGGTACGAAAAGTTCCGAGGCGCGCGGTCGTCGTTTTTCGGCGGCGGCGGTGTCAAAGTTTTTCCGCGCGCGTAGGGGTCCGTGCTTTGCGTGTATCTATTTGCATCTATTGGATTTACACCATGACGACACGATCCACCGGTAGGTCGTATGTCTTGTTAGTCTCTCATCTTTTACCTGTTAGTGGTATGACGTTGTCCCGACATTCGCTACGCCCCGGTTCGAACCCCGGGGGCCGCGCCGCTTTTATTTCGCCGAAGCGCTTGGCGGCGTTTCTTTTTGTACGATTCGCGCTGGGTTTCTTTTTTGGCGTGCCACTCCTCCACCATTTCTTGTTCCGTGGCGAACTGTCGCCTGAACTGTTTCGCGGCAGCTAAAATGTCGGGTTTTTGTATTCCGAATACTCGCGCGTGCGTTTGTGTCATCGCGAACTGTTTCGCGGCGGCGGCGTTTGCATCGATGGACGACTTTTCCTTTTCGCAGAAAAAATCGCGCAAACACGCCAGACGCACTCGTCTCGCCCTTCCAGCCGCCTCCACCGCCGCGGCTCGGCGCGCTAAAGACGCGTGTTTCAAAGTTTCACGCGTCGTCGTTGTCGTTTCGGTCGCACCAGTGCGTGTGTTGCCACCAACGGCAACGCCTTCGTCGCTGTTCGAAGTGGACGGACGCGTGTCCGTGGATTTGTCGTCCCTCCGATCGCCGCCGCGTGACTCGGCGGCGGGTACTTTTTGCCCGGATGTCGCATCACCACCATCCCCACCTCCCGTCCCCCCGAACAGGCTGAACGACCCCCCCCCGCCGTGCTGCGTGACCAGGGTTTTGAAGTCGAAGTTTTTGTCCACGTCGACCGTCTTGCCTACGTGTTTGTACCTCGCCTGAAGCGCATCCGCGGTGAACGGCCCGGTCGACGCGCGACCCAAGCTTTTCAAGTCACCCCCGTTGACGAACAACTCGCTGATGTCGTGCACGGACTGGGGCTTCACCGGTTGTTTCGTGGTCACCACCAAGCCATCCTTGTCCTTCTTCCCCCTGTGGCTGCGCTTGCCCATCGCGGACGGCGTGACCGGCCACGCACGTGGGGGGGCGCGCGGAGGTGTGGAGGCGAAAAGATGGGAGGCATCCAAATTGCTGTTTCTCATTCACGATTTTCAAGGTTTCGCCCAAGCTTTTGCCACGACGCACAACCACGCGCGCGCACGCGACACCCACGCGTATCACCATGTTCTTCGACGCTGTGCGCGGTATGATAACTCGCGAGAGCGAGGCTCACGTCGGCGAGGCTATTCCGGGCCTTCTCGACGACATCGTCGTCACGCACGTTCTCAGATCTGAAAATTTCGTCGACCCCGCCGATCTCGCACGACTCAAAGCGGTGAGCCGCGCGATGCGCGACGCGGTGACGGCGACGGGGCTTCGGTTTCAGGAGCTCAATGAAAATACGGCCGCGTACCTCGGATGCTTAAGCGCGTTGCACCGCTGGCAACGGCGAGGTCGTTTGTCCCGTCAAGAACTCCTTTGTGAAGCAGCGGCGAATGTTGGAAATCTCGAGGAGTTGAAGGTGCTGCGCGCAGACGGCTGGCCGTGGGACGAGCGGACGTGCCAGAGGGCGGCGGAGGGTGGGCATCTCGAGGTGCTGCGGTGGTTGCGCGAAAACGGCTGCCCGTGGGACGGGACGACGTGCAAAGGGGCGGCGTTGGGCGGGCACCTCCCCGTGCTGCGCGCGAATGGCTGCCTGTGGGACTTGTGGACGTGTGCGAAGGCGGCGAACAGCGGGCACCTCGAGGTGTTGCAGTGGGCCCGCGCGAACGGCTGCCCGTGGGACGAGAGGACGTGCCAATGTGCGGGGGTTGGCGGACACCTCGAGGTGTTGCAGTGGGCGCGCGAGCACGGCTGCCGGTGGCACGAGCAGACGTGCTTGTGTGCGGCGGGAGGCGGACACCTCGAGGTGTTGCAGTGGGCGCGCGAGCACGGCTGCCGGTGGCACGAGCAGACGTGCTTGTGTGCGGCGGGTGGCGG
>Ga0222630_1000122_pt1 | contig 38422 bp, 41 predicted proteins | sample AntAcemetagenom3_FD_179842 | JGI IMG/M metagenome (GOLD analysis project Ga0222630, IMG submission 179842) | Saline water microbial communities from Ace Lake, Antarctica - #3 | ecosystem: Environmental > Aquatic > Non-marine Saline and Alkaline > Saline | place: Antarctica: Ace Lake | collected...
GAAACGCTGAATAAAGCTAATGATGTTATAAACAATGCCACAGCCAGGCTTCCTATCTTCAAGCATTACAACATACAGGAAGACGTGGTTCATGCTAGCGCCGATGGCCAGAAGTTCGAGGCCCGGCGTGAGACCTTCAAAACCCGTTACTCTTCGAAGTACTTCGGCACTCAGAAAGGTGTATCCGCTCTAAGCCTGATCGCCAACCATACGGCTATCAATACCAGAGTAATCGGCGCGAATGAACATGAATCGCACTTCATCTTTGACTTGCTGATGAACAATAGCTCCGAGGTTATTCCGGACGTTTTATCAACTGATACACATGGAGTCAATCACGTTAATTTCGCGTTGCTGGACCTGTCCGGTTATAGCTTTGCACCGCGCTATGCTCAAGTTGGAAAAGTGATCAACGAGATGTTCGATGTAAATGAAGACGAGAATCAGCGAGTTCAACTGCGCCTAAAAAAGCCAATTAATATTAAGCGTATAACGCAGTACTGGGACACTATTCAGCGGATCTCAGTTTCCCTACATGAACGTAGGACAACACAAGCAACGTTGGTTCGAAAGTTGTCTGGCTACAAGAAAAACCACCCATTACTGGAAGCCTTAACAGAATACAATCGCATGGTGAAAGCCAACTACCTGCTTAATTACATAGATGATGCGAGCTTACGCAATTATGTTCAACGAGCATTAAATAGAGGCGAGGCTTATCATCAACTGCGACGTGCAATCAGTAACATCAACAGAGACCAGTTCCGGGGCAGCTCGGATGATGAAATCCAGCTATGGAATGAATGTGCACGGTTGGTCACCAACGCAATTATCTATTTCAACTCAACCGTTCTTAGCCAGTTACTCACCAGTTTTGAGTATCAACAAGATGAGGAAAGGAGCCGAATCGTTAAGCAGGCCTCACCGGTGGCTTGGTACAACATCAATTTGAAAGGCACGTATAACTTCGAATTAAGTGAAAAAATGCCCGATCTGGAGGAACTGATGCGATCAATAGAGGGATATTTGCCGGTCCAGGAAAAGTAATACCCTCTGGGAGGGTACGGATAACGAGGGCTCTAGCAACTTTTGTCCGTTTGCGAGGGAAAATCCCTAGTACCCCAGAGTCAGATTTTGGTGGCGGTAAAATTTGGCGCTTTGATACGCGATTTGGCAAGGATAAGTTACACTTCGCAGCCGCTATACAGGCTGTTTTAGGCCCTCTAGGTATCGCATTGGGTGATAACAGTGCCTCTGGTGGGCCTGACATGGGGCCGATGCGGGCACTGGGAATGCCTGTAGCCACGTTAAAGCAAAACGGGTGGGATTATTTTGATCTGCATCATACGGCTAATGATACCTTCGACAAGATTAAGCCAGAGGATATTGCACAAAATGTTGCTGCCTATGCGGCCTTCGCGTGGATGGCGGCTAATCTTGATGGTCACTTTCGCGCCTCACCGGAATAACCTGCGACTTCAACGGCACCTGAAGGTTTTTGGTTAAGTCATGGTGCTAAAAAGCTGACACAGAGCTTTGAAACTGCCCCGCAGATGATCGAGGACTTGATTATTTGACAAATAAAGAGAACCAAGCGAGGGCAGGGCAGTCGCCTCTCGCTTAGCTTTAATCTCATTGAGGTTTGCGGCTAAATCTCATGATCGATAACCTCGTAACCTAGGTCTTCAAGTTGTGGCCGCAGGGTCTTAGCGTCACCGACTACCACAAAAAGCATCTCCTCAATTTTGAGGTGCTTCATGGCTAGATCGTTGATTTCATCCTTACTGATACTGGCAACTATCTGCGATTGCATGTCAACAAAATCTGGCGCTAGCCCATGTTCCAAAATCTGCGCCAAGAACCTCAATTTAGCGTACGGCGTTTCATACTTAAGAGCATCTTTTTGATTGATGGCACTGCGCATAAAGCTCAACTCGTCATCGGTAATTCCGTCAGTGGCATAGCGAGTAATCTCGTTGACAAACTCAACGATGGACGCGGCAGTGGCGTCGGCACGAACCTCGGCTGTTGCCGTGTAATAGCCACTCAGCTTATCGCCTTGAAACCCTGATCTGGCTCCATAGGTGTAACCTTTATCCTCTCGAAGGTTGAGATTGATGCGGCTGTTGAATGCGCCGCCTAGGACAAAATTCATCAGCGAAGATCGGTAGTACTCACCGGTAATATCCTCGGTCATCGAGCGTTTGCCTATGCGAATAGCAGATTGTGCCGCATCCTCTTTATTAACCAAATAGATTCGACCAGCCTGAGTATCTGCTTCAGGCAACGTCAGCGCGAGCGGTGCGCCTTGACCTTTCCAGCTTTCAAATACTGACAGTGCTTCACTGAGCGGAGCTTGATCAAGGTTAGAAACCGCGATCAGCTGCCCGCCAGCGGGTTTGAGTTGCGTGTTATAAAATCTCTCAACATCGACCAGCGAGATGTCAGCTAATGTATGCTCGTTACCATTGCTCGGTATGGCGGCAATATTATCAGTATTGAGAAGCTGGCTATAGGCAGTAGATGCTAGGTAGCCGGCATCTTTTTTAGCGTTTAGCGCTGCCTGGATCATATTGTTTTTGACGCGATCAAACTCGCTGGCTACGAACGCAGGCTCTCTCAACCGCTCATTAACCAGCGCAAGTGTGGCATCAAGGTTTTTAGTTAGGGTGCTGACATCAACATGCAGGTAATGACTGCTCACTGCGATTGAGACGCTACTGCCTAATTTTTGCAGGGCATTGGTCATGTCCTCAGCGCTGCGCTGCAAGGTCGATTCATTGAGCATCGAGGCCAATAATGCAGCCGTTCCCGCTTTGTCTTTTGCCGAGTAAAAATGGCCAGCCGGTATTTTCAGCAGCAATTCGGTGGTGGGGGTTTCGACACTTCGCGTACCGAGTATCGAGATACCGTTTTCGAGTGAATGCTCCCACATCTCGGGCACATCAACAGCGCGGTTGGAGCCAGATTTAGGCATAACACTGCGATCAAAGTCGTCTACTGCCCGGCGCATGGAGAGATCATCACTTGAGGTAGCAGAGGCTTCGCCTGCACTGCGCGGGGCCGGCTTAAAATTGTCCGCGGCAGCTATGGTGCCGATCTGCCCATTGGGCACGACACTCATAATAACCCCCGGTTGATCTTTGATGTAGCGCTTAAACACGCGCATAACATCGGCCTTGGAAACGCTATTATAGCGGGCAATATCTTGCTCTATATAATTGGGGTCATCGGACAAGACCTGGTTGGCCGCTAATTGACTAACCTTTCCTGCCACACTTTGTAAGCCAAAGACAAAATTGGCTTCCATCTCAGCCTTTACCTTTAATAGATCATCGTCCTCAACGCCACGGGCTTCGAACTCGATCAGGCTCTCGCGAATTATCGATTCTAGATCCTTTAGCGACTTACCGGATGCCGGATGCGGCAACGCAAATAAGCTAAAGCTGCATGACAGCTCGCTACAGGGATGGCTGACGGATGCCTGCACCGCAAGCTGCGGTTTGACAAGGTTTTTGTAGAGTAAAGACGTTTTACCGGCGCCTAAAATACTCGACAGGACATCCAGTGGCGCCTCATCTGCATGCCGCAACGAGACCGTTGGATACGACATGTAAAGTAGTGGCAGATGGACATTATCCTCCATTGAAATATAGCGGTCTTCAGTCAAGCTGACTGCTGGCTTGGTGGGTTCAGTAACGGCTGGGCCGCGAGGAATGGCACCAAAGTACTTTCCGACCAGCGCCAGTGTTTGCTCGGTATCAATATCACCACCAATGGTCAATGTTGCGTTGTTGGGTCCGTACCAGCGCAGGAAAAAGGCTTTAAGATCGTTGACATTGCCGCGATTCAGGTCATCCATGTAGCCAATGACGGGCCAAGAGTAGGGGTGCCCAAAAGGATACAGCGCCTCTGACACGCGCTCGTTAAGCCGCCCATAGGGCTGATTGTCGACGCGTTGCCCTCGTTCATTTTTAACCGTTTCTCGTTGTACCTCAAACTTTTCCTGAGTCACTGCGTCGACTAGAAAACCCATACGGTCAGCTTCTAGCCACAGCACTTTGGCTAGTTGATTAGCGGGAACCGTCTGATAGTAATTGGTACGGTCGGTATTAGTGGAGCCGTTCATTGTGCCACCGGCTTCGGTCACGATCTTGAAATGCTGCTCATCTTCAACGTTCTCTGAGCCTTGAAACATCATATGCTCGAAAAAATGGGCAAAGCCAGATTTGCCGAGTTCTTCACGCCCTGACCCCACGTGATAGGTGACATCTACATGGACTAGTGGGTCCGAACTATCCTCGTGAAGTATCAGTGTGAGCCCATTATCAAGTTCATACTTGGTGTAGGGAATTACGGTTTTTCCGGGTATACCTGACACCTGCTCTATAAAGCTAATGCCGGGTACTGTAAGTTCTGGTGTATCTTGGCATGCAGTGATGCCGACTAAAGCGAATGGAATTATCCATCTTTTCATGGTGGCTCTCCTGAGACTTTTGATAGAGTAAGTGTAGCCTAAGATCGGGTCTGCAGATAAGCTTTATTGCTTTGGGCGCAGCCTGAGCTTACAAGGTTGATGTCAGGGTCATTGAGATAATCAAAATGTAAGGCTTTGGTACTGGCAACAGGCATTATTTTATCTCTAAGTTACTTTACATTACCTATTTAAATTGTTGATTATAAACATTTTATACCTCTCTTTTCTTTCCCGATCGAGCGCGCTCTTTCATGTCTGACTGGATATACACCTGGTCGGTGGTGCCCATGCTAGCGTGACCTAAATCATCGGCCATATGCTTCAGCGGTCTGGTTGCAATGTCTTGTGATGCCCCGGTATGGCGCAGCCAATGAGTTGTCGCCTCACGCAGGGTCTTGGCCTCTTCGGTAAAGCCTTCTGACAGCATTTTCGCATAGCCCAGATCAAAAGCCTGCTGCACGATTCGTCGCAGCTGCCTTGAACTCATGCCCCCAGTGCCGCGGTTTTTCGCGACGAGAGCCGATCCAGCACCAAAGTTCGGATTCTGAGCCGCTCGATAGTGTTGGTAGCGCTGAATATAAGGCGAGAGGGCGCTCGGCACAGAAATATCGCGTATTTTATTGCCTTTGCCAAGTACTTTAAGCCAGTGGTTACCGTCATTATCCTGCCAAAAATCCTTCCATGCGGGCTGCCAATTAGATCGTTCAGATAGCTCAGACACCCGCAGATAGAGGGTTTTGAGCATGGCCACAATAAATAGAGTGCGCTCGTGGTTCGCGTCAGTATCGGCAGCTGACTGGGCGCAGTCTAGGACCGTTTGCCACTGTAAATCAGACAGACGTTTGATGTTTTTTTGCGTTGCACCTTTTATAAGATACGCCGACTGCTTGCGAATGGCCGGTATGGGATTGCCAAAGGCGTAGCCTTCATCGGTTAAGTAGTCATAAAAGCATGAAATGGCCGAATAGCATATTTTCATGGCCTCATGGGATAACAGGTGCCCGTCTGTACTGATTGCCAGGCTTTTACCTTCAGCTAGCGCCTGAGCACGGTCTTCCTTGGCGATCTTAGCGGCAAACGGTCGCCAATTTTCATTTTGACAAGACTCTCCGCCGATGATTTTAAAGCGATCCTGCACACCAGCTCCGACCCAACCGGCTGGAGGGCTGTGAACAAAGTCGAAATAAGCCTCTAGGTCTGGCCGCTTTAGCTGGATCACAGTCTTGTTGGCGACGGTCCAAGCCCAGAGTAATAGGCGCTCGACCTCATTTCTATAACCACGATAAGTGGCTTCAGATTTGCGGCTGTAGCTTTTTAAGAATGACTGTGTGTGCAAAACATCCTGTACGACGTCAGGTATGTCAGTAGATAGCTTAATCAAAAAGGCTTTTGAATCGGGGTAGTCTTGGAACATGTTCATGCCCATAGGCAACCGTACAAACGCGACATGGGCGTCAAACAGCGGCGTAGCGATGAACTTTGTGGACATAAGACAACCCGATAGAAATAGCGCTGTAAGAGATTACACCTAGGGTGTGGCTAGGTTTGCTGGCTTGCACACTGTATCAGGCTCTCAGGTGAATGTCTAACTATGTCCACTAATTGAGATTAGAGGACATAGCGCGAAGGCTATCACCCCAATAACGGACGCCCCACTAAACTATGCAATCTTTGGCAACTAAACTACGCAATCTCCTACTGAACCATACAATTGGGCGTCCGATGCAACGTTCGCTTTTGGCTCATTGACTATGTTCATGTTAACCAAGCTTAAACGCCTCTTAACCTTTTAGGCTATTAATACCTGGCAAACTTACTAAAGCACCATGGGATGGCGACTATTATGCGATGTATAGAGCAATCGCAGCGCCTAGAGTTAAGTAGCCCATCTAGTAGTTCACGTTCAACTGTACCGCAGTTTAAATGGAGTTATGTGCAAAAATGGCCGTAGGCCATGCTTGTAAAGGAGCGAAGACCAAAACGTCAAATTGAGCAACTGGTTAGGTGTTTCTGGCACGATCCACCCTCTCGATTAATTCTGTGATGAAAGGATTTTTCGAGAAAGGATTAAACCTCACTGGTGGGTTAAACACCAGTTCTGTACCTTGTTAACTCTTCTCAACTACAATGGTATTTGCCATAAGGTCACCAAGGCGTTGTCTTTTCTTTGTTAATATTAATATCGCATCGAGTGATCCAAGAATCGGAGTGAACACGTTACGAGTTATCGACTGCAATAGAGTACAGGGCTTACCAGTTGATTTACTTATCACCGATATTTTGAGCAATCTTTTGGCTAAACTTTGCCCGCCAGGTAATGCATCGGATAACACAAAATACGCAAAAGGAATCGCAATGATGAGTATATCTGATAACTGACCATCAACGCCTAACGCTTTCACAGTATATATTGTGACTCCGAAAATAAATAAACTAATCACGGTATCGATAAATTGACCTAGGTATCTTTTACCCGGACGGCTCAATTTGAGATTTTCAGGTGAGAATTGATTTTCAGACATTAGACGCCAACACGCGTTATTGCGAGAAATAGCATACCTATTAAAATGACGCCCAGAGAAGCACCTAAAAAACTACCAACCTGATCAATCAAAGTGCCGCTGGCGCATCCAGTTCTAATCGTAGATGCCTCATCGGTGACTAGCTTTGTGTGTCCATTCATCGCCTTACACTCCCTGTCTTATAATCAAGAACTTGCTACTTCAGAAACCCTACCGCCACTTCTGCAATTAACTCTGGCTAGATTTAGCCTAGACCCCATGTCAGGTCCCCACAAAACTCATGCGCTGTCATTACATTTTGATCAAAACTACCTAGTTGAATAGTGAAATCGGTTTATTGTTGCAGCGCTTGTAGGCGCTTGTAGTAGCGGTCTCGCAACTGCAATGAGCGGCTCTGCATCGGAATCACTTCCCCGTCAATAATCACCAACTTTGCCTCCGATGTCATCTCTAGCGGATCGCCGCCCCAGAGTACTAAATCAGCAACTTCACCGATCGTAACGGTACCGCTGACCTGTGCCCCAAATAACTTGGCTGGATTAGTGGTCATGGCTGCTATGGCGGCGAGTTTGTCGAGCCCATTAGCGACCGCATTGCCCGCCGATTGACGCACTAAGTAAGCATTATGGGTACTGTGCCAATCCATGCCCGTAAACAGCATGCTGACCCCCGCCTCGGCGAGTAATTTTGCACTGTCTATACGTGCCCCTAAGGAGTCATAGCTAATGGGTAAATTATTAATTGGGTCGATAATGACGGGTACACCAGCGCTGGCGATCTGCTCAGCCAGCATCCATGCCTCGGTTGCCCCTGATAAAATCAAGGTCAAATTATAGTCGGCTGCCAACTGCAGAATATTACTGATGTCACTGGCACGGTGGGTCGTCACCAACAGAGGTTTGGTGCCAGTAACCACGGGGCCTAGGGCTTCTAGATCGGCATAGGACAGCACATAATCAGGATGATTACCCGCCATAGCCGCTGCCTTGTTAGCGGCAAAATGCTGTGCATCAGTCAATGCTTGACGTAGCTGTGCCAACCCTGCCGCCCGCGAGTTGCCCACCTGCGAAATGCCGGCTTCGCTGTAGTCCACCGCCACAGCGACGCTATCATTTATTACTTTGGGTTGATTGCCTAGTTGCACCAGCGCCACCTGTCCTGCAAACAAACTCCCTGAGCCTGATTCCATTGTATTGAAGCCTAATTCGGGCATGATAATGGCATGACTTAAACCATGTACGCGGTTGTGCGGGATCAGGGTTGAGCGCGGATTAAAGGCATCGGCCAATTTTAGTGAGGCTGTTACTGCGTGGTTGTCCGAATAAAAATCGACTGTCTGCTCAATTTGCCCTACCTCAACTGTTCCGATGTGGGTTGCAGCATTAAACAGCCCCGCCGTAACACTCATACCCCTGCCCTCAATTATCATGTCGGCGCTTGTCGGCGCGCTGTCCCCCAGGGCTCGGATGACACCGTTATCGATGTAGAGGTGTGTTTGTGCCGACATGCCTGTCGCGTTATAGATATCGGCGTTCCTAATCAAAATAGAGTCTGCGCTGCAGACCATTGAGGCTGAAAGTAAGCTGGCGAAGAAAACGCTTTTTGTCATAGAGGCATGCTTCATGGTCGTGTCGCTCCCGGGTTAATAATACCAAGATTGAAATCACTGGTCGGTTGTACAGATTTGTCATTGCGGTCAAATCGGAGATGGCCATCAATCCATACTTTTTGAGCCAAGCTATAGATGCTCATGGGGTGCTTAGTCCAAAGTACTATGTCGGCATTTTTTCCCACCGCTAAGGTACCAATTTTCTCCTCTAGTCCTAGTGACTGTGCGGCATTTTGAGTGGCCCAACGTATTGCCTGACCAGCACTAATATCTAAGCCCATGCGGTTACCTGCGCTCATCGCCTTGGCCACTTCTTGATTTAGCCGCTGCACCTGTATAGCGTCATCGGAATGGATAACCGCGCAGGCTTTAGCGTAGTCAACCAAGGCGATATTTTCGCGCACCATGTCAAAGGCTTCCTGTTTAAAGCCCCACCAGTCTGCCCACATCACCGCGCAGATGTTTTCTTTGGCCAACATTGGGGCAGCCTTATAACCCTCTACGGCATGATGAAAGGCTGCAATGCTGTAGCCAAACTCCTTGGCCATATCAATCATTTGGGCCATCTCATCAACTTTATAACAGTGGTTATGAATACGAATATCACCCTCAAGTACTCCTGCTAATGTCTCTAATCCAAGATCGCGAGTCGGTGCTTCAACGTCCTCACCAGCGTTGGCATCGGCGATGTAATCGTCCCATGACTTTTTGTAGTCAGTGGCTTCAATCCATGCGGCTCGATAGCCGGCCATGTTGCCCATGCGAGTCGAAGGCAGCATGCCGAGACTCCCGTAATAACCTTTAGGGTTCTCTCCGCAGGCCATTTTTAAACTGTAGGGTGCATCGGGGAATTTCATACCCTGAACAGTTAAGGCAGGGATATTTTTCAGAGTGATACCGCGGCCACCAATTAGGTTACCTGAGCCGGGCAAAATCTGTAGGGTGGTGACGCCGCCCGCCAACGCCTTTTCGAACTGGGGATCTTCAGGCCAAACTGAATGCTCGGCCCAAACCTGTGCGGTTACCGGTGCAGTCATTTCATTGCCGTCATCATGATTGGAGGTCGCGGGCGCTGGGTAGACGCCCATATGTGAATGCACATCGATTAGCCCTGGGGTTAACCACTGACCCGCCATGTTAACAGTATGAGTACCCTCCGGCAGTTCAAGATCAACTCCCATAGCGATGATTTTGCCGCCCTCGATCAATAAATCGGTACCGGCCATCTCCGCGCCATCGCCGGTTAATATATTGGCGTTAACTAAAGCAAAAGCTGGGTTGGCTGGCACCGCATAAGTTGATGGAAAGGGATTCTTGTTAGGTAAAAAAATCTCTGCTGTCGAGTCGGTAGATTGATCGCACCCCGCCATCACTAAGGCGGCCATAAGCGCCGCTGGTTTGAATAAATTTGTGGTCATGAGTTGTCCTTTAGTCTCCCTCTAAGCACCGGTTTTAAATAAGTGCGACCGGCAAATAGTTTTGGGTTGGTCGAATAATAAGTCAAATTAATATCACTAGCCTTTATCGGTAATTTAGAGTGCTATCAAGCACAGCATCTAGTCAAGTTATCGCCAGTAATTATTCGCAATGGCAATAGTTTTAAACTCTATAGCTACCAGCTCCGCAGAATACAATAATAGTTGAGGGTCATCCTGATACTTGTGTCTGACGGCCATTTTTATGACGGGGTTGGGCTGAATAGTCCCTATGGTTTTTCGCACCATCTTCATAGCAAGCATGCGGCCTTCCAATGGGGTTTTCGTAATCAAACTGGGCATATAGTCATCGACGACTTTGTGGTCAGGGGTCTGTGCTGACGAATTGAGGGCAATCGAAACGAATGAAATGAGCAGCACTGACTTACATAGCTTATGCACGATAATTCTCCAATAGTCTCTAGTGACTTGATGCCCGATTTTGTAGAGACAGACAAAAATCAGGGTTCAGGTAATGGGCGACAAACAGCGACACGCAGAAGGCCCAAAGGGTAGAAGAGCTATTGAGATGGCGGACCAAACGCAGCCGGCGCGGCAGCGCAACGGCATGGGGATTTATCGAATAATTCTAATAATAAATGCTGCTTCATTGGTTCGACTAAAAATCCGTTTTCAGTAGGTTCTTACGTAAGTGTAGACTAATTATTGGGCCATTGTATTTAAGACCACAGCCTTATCTAAAATGATTTACACCGCCGCTGGCTCATTGAGAGACTGAGGATTAAAACGGTATAGATGTGTTGCCGACTTTGGGGGCCAGATATATTATTTCCAACCCTGCAGCCACTTATCAGACTCTTTTAATTCTTGCCATTGGATAAGTATTCCTCGCTGTGACATAACCGCCTCAATGCAGCAGGTAATCACTGAGCCCTCCTCATCGACGTCTACCTCGGTCACTGTGAAGTGCTTTTCCTTATCTCTGGGTGTAACGGCTGTCCATTTACTGTTGAGTAATTTTTTGGGATTAATTTGGTTCATTGAGTATTCCTCGCCAAGACTCATTAACTTTGAATTATAGGTTATGAATAGCTCAAAATCCTCTTAGTTTCTTGGCTAGACAGTCCATGTGATGGCGCCCCTTCTCTTTCTTAAAGTTAACTCTTCGATCGATGCCAGTCTATCGAGTGACCAGAAGAAAAACACCTAGCCGGATAGGCTTTGATCTCTTCAGTACGAGCTGTAAACTAAGCCTTTAACGGGTATTTAATACGAAAAAGTCGCGCCCAGCGCGCTGGCTTTAATGAAGTTATTGGAAGGATCAGTCATGAAGATTTTGTGTATTTACAATGCCAGCTCCACATGGATTGGAGAATTGAGTTATCTCTCCAAAAAAATATTTCGAAATAGTAGTTGCGCCCTTTGCGACCTCTCCCACAGCTTAATGGGCATTAAAAAAGAATGGCAGGAGATGGAGGCCGATTCTGACCATCAGTACAGGTTACTGCACACCAATGAATTACCCAATAATATTCCTCCGTCCCTCATTGAGCAGTTACCTTGCGTGTTACGAGAGACTGAGGGTGAGGGTGAGCGCTTTAGTTTACTCCTTAGTCGTGATCAATTAAGCGTCTGTAATGGAAGCATCACCGCCTTTAGTGCGCTTTTAGACAGGACATTGGAGGGGCTGTGAAAAGATGCAAGTGCAAGGCATGAACCGTCATACCGACCTCTAAATAACGCTCTGCCAAGGCTGAGGAGGCCACCTTGTTTGTAACACCCTGGTCCGCATTTGATGCTGCAAAGTCTCAAACTATTTACCAACTCATTGGAGTCTGCTTTGCCACTAAGGTCGTAATATTATTACTTGATTGGGTCACTGAGCTACCTCCATGTGCCAGATGCGAACCTGTGACTTTGGGTACCTGGAGCTGCGGTGACCCCACAGTGACTATTCCTCAGTCTCAATTGCACCTGCTAAACGTCGCTATTTTGATTAGCCGAGGTCGAAACCCTTTAGCACCGCCTCTGAGTGGGTAGAAATGATTAAAACTTAGTGCCTATAGTCTATATTCACCGATTGGAGTTCTGTTAAACTCCTTAGTCACCTAAAGGAAATTAGCTATGCAACGAGCCATTGCAGCCGTCTTAATCGCCACTATCTCCAGCCTTGCCTTTGTGAGCTGTTTATCGAATGCCGATATCGTGCCGATTTCAAAGCAAACCGAGCAGACCGCGCTGTATAGAGAAATATTTGACAGGCTTGCGACGCGCCATTACCACGGACAAACTATCGATGACAGCCTGTCTGAGCGCTACCTAGCTCAGTATATTGATCAGCTCGACCCAATAAAGGGGTATTTCCTTGAATCGGATATCGAAGAATTCAGCCGCTGGCGCACCACCTTAGATGACCTCGCTAAGAGGGGGGATGTAACGCCTGGCTTTATTATGTTTAACCGGTTACGTGAGCGAGCAATGAACCAGCTTACCGATATCGTTGCCCTACTAGAGGATCCCGAGTACCGATTTGACTTAACCACTGATGAAACTATTATCTTAGATGCAGACAAGCGAGACTGGTTTGTGTCAGAGGAAGACGCTAGTCTCTTTTGGGAAAAGCGTCTTCGCGACTCAATGATTCGCCTGATTTTAAATGATAAGGAAGCTGACAAGGCTCGCGAATTACTGATCAAGCGCTTTAAAAATCAGATAAAACAATATGAGCAGCGCGATAGTCAGGACGTTTTCCAGAATTATGTGAATGCCCTCGCCAAGCTCTATGACCCGCATACTGCCTATTTCTCCCCGCGAACCACCGAAAATTTTCAGATTAATATGTCCCTGTCACTTGAAGGTATTGGCGCTCAACTTACCACTGAAGATGAGTACACCAAGGTAATCAGAGTTATTCCCGGCGGCCCAGCGGATTTGCAGGGAATCATTCAGGCCGAAGATAAAATCGCTGGTGTGGCTCAGGGTGACCTAGAAATGGTCGATGTCGTAGGCTGGCGAATTGACGAGGTGGTTGCCCTGATCCGGGGTGTCAAGGGCTCGGTTGTCAGACTCCAAATCATCCCCAATAACGGCACAGCGGCAGATAGCACCAAAATCATCTCTATTACCCGAGACACGGTCAAACTTGAGGAGAAGTCAGCTCAAAGTGAGATTATCGAATTTGAGCAAGATGGTAAAATGATCAAACTTGGGGTAATAGATATCCCCGCGTTTTATATGGATTTTGACGCATTCCGCAAGGGTGACCAGGATTACAAGAGTACTACTAGAGATGTTCGCAATCTCCTCAAAGAGTTGTCAGACGCAGACGTTGATGGCATCGTTTTGGACCTGCGAAATAACGGTGGCGGATCCCTAAATGAGTCTACTACCTTGACTGATCTGTTTATCGATTACGGCCCAGTGGTACAGATCAAGGATTCTGAGCAGTATGTCTATCGAAACCAGCGGGCAAAGAGGCCTGCCGTCTATGATGGACCGTTGCTGGTGATGATTAATAGACTCAGCGCGTCCGCGTCAGAAATTTTAGCTGGCGCCTTGCAAGACTATGGTCGCGCGTTGATTGTCGGTAGTCAAAGCTTTGGCAAGGGCACAGTGCAGGAGCTCAGCGGTCTGAGTAGCGGGCAGTTAAAATTGACGGTATCCAAGTTCTATCGAGTCTCTGGTGATAGCACCCAGCACCGTGGGGTATTGCCGGATATCGCGTTCCCATCCGCCTACGATACTGACGAAGTCGGTGAAAGTCATGAAGAGAACGCCCTACCCTGGGACCGCATCCACTCGGTTGCGTTTAAACGTAGCGATCAACTGGGTCAATATATTGCACCTCTCACGCTAAAGCATAAGGCCCGCAGTTCCAAAGACCCTGACTACAGACACATGATTCAGTTGCTTGAGTTTACCGAAGAGTGGGCGTCTGGCGAGGCTCTCTCATTGAATATCGCTACCCGTCGAGCTAGAACTAAGGACTGGGAAATGGCGCTGTTTGAGTTTGAAAACAGCCGACGTAAAGCCAAAAAGATGGCGGTTTTTAGTGATCTCGAGGCATGGAAAGACGATCAAAAAGATGAGCCTGAAATAGCGATGGACCAAGGCGGCGAGATAGAGGCAGAAATGAATGTCGATAAAGAGCCTGTTGTCGAAGAAAAGAACATTGCTGAGTCAGATCCTATGCTGCAGGAGGCAGCGTACATTCTTGCCGACCAAATCGCCTTGTCGTCATCGCCAAGCAAGGCTCAGCTAGCTAAAAATAATACTGCAAAGCGGGCTAAATAATCCATGACGTCAACAGATCTCTCCACAACAACCCGCATTGTTTCTTTCAACGTCAATGGTCTGCGGGCGAGACTGCATCAATTGCAGGCCGTAATTGATCAACATGCGCCTGATATCATTGGTCTACAAGAGATCAAAGTCTGTAACGAAGAGTTCCCGGTCGACGCGATTATCGCGATGGGTTATACCGTCGACTTCCACGGTCAAAAAGGCCACTATGGTGTCGCACTGCTAAGCAAAGTGCCTGCCACCGCTATCACCCGAGGCTACTCCACTGATAATGAAGATTCGCAGTGTCGTATGATTCATGGTGAGTACCGCATCAACGACAAGACACTCCATGTGATCAATGGGTATTTTCCGCAAGGCGAGGGCCGTGCTCATCCGACAAAATTCCCGGCTAAAGAAAAGTTTTATGCCGACCTGACAGCTTATCTAGGTGACAGCTTCAGTGGCAATGACCGCGTTATTGTAATGGGTGATATGAATGTTGCGGCAGAAGATATCGATGTGGGTATCAAGCCTGAAAATGCCAAGCGCTGGTTGAAGACTGGTAAATCTGCGTTCTTGCCCGAGGAGCGTGAGTGGCTTGCCGCGCTTCAAAGTTGGGGTCTTACCGATACATTTAGGTCCATGAATGCCCAGGATGACCGGTCTTACAGCTGGTTTGATTACCGCAGCCGTGGGTTCGAGCAGGAGCCAAAAAGCGGTCTGCGCATAGACTTGATTTTGGCCTCAGCGGTGGCTATGGACGAACTGGTGAGCACAGGAATCGATTTTGCCGCAAGAGCGTTTGACAAGCCGTCAGATCACTGCCCCATCTGGGCTGATTTCTCTATCTAACTTCAGGGTCAACCGATCCTTGGCTCCATCGTTATGATATAGAGCACAGGCAAAGTTTAGGAGACTTCTATGTTAAAAGTAGTATTCACCGCCACAACACTCTGTCTAATGCTTGTGCCCGTCTTGGGTCTGGCCGATCAAGATGATAGGCAGGCCAAGCGCGTCGATCAACACTGGCACTCTGCCCGACAAGGATTAGTGATAGATAATCAGTCGCAAAGGCGAAGCGGCACTCAGGCTAGGCTAAAAGTGTATCAAACAGATAGACATGCCGTGCAACGAAGAGTGGTCAAGCAGCGTCTGTACCTAGACTCCGGATATCGGCAAAGGGCTAGTCGGCAGTGGCAGGCGAATCATCTGAATAGTGATATCCGCCTCGCTTTTTACAATGATTATTATGGCTACGATGACAGCGGACGATTCGGCCAACATAGGCACCACTACGAATCGTTTCACGGTCATTATAGATCGCACAAAAGGCATCATCAGGATGAAAGTGATTACCTCGAATGGGTAGCGGTAATGTCCTTGCTAAACGAGATCTATGATGACGAGTACGATGACAAGTAAGCGATTGGAAGAAATTACCTCAGCGAAGACGCCTATTGGCCGGGCACCTGCGGGCCTTGATGGACTGGATGAAACCCTGTCAATGGACGCGTTTTTAAAGACTGTCGAGCGGCGTGCTTTTCATATAGCCAAAATGGCTACAGGTAATCCCGACACCGCACTGGATATTGTGCAGGACAGTATGTATAAGCTTGTTGAAAAATACTCTCATAAATCGAGTCTCGAGTGGCGGCCGCTGTTCTACCGTATTCTAAACGGTAAAATCATCGACCAATATCGGCACAAAGCGGTCCGTGATCGGCTTTTTCCCTGGCGTAAAACGGACGATAGTGATCAGGGTCAGAGTTTGGATGCGATTGAGACCGCCAGAGGTCGTCAGTCAGACCAACCTGACGAGATGATAATGCGAGCTCAACGTATTAAAAAATTGACTAAGGGCGTTAGCGCCCTGTCGTCCCGCCAGCGGGAGGCCTTTATGCTGCGCTGTTGGGAAGGCATGAATACTAGTGAAGCTGCGGCTGTCATGAGATGCTCTGAAGGCAGCGTAAAAACACATTACTCAAGGGCAATGCATGCATTGCGAGATCTGTTGGAGGATTATCGATATGACTAAACCTACTCTGCAACAAGATTTGCAGTCAGTTGAGGCTGATACCGAGGCCCGGGATATATTTCGCCTTGCGCAGGCCCGAAATAGTGCACTTGCGCAACGGGGTCCGGGTTACACAAGGTTTTTACGACCAGTGTTTGGAGCCTCAATCATGTCAGTCTTGATGTTGTCGCTCTTTTTATTACAAAACGCGACTGATATCAATGTCGATCCTGTAGACCCACAATATGTCAATGATTTCAGTGAGCAACATATCGACCTCTATGAAGACCTTGAGTTCTATTACTGGCTCGCGGAGTCGCAACAAAGCGCGACGGGTTAGGTATGAAACTGATCAACTCTCGACAAGTAGGACCAAACGTAAACACCTGGATTGTGTTGCTATTTGCCCTATTAATCGCCTCGCCGGTATTGGCTGAGGAGCCCGCAGAGTTAAGTCTTAGTGCGTTTGAGGAACTACCCAAAGAAACGCGTGAGGTATTGAAGCCCTTTGAACGTCATTGGGATCGGATAACACCTGCAAGAAAAACGCGTCTTTTAAATAAGGCGCAGTCGCCGGATCCCGAAGTGAGACGAAAGTTTCAAAAGCATGCCGAACATTTCAAAAATCTGGGCCCACAAGATCGAAAAAGGCTCCATGAGGCAAAAAGACTCTTTGATAAAATGCCGCCCCACGAACGAAAAAATCTCCGCCATCACTTCGATACTATGGATCCACAGGAAAAGCGGCGTCTCGGCGATTCACTCAGAGCTATGCGTCAGTCGCCAGAAAAACGTGCCGAGATTCGCAGCAAGGTCCTAAAGATGAGCCCTGAGGAAAGAGGCCTGTACTTGCATGAAATAATACAGCAGGGTGAGTTTGCCGAATAATTGACAAAAAAAAGGCCCCTTCCGGAGCCTTTTAAATTGTCTACCTAAGGGCTTAAGAAAGAGCCGCATCCAGTTCAGGCATGGCGACAAACAAATCGGCGACTAGACCATAGTCAGCAACCGCAAAGATTGGTGCGTCAGCATCTTTATTAATCGCGACAATGACCTTGCTGTCTTTCATACCCGCCAGATGCTGGATCGCTCCAGAGATACCTACAGCGACGTAAAGATCCGGTGCAACTATCTTACCGGTCTGGCCGACCTGCATGTCATTGGGGACAAACCCCGCGTCAACCGCTGCACGCGATGCGCCAACCGCCGCACCAAGTTTGTCGGCAAGATTGTAAAGCATGCCAAAATTCTCGCCATTGGCCATACCACGACCACCAGAGATGACAATCTCTGCAGCTGTTAGTTCTGGGCGATCAGATTTGGCCACTTCTTCGCCAACAAACTTAGATGTGCCAGCGTCATGAGCTGAAGCAACCGCTTCAATGGAAGCTGATCCACCCTGCGCTGGCGCAGCATCGAATGCTGTTCCGCGAACGGTCATGACCTTTACAGCATCGCTGCTATGGACTGTCGCAATCAGATTGCCAGCATAAATCGGCCGCTTAAACGTGTCTTCACTTAACACTGCAGTGATATCAGACATAGGCTGCACATCTAGTAGAGCCGCTACACGAGGGATGACATTTTTGGCCATACTCGTTGATGTCGCCATCACATGACTGTAGCCTGCTGCAACTTCTGCAATCATTGGGGCGACATTCTCAGCCAGCGCATGACTGTAGACCGAATTATCGGCAACGATAACCTTGTTTATGCCAGCCACCTTGGCTGCCTGCTCTGCGGCACCTTGACAGGCATTACCGACCACCAATATATCAATATCACCACCCAAAAACTGAGCGGCAGCAACGGAGTTAAGTGTTGCAATATTCATGCTGTCATTATCATGTTCAGCGATAACTAGCGTACTCATGAGATCACCTTTGCTTCATTTTTCAGTTTATCGACTAGTTGAGTAACGTCCTCAACCGTGATACCGGCAGATCGCTCTGCTGGAAGCTCTACACCCTTAAGCGTGACCCGAGGTGTAACGTCAACACCCAGATCAGCTGGTGTGGTGGTGTCGAGCTGCTTTTTCTTGGCCTTCATAATATTGGGTAGTGACGCATAACGTGGCTCGTTAAGGCGTAAGTCCGCTGTAACGATTGCGGGTAATGTCACTGTTACGGTTTGTAGCCCGCCATCGACTTCTCGAATTACGGTCGCATTGCCACCGTCGATAGTCAATTCAGAGGCAAAGGTTGCCTGAGCATACCCTGCCAGTGCAGCTAACATTTGGCCGGTCTGATTGTTATCCCCGTCTATGGCTTGCTTGCCCATCAGTATAATGTCTGGCGACTCAGATTCGCAGACCGCTTTCAGACACTTAGCAATCGCTAATGGTTCCAAGACCTCGTCAGACTGGACTAAGATGGCACGGTCTGCACCCAGCGCAAGCGCTGTTCGCAGCTGCTCTTGGCATTGTAATGCGCCGATTGAGACAGCGATAATTTCTGTCGCTACGCCCTTTTCTTTCAAGCGTACAGCCTCTTCCACTGCAATCTCGCAAAATGGGTTAATGGACATTTTCACATTAGCCAAGTCAACATCGCTCATGTCTGACTTGGGTCTAACTTTGACGTTGTAATCAACAACGCGCTTAACGGCTACCAATACTTTCATGGTCTTCCTTTTAGCTGAGTAATTAAAATTTGAGGCTACATTTTTAAGCCCGTTATACTGCCTATCTAAGACGGATAAATCAAGTGACAAAGTGCCAAAACGCGACCCGTGAGTTCGCTTCACCGCCTCGTATCCAGACTTAATTCCGGTTATTTATATTGAGTATAGCAATGCCTATATGATGCTAGTAAAATACGGCTTTAAAACACAATCAGATCCTGGAGAATGAGCTTGGAAAGAGAATCGATGGAATACGATGTCGTCATCGTAGGTGCCGGCCCCTCAGGGCTGTCCGCAGCGATCAGACTTAAGCAGATCAATCCAGAAATTACGGTTTGTGTGGTTGAAAAAGGTTCCGAAGTCGGCGCCCATATCCTCTCTGGGGCTGTACTAGAGCCTCGGGCAATGAATGAGTTGTTTCCGGATTGGAAAGAGCTTGGTGCACCGATCAACACTCCGGTGACTAAGGATAAATTCTTTTTCTATACTAGCGCCAAGCGGGCATTAAAGCTGCCGAACTTTTTTATTCCAAAGCCAACCCACAACGACGGCAACTACATTGTCTCGATGGCCAACGTTTGCCGTTGGCTGGGGGAGCAAGCTGAGGCTTTGGAGGTTGATGTCTATCCTGGGTTTGCTGCATCAGAGGTGGTATTCCACGACGATGGCTCGGTCAAAGGAATAGCCACGGGTGACATGGGTATCGGTCTCGATGGTGAACAAAAAGCGAGCTATGCGCAGGGTATGGAGCTCCATGCGAAATACACTCTTTTCTCGGAGGGTTGTCGCGGCCACTTAGGCAAGCAGCTGATCAAGCACTACGATCTGGATAAAGATAGCGATCCCCAGCATTATGGTATTGGTATCAAAGAAATATGGGAAATCCCTGCCGAGCAGCACGAAGAGGGACTTGTAGTGCATGGGCTAGGCTGGCCGCTTCAGGAGAGTAGCTCCGGTGGCGGAGCTTTCCTCTATCATGCAGAAAACAATCAGGTCTACATAGGTTTAATTGCGGATCTGAACTATAGCAACCCTCATATGAGTCCCTTTGAGGAGTTTCAGCGCTGGAAACATCATCCGGAGACCCTTAAATATCTCAAAGGTGGTACCCGTTTAACCTATGGTGCTAGAGCCATTATCAAGGGTGGGTTGAATTCATTACCGAAAATGCATTTCCCCGGTGGCCTATTGATTGGCTGCGATGCCGGAACTTTGAACTCAGTGAAAATTAAGGGAAACCATACCGCGATGAAAAGCGGCATGATTGCTGCGGAGACTATTGCAAAGGCCATGGCCTTGGGAGATGCAGCACCCTCTGAACTAACCGCATACAATGAGGACTTCAAGGCCTCATGGCTATTCGAAGAGCTGTATAAATCTCGGAATTTCTCAGGTTGGATGCACACATTCCCAATGTTGGTAGGGTCAGCTTTCGTCTGGATTGAGCAGAATATATTTGGTGGTCGTATTCCCTTTACCCTACGAGATACCGTACCCGATTACGCGACCATGAAGCCCGCCTCCGAGTGCAAAAAGATCGACTATGCAAAGCCTGATAATGTGATCAGTTTTGACAAAGCGTCATCGGTGTTTATGTCTAATACCAATCATGAGGAGGACCAGCCCTGCCACCTCACGCTGAAGGATGCAGAGCTGCCAATAGCGTACAATTTGGCAATGTTTGATGAGCCGGCCCAGCGCTATTGCCCTGCAGGCGTTTACGAAGTCGTAGATAATGAGGATGGCAGCAAACGTTTTCAGATCAATGCTCAGAACTGCGTGCACTGCAAAACGTGCGACATTAAAGAGCCTAGCCAGAATATCAACTGGGTTGTACCTGAGGGCGCTGGTGGACCAAACTACCCTAATATGTAGCGGTCAGAACGAGTAATACGGAGCCCTAATAAGGCGGCGTTCATGTCTTAGCCGCCTTTTTTATACCGACTTACCTAGTAAAAACTGCTCGCCCATACTCTCAATTCTGACAGCGCCACTATCTGTGTGATCATCCTTCGGAGAGGCGTCGTCGGCCCATTCGACAAGCTGATAAAACACCGATCGACTCAGTAACCCCGGCAGGTTGTCACGCACAGTTACCAGCGGTATTGGCTCTTCAGAATCTGAGCGATATTCAACCCAGACAGGGTTTTCTGCCCCGACGACCACTACCTCGCCAGTAGACGTCGTCAGGCTAATCGCTTGATGTGAATCCCGATGAGCCCGACTGGCTGAAATAATATAAAAAGGGGCGAAATCAACATTGATCTTCCATTTTTCTACCGGCGTTACTAAAAAGTAACTATCGCCCTCACGCTTCAGAATGGTTGAAAACAACTTAACGAGACGCGCCCGCTTAATCTCCCCACCCTCATGAATCCAACGCCCTTCCCTATCGATCACCAGATCCATATCGCCACTCTTATCCGGATGCCAGAGGTGTACGGGGGGCAAGCCATGAGAGGCCGTCTTTTGAGTCACTAACAGGTCTTTAAACAGATCATCTAGAGATATTGGGGACGATTCAGACATTACAGAGCGTTTTTCTTAAGCTTAGCTTTTTTATCGGGTGCCGGGCGATATTGACCCATATTGCCCATAGTTACACCAATGTTGGTAATAAACTCCATCAGTCCAGCGGTGTCATGGCGGTAATTCCAGCTTTTGTTGTACCAGAGGTCGACTGCACCTTGCGCGAGAGCCCAACAGGCCAAGTAATGAAAATGTGGCGGTACATCCTCCAACACACCAGCTCCGATCTGTTTGGTTAGCATCTGACTTAACGAGGTCTCGTTGGACCGCCTAATACCGTGAAGTTCGTTGATCTGGTCAGCAATACTAGCATCCTCTAGCAGGCGATCCTCCAATTGCTGGACCAGCCTATCGAGATCAGGGCGCGCTAAACGTGCTTCAAAGTAGGACTTAGCCGCTGCACCTGCATCGCCATTCTCGGCTTTCTTAATACCTGAGGCTAAGCAGCTAGTAATATTTCTTTCATAATCTAATATGATTCTAACCAGAATCTCATTTTTGGTCAGAAAGTGCTTATAGACCGTGCCCTTGCCGATGCCCGCACCGTTAGCGATCTTTGATACAGTGACCCCATCAATACTTGTTGCTAATAACAGATCCAGAGCCGCCTTGATTATTTTCTGCTCGCGACGAAGAAAAAGCTTCTTTTTCTGTCTAATACGATCGGCGCTCGAAATTTTAATAGTCATGGAACATCCGCATGTTTTCTCTTACAGGTACTATAACTGAAGATCTCTGCTGCTGGCCCGAAGAAATTCTTGCTTCAGGTCAGTAAACGTCTGGACTGCCGGAAACTGTGGGAACTCATCAATAACATTTTGCGGTGCATGAAACAAAATACCTGAATCAGCTTCGGTAAGCATGGTTATGTCATTGTACGAGTCTCCTGTGGCAATGGTTCTGTAATACATGCTTTTTAGGCCGACGATCGCTTGGCGTTTAGGATTTACTTGGCGCAGATGATAGTCGACGACCGTACCCTTTTCGTCCGTTTCAAGACGGTGACAGAGCAACATCGGATAGCCAAGCTGCTTCATAAATGGGGCGGCGAATTCATAAAAGGTATCGGATAGAATTACCACTTGAAACCTTTCTCGCAACCATTGAATAAACTCAATAGCCCCGTCTAATGGCTTAAGAGTCGCTATAACTTCTTGTATCTCATGCAACCCAAGGCCATGTTTACGCAGCAATTCAAGCCGATAATTCATTAACACATCATAATCAGGTTCATCCCGAGTTGTTCTCCTGAGTTCTTTTATACCGGTCTTTTCAGCGAACGCAATCCAAACTTCGGGGATAAGAACGCCTTCCAAATCTAAACATGCTATTTCCACGGGCTTTCCTCACTAATGATTTCGTTGCACTCTACTGAAAATCGCTGCGGTACGCAATTCAACTTCGGTCAATGAATTGGTTATAAGGCTATAGCTGTTTGATTGTTCTATGAATGGACCCTATTTGTTATTATTGCATTCACATTTTTCCTGGCCCGCGGTCCAACCTTCAAAACAAAGAGACTAATTAATGAGCAGCGCTTTAAATACCGTCGACCTCACTGATGTTGACGTAGAACTATCTAAACAGTCACCGCAAAACATTCTCCGGTACGCCTTGGAGAATCATAGCAATATCGCTATTTCATTTAGTGGCGCAGAGGATGTGGTTCTGATTGATATGGCCTACAAGATCCGACCAGACATTCAGGTCTTTTCTCTCGATACAGGGCGTTTGCATGCGCAGACCTATCAATTTATTGAAGCGGTTCGCAAGCATTACAATATTACTATCGACGTCGTCTACCCCGAAGCAGAGTCAGTAGCGGCGTTGGTTAAAGAAAAAGGTCTATTCAGCTTTTATGAGGGCGACCACAAAGAATGCTGTGGCATCCGTAAAATCGCCCCATTGCGCAAACAGTTGCTGAAGGTAGATGCCTGGGTAACCGGCCAACGTCGTGACCAGAGTCCTGGCACAAGGGCGCTGGTACCTGTTATTCAAGACGACAAGGCCTTTGCTAGGCCCAATGAGCAGTTAACTAAGTTCAATCCGCTCGCAAACTGGGGCTCAAAACAGGTTTGGGATTATATCCGAGAAAATAATGTGCCTTACAATGCACTGCATGATGAGGGCTACATCAGTATTGGATGTGAGCCCTGCACCCGCCCAACTGGCCCCGGTCAACACGAGCGTGAAGGTCGCTGGTGGTGGGAAGAAGCGACCAAGAAGGAATGTGGCCTACATGCAGTCAATATAGCGCAGTAACTGCAAACCAAGTGCTGAGACCTAGTCCTTAACTGGTAGCACTTCGGCCGCACGCTGGTCAGAGCCGTTAGAGAATCGGCAGCTCCATATTGGCAAAATACTCCATCTGGGCCTCTTTACTCGACAGTGCGATCACCTCATCGACCACCGTTCGCGTTAGATGGGGTGCAAATGCCTGAATAAAGTCATACATATAGCCTCTTAGGTAGGTACCTTTACGAAAGCCGATGCTGGTCACGCTGGACTGAAAAAGATCACTGGCTTCAATCGCCACCAAATCTGAATCAGTCTCAGTGTCGCAGGCCATGTGCGCCACAATCCCAATACCTAAACCAAGTCGCACATAGGTCTTGATAACGTCCGCATCAGTGGCGGTAAAGACGACTTTTGGCTCCAGACCTTTCTCTTTGAACGCATCGTCAAGACGCGATCGGCCGGTAAACCCAAATACGTAGGTCACGATTGGATACTCAGCGACGTCTTCGAGTGTCACAGTATCGAGTGTCGCTAGCGGATGATTTTTTGGCACGAGAATACAACGGTTCCAGCGGTAGCAAGGCATCATAACCAGATCGCCAAATAGCTCTAGGGCCTCAGTGGCAATGGCAAAATCAACCGTGCCGTCAGCAGCCTTTTCGGATATCTGAATCGGTGTGCCCTGATGCATATGCAAAGACACGTCTGGGTACTTACCGATAAATCCCTTGATGACCGACGGCAAGGCATACCGAGCCTGAGTATGGGTCGTGGCAATCGATAAACTGCCATGACTGGGGCTGTTGTGCTCATTCGTCAGCTGCTTAATGCTTTCTACCTGACGCAAAATGGCTCCCGCTATTTTAAGGATTTCCTGTCCGGCTGGAGTAACCCTAGTGAGGTGTTTACCACTGCGCGAGAATATCTCTACACCCAACTCGTCCTCAAGTAGTCTAATCTGTTTACTGATGCCAGGTTGCGAGGTGTAAAGACTTTGTGCCGTAGCCGACACATTTAAGCCGTGATGGGCAACTTCCCAAATATACCTTAACTGCTGAAGCTTCATGTTATGTCCCTCGGTTGGAGAATCTATACCATTGCAAATTGAATATACTATAAAGCTATAAAAATATACAAAATTATTCCTTCTTAGAATACCTTAAACGCGTTAAAATCTACCGTATTAAACAGGGCACCCACAGAGCCCTATTGAAAAAAAGAGCGCATAACCCGATGGATGTTTTATTCTATATCGCTGCAGGCGCAGGCGTAGGGCTAGCCATCGGTATGACTGGTGTCGGCGGAGGTTCGCTGATGACCCCGCTGCTGATAATGTTTGGCTTTCCATATAATGTCGCTATCGGCACAGATTTACTCTATGCCTCGATCACCAAAGCAGGCGGCATGGTCACCCACGCAAAACAGAAAACGGTGCAGTGGCGTACGGTCGGGTTCCTCGCCGCAGGTAGTGTGCCGGCCTCGATACTAACGGCGCAACTGCTCAAGACGATCTTTGTTGATTCCACGGAATATCAGAGTATTCTAACTCGCAGCCTGGGCGTCATGCTGGTACTTACGGCGACCGCTATTTTACTCAATGGGCGACTTAAGAATAAGACCGAGCAGAGCGAAGGCGCTGTCGCGCTTTTCTTTCGCCAGCACACCGATCTAGTGATCTTTCTGGCGGGTTTGTTTTTAGGGGTTTTCGTGACGCTGTCTTCTGTAGGCGCTGGTGCGTTCTGTGCCGCTATTCTGATGGTTCTGTACCCCCATATGCCCGCGCTAAAAATTATCGGCACCGATATCTCTCATGCAGTGCCGCTAACACTGGTTGCGGGATTGGGTCATTTTCTGCTGCTGGGTAATGTCGACTTTATACTATTGGGCTGTCTTTTGATTGGATCTCTACCGGCGATTCAGATAGGCACCAAAATGGCGGCACGAATCCCAGGAAATATCCTACAGACCTTGATTGCAACCGTACTGCTGTTGATGGGCATCAAATTCGCCATTTTTTAGAGCCTAGCGCCTCTAGAATAGACCCTTACCAAAACGCCCAAGAAACAGAGCTGCAATCAATAGATAGAAAAGATAATAGAAGATGGAGTGACGTGACTTTTTATTGGCCTGTTTTGCCTGAGAATCTGCCTGTTCTCGCAGACCTCGTTCGTCGATCTCAACGACCAAAAAATGTAAGGCCTCGGCCTCAGGTTTGGCCTTGTAACGCTTGAGAATGTCTGCGTCAGAAAGCCCCTGAAACTTCTTCGACCGCATCAGCTTAGCCATTAACGACGCTACTCAGCCTTCGGCAGTTCATTGGCAACGCCATGAGGGACATGCCCCGTTGCCACATATTCGCTGGCTGAGCTGCAGTGCATCTGTTGATCATCAAAAAACACGTCAGCACCAAACGAATTTAAGAAATCTCCCTTGCTCAGGCCGCCCAAAAATAGACTTTCATCAATTCGAACACCCCATTCTCTAAGTGTCCGCACTACTCGCTCATGGGAGGGTGCGGCTCTTGCCGTCACCAGCGCAGTACGAAGCGGACACTGATCGATAGGGAACTCTGACTGCAGTCCCTGCAATGCCAATAAAAAGTTCTTAAACGGGCCCGGATCTAACGGAACCTGCGCGGAGGCTTTTTCATTTTCAGTAAACGCGTCCAGACCGCGCTCCTTAAAGATACGCTCGGACGCATCAGAGAACAGCACCGCATCACCATCAAAGGCAAAACGCAGCTCATCTGACTCATTAGCCCCCCCCTTGGAGGGTAGCAATGTCGCCGCAGCCATGCCGCTATCCAAGGCACTGCGCACATCGTCCGCATTGGTAGATAGAAACAGGTGACAGGCAAAAGCGGACACATAGCGATAAGGCGAATTACCACCAGAAAATGCCGCCCGGGATATATTCAGACTATGGTGAGCAATAGAGTTAAACACTCTCAGCCCAGTATCCGCCGAGTTACGGGACAGCAGAATAATTTCAACTCTTGGATCGCCACCGAGTTTTTCGTTAATCCTGAGTAACTTAGTCACCAGAGGAAACGCTTCGCCAGGCTCTAAGATATCGTCTTCATGCTTGCGCTGATAGTCTGCGTACGCCTCAACCCCCTCGGTTTCATAGATACTGTGGCTCTCACGCATATCAAACAATGCCGTGGAAGATATCGCTATAACCAATTTCGGTCCTGACTTGTTTTGGCCTGATGCACCCATACTCTTTAATCCGATTTCTGTGCCTTGTGTTCTGCAGCTTGGGTTTCCTCGGCAAAATATTCACGCGTTAGCTTGAACACCACCGGAGATAGAAATAGCACCGCTATAAGGTTGGGGAAAGCCATCATGCCGTTGAGAATATCGGCTAATTTCCAAACAATCCCCCCTTCCATTTGCGTACCAATATAGATACCCACAACCCAAAGTACACGATATGGCGTAATCACTTTGGGCCCAAACAGAAATTCCGCACAGCGCTCGCCGTAGTAACTCCAACCCAGCATAGTGGTAAAGGCAAATAACACCAGAGATAGCGTAAATATAGTATCGCCGAAAGGAAGACTAGATGTGAATACACTGCGGGTCATGTTGGCGCCGACCAGATCACCATTCCAAGCTCCAGAAGCCACCAGAACAAGCCCGGTCATAGTACAGATCACAATAGTATCTATAAATGTCCCCAACATGGCAATGGTTCCCTGACGCACAGGACTATTAGTTTCTGCAGCCGCATGGGCAATAGGTGCCGAACCCAGACCCGATTCGTTAGAGAAAATACCACGCGCTACACCGGCCCTAAGGCCTGCAATCATAGCCGCACCGGCAAAGCCGCCCGTTGCGGCCATACCATTAAAGGCACTATCCATAATCAACGCTATCGCACCAGGGATGGCTTCATAATGTGATGCTAATATCCATACCGTCGAGATCACGTAGACAATAGTCATAAACGGCACAAGTTTCCCCGCTACCGCGCCTATGCGTTTAATCCCGCCTAGTAGTACCATACCCACCAAAACGGCCATAATAATGCCACTGTAGTGGCTAGGTATTGAATAATTTTGTGCCAGAACTTTTGAAACCTCGTGGGATTGCACGGTATTGGCTAGCCCAAAACCGGCGAGAGAACCAAAGATAGCAAACAATACGCCGAGAAATTTCCAGTTATTGCCAAGTCCATTTTTGATGTAATACATAGGGCCACCGACCTTTTTGCCCTGGGCATCGGTTTCACGATAATTCACGGCGAGAACCGCTTCGGCGTACTTAGTGGCCATACCTACAAGGGCAGTCAACCACATCCAAAATAGTGCACCTGGGCCACCCAGTGAAATTGCTGTGGCAACACCGGCAATATTACCCGTACCCACCGTTGATGACAGGGACGTCATGAGGGCGTTAAACGGTGTAACCTCGCCTTCTCCACTGCTCTTTCTGCCCTTGAGCAGTTGCCGAAAAGCATAGGGTATTTTACGAATGGTCATTCCCTTGAGTCCAAGGGTTAAAAACACACCAGTACCCAACAGCAGAGCCAAAAGTATAGGCCCCCAGACAATTTCGTAGATGGTTAATACTGCTTGTTCAAACATAGTTTCCTCTTATTATTTTAATAGCCTAGCTTTTGTTGTTGGGCAAATAGCCCAAAGAGACCACCGGTGTGGATAAAGACAATATCAGACATACCTGCATAACGACCCTGACGGACATTTTCGACCATACCATGGAAGGCCTTGGCAGTATAAACCGGATCTAAGATCACGCCCTCCATTGCCGCCAATGCTTTTAGCGTAGCAAACACTTCGGGCCCAGCGACACCGTAATCTGGGCCAACATACTGATCATTAGTGTTAATGGGCAGAACGTCAGTATCCATCTGCGGGGCAAATTGGTCCCGCCACTGGTTGATGTCGTCGCGTACTTTGCGGTCAAAGTAGGCAGCATTGTCACAGACCGCATAGGCTTCAATTTCAATAGGCACGTCATGCAGTTTACAGCCCACAATTAAGCCGGCCTGTGTGCCGCCAGAGCCTGTTGCATGAATAATCATGCTTGGGGTAATGTCTTCTCGAGCAAAGTCGGCTTTTAACTCTTCGGCTGCAGCGATATAGCCCCAGACTCCGATACCATTGCTGCCACCAGTGGGTATCGCATAGGGCTTAGCGCCCTGCTGCTGATAATGTTGCTGCCAATGGCTAAAGAGCTCGTCGAGCTGTCTGAATTCCTGCTGGCTGTAGTGCGTGATAGTCGCGCCGACAAGTTGGTCAAGCAGAAGATTGCCTACCGGGACGGGTACAATATCTGACCGCAGCAACAGATGCACTTTGAGACCCAACTGAGCCCCCAACACGGCGACTGCGCGGCAGTGATTAGACTGAACGCCCCCAGAGGTAATTAGCGTATCACAGCCATTAGCGACAGCCTCTGCGAGGAGGAATTCTAGCTTGCGCACCTTGTTGCCCGAGGTTAGGCACCCGGTTAGGTCGTCGCGTTTGATCCAGACCCTAGGGCCGCCAAGCGACTTAGACAGACGCTCCAGTTTATGGAGTGGTGTTGGCGTCTGCGCTAGAGGCAGCCTGTTCGGGTAAGAAACCATAGGTGCAACCCTCAGCAAAAGGGCCGTAGCCCTCTTCTTGACGTTATCTGATTAGATAGCCTTAATAGTACCCTTGGGTAACACGGCGTGAACAGCAGACTTTTGAAACTTAAGTTCAAGATTATTGCTGACCTCTAGGACCGCATAATCGCCGTCCAACTTAGTGATTTTACCCAGCATGCCGCTGGTCATAACCACCTCATCACCCTTACCTAGGCCACCGACCAAGTTGCTGTGTTCTTTTTGACGTTTGCGCTGGGGCCGTATAATCAAAAAATACATAAAAACAAATAGCCCGCCAAACATCAGCAGCGTAATCATGGGGTTGGGTTCGCCAGCGGCGGCAGACTGAGCATATGCATTCGAGATAAAGAACATCGAGTAATTTCCTATATAAAAAAGTGAGGTGATTATTAAAGGGTAATGCGTTTTTGACTGTCGCTAGCTCAAATTTTCTTTAATCCAATTCAGCGTGTCTTCATGATGAGTCTTAGTTTTGACCTTTTCCATAACATGGGCAATTTTGCCGTCTTTGCCAATGATAAAGGTGGATCGCAGTACGCCCATAAATTCACGACCCATAAATTTTTTCATATCCCAGGCCCCGTAGCTAGCGATAATGGCATGATCTTCGTCTGACAGCAGGGTAAAGTTTAGCTCCTGCTTATCTTCAAATTTGACCAGACGATCGACTGAATCGGGACTGATCGCGATAACGTCTGTATCCAGGGCCTCGAACTCAGCTCGAGTGTCACGGATGCCGCAGGCCTGCACGGTACAACCTGGCGTCATGGCTTTGGGGTAAAAATAGACAACCACATTTCTTAGTCCATGAAACTGCTTGAGACTGACTTCCTTGCCGCGTTGGTTTAATAGCGTAAACGCTGGAGCCTTACTTCCTACTTTAGCAAATGCCACAAACTTTTCCTTAACGTGATTCTTCGTTGACTGGACAAGTACTTTAACAAACTTTGCCAGAGCAGAGGTATAAAAAGCGGACTGTTTGACTATTAAGGACTATTTATTTGGACCCAAACAAAAAAAAGACCACCCAGCGAACCTGAGCAGTCTTTTCTATCTGTGCCTAACCCTCTACTACGGCAGCAAATGCTGCACCGCATCGCGCTCTTCAATCAATTCTTGCTCTGTCGCGCCCATCTTTGCGCGAGAAAAATCGTTGATCTCCAAACCCTGCACAATCTCCCAGTCGCCGTCTTTACAGACGCAGGGGAAAGAGTAGATCAAGCCTTCTGCAATACCGTAACTGCCATCACTGTAGACGCCCATACTGACCCAGTCACCGGCGGCTGTACCCATAGCCCAGCTACGCATATGTGCAATAGCAGCATTGGCTGCCGAAGCGGCGCTAGAGGCGCCACGAGCAGCAATGATGGCTGCGCCACGCTGTTGCACGGTAGGAATAAAATCCGCTTCGTACCAAGCCTGATCAATCATGTCGATCGCTGGTTGGCCATTGATCTTGGCTTCGTGAAGATCGGGATACTGCGTCGCTGAGTGATTGCCCCAGATAGTCATATGAGTGACATCATTGATGGTCGTGCCGGTCTTATTAGCAATCTGGCTCATCGCACGATTGTGATCAAGACGTGTCATTGCCGTAAATTGGCGTGGATTGATAGCCGGGGCATTGCGCTGTGCGATCAAGGCGTTAGTGTTCGCAGGATTACCAACAACCAGTACTTTGATGTCTTTGGAGGCATTGTCATTCAGCGCTTTACCCTGGGCAGAGAAGATTGCAGCATTAGCTTCGAGCAAGTCTTTTCTCTCCATGCCAGGGCCACGAGGACGAGCACCGACTAGCAACGCATAATCTGAATCCTTGAAGGCAACTGCGGCGTCGTCGGTGCAAACCATACCCGAAAGTAAGGGAAATGCGCAGTCTTCTAACTCCATCGCAACGCCTTTGAGCGCCTCGAGAGCCGGTGTGATTTCGAGCATCTGTAAAATAACGGGCTGGTTAGGGCCAAGCATTTCGCCTGAGGCAATACGAAACAGTAGCGAATAACTAATTTGCCCTGCGGCTCCTGTAACGGTAACGCGAACGGGTGAAGTCACAATATATCTCCGTAAAAGTGGGGGATGAATTTGATTGCTAGAAAGCGGCGCCCATTATAATGCGCTTCCAGAAAAATGCATCAATTGGGCGACGAATACATCGTATTGGTCTGCCACATAAAGTGGTTAATTGCAGAGCCGGCTGTAGGTCTCTTGCATCCGGCTGTACAGATCGTCCTTAAACGTCGCAGACCCGGTATCCAGTTGGGCAACTATCTCTACGAGATGTTCGTTATCTTCAATACCGCCCCACTGCTTTTGATAGCTGCCGTCTTGATAGCCATTATCCTGACGAAAAAAGTTCAATACATTTTTCCCGACATAGCCTATGTACAGCGTTTCAAAATCCATTTTAATACCGTGCATCAGCTTCACGAAACCGCCAATATCAAAATCCTTGGTTGCTAGGGTCTGCTCAGTGAAGCTTTCCAAATCAGCAGCAAAGTCATCGCCCTGCTGCGGGTCGGCAAATGCCTCGCTGATTTGATCGGCGATTTCATCAACTGATTGGCCCTTTAACAATAATAAACTCAGGCCAAAGTGCCAAATGTCCACTAACTCTAGGGCTATCTGGTCCACGTCTGGTGTCTGTTTTTTCCACCACTTCCAACCGTAATGGTCTAATAACTCTGCACATTCAACCCAGATGGCCCGGTACCATTCAAACTCCTGTTCCTGCCATTCGTTGTGAACCTTGGTGTTCATCTCGCCCTGTAGCTGCAGCATAGTGGTTAATTGTTGTTTCATAATATTCCCTTCTTATTAAGCTCTAATAAAGCCGTTATTAGCTTTTTCATCACCGATGCTAGTGTTCGGCCCATGACCTGTCACTACGACAGCCTCGTCATCCAGGCTATAAATTCGCTCTTTGATTGAGGTTACAATCTGATCAAAATTTCCACCGGGAAGATCTGTGCGGCCAATTCCACCCAAAAACAGGGTATCGCCAGCAATTAGCGTTTTGTATTCTTCGAACCAAAAGCTAATCGAGCCGGGCGTATGTCCCGGCGTATGGATAGCCACGCCGCCACAGCAGTTGAGGTCTTGATCATCATGCATAAAATAATCAGGTTCTGGCAACGTGACTTTGGGCACCCCAAATCTAACACATTGCTCTTCGACCATATCCCAAAGAAACTTGTCGCCTTCATGAAGGTAAATAGGTGCGCCCGTAGCGGCTTTGATTTCACCTGAGGCGAGTATGTGGTCGAGGTGCGCGTGAGTATGAATAATGGCCACGACGGTCAGCTCTAGTTCTTTCAGTAACGCCAGAATATAGTCGGCATCTCCACCTGGATCAATCACCAACGCCTTACCTGAAATTCTGTCACCAATTACTGAGCAGTTGCACTGTAATGGGCCAACTGGAAAAGTTCTGATGATAAATTGCGACGCCTGTGTCTCGAGTTCGGCCATAGGTTTTTTCCCTGAGTGGTTGTGCATTAATGCTGGCTGGGTATTTTAAACAGTCGGTGGAAGTTTTGCGTAGTAATTTCAGCGAGTGCTTGCAGGCTAATCTGATGTAAATCGGCGACACATTGGGCCACTTCACGGACATATTGAGGCTCATTTTGCTTGCCGCGGTGCGGTACTGGGGCCAACCAAGGTGAGTCGGTCTCAACAAGAATACGATCTAGGGGTACTTTTTTAACGACCTCCCGCAGATCAGACGCGCTATTAAAGGTCACAATCCCTGAGAAGGAAATATAGAATCCCAGCTCAATGGCCGCCTCTGCCATCTCCCATGTCTCCGTGAAGCAGTGCATGACACCTCCGCTAGTCAGAGGATAGTCGCGCAATAAGGCAATGGTCTCCTCTCGTGCATCGCGGGTATGAATGATAATGGGCTTGCCCGTTTGCTGCGCTGCCAACAAATGATTAACAAAGCTTTCGCGCTGCCATTGCAGCGTTTCTGCGCTGTAAAAATTATCCAGCCCGGTCTCACCAATAGCAACGACACCCTCAGATTGTGCCAAAACCACCAGCTGCTGTACAGAGGGAACAGGCTGATCAATTTTTTGTAAGGGATGCACCCCAACCGAAGAATAGACATGACTGTATTGCGCAGTGAGAGCGACGAGCGTCTCTGAGCTGGCCAGATCTACTGCAACACTCAAAAACTGCGTAATGCCCTGTGCCCGCGCATCAGCGAGTACTGCATCAAGGCCCCCCTCTCGCTCGGTTAAATCTAAGTGATCGAGATGACAATGTGAATCTACCAACATATTCTATATCTTATTTTAGTTTCTAAATGGCATCGTCCATATCAATTGATGGCAATATGCCATACAAATCACTAAATAGGATGCCCTGTAACAACGAATACACGGAGGCGTCCTGTGGGAAGCACCCCGACAATCCTGCCAACTCTAGCCCCTCTGGCGAAAAACCTTCAACCAATCCATAAACAATTCTTCCCACATCATCTGTGGGTTCAGGTTGTGGCCAGAGAGAATCCAGCCGCGGGCCTTAACGAGTTTGTCAGAAAAGATGAAAAGTGCCGAGTTCGGCCTACTTTGTAGTTCGCCTGTGACGAGGCGATGCAAATAGTCCATAAACCAGCCGAGCATCAAATCGCTGTTTTGCTTTTGACACTGCTGTGCCGCGTCGAGGGCCGACATGTCGCCTTGACGCACCCTATCCACCAGATTTTCAAATTGATTCCTAACCTCAAGACTGTCGCTTTGTAAATACTCCAATGCCACGAGTGGTCGACCAGCAGCCAAAAGTAAAGTCCTTTCCGACTGTTCTTGATTACCCGTGACGTCAGTCAACCATCGAGTCGCCAGCTGTCTGTCAGGTAGCGCAAGATTCTGTTTTTGGCATCTACTGCGTATGGTTGCAGAGACCAGACTGGGGCGATCGGCTATTAATATCATTAATGTCTTGCCATGGGGCTCCTCGAGACTCTTAAGCAATGCATTAGAGGCATTGATATTCATCGCCTCAGCGGGCGTAATAACCGCCACTTTCCAGCCGCCCTGCTGAGAGGTTTTACCCAGCAAAGTGCAAAGTGCCCGCACTGCATCGATCTTGATATATTTACCCGGCTCCTCAGGTTCCAGCACGCTGAGATCTGGATGATTCCCCGCCAACATCAATAGACAGCTTTTACAGCAACCACAGGCGTATCGGCTCATATCGGCGGTACACAGCAGTCGTTGCGCCAGCGCCATAGCTAACCGCCGCTTACCTATGCCTGCAGGGCCATTAAACATCAGGGCATGCCCTAACCGGCCCTGCTCGATCAATTGATTAAAACCATCCCACTGCTGCTCATGCCAAGGATATGGCAAGCTCAATGTTTTTGGTAAATCAGACATCAGTCGCTGACCTCAGAAGACGCATAAAAAGCCTCTAATACGCCAACAATCTGCGACTGCACCTGCTCTAGTGGCTGCGACGCATCAATCAGTTTACAGCGATCTGGATCCTGCTCAGCAATGCCAAGATAACCGCGACGCACCCGCTCGAAGAATTCTACCTGTTCCAACTCAAAACGGTCTGGATCACTCCGGGCACTGGCTCTTGTTAGACCAATCTCGACTGGGATATCTAAAATCAAGGTCAGATCGGGTCTCAAGCTACCCTGCACGAGTATTTCCAACTTCGCGATTAAATCACTCCCCATGTTGCGACCTGCGCCCTGATAAGCATAGGTAGCATCGGTAAAGCGATCACAGAGAACCCAGTTACCCCCTACTAGCGCGGGCTCGATGACCTGGTCAATATGCTGGGCGCGACCAGCAAACATAAGCAGTAGCTCTGATGCACTGCAAACTAATTCGGCTCTAGGTGCTAGCAATACCTCACGTATCTGTTCCGCCAGAGGCGTCCCACCGGGCTCGCGGGTGCTGAGATAGGGTAATTTTTTGGCCTCTAACCAAGCCTTTATAAAAGCCATATTGGTTGTTTTGCCAACACCCTCGGTGCCCTCAATGGTAATAAATTTACCGCGCATCTGGATCTCGAGTTATGGTTTTCTTCTGCGGCGAAGAATGGTAGTTCGCCGCGCGTCGTTTAATCTGGTATTCCTTAACCGCCTCAACATGCTCATCTAAGGTGTCAGAGAAATAATGGCTTCCATCGCCCCGCGCTACAAAATAGAGACTCGAGCCCGGCAATGGATGTAAGGCGGCGTTAATCGCGGCGGCACTGGGCATTGCAATAGGGGTTGGTGGCAGACCCTTTATCATATACGTATTATAGGGCGTAAATTGCTTCAAATGGCGACGACGAAGATTGCCTCGGTAAGATTCTCCCAGTCCATAAATTACTGTGGGGTCTGTCTGCAAGCGCATACGGCGTTGTAATCGTCGGATAAAGACGCCAGCTATCTCTGGTCGCTCCGACCCAACGCCGGTCTCTTTTTCAATAATCGACGCCATAATGAGCGCATCATATGGCGTGGCGTAAGGTAGGTCAGCATCTCGCTCTTGCCACTCGGCATCCAGTAATCTGAGCATTTGCCTATGGGCCTGCAACAGAATGTCGAGTACCGAATCAGAAGCACTGTAACTATAGGTGTCAGGAAAAAACCAACCCTCAGGATGATCTAGCTCAATACCGGCTGCCAGCAGCATAGCCGAAATATCTGTATCGGTAATGCCAGAAAACTGTTCCACCTTGGACAGATGATTCAACCACTGCTTAAATGACCAGCCCTCAGGAAAGGTAATCCTGTGGAGGATAACATCGCCGCGATTAAGTTTATCTAACAGCGTTTTAATGTTGTCAGTGGCCAGTATACGATAACTGCCTGACTGTATTGAGACGCGGTCTTCTAGTCTACCGTAGAGCGTTAGTAGGCGTGGATGGGATAAAATTTGTTCAGCATAAAGCTGGCGGTTAACACCGCTCAAACTACTGCCTTTTTTAACAGTCCAGACACGTGAAGTATCTGCCCCAAGGTTAACCGGTGCCTCCAGGCGTTGTTGCACTAGTACGAGTAGCGCACCACCCGCCAGGGTCAACAGCAGAGCGCAGAGAGCGGTCAGTCGTAAGGGTGATTTCATCATTTGAAACAGGGGTAGTTATCAGTCAACGCCAATTGAACCACTTTTGTCCGACTGCCGATAGCCAAAGGCTTAAGAATATTACCCTCCAAGAGCCCTATTACCGGGGTAATACCGCGTACTGAGTTACACACGAACAAAGCCTCGCACTGAGAAATTAGGTCGATTTTAATCTCCGAGATCGTTACTGGAACCGCCAGAGCAGGGAATATTTCATCCAAAAGTAAGCCGCGCATGACCCCGGAAACGCCCGCACCTTTAAGGCTTGGAGTTATCCAACCAAGACCGGTTGTATACAGAAATATATTGGCACAGGTGGTTTCAACCAAACAGTCATTTTGATCAAACATTAGACCATCTGCATAGCAATCGTCGGCCCATTCACTCCGCGCTAAAACCTGATCCAGCCGATTCAAATGCTTGATGCCGGCGAGTCGTGGATTCCACGGCAGGCGGTAATCACAATACCGCAGGTTAATACCTTGCTGTTCTGATTGCTTGGCAGTAGGCTTTGAGTATAGGGCAATAATACGCGGACGGATCACATCAGGGTTTTTATAACCCGGGGAGCCGAGACCTCCTGTAACAATGAGTTTAACGACACCATGTGTAATACCCTGCTGGACTAGGCTCTGCTGAATATTATTAATTGTTGGCTCAACCATCGCTTGATCAAGTTCAATGCCAAGCTTTAACGCATCGTCAGCCAGACGTGCAAGATGTCTATCCAGCAGAGGGATTGAGCCCTCATGTAGGCACATGGTCTCAAAGAGACCATGGCCATAAGCGAGTCCCCGATCCAACAGGTCATCATTGGTTACCGGCACACCGTCGATATTGGCGATAATGCAGTTATTTTCCATGCCAGCCTTAAACAAAACGTTGACCCATAAAAAAACCGCTCCAATAGAGCGGTTTTTTTGAAAACCTAATCATTAGCCGTTAGTCGTGATATAACTAATAGCATCCTGCACTGTAGCGATCTTTTCTGCCTCTTCATCAGGAATTTCAGCGTCAAATTCCTCTTCCAAAGCCATGATCAGCTCAACGGTGTCCAGAGAGTCTGCCCCGAGGTCTTCAACAAAAGATGAAGTAACATTTACGTCTTCTTCTTTCACACCTAGTTGCTCAGCAACCATTTTTATAACGCGCTCTTCGATGTTACTCATCTTAGGTTCACTCCTTTCCCCTAGAGGGGGTCTTAAATTAAAATTGTATTTTTACCAAAAAAGGCTATATCAGCCATATTCTTGCTGTTGGCCGAGCATTTTACCCTACAAATTTAAAAATACTAGCACCCTTTTCAGATAACATAAAAACCATTACTTATCATGCGGTTACGCCATGTACATGCCGCCGTTCACATGAATCGTTTCACCCGTAATGTAACCCGCGGCGTCGCTTATGAGGAAACTAACGACGGCTGCGACCTCCTTAGGTTCTCCCAATCGTGCCAAAGGAATCTGGGTAAGCATAGTTTCTTTGTTGGCATCTGGCAGATCTTTTGTCATATCCGTATCAATAAACCCTGGCGCAACTGTATTTACCGTAATAGACCTTGAGCCCAGCTCTTTGGCCAGCGCCCGCGCGAAGCCCTCGACGCCAGCTTTACTGGCCGAATAGTTACTCTGCCCTCCATTGCCCATAGAGCCTACTACCGAGCTAATGTTGACAATGCGACCCCATCGAGCCTTAGACATAGGCCGAACACAGGCCTTAGTCAGGCGAAAAACCGAAGTTAAATTGGTATTTAGCACGTCCATCCACTCATCGTCTTTCATACGCAGCAACAGATTATCTTTGGTGATGCCGGCATTGTTGACCAGTATCGTAGGCGCACCAAACTCTTCTTTGATGTTCTTTAAGACCTCATCAATCGATTCAACCTCGGTCACATTCAGCATCATGCCCCGGCCACGAATATTTTGTTCAGTCAGGCGCTTGCTTATCGCTGCAGCACCTGTCTCAGTGGTAGCGGTACCAACCACAATATGGTCAGCAACGC
>Ga0222630_1000123_pt1 | contig 38381 bp, 34 predicted proteins | sample AntAcemetagenom3_FD_179842 | JGI IMG/M metagenome (GOLD analysis project Ga0222630, IMG submission 179842) | Saline water microbial communities from Ace Lake, Antarctica - #3 | ecosystem: Environmental > Aquatic > Non-marine Saline and Alkaline > Saline | place: Antarctica: Ace Lake | collected...
ATTTTCCAGCTCAATGTTGATCAAATAATTAACCACATCAACGCTTTTCATCAGTAAATTTTATGATGTTCATTACACTACTCGGGTAGATACCAAGCAAACAGATTATCCAGCAGATGAATCGCTTTAAAATGAAAGGTCAATCGCGGTTGGCTGTTCGCAGTGCGACCCCACTTTGCAATATAGTGAGCGCGTCGATAGTATGTCTCTGCTGACATGATCTGAGATAGTAGATTGATTACTCAATAGGCTTCTCACCATGAAATACATTCTAGTGCTTACTGCGCTTTGGCAAGCCCCTAGTTTCCTATAGACCTGCCAGAGTAATCGGTACGACCCAGTCAAAAATTATATATCCAGTAGACTATTCGTTTATGCTTATCAAAGAGCCGAATTAATTCAACAAAATTGAGACTTGAAAAATGCTAAATAAAATGACGCTTCAAGGGCTAGCCCACATCGGTGAGTTTATCGGTGGCATAGCGATCATCGTCTCCCTCGGTTATCTTGCCGTTCAGGTTTCAGACAGCAATCGGTTACTGCGCAGTCAAGCGCATTATAATGCTCTAATGCTGGCACAGTCACCCGGTACAATGATGGTGCAGAACTCTGAGTTAAGTAATCTGATTGAGCAATGCCAAACGGGTATGCAGCAAATCCCCACGGCGGTATTAGCTCGCTGTAATCATTACACTCTGATGGAGATTAATGGGTGGGAGTATCTGTATTACCAGCACTTAGACAAATCTATACCCCCCCAATTATGGCTGGGTGCAGATGCCTACTACCGAAATGAAATTCAAGACAAAGTTGGATATGCAAAATTTTGGAAAGATTATCACATAGCTTATGCACAGCCGTTCCATGATTATGTAGACGCTTTTTTTACAGCGGAAAGTGACGCTACACCTCAATGATTTGAAAATCCGATTAGGGCACACGGGAATATAAGATAGCCTTAAAATAGCTGCTAGGCAGAAAAGATAGAGACCTCAGCGACTTTTTTACTGCGGGCATTTACTCGATACGATACTGAGTCCAATCCAAAAGCGGACTGATAACGTAAAGATACATCGAGTCTAGATTAGCTTTTAAGCACATGTACGCGAACTTGAGGCATTTATGAGAGATATAGTCGCACGATCCATGACTAAGTTTTTTAGGTTGATAGCAGACACATTTTTTGCAAAAAGGTATGGGCATCGGGCTGTAGTCCTAGAGACTGTCGCTGGAGTCCCGGGCATGGTTGCAGGTGTGTTGTTGCACTTCGCTAGTCTGCGAAAAATGAAGACCGGTTATGGCGCAGATATCAGAGAGCTGCTCGCTGAAGCAGAGAACGAAAGAATGCACCTGATGTTTTTTATCGAGATTGCTAAGCCTAATTGGTTCGAGCGCTGGTTGGTGCTATTTGCGCAGTTTACTTTTAGCGTTTTTTATTTGGCGCTATATCTGATCGATCGTCGCACTGCACACAGAATGGTGGCTTATTTTGAAGAGGAGGCGGTATACAGTTATACCGAGTACCTGGACTTGGTAGAGAGTGGCTTTATGGAAAATGTACCAGCCCCACAGTTGGCCATCGACTACTACGGCATGCGCGCTAACGCCAAGTTGACCGATCTAATAAAGCATGTGCGTGCGGATGAGCAGCACCATAGCGAGGTCAACCACCGCTATGCGGACGGCGACTCCCAGGGTACGCAGCTAGCAACGAAAAATAATGCGAACATTAGCGTAGAATTGGCAGATCAGAAAAATATATGATGTCTGTCAAGATAGCAGCCGAGCCAAAGCGATTGTATAACTCATCGCAATATGTTGGTGTAGTTGACCATCGGTTATGTCAACCCAATGAGATAGAATCGCGGATGGACGCTTAAAAAATATAGGTTAATAGGCGCAGCCTTAATCGCCTTGTATTAATATTGTTTTAAGCTGTTCAAGCGCACCCTGCATGCTGGTTCGTACAAACGCCTCTATAGCTACAGGCTTAACCCTTGCTTCCCAGAGCAACCTACAGCCGTCCTTGGCCTCCACAACTTGCATGGACGCGTAATGGCTTACCAGTGGGCCAGGACTTTCAAAGCAGGAATACTCGATCTTTCTAAGGCTATGATCCAGATTGAGAATACGCTCTTTAATCGCTCCGGCACCCGGTAATACCAAAGACCTTACACCATCTTTTAAAGAGCAAGACTCTACGCCGGGAACCCAGTCAACGCGGTCTGGAGTGCCCAACACCATCCAAACTTGATCTGCGGTGGATGGGAGTCGAACATCAATTTTGATTGGCACGGAGCAGCTCCTTGTCGTTATTCATAGCAACAATCCGTCTAATCCTGCTTTAATTAAGACAACCTTATTTTTCTCTAACTTAAATTCTTATAAAATTTTACCAATGCCGATGGCGTAGCCTTAGCTTTGCCTGTATCCAGCTACTGACTTAGTTGCTGTAACCGGGGCTGAAGCCTTTGATCTAGCGACTAATTTGGTCATCCCACGATCTCCCATAGCTACTCAATATATTACAACATGATAATTTTTACGCCACCTTTGGTGCGACTGCTGGACCCATGGTTTAGCTTAACATTCGGTCTTCATACCTAAATAATGTCACTTTCTTGGGCTGTACTTATCAAGAAAAAATAGTCTTTACCCATTTAGTTGCCTACATCGAAGCAGAAGAAATTAGGCCTGTTGTGCCTCAGACCTATGTACTAAAGCGAATCCACCAAGCTCAAACTGACTTTTTGAATAAGACGTTTACGGGCCAACCAGTGCTTATCCCTGCCCCCCTAAGTAACATGACTAATAAAAATGCCGTTTAACGTCGGAAAATGACACGTTAGGAGCAATACCGTTACCGGTTAGGTCTTGGATCGCGCCAACAGATAAGCCGCGTAAGCCCCAGCAAGCCCGCATGCCGAAATTATTAGATAATAGATCTTATACCCTAGACCTCCGGGATACTGTTCTATCAGTGCCGCACTGATCAGTGGTAAGTAGCTTTCAGGCGCATAACCGATCATTGAGATAATACCGATAGCCAAGCCTTTGATCTTTTTAGAAATATTACAGCCGCCTAATGTCGCCCAATAAAGACCTCTAACCGCATAGGTTAATAAGCCAACCAGAAGAACAATAGACACCATAAGCAGTATCGCTGAGGTCGCCGGTAGAAAGGCCATCATAGCTAGGGCTATTGAGGCGAGCACTAGGGTTATGGATAACACTTTTTCTGGGTTGCTCCAGTCGCCAATAAATCCAGCCGCTATGCCGCCGATTGGTCTCATCCACAACTTGGCCAAGGTAATCGTTCCCACCATGACGGCACTGAGCCCGAAGTGCTGCTGGAGGTAAGCGGAAAAAGAGTATGTGGCGTAAAACAACTGATATCCACAGATCAGACAAATGGCACACAGCCAGATATCTCGCTGTTTCAGCAGGACCGTCAGATCTTTTCGAAATGAGCTCTTATCATGATGATCCTCAGCCTCAGCAATATCATCAAAGTCGTCAAGCAGCCAATAAACTAGCGGAGAGATTATCAGTAAAACGCCGACATAAAAATAGATCACTTGCGTTAGCGCGATGGCTGTCGAGCCGGACTCTTGACTGAGCACATAGGCAAACATTGCCACGGCAACGGTGGCTAAAAGCGCCTCAACAAGACCTCGACCGCCGTCCAGAATACCAAAAAACCGGCCCTGTTGATCTTTCTTAGCCAGCATGGTCACCAGTTTAATATGTGCAGACCAAAAGGTTAAACCAGTCGCCAGTCCCCAAGTGCCATAAATAACAAGCAGCGCACTGTATGATGGCATGGTTGAGAACCATAGCCCAATCAACGCGGTGGCAAGAAGAGAGAAAGCTAATAATTTACGAGACGAGAAACGATCCGCTAACCAGCCACTGGGCACATAGCTAATCATGAAAATTAAGCCAAGCATCGAGCTACAGTAACGAAGCTGAGCCTGGCTGATGTTGAAGGCTTCCAATATTGACAGCTCGAAATTTTGCCGCAAATAAAGTAAAGGATAAATAGCGCCTGCCGCGACAACAATGAGAGCTAGCTGACTATAGCTACGCCAAGCTGGTGAACGAGAAACTAACAAAAAAAAACCCTTGGTAGGAATACCGCTGTAGTCTAACTTTTTGGCGAGAGTATTAATAGGCGCTGCCCCATGCATTTGACTACTCTTCAAATTTGGGGTATAAATGATCCGTTTATACAGGTAGCGTCTATCAAAAGAAGGCATGTCGAATATCCTATTCTCTATATGCCCCTGACATTAGCGGTAACTTAATTAGGAAAAGAGTATGCCTGAGTCTATAACAGCCCTTAATTTAACGGCAAAATATCCAGAATTAAATCATGAACCGGTGGATACCGACATATATTGGAAGGAAGAACTCTTTGCCGAAGAAAAAGACAAAATCTTCAGCCGAGCTTGGCACTGTCTCGGTCGTGTCGAAGAGTTGAATGAGGTTGGTTCATTTTTTAAAAGAAAAATGCCAACGTTTAACCTCTCAGTGATTGTAGTGCGATCCAGTGACAATGAGATCAAAGCTTTTATGAATGCCTGCTCACACCGCGGTAATGATGTTGAGCTAGCGGATTGCGGTAAGCGCAAGGCCTTTACCTGCAAGTTTCATGCTTGGTCCTATAATCTTGACGGCAAGCTCGTAGGGGTTCCTGACGAGGCGGGGTTTCCAGATCTGATCAAATCTGACATCGGATTGCGCCAATTTAAATGCTCACTTTGGGAGGGCTTTGTCTTTGTTAATCTATCCAGCGAGCCGCAGCTAACATTAAAGGAGTATATGGGCCAGCAAGGCGCGGATCTCGAGGGTTATCCGTTCCATCTTGGTACCTCCAAATTTCAATTCTCAGGTGTTATCGACACCAACTGGAAATTTCTGGTCGACTCGTTCTGCGAGACTTACCACATCCCTATTCTGCATCGTCGAACAATTAACAGCACTATGGCGGGTCCTGACAATATCCACGGCCGCACCGTTGATATTCGCCTAAAGGGCGACCATCGGACGACCTCAGTATGGGGTAATCGAAAATACCAGCCAAAGACAGTACAGGGCCTAGCCTTTAAGCATAGCCCCGGAGTCGCGATTACCAGCGCCGGTGATGATTCCATCGAACTACCTAAAGGTCTCAACGAAACGCGATCTCCAAATTGGTCAATTGATGTCTGTGTATTTTTCCCTGGGCTGGTGTGTGTTATCGGTGCGGGAATGTATTTTACGCATCAGATGTGGCCTGTTAGTGCCGGTAAAACTCACTGGGAGATGACTGGATATCTGCGACCCGCCGCTAATGCTGCAGAGCGCTTTGGACAGGAGCACACTATGGCAGAGCTGCGAGACGCAGTGTTAGAAGATGCTAATACCCTCGAGCGCATGCAGAGAAATGTCTCAACAGGCTTGGTTGATAAGTTTTATTTCCATGACCATGAGCTGTCATTACGCTATCAACATTTCACTGTTAAAAAGCACTTGGAAGACTCATGAAATCATCTAACAATACTCTACCTCAGGCGTTCTCAGAACTAGCGGTGTTTTGTGAGCAATGGTGTTTGGAAAGCTCTCAGGCGCGAAACGCCGCGAGAATTAGCGCTTCTATGGAGGACATTAGAGACTTCTATGACGGCGCTACTTTGCATGCAGAGAGCGCCCTTGCACACCTCTCGACACTGCAGCTTGGTGAATTGCCTGAAGCAGACGGCAATCTATTACGCCTGATGCTGTCTCTGGCCGAGATAGGCCCAGCAGTCGAGTGGTTTAATCAACCCAGGGTCCGCGATGGATGCGATGAATCACACTTTCCGTTGGTAATCGCTATTCCAGATTTGGAAGCCCAAGGAGACATCCAAGGCTAGTAACTATTTTGCTAGGCTGCCGCACTGCTTATAGTTGAATATCAAAGTGCTTGACCACCGACTCTTTGATTTCCCAAGTTCCTTTAAACCCCGCCTCGACGACAAAGGCATCCCCTGGGCCAACTTTCATAGGTTCTTCCCCATCGGGGCTAATGGTAATGCGACCTTCTATAATGTGAACGAACTCATATTCGGCATAGGTAGCATGGTAGGTCCCGGGGGTTGCGGTCCAAACACCCGAAATCATACGGCCATCATTAGAAGTATGCAGTATCCAGGTTTTCATGGTGGGGGTACCCTGAACAACCTTCCAGCCCTCTAGATTGTCATTGATCACTTCAGTTGATTGCTGATTATCGAGTTTAAACAGGTATTTCATTAATACGGTCCTTTTGCCTGACCTTATTATAGTCGCCTATATACCCCGCCGTGGACTTTAATCGACATTTTCTAGTCAAGAAAAACCGCCTTCTAACGATGCCTCTAGGCAAGAACGGATTAACTGCCCTGCAATGGGCACCGACGGTAAAACAGACTAACAAGATTAAATATGTCTGCTACATGCAGGTCAGCGTCCAGTTATCTAACCGCAATAGCGCATCGCTACTTTTATTAACGTAGTACCCCGTTACTACCACAACCAAATACGGCATCGTTAACATTATCCCTAGAATCACATTGCAATACTGGACATGTTGCACTAAGAGCAGCTACGACCAGAGCAGCTGAGACCAGAACGTGTCCGCGTATCAATCATTCAGTTTGCCTACAAACAATCTGGTCAATTAGGACTGGATTGCTCGATCAGAAACGTTAATTAATGCGAAAAGCATAAAGGGGTAGTTTCAATGAAAAAAGTCTATAAAAAATCCGGCATTTGGCCGATGACAGCCATCGCGCTAGCCGTAGGAGGTTTTTCCGGCGTCACGCAGGCCGACGAGAGCACGCTGCAGCTAGAAGAAGTGGTTGTTACCGCGCGCAAGCGCAGTGAGAGCATGCTGGAAATACCTGATTCCATTCGTATGATTACCGGTGAAGATGTCGCCAGACAAAACATTAAGGGTCTGAACAAGATTGGTTTGGCAGTGCCAAATGTTAACTTGTCGATGCGTGCTGACAGTTACCCCAACGTCTCTATTCGAGGTGTCGGTGCCTTTGGCCTGACTCAGGGTGTCGGCTTTCATGTCGACGATGTGCAAATTTATAAGGGCGATGCATCATCAAGATTTGGTGATATCGAGCGTATCGAGGTACTAAAAGGCCCACAGGGAACCATGTACGGCGGCAGTAATATTGGCGGCGCAATAAAGTATGTCACTAAACGTCCAACAACGGACGGAAGTTCTGGCAAGGTTAAGCTGTTGGCCGGCGAACAGGGGGTCATGGACGGCGAAGTGAGCCTCAACCTTCCTCTCAATGATGACTGGGCAATGAGAGTCTTTGGTTATTCCCGCACAGATGACGGCTTTATGACCAATCCAAATTCACCGTCACCGGCATTTGGTGAAATTTCGAATAATCCGAAGAATATTACCCAGTACGACGAGAGCGCTGTGCGGTTTTCACTGTCAGGCGATGTCAGCGATACGTTTTCGATTTATGCCACCGCACGGTACAGCGAATATGACGGTCCAGCAAACAACTGGTCACGGGAGTTGATCGATGGTACCGCCTACTCAAACACTGGCACGGTACCGGCTAACATGCAGTATTCCAAAGTATTGGATGTCAATAATCGGCCGATCCATGAACGAGATACTGTGGGTGCCTCGCTAGAAATGGTGTGGGGACTAGATGGCTTCGACATTACCTCAATCACTTCTTACTCGGATACCGACAGCTTGCGAATGACTGATGTCGACGGAACGCAACTATGGTTTATCTATACTAATCGACCCGAGAGTTATAAGTTCACAACCCAAGAAGTGCGCTTTACCTCAAATGACGACAGCAATGTGCAGTGGATGGCTGGTCTCTATGCGAGTGAGGCAAAAACGAGCATGCGTTCAATGCTAGACCTGGGATGGTTAATACTAGAGGCTGAGGAATTCAGTAATTTTGCCGTACCCTTTGAGACGAGCGACCAGACAGACAGCAAATTGGCTGGGTTTGGTAATGTCACGATTGATATGGGTGACTGGGAGGTCTCGATGGGTATGCGTCTGGATCGCTGGGAGGCAGAGCGAGAAGCCGTTGATATAGGCCACAAAGCCACTCAATCAGATACCCAGATACTGGGTAATGTCTCTGTGACAAAAACTTTCTCAGAAGACGCCATCGGTTACTTTTCGATAGCGCAAGGCTATGAGCCAGGGCAGTGGAATGGTATTGCAGATGGCGAGCCACCAGTATTTGGTCCCAACGGCGAAAAAACACTCCGCGGCATAGATCCTGAGGAACTTATCCAATACGAGCTTGGCTGGAAAGAGTCGTTTATGGATGGACGCGCAAGTCTCACTGCTGCGGTATTTTACAGTAGCTACAGTGATCGTATTTACCAATATGTTGTGCCTAACCCTGACGGTAGCGGAACCCTTGTCGAAGCACTGTTAAATGTCGGAGATTCTACGCAAAAGGGACTTGAGTTAGAGGCTAGCATTCAAGCCAGTGAATTTCTGCAGATATCTGGGTCTTTAGGCTTAATTGATGCAACATGGGACGGGGGTACAAAGGTTGGAGACGTTGACCTCAGTGGTAAAGATACATCTAACGTGGTCACAGAAAGTTGGAATCTTTCCGCTAACTACAGTCGTCCTCTGAGCAATGGCTTCGAGTTGATCGCAGACCTGCAGATAAGTCATAGAGGTGAGCAGGATGGTGGTGCCCCTTGGGACGTTTTGACCAATGACAGCTTTGAGGTAATGGACCTTCAAGTCGGAATGCAAAATGACCGTTGGGAATTGATGCTCAATGTCGACAACCTGACCGACGAAGAGTATTACACTGATCTCGAGCCCTTTGACAACTACAGCTTTAATGGTCTAACGGGTGGCGGAGAGCCAGCAAGAATTGCCATCGGCACCCTGGGTCATCCTAGAATCGTAACAGCGAGCGTCAGCTATTCGTTCTAAGTTATTTGAATGCTCTAGCACGACATCTAAGACCCTTTATCTTTGAGATAAAGGGTTTTTTTGCCTTTAATAATCAGTCTTATTAAACCGCTTGCGCTTAGGTTTACCTAAATAATTGAGCGCTAAGCTGCCGAGATAAACGATCAGATAGGTATCCACCCGTTAGCTGCACAGTCTGCACATCACGCAAGGGGATTGTCGAGAACAAGGCGCGATGCCCTACTCTGCCGGTTTTCCTGAGTCAACAAGCACTTAAATGCCAGGAGGTAACCAACCTCAATCTAGCGTATGCTGAACCTTAACTGAGAGCTCGGGAAAGTCTTTGTGCAGCCATTTGTAGAGCGTATAACACATCATAAATACGACCGGAATAATCGGTAGCGAAGACACCACTGACATCGCCTTGATGGTCTCAATGCCCCCCGCGATCATCAGACCAATGGCCATGACGCCAAGGCCAATGGCCCATGCCAATCGACTCCAGGGTGCGGGCTCTTGATCACTGGGTAAGTCATTGGTGCAGATACTGGCCAATATGAACGCCGCAGAGTCAAACGTTGTCGCGTAAAAAATGACCGACAACACCAATACCACCGTTAGTATAAAGGTTGGCGCAGGCAACTCATTGATGACGGCGGCAACCAGTGGCGCCATACCCTGCTGCTGCATGATGGCGCTAGCATCCAAGATACCCGTGCCTTCGAGATAGAGTACGTAAGCGCCAGCAATACTGAGAAACAAAAATGTACCTAATGCCCCCAGCCCAGTGATGCCGACAACAACCTGCTTAATGGTTCGGCCTTTTGAAATTCGGCCAAAAAACAGACCCATCATAGGCGCGTAGGCTATCCACCATGCCCAGTAAAAAATGGTCCAGGCCTCAGGGAAGCCTCCACGGTCAATTGGGTCCATCCAGAAACTGATACGAAAAAAGTTATCCAGCATTAACCCTAAAGAGTTAGTGGAAATAGTCAGTATGTAGAGGGTTGGGCCAAGAACCAGAATAAATGCCATCACAAAGAACATCAGCACGAGATTAAGGTCAGCCAAGACTTTTATGCCTCGCTTTAAACCAAGGTAAGCGCTGGTTCCAAAGATTGCAGTCCATACCATGATAACGACAATCTGAGTGACTAAATTGTCCGGTACACCGAGTAGTTTCACCGCCAGAGACGATACCAGAGGTACGCCAAAGCCAAGTGAGGTTGCGACGCCACCGACCACACCCAGTACGACAAAGATATCGATCACCATGCGAGAGATACCAGCCCCACGTGTCGGAATAGCTTCACTGCATGACTCGCTTATTTTTAAGCAGGGTGTACGGCGCACAAATAGCATATAGGCAATAGGCACCGAGGGTAGGCAATAAATAGCCCAAGGCACTAGGCCCCAGTGAAACAAAGGGTACATGTGCGCCCATTCGAAGGCAGTTGAACTGTGCGGCTGAATGCCCAGCGGCGGTGTTTCAAGATAGAAGATTGGCTCGGCAAAACCCCAGGCAATTAAGCTGGCGCCCATGCTGGCAGTAAACATCATCGCAACCCAACTAGTTGTCGAGTACTCGGGTTGTTCATCTTTTAGGCCAAGTTTAATATGGCCAAATCGACCAAAGGCCAACCAACCGGCAAAGGTTAGAGGCAATATTCCTGCGAGTAAATACAGCCATCCGAATTGATTAGTCACCCATGCCATTGCCGCCTGAGCCAATTTTGATGTTGCCTCGGGCTGAATAATTAAGAAGGTCGCTAGAGCCGTTAGGCTAAGCAACGATATTGCAAAAACTCGAACATCTAAGTGCGGGTGATGCCCGCTATTGGGGGTTGCAACGGAGGATGGCTGAGCCATTTACTTTTTTCCCTAATGATTTTTAACTGTTATAGGTCTAGCGCACTTTTGTATTGATGGAGCTTTGCAGCCAAATCTTACAAGTTGCTAGCCTTAGGCCCGTCTCACTATAACAACATGCTGCGATGAATGTCACAAAGCGAGCCGCTCAGTCCGCGCAATACCCTCGAGCCAACATGGCAATGCCCACTGCGGCTTGACAATCACTCGTCTAGCTAATAGGTAGTGTTTCAGCATCGACAGCACTAGGGTTGTGGTTTATAAGGTCGGTTCTGTGGCGTTAAGCCAATCATTGACTTGATACAGATATATCACTGCTTATAGTCTATAGTTTAAACATTAAACCAATAATGTCGTAGGCAAAGGTACTAGAAGATCGGTAACGGCGGCGTATTTATCGACTCGGCTCATAACCACTGGCAGTACTAGTAGCACCTCGTGCCATGTTTGTAATTTTAGAATACTCAGCGAAGGAGAATTATCGCCATGCCCAAAGCGACAAAAGACAAACCACTATCGCTGACCAACTGCTCTATTGCGCTGGCCGCAGCAGTGATTGGCGACCGTTGGAGTCTACTGATCTTACGCGAACTGTTTCATGGCGCTAGTCGTTTTGGCGAGTTTGCTGACATTCTTGGTGTTGCCCGAAATCTATTGGCGGAGCGGCTAAAAAACCTTGAAGCGAATGGGCTGGTAGCGCGGTTTGCGCTGCCGCAATCACCCGGCCGAGACGGCTACTGTCTGACCACCATGGGAGAATCGACCTTTCCTATTATTGCCGCACTGATGCAGTGGGGTGATCAATGGCTCGATGCGGGCGCCGGCGCCCCGGTCGTTATGCAGGATCGAAGGACTGGCCAAGCTCTGGGCGTTGCGGTGGCGCCTATCAATCAAACCAGCCATTCGATTCCCAGTGACTCTGTTTGCCTCAGTGCAGGCCCCGGATCAAAACCTGGCACTCAGGCCCGAATGCTCTACATCGAGGCTCGTCATCTAAAAGGCAATGCCTTAGTCAGCAAAAAACGGCTTAAACTCAAAGGAGAGATATAAACATGGATATAGAGACAAATAAACACAGTGAAATTCTTATTGAAGCAGAAGATTTTGATGATTATGGTGGCTGGTTTCTCGATTCACAGTTTGAAGCTGAAATGGGCTCGCCCTATCTGCTTGCTCATGGGCTAGGTCGGCCGGTGGCTGACGCAACCACCAGATTGTCGGTATCACATGGCGGTCAATATGGCGTCTGGGTAAGAGCTAAGGACTGGGTGCCATCGCATCATCCCGGACGATTTCTTGTGTCATTCAATGGCGTAGCCCTAGAGACCGAGTTCGGCGCCAACGGGCGAGACTGGTGCTGGCAGTTTGCTGGAAGGGTCAGCTTAGAGGCCGGCGACTTAGTCATTGGCCTACATGACGTGACTGGATTTGATGGACGCTGTGATGCCATATACCTCAGTGCCGATGGTAAGGAACCACCGAATGATGTTAACGAAGAGAGCCGGTGTTGGCGAAAGCGTCTGCGCGGGCTTCCGGACCAACCGATAGATGGCGGCGAGTATGATGTGCTCGTTGTCGGAGGCGGTATATCCGGATGCGCAGCGGCGCTAACGGCAGCCCGCCTTGGGCAGAGCGTTGCTTTGGTACACGACAGGCCGGTACTCGGGGGCAATGCCAGCAATGAAATCGGCTTGATGCCGAGGGGCGCTCAGGGTGCACTACTTAAAGAACTGTCGGCACGCACAGAAGACGGTGATCTGGTGGCTTTAAGCCTCTTAGAGGCGGAACCTAATGTCTCAGTCTTTCTTGAGCACCGCGTGATAGCCGTGGCTACTGAGAATGCTAGGATTACCAGTATCGATGCGGTCGAGGCTCGCGGAGGCGTGGAACGAAGGTTGCGGGCGGCGATCCTGATCGACACGTCGGGCGTCGCCATTCTCGGTGTGCTCTCTGGCGCCGAGACATTGTTCGGCAGAGAGGCTCGCGCCGAGTTCGACGAGGCCTATGCACCGGAAACCGCCGACGACATGCATCATGGCAACACGCTATTTTTTCGCACGAAGATGGCCGATCATCCCGTGCCCTTTCCCGACGTTCCCTGGGCAAAAGCGGTCGCTAAGGACTACGCGAATCTCAGCGTCCAGCTTACCGAACCTGGCCTAGAAAACGGCCCAGGTCCTAGCATAGGTGAAAATCCAGCTACACCAGAATTCCGTTTTGGTCGTGGCGCAGATGTGTTTCCAGCGACTCATTTCTGGGAATATGGACAGTGGCTAGACCCCTATAAATCTGGCGAGCTCGTTCGCGACTATCTCATGCAAGCGCTGTATGGCACCTTTTCAAATGTTAAGCTGCTGGCACCGGAACAGTATGCCAATCTCGAATTCGAATGGATGGCCTATGTTGCGGCTCAAGGGGAGTTTAGACGTTATAAAGGCGATTATATCCTTACTGAAAATGATATCCGTGACCATAGAAAATTTGAGGATACGTTAATTGCCAACGACGGATCGTTTTGTATTCACTGTGCCTGGGAGCCCGGCGAAGGAAAGTACGATTTTCGCCTAAAAGACTGGATTTTTGATCAGCGAGACAGCGAATCCTATGAGATACCTTTCCGCTGCCTGTATTCAAAGAATATCGATAACCTGATGATGGCTGGCAAGCATATCAGTGTTACCCACGTCGCAGGGTCTGCGACTAAGCTTATGGGCAATGGCGCTCAACATGCGATAGCCGTCGCTGCTGCTGCCTCCCTGTGCAACAGGTATCAGACTACTCCTCGGGGGATGTATAAAGAGTATTTTGATACTTTAAAGACACTGGTTACGGAACTGACGGCTTGTGACCACGATATGAGTGCCACACCGCCAGCACGGAGATTCGACGCGGTTCCCGGTTAAAGACAGGCCGAGGGGTGATCACAGCGCCACTGGAGGCTGGCGCATTTTGATCAGGTGACGTAGGAGTACCATCAGGCTGGACGCTGCGGTAGCTAGATAATTTTAACTGACTTGTGCCCTCGCTTGATCGGACACTATCAGGCCACTTCTTTCCAGACGCTGTCCGCGGTGAATTCTATCGACACGACAAACTCATAGGCGGTCCAGTTCTCAATCATACTAAGCAGGTGACGACCGTCCGCGGTCAGATAAAGATGATACTGCTGACCCACGCGGGGAACAAAGTTATAAGACGCACTAAAAACTAGCTCATTCAACGCCGCAAGACTTCTAATCGCTTCATACTCTCGATTGAGTAGTTCAACCGCATTGTCAAAGTAGTTCTTGGTCAATGACCCCCGCTCTGACAGAAACAGGGCCGTATCGGGCAGCACTATTGAGGGTGAACTGGAAGTGGTTCCATAGGGTAATAGAGCATTTTTTTGAGCAGTCATAGAGTTGGTTTTTTAGTTAGCCTATATGTTGGACTTACGTTTATTAGACTAGTTTGGATTGATACGACGACATGATATAGACATCATTTTCGCAATCGATAAGTTCATGTACAAATACCGACCAGCCCCGAGGGTTGGTCTATGAACAGCCCTTTAGCTGTCAGTATCCCTGCGAAACAAAAAAGGCTACAAACGCAGCCTTTTCTATTCATACAGCAGACCTAGATCGCGGGGTTTTTAATCGGTCGCAACTCAAAGTCGAAGTTTTGACAATCATAGGTAGCGTCTGACATTTCCCGGGCAGTATTTCCTTCTTCTTCCCAAGCGGCCATATCGGTACTCTGCTCCTCAACATTCGCCCAACCATCAGCCCGAACGAACTGATAACTCGCAGCAGTTCCGTCTATCGTTACTGGGTCAAAGGTCGGGATCAGCAGATAGGACATATATTTTGTACCTAAGCCTTCAGTGCGTTTGAGTGCAATCCACTCGTCAAAGGCCGCCGCGGCCACGGCGCCATCTTCTTGTGTTTTGCCTTCTTTTAATGAGCAGAAGTTGTAGGTCACCTGATGCAGGTCTGCAACATCCCATTGCTGAATAGGTGCGGTCACAGTAAATGATTCAAAAAGGTGGCGTTGAGCAGGGTCACAGACCATAACATTGTTAAACCTGGCACCAAATGCCTCAGCTTCTTGTTCTGCCCACTCGGCCCAACCGGCGTCCCGAGCTTCAATGGACGGCCAGATATTAACCCACATGCCATCATAGCGATCAGTTTCAAACTTGGGTCGAATTGAGAACGCTGAAGTTACCTGATGGGTAGCACGGGTGCTGACTTCATTCCAGGCTGCCGTCAACTCCGCATAAGTCTCAGCGCTGAAGTCTGGGCCCGCATCACACCACATGTACTCAGAAAACCTGCTGATCGGAGCCGCGGTTTCGACAACGGCAGTAACAGCACCGGCGTCTTCTGCAACTTCAATATTCTTTTCTGCACAGCCGGCTAACACAACCACTGATACCGCCAATATCCATAAACTTTTCATATTATATAACCTCTAATCAATCTATTAGTTTTATGAAATACGGTCCTTATCCTTGTCAGGTTATACACTATGACGGAACGATTGGGTTTTATACCCTATTGGACGGCGCTTATCAAAAAAACTTAGCCTATACTGCTTAAATACATTTAACTAAAGCAGTGCCCTGGCCCTTATTAAAGAATGAAATGTCATGTCAGTTGCAGAAAGAGATTTTATTATCATTGGCGGCGGTATTATTGGGCTAGTGCTGGGCTACAAGTTAAAGCTGCGACATCCCAAAAGGATGGTCTTAGTCCTTGAGAAGGAGCAAAATTCGCTCTGCCATGGCACTGGCAGAAATAGTGGCGTAATACATAGCGGCATTTATTATCCACCCGAGACGCTCAGGGCGAAATACTGCATCTCCGGCTCTAAACAGTTAAAAAATTATGTTATCAAGAAAAACCTATGGATTGATCAATGCGGTAAAATCCTGTTGCCTACGTCCACAAAGACCGTCGAATCCATACCTTTACTGCTCGACAGAGCAAACCAAAATGGTGTCGAGGCCTCGTTACTAAACGGCGCCGAGCTGAGAGCTTTGGAGCCAAACTGCAATCCTCGGTTCAATACGGGTGTACACGTGCCCTTTACATCGGTAGTCGATCCCAAAGAGGTTGCTGGATCAATACTGTCTGACCTGCTTAAGGTCGATGGGGAAATACTTTACGGACATAAGGTAACGCAGGTCAATGCTGAGTCAGGAGCTGTCGTAGCCGGTGGCAGGCAGTTTATGGGCAAGGTAGTAATCAACGCTGCGGGATTGCATGCAGACACGATCGCCGGACTGACAGACTTGGTGTCGAGTTACTCTTTTCTGCCCTTTAAAGGAAAATATTGGCGTCTAGACAGTAGCATTAAGATGCGCAAATTAGTCTACCCGATTCCAAATCTCGACCTACCCTTTTTAGGCGTCCATACGGCCCACAATCGTGCTGGGGACGTCTACCTGGGCCCCTCATCAACACCGGTGTTTGGTCGCGAGAACTATCGCCGGTTAAATGGCTTGCACGCCAAAGAGGCGTTGTCACTGATGGGCAGCTTTGGCAAGAAAATCCTATTTAACGTCAACGGGCTGAGAACACTAGGATTGAGAGAACTACGGCTGTTACTCCCAAAGGGAATCCAAAGAGAGGCCGACCTGCTGCTCGAACCGTCACTGAGCGATCACCTGTATATTGCGCCAGACAAGGTAGGCATTCGTTCACAGATATTTGACGACGAAAACAATCATTTACTCAATGATTTTGTGATTCAAAAACAGGCACGTGTCATTCATATCCTGAACGCTATTTCGCCGGCGTTTACCGCCTCATTTGGTCTCGCCGATAGGCTCCTAGAACGCTACGTAGAATAGAGCCTAATCATCGATGGGCGTTAACCTAAATGGCCCCGATTGCCGTCACTGATAGCGACCGCCACATTAAATACCGATATCGCGATCAAGGCCATATTGAAACGCTTAAATTTTAGCTATACTGCGCTCGCCTCCCCTTGGTGAAATTGGATATCACGCTAGCCTCCTAAGCTTGAATTTCAGGTTCGACTCCTGAAGGGGAGACCATTACAATCCAATCATGAATCTACTACTGCTATCTGAAGACCCATGTAACGACCCGATTGTCACCGTCAGTGGCCGCCAGCTTGAGCATCTTCTCAGTGTTCAGCGGGTGCGGGTGGGTGATTCAGTCCGGGTTGGCAGGCTAGATGGGCTTATGGGCTGCGGAATTATAAAAACGCTCAACGCTGACTTAGCGACCCTAGAGATCAATCTAGACACTCCCAGTCCCGCCGCTGTGCCGCTGACATTAATACTGGTACTGCCACGCCCTAAAATGCTGCGAAGAACTCTGCAAACCATCGCCGCTATGGGCATAAAAACGCTCTATCTAGTGAATTCCAGTCGAGTTGAGAAAAGTTTTTGGCAGACGCCCATGCTGCGCCCAGAGGCCTTGCAAGAGCAGCTTATTTTGGGGTTAGAGCAGGCCAGAGACACTATTATGCCGAAAATCTATCTGCGCAAACTGTTTAAGCCGTTTGTGGAAGATGAACTCGGGGAAATTATTGCCGGAAGCAGAGCACTGGTTGCACATCCAACGACAGCGGTGCCCTGCCCCATCGACTGCCAGACCGCAGTGACTCTAGCAGTGGGGCCAGAGGGCGGGTTTATTCCCTACGAGGTTGAGAAGCTCAATGAGATTGGCTTTGAGTCGGTACACCTAGGGCCGCGGATACTGCGCGTCGAGAATGCAGTTCCAGCGCTAATTTCCCGCCTATTTCCAAGCTAGCGTCGGCGTGGAGCCGAACGATTAGACCGAGATTGCGGCTTCACTCGCTTGGTTTCACGCTTTTTTATTTCCTTTTCACGGCGCGACTCTCCTGGCACCAAAAATGATGCTCCACTGCCAATCAAATCGGACCTGTCCATGCGACGCAAAGCCTTGCGCAGGATCGGCCAATTTTCTGGATCATGGTAGCGTAGGAAAGCCTTGTGCAAGGTTCGCTGCTCTTTACTTTTGGCACTGAAAATCTTTTCGCTATTGTTCCGCCCCAAGGGCTTTAGAGGATTTTGCTCGCTATAAAACATCGTGGTTGCCGAGGCCATTGGCGATGGGTAAAAGCTTTGCACCTGATCGACACGAAAATCGTTATTTTTTAGCCAGAGCCCAAGGTTCATCATATCTTCGTTGGTAGCACCCGGGTGTGCCGATATGAAGTAGGGTATCAAATACTGCTTTTTGCCGGCCTCTTTAGAGAAGCGCTCAAACATCTCTTTAAACTCGTAATAGCTGCCCATGCCTGGCTTCATCATTTTGCTAAGAGGGCCATCTTCAGAATGCTCTGGGGCAATTTTGAGATAACCCCCGACATGATGCGTGACTAATTCCTTAACATACTCGGGGTCCTTAACCGCCAAATCGTAACGCAGTCCTGAGGCAACAACCACTTTCTTGACCCCATCTAGAGCGCGAGTTTTACGATACAGCTGTGTCGTATGTTTGTGGTCTGTTTCCAAATTGGTACAGATCGTTGGGTACACGCAGGACGGCCGTCGACAGGTTTCCTCGACCTTTTTGTCCTTACAGTTGAGCCGATACATGTTGGCCGTGGGACCGCCAAGGTCAGAAATTACGCCAGTAAAACCGGGTGTCAAATCACGAATTTTCTCAACTTCAGCCAAGATCGACTTTTCTGAGCGACTCTGAATAATTCGCCCCTCATGCTCGGTAATCGAGCAAAACGTGCAGCCGCCAAAACAGCCGCGCATAATGTTGACCGAGAAACGGATCATGTCGTAAGCCGGAATCTTGGCATCGCCATAAGCGGGGTGAGGAACACGCTTGTAGGGTTGGTCAAAGACCCAATCAAGCTCTTCGGTCTCCAGAGGGATAGGCGGAGGATTAACCCATATGTCATTACGCCCCTGATTTTGAACCAGTGGTCGCGCATTACCTGGGTTAGTCTCGCGGTGAAATATGCGATCAGCATGAGCGTACAGAACTGGGTCTGCTATCACCTGATCAAAAGATGGCATGCGGATATAAGTGGTACTTGGGTCCGTCTTAATGGCCTGGGTGTCAGGGATTATCGACAGCGGTTTCGGCTGATCACTTTCGGCCGACGGCTCACCCAAGGCGAGCAACTTGTCGGCTCTGATGCGAATATCTTTCGCATCCTCGCTATCTTTAGGTTGTGACTTAGTAATGTAAGGATTTTTAGGTTTTTCTACCCTACCTGGCTGGTCTATCTGAGTGGAATCAATTTCCTTCCAGTTTTTCGGCATTTCGCGACATAAAAAGGCACTGCCCCGAAGATCTTTAATATCTCGAATTTTTTCACCGTTAGCCAGCCGATGGGTTAGCTCGACCATCGCGCGTTCGGCATTGCCGTAGAGCAAAATGTCGGCGGTAGAATCCATTAATACCGAGCGTTTTACCGACTCCGACCAATAGTCATAATGGGCAAGACGACGCAGACTAGCCTCGATACCACCGATGACAACAGGCACGCCAGCATAAACCTCACGGCATTTTTGCGTATACACCGTTACCGCACGATCTGGACGCTTGCCGCCCTCATCACCCGCAGTATAGGCATCGTCATGACGCAGACGACGATCCGCTGTATAACGATTGATCATGGAATCCATATTGCCAGCGGTCACGCCGAAATAAAGATTGGGCTCGCCCAGTTCACGAAAACTGTCAGTATTGCGCCAATCGGGCTGCGACAGAATGCCCACTCGGAAACCTTGAGCTTCCAGCACACGCCCAATGACGGCCATACCGAAACTTGGATGATCAACATAGGCGTCGCCGGTTACCAGGATTACATCGCAGCTATCCCAGCCAAGCTGGTCCATTTCGGCTCTTGTCATGGGTAAAAATGGCGCGGGGAGCATGCACTCAGCCCAATATTTTGGGTAATCGTAAAGAGCTTTTGGGTTTGCTGAAAAGACTGCCATAGGTAAACACGCTTGCTTAATTGGGTCGTAGGGCTTTGAGGCAAGCATTGTAGCTGATTATGCCGTCCAAGGATGTCTGTTTTTAAATCCTGTCCCACACGGAGTAACGCGTATTAGCCACGATACCAAGTAAATGTTACACCCGACAAAACATGGTCGGGATGCCTGTTAGCCCTTGGGATAAAACACTTAGCCTCCGGCTCGTAAATGAGAATCAATATTATTAACATTTACTAAATAAAGGCGTATACTGTGTTTAAATTAGTGACAGGGACAGAACATGACACTTTGGGATCTCAAGCAGGGAACCTCTGCTACCGTAAGCGCGTTCAAGGCGAGCATTGAAGCTGGCTATCGCACTCGTCTTAGCGAACTGGGCTTCCATCCCGGCGAATTGATTGCCTGCGTCATGGCCCCTAGCCTAGGGGCTCCTAAGCTGTATAGGGTTAACAATACTGTCTATAGTCTCGATGATAGTATCGCGTCAATGATTGAAGTAGCCTAATCAGCCAGATTAATTTATGGAATCAGACCGCACAAAAGTCGCTTTAATTGGCAGCCCGAACTCAGGTAAGAGTCTTTTATTTAATCGTCTGACAGGCCTAAATCAAAAAGTTGCCAACTTTCCCGGCATTACCGTGGATATTAGTTCCGGTAAGAGCCTCACTGACGCCAGCACCGATTACCTGGATTTCCCCGGCGTGTACTCTTTGCAGGCTATTTCTGGTGAAGAAAAGCTAGCCGTTGATGCTTTTCGCCGGGCGCTGGAAACCGGACAGCTGTCGGCAGTTGTCTGCGTTGTCGATTCCACCAGACTGGAAAAGGGGTTGATCTTTGCGCTGCAGGTCATCGAAACCTGCCGCCGCCACAGTACACCGATAGTTATTGCCGCCAATATGGTCGATGTCCTTGACCAGCATGGTATGCAAATAGATACGCTAGGCCTCTCCGCTGCCCTGAACGTACCAGTACTCGCGATATCGGCTAAAACCGGTATGGGTCTAGAGCACCTTGCCCCATGCACCGCCACAACCAGTGCCCCCACTGAGCCGTTTTCAATTGCCAGCGACATTATCGCCAGTGATGACTCTCTGACCCACCGCCAGGCACAGCAGTTAGCCAGCACATATGGTCCTAAGGGTGATCTTCTGATCAATGCTCAGACCCGACTCGATACTTTCTTCCTGCATTCATGGTTTGGTGGTATTAGCTTTTTTATCATTATGTACCTGCTTTTTCAGTCTATTTTTACTTGGGCCGCACCCGTTATGGACGCGGTTGAAACCCTTATTCAACTCGTAGCTGGCGTGGTTTTGCCCCTTGTACCAGCGGGGATGGCCAGCGACTTTACTGCCGATGCTCTATTTGGTGGCATTGGTGCCTTTCTTGTATTCGTACCACAGATATTCGTCCTTACACTGGTCGTAGGTATGTTGGAAGACAGCGGTTATTTGGCTCGCGCTGCCGTCATCTGTCACAAGCCACTGCGACTGTTTGGACTCACAGGTAAAAGCTTTATCCCGATGCTGTCGAGTGTCGCCTGTGCTATCCCGGGGATTTATGCAGCCCGTACCGTCGATTCACCCCGCAAACGCTGGCTGACTTATTTAGCCATTCCACTGATGCCCTGCTCGGCCAGATTACCGGTGTATAGCTTACTCATTGCTGCGTTTATACCCGCTCAAAAAACTCTGGGAGGCTTAGTTGGCTGGCAGGGGCTCGCCATGTTTGGCATCTATGTGTTTGGTATTGTCTGCGCCCTGCTGGTTACTGCCGCAGTCTCTCGAAGCAGTGTCGAAATGCGCAGTGATTTACCCTTTGTTCTTGAAATGCCGCCTTACCGACTGCCCTCTTGGCGTCCGCTACTGCGCAATGCGTGGAACCGCAGCAAACACTTCGTCACTAAGGCTGGCCAGATTATATTTATCGTTACTGTGGTCATCTGGATGCTGGGCTATTTCCCCAACCAGGGCGCTTCTCTTGGCGATTCATGGCTGGGTACTATGGGCCAATGGATTGAGCCAGTCTTTGCTCCGTTTGGGTTAGACTGGAAATATGGCGTTGCGATCCTGACCTCGTTCTTGGCCCGAGAAGTATTTGTCGGCACCTTGGGCACGCTGTTCGGCATTGAGGGCGCAGAGGAAAATTTTGTCTCACTGAGTCAGCAGATTCAGGACAGCGGCCTACCTATAGGCTCCGGTGTCGCTCTATTGGTTTTCTTCGCGATCGCTCTGCAATGCGTCTCTACACTGGCCGTCTTAGCGCGGGAGACCGGATCTTGGCGCCTGCCAACTCAGCTATTTATCAGCTACAGTATTTTTGCTTACGCAGCCGCTTTTGTAGCCTTTCATTTGGTGGAGTTTTTCGTTTAGAGGCATTGCGCCTGTAGCGTCTAAACTAGCGCCTGTTCAAACATAATATACTCGCAGGCATGCATCCCTAAGTTCTTATAAGTAGCCTGTGCCGCGTGATTTTCAGTTTCAGCATAGAGCCGAAAACCGCACACGGGGGTTGGTTGCGATAGAGCCATCTGTTTTAAATGCTCATACATCACGCTGTATATCCCCTGGCGGCGATATTCTGGCTTGACATAAACTGACTGAATCCACCAAAACAGACCATTGCGCCAATCCGACCATTCATAGGTCACCAACAACGTTGCGGCCGCTATGGAGTCAGCCTCCGCGATCAAATAAAACCCCAGTTCTGGCCGTTGAAACAACCCTTCTGCTCCGAGAGTGGCGACAGCTAGCTCTAGATTTTTGTTTTCGGTCTCAAAGGCCATAGCGCAATTATGCGCTGCTAACATTGGCGCATCTGATTTTTCAGCAATACGTAAATTGAACATTATTACAATTTCCTGTTGTGGTATTTGATCGCGCCAATTAAAACACTGATAGCAGCTTTAGACCATTGCGCTGTGCGCAGTTAAACCCTATGGTGACGCCTCTTATGCACAGTATTATCGCTCAAGATATTCCCTATCAGGCGCACAGTGAAATCCTGTTTTGCGCCTTGCGTGACCTGCCCGATGCGATATGGCTCGACAGTGGTAAGCCCCATAGCTCACAGGGTTGTTTTGATATTATTTCTGCCTGCCCTGATGTGCTCATTGAGACCTATGGTGCCGGCTCCACTGTGACCGATAGTAAAGGCAGTCGCACTACTGAAGAAGATCCGTTCGCGCTGGCCGAACAGCTTTTAGAGCCCCTGTTGGCCATCGATGACGAACACGCGGGCCAGCCTTTCGTCGGCGGCATCCTCGGCTATTTTGGTTATGACTTGGGTCGCCGCCTAGTGGACATTCCGGACCATACCCTGGCCGTGTCTGATCTGCCAGATATGCGGATCGGTCGCTATCTATGGAGTCTCGTGATCGACCACTCGAAGCAGCGCAGCCAGCTGTTTTTCCATGGGCTTTGCCCACCGTCGCTGCAGCGCGATATTATTGCACGACTAACCACTGCCATTGCGGCCGCACAGGCGCCCTCTTTTAAGCTTAAGGGCCCATTTAAAGCGACACTGAGCAAGGACCAATACCGAGCGGCAATCAACCGAATTAAAGACTATATTGTCAGTGGCGACTGTTATCAGACAAACTTTACCCAGCATTTTTCTGCCCCGTACCAAGGCGATGTTTGGGAAGCTTATTTGGCCCTGCGGGAAGCCGCACCCTCCCCCTATTCTGGATTCTGGCAATGGCGAGATAAAGCCATTCTTTGCATCTCGCCTGAACGTTTTCTGAAGTGTGCAAAAGGTAGCGTCGAAACCAAACCAATCAAGGGCACGATACTGCGGGGTAAGTCCGCTGAGGAAGACAAAGACAACGCCAATATGCTGATCAACAGTGCTAAGGATAGGGCGGAAAATGTCATGATTGTGGATCTACTACGCAATGACATCAGCAAGAATTGTCAAGCTGGAACTGTCCGCGTGCCGGCTCTCTTCGCATTGGAGAGCTTTGCCAACGTGCATCATTTAGTGAGTACGGTCACCGGCGTGCTAAATAAGGGTCGCAATGCGATTGACCTGCTAAAAGGCTGTTTTCCCGGTGGCTCAATTACCGGCGCGCCAAAGAATCGGGCTATGGAAATTATCGAAGAACTGGAGCCAGTTAAGCGCTCGGTGTATTGCGGTAGCCTGGGTTACATTAGTGCCAATGGGGTTATGGACACCAATATTGCGATTCGCACTCTGGTCGCGGACGACTCGACATTGCACTGTTGGGGAGGCGGCGGAATCGTTGCCGACTCTGAAGCCGACAACGAATATGAGGAGTCATTAAACAAAATACGGTTACTGCTGGACACCTTAGAAAACCGAACCTAGTCGCCGTATGCTTTTGCCACTTCCTGGGCAATAATCTCAATACCCTGCCTGACGACATTGCCATCGCCGGCATAGGACACGCGGATACATTCTTGCTGATGCCGCCATTCACTGTCCATGCCCGGGAAAAAGTTATGCCCCGGTACGATAAGCACACCACGCTTTTTAAGGCGTTCGTAGAGCTCCTGACTGCTGATAGGCAAATCCGCAAACCAGAGCCATAAAAATATCGCGCCTTCGGGGCTGTGGATACGATAGGGCAAGCCCTTTAATGCTGCTCTAAACCAGTCTACTGCCTGGTGTGCCCGCTGCCGATAAAACGGTTTTATCAATCTATTGCTGAGAGTGAGTATTTCACCCGTATTAAATAGCTCCCGGGCAATCGTCGGACCCAGATTGCCACAGGCTAGGTTAACCACGGTATTGGCATTGCTATAGGCCTGCACAATCTCTTCCCGAGCAACGATAATACCGGTTCTGACGCCGGGTAATCCCAATTTCGACAGACTCAGTACTAAAATGGTATTGTCATTCCAATGGGGCTTGGCATCGTTGAATAAGATACCGGGAAACGGCAAACCGTAGGCCCCATCTATGATCAGCGGGATATCCGCCGCCTGAGCTATCTGATCAAGATGTTCAACCTCATCATCGGTCAGCACATTGCCTGTGGGGTTAGTCGGTCTCGACACACAGAGCGCCGCTGTCTGCTCGGTGACTCGAAGCTGTGAAAAATCAACATGGTATTTAAACAGACTGTCGTCCAGTAGCTCAATGTCCGGCCGGGTCGCGGTAAAGAACCGTTCGGTGAGTCCGATGTCGCCGTAGCCAATGTACTCCGGCGCAAGGGGTAGATGAATCGAATGATGGCTACCGTCGGCCATGGCCCCCGCCAGCATATTATAGAGAATAAAAAAGGCTGACTGGCTACCGTTTGAAATAGCGATATTGTGCTCGGATAGATCCCAGCCAAATTCCTTCTTTAATAGGCTCGCTATCTGTTGACGAAAGACCTTATCACCTTGAGGCGACTGATAGATTCCCATCAAACTATACAGCTGCTGCGGATCGGCCATAACCGATTCCAAGCGTGCCTTAAAGATTGCCTCAGCCTCGGGTATACGGCCGGGGTTGCCGCCACCCATAAAAATCATATCCGGATTCTCATTCAGCGCGGTACCCAGATCATCCATCAGCTCGACGATACCGGTAGGTGCGCAAAATTTGTTGCCAAACTGGGATAACTTCACTGCTGACTCCTTGTTAGGTCTCTAATATCGAGGGTACTTAGGGCTGCATATATCTAAAAGTAAAATTAACTCTCGGTTGGTTTAGGCCCTTAACCTTGGCTATTCGATGCTGCCAATGTTGCTGTATGCCGGGACCCATCAATAACAGCGACCCATGCGGCAAAGTGATGGAAAGCTTTTCCTTGGTCTCAGTGTGGCGCAACTGAAAAACTCGCTCAACACCGAGACTTACGGACGCGATCAATGGCTCTGACCCCAGCGACGCCTCATCGTCTGCATGCCAGTCAACACTATCTCGGCCATCACGATAATAGTTAACCAGAGCACGATTAAAGGCGTGCCCCGTGCTCTGCTCAACGGATGCTCTGACAGCATCCATCCAATCGGGAAACGCGGTTGCTGCAAGACGAATCCCTGAGTAAGTGTAGCTAGTATTCGGTGGACCAAACCAATTTTGTAAGCGTGGTACCGCCAATCGGGTACCGGCAATGCTAATCATGTCCTGTCGCCAAGGTGTTTCGGCTATAGCTCGGGCTAAAAGCGCGTCTGCGGGCTGTGCTTGTAACCAATTTGGCCAGAATACCATATGGCTCTTGCGCCCTTCTGCCAACGGCACAGGAATAATCTGCTGATCAAATAAATCCATTGCTGACGTCTCTAAACTAGACCATAGAGTCTGGGCTCAATTTCTAGGGCTAGTGCAAATCTTTCGATTACCGCAGACTGGATTTCTGCCGCTAGCGCCAGTAAATCAGTGCCAGTGCCCCCATAGTTTATCAGCACCAGAGCCTGATGCTCATGAACCCCAACCAGACCTCGGCGCTGCCCGCGAAAACCGCACTGATCAATTAACCAGGCCGCGGGTACTTTATAGCTGCCGTCTGCCTGCCGATAACATGGCGCGTCGCTGCCATTACTGTGCAGACTTGCGAGAGCCGACTCACTGACAACAGGATTTTTAAAAAAACTTCCTGCATTGGGCAGTACCGCAGGATCAGGTAGTTTTTGTTGGCGAATACGGCACACTGCCTCGCCTACCAATTGAGGTGTTGGCACCGCAGCCGTCAGCGCCTCAGCGAGGGCTGGATAAGTAATATTGGCCAAAGGTTGTGTCGATAGGCGCAGCGTAATCTGTGTAATCAAATAGCGGTCGCGATAGGCACCCTTAAATATACTCTCGCGGTAGCCAAACTCACATTGCTGTCGATCGAAGATGACTAGGTTTCCGGTTGCTATCTCCAGCGCCTCAAGTGAGACAAATACATCGCAGAGCTCAACCCCGTATGCGCCAATATTTTGAATCGGTGCGGCGCCCATATTACCTGGAATCAGCGATAGGTTTTCAAGACCATACCAACCCCTAGTTAAGCAGTGCTGCACCATCTGATGCCAGTTTTCGCCGGCAGCAAATGTGACTTCGACCTGATTCTGTCCCGATGGCCTGTGACTGATACCTTTTAAATTCAAATGCAGCACTAGCCCCGGCAAATCGCCAGCGAATACCATATTACTGCCGCCACCCATTGGGGTTACTGCCAGCGACAGGCGTCGCGCAAACGCCAGCGCCTGCCGACTTTCTTCGATATCGGACGCCGAGCAAAAATACTCGGCCATCGCTGGCAGCGCCAAGCTGTTGAGGTCCTGCAGACAATGATGTTGCTTAATTTCCACTGACATTAAAGGGCCGACTCAGTGTCCGCTGCGGTTGCAAGCGAGGCGCGGCTGCCGCGGATATGAGCTAGTAGCCCCGAGCAGGCTTCTTCAACCAAATCCAATACCAAGGAAAAACCATTTTCTCCGCCATAGTAAGGGTCTGGAACCTCAGAGGTATCTGACTGCTGAGAGTAGTCAAGTAGCAGGCTCAACTGTCCATTATAGCCATGAGGGCACATAGCGCGGAGGTTGCTCAGATTTTCGTTGTCCATCGCTATAATATAATCAAACTGACTGAAATCTTGCTCGTCCACGAGCCGCGCACGAAGTTCAGAGAGATCATAACCACGCTCAGCGGCCAATGCGGCGGTGCGCTCGTCAGGCGCATGACCCAGATGCCAATCTCCAGTCCCTGCGCTGTCAACCCTAATGCGCTCAGTCAAGCCCTCCGACGCCACCATAGACTCGAAAACTGCGTGCGCGGTAGGCGAGCGACATATATTTCCCAGACAGACAAACAACACCGAAATATTATCCATAAACCTCTTTAAACCCTACTGGTTATACTTAACCTGAACTATAACTTAATCATCATAACTAGCTGATATTATTGCATTTAATATGCTCTATAACTGCTAATAAGTCAGCTTCTGTATCTATGCCTGCCGGTACCGTCTCCAGTGCGTCGGCAACATGGACGCCGACACCGTTCCATAGGAAACGCAGCTGTTCCAATGACTCAGCCTGCTCAGTTGGCGCCATCGGCCAGGTCACGAAGCTATTTAACTGCTGAACTCTGTACCCATAGATACCAATATGGCGGCGAGCCTGAACATTGGGCATGGAGGACTGGCCCTGTAAAAAGTGATCTCTAGGCCAGGGCACGGCTGCCCGGCTAAAATAGCAAGCCATGCCCTGCTTGTCCCGTACCACTTTCACCACATTGGGATTTAAGAAATCTTCTAGCCGCTCAATCGGCTCGCAGAGTGTCGCCACCCCGGCGTCAAGGGTTTGTGCAAGATTCTCAGCCACCTGATTAATCACTGCGGGGGGGATTAACGGCTCATCGCCCTGCACATTGATTACTACTTGGTCCTGCTCAAGGCTCAACAGCTGAGCGACTTCCTGCAGTCTATCAGTGCCGGACACGTGCTCCGCTCGCGTCATGCAAACCTCGGCGCCAAAGTCTTTGGCAGCCCGCTCTATGCGGCTGTCATCCGTTGCGATCACCACCCGCTCGGCATGGCTCATTCGTGCCTGTTGCCAGACTCGCTGAAGCATAGATAATCCCGCGATATCACGCAGCGGTTTGCCGGGCAGCCTTGTGGAGGCGTAGCGTGCCGGGATAATAACAATAAAACTCATAGAGCTAGCGCCTCTCGGGTGAATTCAAGTGTGCAGCCTGCACCAGTCTATCAATGAATGCTGGTGCCACCAGCATTTCAACTTCTAGCACCCATAATGTGTCGGGTACGGTATCAGTATATTTTACCGCGTCTTTGGCCGTTATAATAACTGGCAGGCCGTCGTTGAAAGTAAGGTCAGCCAGATATAACCGCTGATGATCATTAATTCCCGTTAAGTCCACCGTCAAACCAAGGCTTTCCAATGTCGTTGCGAACCGATGCGGGTTTCCTATTGCGGCGACTGCATGCACAGCAATGCCCTCGGACCACTCAGAGGCTGCGATGCAATCGCCAGTGGCTAGATGGCGGAATACGCTGGGGACTATCCCGATTGACTCAGTCGCCAACCCCTCATCAGAGAACGTCGCAGTAGACCCATTGACCAGCACAAAATCCACTTGCCGCAACCGTCTTGGCGATTCACGCAGTGGTCCCGCCGGTAGGCAGCGCCTGTTGCCCAGCCCCCTAGTACCATCGATAACGGCTATTTCGACATCACGATGCAGTCGATAATGCTGTAACCCATCGTCACAGAGCACGAGATCGCAGTCATGATTGGCAAGTAAATAATTGACGGCCTCGGTGCGCTCTGGAGCAACCACCACGGGGCACTGACAAGACTGGGCAATTAATAGCGGTTCGTCTCCACATTCGGCCGCACCTATCTGTGTTGTGATCTCCAGAGGATAGCGCTCTGAACAACCACCATAACCACGACTGACAACCCCAACGGCGTAGCCTCGGGCTATAAGCGCCTTCACCAGCGCAATGATCAAGGGGGTTTTACCGCTGCCGCCAGCGGAAATATTGCCGACAATTACCACCGGCACAGTAAACGGTTTTCCCTGGTGTTGAGCCTGTAATCTGGATCGCCGAATAGCGGCCAATCCGCTAAACAACCACTCTACTGGGATCAGAAAAACTAACCACCAGCGATTGCTATACCAGGCATTAACGAGGATCTGTTGGATGCTGTTTGATGGGGCTGCCAAGGTCAGTCGGCCTCTGGCTCATTGAATTGATTGTTGTAAAGTTGCGCATAGCGGCCGCCGGCGGCCAGCAACCCCCGATGGTCACCCTGCTCAACAATACACCCAGCTTCCATCACCAAAATAATATCCGCCTTTTCAATCGTGCTAAGACGATGTGCTATCACGAAGGTGGTACGATTTTTAATCAACTCTTCCAGTGCAGCTTGAATATGGCGCTCTGAATCTGTATCTAAGGCTGAGGTGGCTTCATCTAAAATAAGCACAGGAGCATCCTTCAACAGCGCTCGCGCGATAGCGATACGCTGGCGCTGGCCACCAGACAGCATCACACCGTCGTCACCAATATGGGTCTCATAACCCTCGGCCAACTGCTCAATAAAGTCATGAGCATGAGCCAAGACTGCGGCAGCCTGCACCTGCGCTGCGCTGCAACCTGCGAGCTCTCCATAGGCTATGTTATTAAAAATAGTATCATTAAACAGGGTCACATTTTGACTGACTAACGCTATGTGCTTACGCAAATTAACCAGAGAAAAATCATTCACATCGACACCATCAAGAGAAATAACCCCCTGATTAATATTATAGAACCGTGGAATTAGACCTACCAACGATGTTTTGCCGCTACCCGAGGTACCCACCAGCGCAACCGTCTGCCCGGGTGCTACGGTAAAACTGATGTCATTAAGGACCTGTCGATCCGGCGTGCTGTAGCTAAAATGGACATTTTTAAACTCGAACTTACCCAGTACTGTTTCGAGTTCGATGTCGCCGGTATCCAATTCAGATTCGTCGTCGAGAATCTCGAAAATTGATTCAGCAGCCGCTATGCCTTTTTGCACCTCGCTGTTAATACCGGTCAGCTGTCGAATAGGCTTGATCAGCATACCTGAGGCGACCAAAAAGGTAATAAAACTGCCGGTCGTCATGGTGGCTAAAATAACAGGATTCAACATAAACCCGGCAATGGCGGCAAATGCTAGCGAGACAATTAGCATTACCAATGGGTTGCTTAAACCCTCGGTCAGCGCCATTTTCATATTCTGGCGACGATTGCTCTGACTAGCTAGATCCATGCGCGCAAGCTCTGGCTCCATTGCACCGAACATGCGGACTTCTTGATAACCACTGACAGCCTCTTGGGTAACATGGGTTACATCACCCATTGCCGACTGAATACGTCGACTAATAAGCCGGAAACGTTTACTCACAAGAGTCACCAAAATAGCAATCACTGGCATCACGGCAATAAAAAATAACGTCAGTTTCCAGTTTAAATAGAACAGATAGCCAATCAGACCTAGCACTAGACTACCCTGCTGAAGTAGCGTTTTTAATGCGCTTGTCCCGGCCTGCGCCACCTGCTGCACGTTAAAGGTGACGAGAGAGACTAGGCGGCCCGCCATTGATTGGTCAAAAAAGCGAAAAGGCAGTAACAGGTACTTCTCAAACACATCGCTGCGCAGTGAATGGACCAAATAATTCGACACATAGGCCAACCAATAACTGCCGATGAGGTAGCCAATACCTCTGATCATACTAACGGCCATTAAAAATATCGGAATAATCAGCCAACTTGAATCAATTTGAGAGTCCGCAAAAAACACCTCGACGAAAAACGCCGTCATGCCGGTGGAGGGGAGAGCCTGCTGCGTTGAAGAACCGGTCAATGTCCCTACGGTATCGGTGATATAGCCAAGCAGATCGACAAAGGCAATTTCGGCTGCAGAGTGAAGGACCAAACCGAAAACACTGAGCAAAAATGCTAACCAGTAGCGGGCAACATAGCTCAGTAGTCTTTTGTAGGTCTTAACTCCGCTGGGCGCAGAATCTTCTGTCATAAAGCTATTACTCTTGTTGTGTGGTGATATTCAGCGCCTGAAGCAGCACCTAGCGGCTGAATTAAGGCGATATTTAATGACTGATTCGTTGTTAAGACACCGCTGATTCTACTTTGTTAGGAGCCTCATTATTGCAGCAGTCATTGCCATATGCGTCCCTAGCAGTCTTGATCCTCCCATCACCACATCGCAGCAATTGATGCTCTGGTCACCTTTAAAATTCTTAGGCCTACAGCCTTGCGGGTAACCCGAACGTATCTGACACATTAAGCGACCGCCGAGAGCAATCGTTGATCCCCAAACTGACCGCTAGTGCTAGGCGCCAATGCTCGTGGACTCTATCATAAACTAAGTCAGTACTACAGTTGCTAATAACCCCGATCATCGCCACCAGCGGTCAGGTTGAAGCGATCTTTCGGTGGCTATATTAAGCTGCCCTTGCCGGTCCCATGTGAAACTCACGGCACCCTGTTCAGAGGTCAGCCAAACTGCGCTGTCGACCTGCATGTACCGCTGCACAACATCTGCGTGAGGATGACCAAACTGATGGCCATAACCGCTGGAGAACACCACATGCGTGGGTTGCGTTGCCGCGACAAATCTTGGGGAGGATGAGGTCTTACTGCCGTGATGAGGGGCAACTAAAAGACTCAGCGGATGGCCATTAAAATCTAGCTGCTGTTCGACTTCCGCTTCAATGTCTCCCGACAGCAGAATTCGTTGATCGCGCCACGTAATCATCAACACACAGGAGCTATTGTTACCCTTTTGAAAACTGCCGCTGCTGGGACTTAATATGTCAAATCTAACCCGGTCTTGACCCTCGCCCCAGTACCAGGTAGTCCCCGCAATACAGTGTGTCAGTGTCCCTGAACCATACCCCGGCCCTACTTGAATATCGTTCACGCCGATAGCAGCAAGCAGAGCATTAAAGCCGCCACTGTGATCTGCATCCTCGTGGCTCAGGATCAACTGATCGATGCGGTTGCGCCCATGCCGCCTCAGGTAGGGCGCAATAATGCCGCTGCCGGCATTAAACTGATCGCTGTAACTGGGACCGCTATCATAGACCAACAGGTGATCGGGGCTCTGCACCACAACGGCCAACCCCTGGCCTACATCCAACACGGTCACTTTTAAAGGCGGGCCGGATTCTGAGCCTAAAATCGCAGCCAACAGTGGCAATCCACAGATCCGGCGTACTGAGAGACCCTTGGGCAATAGCGCCCCCAACACGGCTAGCAGAGTCGCTGCCAGCAGCCAAGCACTGAGTGTTACGGGTGCGCTAACAAAGCCAACCGAACGCGGCAACCAATCTAGTAGCAGCCATAGCCAACTCAGAGAGTCACTCGCCAACTGCCAGCAGAGACTGGCTGCGCCTGAGGATAGAGGCAACAGTACAGTGCCAATGAGAGTTAATGGAACAGTGACCAGAGATACCCATGGCACCGCCAAAAGATTCACCATGGGAGCCAGCCAGGAGAACCTTCCCATAAAAAACAATAACGGCAGTGCCATTGCCACTAGCAGAGCGAGCTGCGCACTGAGTGCACGTACATAAGAGAAACTTTTGCCCGTTGATTGCCAAGGATTAAACCACCAGATCAGGACGGCAACTGCACTGAATGACAACCAAAAACCCGCATTTAAAATGGCCAGCGGCTGGGCTATGGCAATCAGTAATAGCGCCCACAGAAAACAGGCCCTGGGATCGACGCGTCGATAGAGTAACTTGGCGATCATGACCACGGAGACGGCAATTATTGCGCGCTGAGTGGAAAGCGAAAACCCTGCCAATAGGCTGTAGGCCAGCCCTGCCATTAAGGCCATTACAGGAGCCATCCACCGGCTCCCAAGGGTTTGGTCAACTCGGCTAGGAAATAACCAGTGAAGCGGCAGTATCAATCGCCCCAATACGGTACCTAATTTAAATCCCAAACCCGCTATCAGCCCTATGTGTAGCCCGGAAATAACCAGCAGATGGACAATCCCTAGTCGGGCTAGATCGTCCCACCACTGGCCTATTGGCTTTTTGTCTCCAATACTCAGTGCCAAAACGGCAGCCGCACCTCGCGGCGATAACCCAGAACTCATAATCGCCTGTCGGATCTTCTGACGATAGCGATCAATGGAAATGGGCACTGAGTCAATCCGCTTGTTACTCGCAGACTCACGAATATAGCCCGTTGCGGAATAGCCCTGTTGAATTAGCCAGCTTTGGTAGTCAAAGGCACCCGGATTACGGAAACCTCTCGGTCGCCGCAGACGAACAGTTAACTGCCAGCGCTCCCCTGGAGATATCTGAGTGCGTGGACCCTTAAACTGATACCAGCTTAAAAGCACCGATTTTATGGGGATTTCAACTGCCTCATTCGACTTTAAGCGGGCCGATTCTACCGCCATGCTAAAACGGCTATTGGTTCTATTGGTTTCTACCAGACTGTCTACCGTGCCTGTGATAATAATTTCTTGCTTATTAAGCACCTCAGGTAACTGATGCTGCAGATACTGCTGTGCGCTAAAGATGGCCCAGCAGCATCCCCAGCCAATACATAGAGCAACCCAGACGCTCTTTTTGAAGCGAAGAGGCAACTTGATAGACAGCAGCGTAGTCGATGCTAGTACCACTATTACGAAGCTGAGATCCGGTAGCATTGGCCACCAGACGACTGAAAATATGCCTGCACTTAATGCAATGAGATAGCGCATTTGAGATCCCTACTTGCAGATAGCGTCCAGACTGTTAAAGTCCCAGCGACTGCCTTGTCACTTGAGCAACAGAGAGTATTAAAAGGTAGTCTAGACAGACTGGCACAATTAGAGATAACGGCGTCTACATTTATATGAAAAACCTATTGATTATCTATCATAGCCAAAGTGGCAATGCCGAGCAGATGGCCCAAGCAGTTTTACTCGGCTGCCAGCTAGAGCCCGATGTTGCTTGTAGGTTAGTTCGCGCGTTTGATGCGCATCTGGACGATCTTCTGTGGGCCGATGGATTACTCTTTGGCACCCCTGAAAACTTTGGCACCATGAGTGGCGCACTGAAGGATTTTTTTGATCGGACCTACTATCCGGCCGAGGAATATCAGCTCAACCTGCCCTATGCGACATTTATTAGTGCAGATAATGACGGCACTGGTGCAGAGCGTGATATTGACCGTATCAGCAAGGGCTATCCCCTGCGTAAAATTGCCGAATCCTTAATCGCAAAGGGCAAGGTTACCCAGCATCACATTGAACAGAGCCGAGACTTTGGCCATGCCATGGCTGCCGGTTTAGCGCTGGGTATTTTTTAAATACCCCCCAAAAGAGAGGACGAAAAGTGAGTAAAGCGTTGGTGTTAACGGGCGGAGGCGCTCGTGCAGCCTACCAAGTGGGCGTATTGAAAGGCGTAGCCGCTATTTTACCCAGGGCTGTCTATAACCCCTTCCCGATTATATGCGGTACCTCAGCGGGAGCCATTAATGCCCTGTCCATTGCTGGCAGAGCTGGACCGTTCCGTTTACGAGCGCGAAAATTAGAGCATATCTGGCATAACCTGCATGCCTCCGACGTCTACCGTACCGATGTCTTGGGCGTTGCAGCCAATGCATTCCGCCTCTTGGCATCACTGGCCTACAGCGGTTTTTCTGCGGGTCGCCCTCTGTCGTTGTTAGATAACAGCCCGCTGAGACAGCTACTGGAAAGCTATGTTCAATTTGATTACCTAGACACGGCCATAGACAATGGTGAACTTGAGGCTATCGCTATCAGCGCAATGAGCTACGCCTCTGGCCAGTCGGTAACTTTTTTTCAGGGCGCAGAGTCTATTAAACCTTGGAAGCGCGCTCGGCGGCGCGGCGAAAAAATAGGGCTAACCATTGATCATCTCATTGCCAGTACCGCCATACCCATTCTTTTTCCTGCGGTAAAACTGGGCGGCCATTATTTTGGTGATGGAGCCGTGCGCCAGTTGAAGCCGATTAGCCCGGCTCTCCACATGGGTGCCCGCAAATTGTTCATTGTCGGCGTTAGCGATAACGCCGCACAAAGTGATTTGAGTTCAGAAACCGAGCAGGCACCCTCAGTGGCGCGCATTATGGGCCATATGTTTAATAGCGCGTTTATCGACGCTGTAGAAAGCGATCTGGAAACCCTAAGGACCATTAATCGACTAGCCTCGGCACTGCCGCAGTCGCTAAAAGACATTAATGGCATAACAGATCTAAACGCCGTGGAAGTGCTGTCGATATCGCCAAGCCAGTCCATTGATCGAATCGCGGAAGAGCATATTCATGAACTACCCAGATCACTAAAGCTATTTTTAAAGTTAACCGGCGCGACGACTCAGGGCGGCGGTAGCAGCGCCGCTAGCTATTTGCTGTTTGAACCAGGGTTTTGCCAACAACTCATAGAGTTGGGCTATCAGGATGCTCTCGCTCAAGAAAGCTCGATTCTTGATTTCTTTTCTCCTGATAAATAAGCCATCATCGTCGCGCACCGATCAAACTATCGACGCGCTACTGAACCCGAGAGAACCCCTCTGCGAGACTCAAGTAGCTCGGCTGCAGCGCCTCGAGAGCGGCGCGAGTGCCAGTATCGACGTCGCCTAATATAGTAAGGCGAGATATGGTAGCTGCCGCTAAAAAGCGTTCGGCGAATGGCCCTGATGCCGCCATGTGGTCAATTAACGCGGTGGAATCCCGGTAGCGCTCATTAATAATACAGCGACTATTATCCTCATTAAAATACCATTCATAGGCAAGCGTACCGGGCTGGGTTTCGGCTAAAGCCACCATTTCGCTCATCAGCACTTTAAAATCGGCTACTCGCTCTGGGTTCAGCTCCAGTTCCAGCAACCAATGTATCGACGCCGATGCCGCCGCTGACCGCGGGCTGTCGTCGTCCAATGATGCCCTGTCGGCATCGCAGCCAGTCAAGACCAGCAAACTAATCGCAATAAGGGTGAGGCGAAGTCGGTACAGCATAACTCTTGATCTCTCAGTGCATGATGATAATCGCAGGTGAGCGTCCTAGTTTATCGAGGAGCACACTGCATACCAGATGACCTTAGTGCGCTCTAAAATGCATTGCAACCGATAATTAATCTTGACCTGAATTTGTTGTCGAATTATTTCTTCGATGAATACTACAAACCGTTCGGGTCTAGCCAAGCCGCGTATTCTAGTCGCGCAAATAGGCTATGGTCGCCGAGCCACAGCAATTACTAGAACGCAGATGGAAACCAAGTATGCAAAAGAAGACCCCCCAACAGAAAAGTCACCTTATCTGAGATGGGTCAAACAGACTGCATTGAGGTCATCGCTCGTTGTCGCTGTGCGGGCCTCTTGTCACCCCGGCCTGTATCGGCTGCTTCAAAGTTATCTGGCCTCTTGCCACACTTAGTCGGCGTCACTTGAACCCGATGCTGGCTATTGGGCGCAAAGACTCGTGGAAGCGGGTGAGATTAACGCGTGGTTTAGGCACCAGAGCTGCCAAGCTCTCCAATATAACGCCTAGTTAAGAGGCATTTTAGCTGCGAAACAGCGCTTTAAAATGTCCTGCTTGCAAGCCTTGTTATGGGTTGCTACAATAAGTACATAATTACGTACATGTACAGGATTTATACTATGCAAAGCATAAGCTATACTACCGCCCGAAGCAACCTTGCCAAGACAATGGAGCATGTATGTGAAGACCACGCCCCTGTTGCCATTACACGCCAAGGCGAGAGTGCTGTGGTAATGATTTCTATGGATGACTACCAAGCCTTGGAAGAAACAGCTTACCTTCTGAGAAGCCCGAAAAATACCCGAAGATTGATTGAATCGATTGCCGAGCTTGAGGATGGCAAAGGACAAGAGAAGGAACTGATTGAGTGAAATTAATTTTTGCCGAAAGCGCATGGGAAGACTATCTATATTGGCAAAAGACGGATAAAAAAACACTCAAACGCATTAATACCCTTATTAAAGATATCAAGAGAGAAGCATTTGAAGGCATTGGTAAACCGGAGCCATTAAAGCACGCTCTCTCTGGATACTGGTCTCGCCGGATTAATGATGAACATCGATTTGTTTATAAAATTCATCAAGACTCCCTTCTTATTGCCCAACTACGATATCACTACTGAACCGGGCACATAACGCCCCAATAAGAGACAAAAAATAGTTTGCTAAAATGTTGAGGCACGAAAAAAGCAAACTGTTTTTTGTCCTGCTTGATTGGCTTGTTATACGTTTATAGCGCTGTTCCTTGCTCAGTTAAACTCAAACGTTTATGTGAACTAAAAACAAATTGCTGAGTATTATCAAATACTAAATATGCGTCTATCTCTACTGTAAAGAATGCTACTGGAAAAATTTCGAGTATACCTAGTTCACCGAGATTAGCAGATAAAAGTGCAACCTTACCATATGCAGATAGGCTTTTATCAAAATCACGAAAATCACCATCTACGTAAATCTTTGCACCATGAAACCAAGAATTAGTAACTTTAATTTGGTGATCTTTAACATTGAATTTGAACTCTTTTCTCATTTTAAACTCCATTTTATGAAATACGTATAACGCTCACATAAACCGCGCGAGCTTGCGAGCGTCGGGCGACTGAAAGGAGTATTTTGCATGTGCTTGTTATACGTTTTCACTTTTTAGTGCCCAGATTAATAAAAGTAAACCACTTATTTCTATTAATGTTTCTATAAGTAATAAGTTAGTAGTTGCACACATTAGGTACGATGTTAGGCGACCAACTAATAATGAAACCATTAAGAAGGACGCAAACACAAGTGTATGCTTTTGAGCTGTTTCTTTCAGGGAGCCGACGCAAATAGATAAGCCTATTGCAAATACTAAAATTGATAGCGTTCGATATTGCTCTATTGCTGGTTGTGTACTTAAAACCAACTGCCATTTACTTGCTGATTCTACTGGCGATAGAAACCCTCGAATGCTTGGTAAGCAAAAACCTAAACCAACGATGATTCCAACAACTTTAGATTTAGAATACATAGCTACTGATACGCATAACGCGTAGAGTGTTACCGCCGATGCAATAATGACCCACTAGCGCCGATTTAAAATTGACCCACCTGAGGCAAAATAGCCGCTGAACTAATCAGCGAGGCGGCCTGTATGTTAACTCAGGAGAGACTGGTGGAAA
>Ga0222630_1000132_pt1 | contig 36618 bp, 33 predicted proteins | sample AntAcemetagenom3_FD_179842 | JGI IMG/M metagenome (GOLD analysis project Ga0222630, IMG submission 179842) | Saline water microbial communities from Ace Lake, Antarctica - #3 | ecosystem: Environmental > Aquatic > Non-marine Saline and Alkaline > Saline | place: Antarctica: Ace Lake | collected...
CATATAGCAGGGTCAACGAGCAAGAACACCTGATGGACTATCTTCATGTTCTTTATAATCCTGAGCTGTTCCAATACAAAATGGATCTAAAACTTGACTAGCGCGCGGCCTCAGAGCTGAAATATCGAATCTCCCTCGATCGACTTGGAGTTTTACTCAACCTACTAAATAGTGAGAGCACTTTTGACAGCAGCATTAGGACCCACTTTAATCTCAACATTAACCACAGATCGTCTTGATGCCTGCGTGGCTGAGTGGTGCGATCACTTACACCAACGGATACATAGCCAAACACGACTGACTGCCAAGCAGGCGCAGGCCTGGAACTTTCCAGCACTGGCGGGAACACGCGTTACCTGGTTGGAAAATCTGAATGGAGATCCGTGGCTGCGCATCATTGAAGATCCTCAGGCAACTCCCATCGCGCCTTTCCAAGAGCCCGGCTGGTTGTCGCTCGAAATTTGTGTCACCGATGTCGACAGCTTACGAGAAGAGCTTCGCGGATCTCCGTTTGACATTATCGGTGAACCCGCTGACCTCGACATCAGCCCTGACATTCGGGCAATGCAGTTAGTTGGCTCAGCGGGAGAAGTACTTTATCTCACTCAAATCAAAGCGCCAGTCCCTGGGTTTGATCTTCCAGCTGCCCGCTGCATCGTAGATAAACTATTCATTCCTATACTACTCGCAACCAGTCGCGAAGCTGCGGCGGCTGTGTACCGACAGTTTCCTGACACTAAGAGCAGTCAATTTGATACCAAGATAACAGTTGTCAATCGAGCCCATAACCTGCCGCTTGATCAGCGGCATCCAGTCGCTGTTATACACTTGGCAGGTAGCCATCTGATAGAGATCGATGAGATCAGAAGCTTAAAAAAAGGGTCTTATGACGGCTCTACTTTCCCGTCGACTATGCCCCCAGGTATTAGCATGATCAGCTTTGCCATCAATGATCTAGCTGCAATACCTGCCAGCAGCCCTACCTATATTATCGAGGATGGGCCATACGCCAACTCCCACGCCAGCCTTATAAGAGGTCAAGCGGGCGAGTTAATCGAGCTTATTGCGCAAAAAACCTCCTCTTAACAGCCCCAATCCTCTAGTCTCATTTAACTCAACAAAAAAAGGAGCTTATTAAAGCCCCTTGATCGATTCCTACCATCATTAGTCATCATGGTGATGATGATGATGGCTGCCATCTTCGTGATGATGGTGGTGCGGGCTTCCATCGTCTTGATGGTCGTGCCCATGCCAATGATCATGACGCTTGCCATCAGACTTATGCACGTTGTCATGTCCCTGCTCATCGCCGCGGAGTTGCATGGTCTGCTCGAAATCTTCAGGTCCATGGGGATGATTGTGGTCGTGACTGAGCGCCCATTTGTAAAGCAACGGGTCACGTTGAAACAGCCGAGCTCCAGACCGCTCTTGATTCTCCTTGGGTGTCGACCATGGATTATAGTGAAAGTGATTAAACAGCTTAGAATCCGTGCGGCCCAATGCGATACAGCCATATTCAGAAGCAAAGGCGCCATGATTAATATAGGCTGGTCGCCAGAAGTATCCGCCTGTAGGGATATCGCCAAACTGCATCATCCAAGACGTACCCCATAGATGATAAGACTCTTCCGCACAGTCATGATAAGAAATATTATCCTGCTTAAAAGCTGGCGTCATACAGTACAAAAAAGTCATTGCATGAGAGATAGGATTGTAGTTTAAAAGCTTAATCAGACAGCCCGCGGCCACCGAAGGCTTGACCAGATTGCCCATAGCCCAGGGAATATCCATATAGGAATCAATACTGTGATAAAGGTCCACTTGCGCCAGCGGATGATGTTCCCCTGAAAGCTCATGACTTGGCTCTCCTGTGTTGTACATCATCATTACTAGGCAGCCTTGCTGAGTGGAAATAGCCGGCATACAGTATCCAGCTGGAACAAAAAAGTAATGTCCTTTACGGCACGTTTGGTCACCTACCTTAAGCTCGCCCTCGACAATGATCATCTCGCGCTCTGACCATGAAAATCCGGGCGGTTGCTTATAACCGCCATCTAACTGCACGGTCATACTGCAGGCACCTGTATCGGAATCAAGGCTGAGCATCTTGTATCCCATTCCACGGCCAAAACCGGGAAGTTGCATATTCTTAAAGTGAACGTCTCTATCGCAAAACGGTTCAATGTGTGGACGTGCCATAATTGTTCTCCAATGCTATTTTTTAGATGTTATATCGACTTTATTCGCCATCTATCCCGTATTTCCAGAGCACCTGATCGGCACGCCCATCGGGCTTGACTGGCAAATTTTCTGGTTTGATTGGCGTTTTTGTATCACCATCTTCGTTAAAACCACTGGTGGAAATACGATCAAAAAACTCCTGGTACCATTTCTCACGCATAGGCGCTAGATCGTCCATGCTATTAGAGACCGCTCTATAGCGCTGCTCTTGCTCATCGACTTCCTCTTTAATCCACGCCTTAACGTCTGGCGAGAGCTCATGCTCAATAAATAAATTTTTAAACGTCATTATCTTTAACCTCTCTTTAATTAACTATTTTTACCTCTCCGGAATCCAACATACTGTCAATTACATCCTGAGACATACCCACCTCAAGTAACACGTCGGCACTGTGTTCCCCTAGCCGAGGAGGGAGTGACCCAATCGCGGCTGGAGTCTTGCTAAAGTTGACGGGGGGACTGCTCAGACGGATACGGCCCTCAGTTGAGTGGTCAAATTCTTGCCAAAAACCCGACTCAACTAGTTGAGGATCTGTAATCAAATCATCTAAGGTGTTAACCACCATCATGGGGACATTAGTTTCACCTAAAAGCTCTAGCCATTCTGAACGCGATCGCGACGAAATAATCTCCCCCGTTACTCGATAGGACTCATCAATATTTTTTAATCGAGTCGCCATATCTGTAAAGCGTGGGTCTGCAGCCAACTCTTCTCGGCCGCAAAGCCGGCAAAAGGTTTCCCAATGATTATCCCAATAGGGCAGAACGGCAAGATACTGGCCATCAAGCGTTTTATACGGTCGCCGATGTTTTGCCGTCAAACGGACGTAACCCGCCTTACCTATAGGCGGTTCGAAAGTTTGTCCCCAGAGATGCTCTGTCATCATGAAAGACACCATCGACTCAAACATTGGCACTTCGATTTCTTGACCCTCACCACTTCTCTGTTTGTGGAACAATGCCGCTAACACAGATTGCACAACCATCAAAGCCGTTGTCTTGTCCGCGATAATGGTCGGAAGATAGCGAGGCTCGCCACCCACCATACTCTGCAACATGGCGATACCGCTCGCTGCCTGAATGGAATCATCCAAAGCCCCTTTGTCACCATAGGGGCCTTTTTTGCTATAGCCGTAAGTCGCGCAGTAAATAACCTCAGGATTCACCGCTTTAACGCAATCATAATCAAGCCCAAGACGCTCCATCGCAGCGGGCCGGAAATTATGCACGATAACATCAGCGGTCTTGATAATCTCGATCGCCGCCGCTTTGCCGCGCGGGGATTTAAGATCCAAAGACACAGAGCGTTTATTGCGATTGCAAGTGAGAAAAAGCGCACTCATATCGCTATTATTACGATGGGGCCCAAGATTGCGATTGGTATCACCACCGATAGGCTCGATTTTGATAACGTCAGCCCCCAGATCGCCGAGCATTTGGCAAGCATAGGGACCCAAAACGACGCTGGTCATTTCGACCACACGAATACCTGCAAGAGGTGCAGTCATTTTATGCGCCCCTCAAGACCATAGAGTTTGATTACATTATCTCGCAAAAACTTTCTTCGGACCTCTGGCTTTAAACCAAAATTTTCTATTTCATCGAGTGTGCGTTTAAACCTTAGCACAGGGAAATCAGTAGCAAAAATAACCTTATCCTGTCCGTAAGAATTCAAGAATTTGATCACAGTTTCCGGCCAGAATTTTGGACTGTGGGCGTCGGTACACATGTACACATTTTCATGCTTCCAGGCCATCGCAATCATTTCATCATGCCAAGGAATACCAACATGAGAGCCAATCAGCTTTAGTTCGGGCAGATCACAGGCGATATCATCTAAGTAAATGGGCCGACCCACAGAGCGACAGCGATGCTGCTTTGAGTAGATAAGCGACTGGCCCACCTGCATTTGAATCGGAATCCCCAGTTCGATACATTTCGCGTAAAACGGGTAGTAACGCGCCTCATTGGGAGCCAAATCGAACCAGTGGGGGTAGAGATGAGCCCCAATAAAGCCCATATTGGTTACGGCATCTTCCATTGCTCTCACGCCATCCATTCCGGTGAAAGGGTCAATACCAATCAGGCCGAAAAATCGATCTGGATACTTAGCAACTGCCTCAGCCACTACCTCCGCAGGCATGTGATAGCAACCGGGCAGACCTTTCCGACCGGCTTTAGCTGCAACTAAAAAAGCGCTCTGAATATTAGCGTCGTCCATGGATTCAATCATCTGTTCTAGACTGATTCCTGCACTACTATGCTGGCCCTTGACTTTGCCGACAAAAAACTCATCGGTCCAAGAGGGCCGGTGGGAGAGTGCCTCAGCGGTCCAAATATTTACCACTGCATCAACGACCTTAAAGCCTTCTGTCATAAATCAACCTATAGTCCTAATAATGTTATTGAACAGCCACAGACAAACATTGTACCGCCTACGAGTGCATGACTAAACCGCTCCAATTTTGGCAGTTTAATATCCTTTAAACCCCAGACAGAAAAGACTACGGCCATCAGCATCGTGAGCACTGTTACTATACTAAATATGCTTGTAACGAGGAAAACTATTGCCATACTCTGCTTAGCCGCGGGATACATGAGTACTGGAATCAGCGCCTCACAGGGTCCCAACACGAATACAACAAACAACGCCCAGGGTGCGACAACCCCATCCGCCTTTTTATGCACGTGGGCATGCTTGTCATGATGGTCATGCTCATGCGTATGCCACATGCGGCCGTGGAGATGACCATGACTATGAGGTCGGTCTTTATAGGCCTTGCGCATGCCCCAGACCATATATACAAGCCCGAAAGCAATCAGGATCCAGGCAGCAAATGAACCGCGAGTACTCTCTAACCACTCAAGCGTACCTAGCTGAACGCCCGCGTATACCCCAACCAAGCCGATAAGTATTGAGCCCATAATGTGCCCAACCCCAAACAACATAGTAGTCTTGACCGTCTTGGCGATGGTCCAGCCTCTTGCTTTCGCCATCGCCACAAAGGGCAAATAATGGTCGGGACCGAGCAAAGTATGCACAAAAGCAACGGTCGCGGCGGTGGCTGATAACAGCATAACGTCAGAGGTCATGAGTAGAGCGTCATTTAATAATCACCGGTATAAACCATCCATCTTCTAGCCAAAATATTTGTATCATTGATACGTGTTTATATCTTTTTATTGTAATAGGGTTATAATGACAATTCAAGGCTTTATAAGCTAAATACTCGACCGCGAGCAACCATTAAAGGCTATGTAATTTCGCTCAGGGTTAACGACTTAGATATACTTAAACTTCCTGAACATAAAGCAAGCTAAATATTACATCATCGCAACCGAAACGCAGCATCAGAAGACCTATAAAAATTATGCCAAAGACATTATTTGAAAAACTTTGGGCACTTCATCAGATTTCGGATGTCGAGAACGGTGAGTGTTTGATTTTCATTGACCGCATGTTCCTCCACGAACGAACGGGCTCTATAGCTCTTAAGGGCCTGGAAGATGAGGCACGCGCGGTAAAGTCACCGCAACATATATTCTGCACCATCGATCATATCGTCGATACTACCGTGGGCCGCGGCGACGAAACGCTTATGCCAAACGGCAAGGAATTTATTGTTTCCACGCGGCAATCCGCACAGAGCGCTGGCATACGGCTATTTGATATTGGCGATCAAGACCAAGGTATTTCTCACGTGGTGTCTGCTGAACTTGGTATCGCACTACCGGGATCCACGCTCATTTGTCCAGACAGCCATACCTGTACACTGGGCGGTATAGGTGCGCTGGCTTGGGGCGTAGGTTCCACTGAAGCTGAACATGCAATGGCGACAAATACGCTCAGAATAAAAAAGCCTAAAACCATGATGGTCGACTTCCGCGGAAAGCTCAACCAAGGCGTAACAGCCAAGGACATGATTTTGCATCTTATCTCGCGGCATGGAACCATGGGTGGATCAGGATTTGCCGTTGAGTTTTCGGGCCAGGCCGTTAGTGAATTAGGCATAGAGGCACGCTTCACACTTTGCAATATGGCTGTTGAATTTTCTGCCTTTACCGGCTTGATCGCAGTCGACCAATCTACTTTAAACTATATCCAAGAGCGTAAGTTTGCTCCCAAAGGTAAGGACTTAGAAAAAGCGATTACTCATTGGAACACGCTACATACTGATATCGGCGCAGAATTTGACCGAACTATTACCATCCAATGCGAGGAAATCAAACCCACTGTTACCTGGGGAACAAGCCCGCAACACGCCATCAGTATAGAGGATGAGATCCCCCACCCAAAGCAAGAGACATCCAGCATAACAGCCAACGCGATGACAAGAGCGCTTACCTACATGGACCTCAGCCCTGGCATGCCTATGACCTCGGTCAAATTGGATGCAGCTTTCATCGGCTCCTGCACTAATGCCCGGCTAAGCGATCTACGTGCCGCAGCCCAGTATTTACAAGATAAAACAGTTGCCCCTTGGGTCAGCGCAGTGTGTGTTCCTGGCTCGACCCAAGTAAAAGTGGCGGCCGAAGCCGAGGGGTTAGACAAAATATTTCTAGCGGCTGGCTTTGAGTGGCGAGAGTCCGGTTGCTCCATGTGTTTTTATGCCGGCGGTGAAACCTTCGGCAAGCACAAACGCGTTATATCTACGACTAATCGAAATTTTGAAGGTCGTCAGGGGCCTGGAACGCGCACCCATCTCGCCAGCCCATTGACAGTCGCAGCGTCGGCCTGCAAAGGCTACATTGCTGCAGCGGAGGATTAATCCATGAATAAATTTGTGAGTCATACCGGGATTACAACCCCCCTACTCCACCCCAACATTGACACTGACACAATCATTCCGTCACGCGAGATGACCTGCGTTTCAAAGAAAGGATTAAAAGATGGTCTATTTAGTGCCTGGCGCTATACCTTGCCGGGCAGTCGCGAAGCCAACCCTGATTTTATTCTAAATCGTCCTGCATACGAGAATACCAGCATCATTCTTTCAGGCGACAATTTTGGCTGCGGCTCATCTCGAGAGCACGCAGTTTGGGCGCTTAAGGAATACGGCATCCGAGCCATTATTGCGCCCTCATTTGGTAGCATCTTCCACAAAAACTGCATTCGCAATGGCATTCTGCCCGTTGTACTGAGCAATAATGCAATTAAACAGATGGCAGATTGGGTAGGGCAGGATCCGCAACGCCACCTTCTCTGTATCGACTTGGCCAAACAAACCGTCCGTTGGACGACTGAAAAAGTCTTTGAGTTTGAACAGGACAAAGCACAAAAAGATATGTTAATTAAAGGCCTAGATGCTATTTCGCTAACACGGATGCTCGATCATAAGATTAACGCCTTTGAACAAAACGACCGGCTTGAGCGGCCGTGGATTTACCTCGACTGACTTAAAGTTTTTCTAAGCGCCGTTGAAATTTTACCGCCTAATCAGTTAACATTATTCTGTCCCGCTGCCGCATACCGCAACCTTCACAAAACCATCGCGCAGCATCTCATCGATTTCGTCAGCACTGTATCCAGCATCGCGCATTACCTCGATACTGTGTTCGCCCTCACTAGGCAGGCCGGAGCGAAGCTCAAATTTTTCGTCACTCATTTCAAAAGGAAGGGCTGGCAGCCTGGCCTGCATTCCAACTCTCTCGCCATCGGTTAACGTAACAGGCAACAAACCGTTACTGGCTTCAAGATGGGTCTCATTGAGTAAATCCTCAGGACGATTAATCGGCGCAAATGGAATGCCAGCCAGCTCAAGACGATCCATCAATTCCTGCTTACTCATACTCGCAAATAGCGATGTAATAATCGGCATAATACTATCGCGATATTTAATTCTGCCACTATTAGTTGCCAAAGTTGCATCTGACGCGAAGGACCCTAACTCAAAGGCCTTACAGAATTTCACCCACAGAGTGTCGCTAACAACGCCGATGAACACGCTCTCGCCTTCTCTGCTTAGAAAAATATCATAGATCGACCAAGCCGACTGACGCTGTGACATTGGCATAGGCGCCTCACCGGAGGCTGCATGCTGAGCCATATGCTGGCCCATCATAAACACAGTCGTTTCAAACAACGCGCTAGTAACCATACCGCCTAGCCCCGTTTTATGACGACGTTCCACTGCTGCCAAGATCCCAATAACACCAAACATACCGCCGGTGATATCGATCACCGAGGAACCTGCGCGCATCGGCTTGCCCGGTAAACCAGTCATATAGGCCAGCCCGCCCATCATCTGGGCGACCTCATCAAGTGCGGTACGACTGCCATAGGGACCCGGCAAAAAACCTTTCAAGGAGCAGTAAATTAAGCGAGGATTTAAAACGCTTGACTGCTCGTAACCCAAGCCTAGCCTGTCCATGGCCCCTAAACGAAAGTTCTCTATCACCACATCAGCTTTTTTGACAAGGCGTCGCGCCAACTGCTTACCCTCCTCTGACTTTAAATCCACACAAATGCTTTTTTTATTCCGATTGTACATGGGGAAATAGCCCGCACCAGAGCCTTCCAGTCGGCGAGTTTTGTCGCCATCCAAGGGTTCTACTTTAACAACTTCTGCCCCTAAGTCCGCTAAAATCAAGCCGGCTGTCGGCCCCATAACCATATGCGTAAACTCAACCACTTGGATACCCTGCAATGGTAATATTTTATTATCCATGAACTTACAATCCTGTTAGGTGACAGCGGCCCATTAGCAGACCAATTAACAATATGCACTTATGATATAACAATAAATCATTTTATGTCAGTAGTTAATTAAAAACAGTCTGTGCTGATCTGCTTTCAAGGGAGTTAGCTGGGATGTTTAGGCAGTTGATGAAAAGTACCGTCGAGACCGTAACTAAGGGGCTCACCCAACAGATTCCGAAGCACAAATGTGCTATGACAAAAGTTGACTAACTATCGCGCTAAGATCCCCGTATTGATGAGGTTGTCTATAGCCTGTTGCTGGGTCGCGGTAAAATGCTTGCGCTCCGGCACTAATATTTCACCGTCAACTAACAGATTATTAGCGGGATAGATCTTAAAATTTGCGTAGGTGGGGGCAAAAAGTTCCAGTCTTTGCCTGGCTAGGATATTACTCATGCCAGGCCTCAGTCGCGCATTGCGAAGCGCCGCAATATCGACCTCAGCGTTACCACACATTGACTCGCCAACATCAGCCTCAGCTAAAACACTGCCGTGGAAATCAACAACTTTTGAGCCTCCGTCAGTCGAGGCGGCGGGAAAAGCGATGTCGGTGATGCCCGCACTGTTAGCTGAAACAATATAGGCCATATTTTCATAGGCTCTCGCCTGCTTGGCAATATTTTTGGGAGTCTTCAATGGACTTCCAACTTCACTGGAGGAGTGACAGATCACTTCGGCACCCCTTAAGGTGAGAGCCCGAATGATTTCTGGATAAAGAATTTCTTCTGATGCAACGGCGGCCAATCGGCCTATTTCCGTATCCACAACAGGAAACAAAGACTCTTCGCCATACACTTCTATATATTGTTCCAATACGTCATGAGGCGTCGGAGCATACATTGAGACCAGACGACGATAACGCAGAATTACCGCTCCAGACGGATCGATAATAAAGCTGACCTGAAAATAAATTCCAGGGAAATTGGGATCCAATTCATAGACATTGCCGGACAGAAAAATATCATTATCCTGACAGATTTTCCCCAGTGCCAAATATTCAGGGCCATCCATTTCTATACAGGCTTTTTCCGACCAAACTTTAATACTCTCTCCCATAGGGAAGCCCGTCAAAAAATACTCCGGTAGGACCACTAGTCTAGTATTGAGACCACTAAATGAACTGATAAAACCTTTGCTGCCGCGAATTTTCCCAGCTAGATCGGCGATAGTTTCGGCCATGCGCAGACTGACGTCTTGCCGTGAACTCAGACCATTAACTGCATGGCAGGTGACCTGAAGTGCTAATGCGTTATAAGGCTCGACAGATTTTGTCATTTTTTATTCCCACAGGGGTTAATTTAATTTTCAGGCGGGGCTTTGACCGTCTTATATTTACAGGCTCTCTACCAATGTCACTTGAAATTCGCCGGCCAATTCGCGTAATTTCCGCACTACCTGGTATTCAGATGAATACCAAAACTCTCTAGCCGCGTCAGCATTTGGCCACTGATGAATAACGATTTTTCTCGTATCATCAATGCCTTCTAATATTTCAGAGGCGCTCCCCTTAACGAGATACTGCCCCCCATATTGTTCAACGACGGCAGGCACAGCCTGAATATATTGCACAAACAGTTTGGGGTCAGTCACCATCCCCTGAACAATCGTGTAAGCAGGCATATTTTTCTCCACTAAATTAAAGCGTTACTTTGAGGGAAACCCTAGAGGCAGCCCGGCATCGGGTGTAAAACCATACAATTCGACATCCGGCAGCGCCGTAGCCACGACGTGTCTGGCGGCCATCAAAGCATCGAAATCAATACCGGTCTTTAATCCCATCGCCTCGAGTAAAAAAACTAAATCCTCAGTAACAATATTACCACTGGCACCTGGCGCAGCAGAACAGCCACCAATGCCACCCATTGAAGAGTCAATGGTCGTCAAGCCCATCTCCACTGCCGCCAGAACGTTGGCCAGCCCTTGACCGCGTGTATTGTGTAGATGAATACCGGTAAGATGCTCACGACCAACAGCGTCCCAGACCTTGCCAATCAGACGCTTAACCTGTACCGGATTGGCATACCCGGTGGTATCAGAAAGCCCCACCTCATCACATCCGGCCTCCATTAACGCAACCGCAATTTCGACGACGCGATCCTCAGGGACAGCTCCCTCGATAGTACAGCCAAATGCCGTTGAGAGGGCGCCTTCTAATATGGGTCTCTCATCAACTGGCAGCCGCTTAATAAGCTGCACTATATTCTGAACTTCCTCCAACATTTGCACATGCGTGCGATTTACATTACGCAGGCTATGAGTCTCACTAACCGACAACGGAATTGTAAGCTTGTGCACGCCGGCCTTTACGGCCTGCTCTGCACCCTTCAAATTGGGCACTAACACAGCCACCTTAAGACCTTCAATGGTTCTTGCATACCTTGCAATTTCCATCGTATCGGCAAGCTGGGGGAGTATCCGCGCAGGAACAAAAGAGCCCACCTCAATCTCGGGAATACCTGCTGCCGCCAACGCGCTAATCCAGCGCTTTTTTGCTTCTGTAGGCATTATTTGACTGATACTTTGCAAGCCATCTCTCAGTCCAACTTCACTCACCTCTATGTCCATCGCGTCCATGACAGCCTTCACCTCTTAATCATTTTTTTGTAGGCAGATAATCAATAGCCTTATATTTTATTGAGCTCACGGACATATGCCCCTCGGCCATAGAATCCAAACAGCAGTGCAGGCACGCCAAAGATCACGGGCACTGCAGACACTGCAAAGCGAAGATTTTCATTACCAAAAACATGATCAGACAATAAACTGACGGTCAACGGGCCGAGCATTAAACCCAGAAGACTAATGATCATATAGTACAGCGCAGTGACCTGAGCTCGAATATTACTCGGGGTAATGTTCAGTAAAGCGGTAGGCCCCACAGCTGACGCCAGCGCTATTCCAACGAGATTGATCGCCAGAAATACAAACGCCAAGGTTGGGCTGGGCATTAGTGTTGCCGCAATCGCCGACGGCACAAGGATAGACATCCCTGTCAACATAATAAGATAGGGAGCATCACGGTGCCCTTTTTGATACAGCCTGTCCGACAGCCAACCGGCAAGATTCACCGTCAACGGACCTAACGACAGCATGATGATCGCATTAACAAATACGTACCTTTCAGCGCTCCAACCCCAGGTTCTCTCAAAAGTGGCTGCCATCCAACCTTGACTATAGACCACAACCAGCATGGACCCAACCATGGCAATAATACCAAAAAAGGCTCCAAAGCGTTGAAATACATAGGTCAGCATGTCTTTTAGACCGAGCGCCGTTGCAGCGTCATCACCGGCCTCTTTAATGCGTGTTGGCTCGCGCAACAGGGCAAAAATTACCGCAAGAATAACGCCAGGTAAGCCAACGATAATGAAAATAAATTGCCATGGCGCCAATACGCCTATAATCGGCAATTCTATCTGCGGTCCAGACTTGGCCCAGGTTAAGACGCCTGCTGCCACTAATGAAGCAATACCTGCCCCCAGCGTTAACGCTGCAGTATAAAAGGCAATCGGTTTACCGCGACTTTTAGGCTCGAAGCTGTCTGAAATAATCGACATAGCGACGGGGTTCAGGGCTGCCTCTCCTACGCCCACGCTCATTCTGGCTGCAAAAATATGAGTAAACGTCTTTGCCAACCCAGTCGCCGCCGTGGCCACAGACCACAGCGCTATACCCGCAGCCACAATTAATGTACGTCGTTTTCTGTCAGCCAGCCAACCGATAGGCAGCCCCATGGTGGCATAGACGATGCCAAATGCCGGACCCATAAGCAAGCCAATCTGGGTATCTGTCAAATCAAAGTCAGCCTTGATAGGCTCGACTAATAAACCAAATATATAACGATCTACAAAGGATAGTATATACGCCAGCGTGAGCATGATGACCATGAACCACGCATAGCGAGCGCTAGGGTATTGGTTTGTATCAAGCGTTTTACCCGCGCCTGATACTGAATCAGTCGTCACTATTGACTCCTTAATTAGCTGATTGAGATATGATAAATGACGACCAAATTACCGTCCACATCAACGATGCCTACCTCTCGTCCACAACGACCGTCGTGGGTTTCCAGTACGCTCTCGTCATAGACTTTCAGGCCAAGTGCCTTAGCGCCATAGACGATACCATCAATGTCGGCGACATCTAAAACAATCGCGCTGCGTCTAGGCAACATTTCGACCCCAACCCTAGACTCACGCACCTCCGTGAGAGCCATTACCCGCGGCTGAGAGGCCGTGCTGAGAATCGAGAACCGAAGCGCACTGCTATTATCAATCTCAAAAACATCATAGGAATAAGAATCCGATTTAGACTCTTTTTCAAATGTTACAGTCAAGCCTAAAACGTCACAGTAGAACCTGTATGACTCAGCCAAATCGCTTACGACAAAATTGGCTCGCTGAAAGCGCACTGAATCTTTTTCTTTAACCATATCTAAATTACCCTTTTCCCTACGAAGTGTTGTCTTGTGACGAGTAGATATTTATTTCAACATATGATCTGTGCTCACCACACGGAGCAGCCCCAACAAGGACCTACTCCCCAACTGGTAGCTTACAAAAGATTTAACATTATATCTATAGGTCGTTACATGATATTATCCGACCGTTACAATACACAGGCCAACGCTTAAGCCAAGTGTTTGGCGCCTATCTCAGGAACTGTCCTGCACCTACACGGGAAACCCCGATGAATGATGACGTATTAGAACGGCAACTAGCGGCGCGCAACCCGCGCACAGGACAGTTAGACTATCAGTTTACAGCGGCCAGTAAGTCCGCCATTAAAGCTACAACAGAGCGCCTGCGAAAGAACCAATCCAAATGGCGTGACGCCGGCATCGAACACCGCATCGGAGTTATCAAACGCTGGCAGGCAGCCATGCACCTCGAGCGCACGGCTATTGTTGGGGCGTTACAGCAAGATACCGGTCGTATAATGCTAGCTGATCAAGAATTTGAGGGTTTACTCAGAAGTATAGATCGGTGGTGCTCTCAGGCCCCGGCCCTACTTGCACCCTCCAAGCAGGCCGCAGTGGCTATGCCTAATGTAGAAATTCATGGCGCAACTTCCCCCTACCAAGTTCTTGGCGCTATCAGCCCTTGGAATTTCCCTCTCCTGCTGTCATTTATCGACGTTATTCCCGCCCTTTTAGCGGGCTGCAGTGCTGTCATTAAACCGAGTGAGGTCACCCCTAGATTCGCAGTTCCCATAGCCCGAAGTATTGCCGCGGTAGAGGAATTGGCCGCTGTCCTGACAATCATGCCCGGGGACGGCTTGACCGGCCAGGCACTTATCGACTTAGTTGACGTGATTGCTTTTACCGGAAGCGTTGCAACCGGCAGGAAAGTCGCTGCCGCCGCTGCTCAGCAATTCATTCCAGCCTATCTTGAATTGGGCGGTAAGGACCCCGCAATTGTACTTGAGGGCTCCAATTTAGAACGGGCCACAACAGCAATATTGCGCGCCTCTATCGCGGCGACAGGTCAGGCCTGCCAGTCATTGGAACGCCTTTATGTCGCGCAGGCTGACCATGACAGATTCATTCAACTACTCACAGACAAAGCCAAGGCGGCCACCTTAAGCAAAGACAATCCAAATCAGGGCATTGTTGGGCCACTGATTTTTGACCGCCAAGCAGACATTATTCAGCAACATCTCGATGATGCCGTACAAAAAGGCGCCGTCATTTATTGTGGAGGGAAAGTCGAGGATGACAGTGGTGCAAAATGGATAGCGCCAACGGTTTTGGGTAATGTCGACCATTCAATGTTGTTAATGACCGAGGAAACATTTGGGCCAATCATGCCGGTGATGGCCTTTGATAACGCGGCGCAAGCAGTTGCCTTAGCCAATGACACCTCTTTCGGCCTATCTGCTGCGGTATTCGGAAAAAATGATGAAGCGGCACTCATCGTGGCTAAGCAGATAAATGCGGGTGGTATTAGCGTCAATGATGCAGGCCTAACGTCGATGGTATTTGAAACAGAAAAATCGGCCTTTGGCTATTCTGGAATGGGGCCCTCTCGTGTCGGCGCCAGCGGTTTGACCCGCTTTCTGCGCCAACAGTCGCTGTACGTTAATCATGGTGACGTCCTCCCTGTGACAATCTTCTCAGAACAACTTATATAACCCAACCTAATTCAAGGAGTTGATAATGAGTGACCACTTTAAACGCGCGCGCAACATAGTCAAACGAACAACATTAATTGTCCGCGACATTCAGGCATCACGGCGCTGGTATGAACATGTTCTAGGTCTGTCGGTTTATTATGACAGCGAGTTTATCCTCTCGGGTGCAGGGATCGCCGCCGGCAAGGCCGGAGACAAAACACATCTAATGATTCTAAAATGTGATGATCCAGTCATCGGCATGATTGGCCTACTACAGTGGATCGACCCTATCATGCCCGCACCGCCCATCGATTTCAGTGTAGGCTATGGCAAACCGACGTTTGTAGTTGGCTCTGATGATGTCAATCTCACCCATACTCGAGCCATAACACTAGGCACAAAAGTACATTCTGCCCCACATGAATGGTCTACATTAGGTGCCAATGGTCGCATGAAACACTTTATTGGCCTGTCATTGTTTGACCCAGACGGATACTTTTTTGAATGCAATCAACTGACCTCAGAAACAGGATAACCATAGATGTCTAAAGAAACTTCAGCTAGGTTAGATCGCGTCAATAGCCAATGGCGCATTGCCCGTCGACCGACTGGGGACAATGTGCAGCAGCAAGATTTCTCTCTGCATGAAGAAAATGTGCCCGCCTGTGGCGACGGGCAGGTGCTCTTAAAAACCCTGTACCTAAATCTCGCACCCGTTATGCGAATGTATATGATGGGCGAAGCGGCCGCCCGGGAAAAGCCTTTGAATATTGGCGATGTAATCCACGGACGCGGTGTTGCAGAGGTAGTGGAGTCTCGTCACTCCGACTATCAAGTGGGCGATATCGTTCAGGGTCAGCTTGGTTGGCAAACCTACAAAACATCCTCGATGAGCGCGGCTGAACTTATGCGAAAGATTCCAGATCGGGGCGTTTCCTATGGCCTAAGTCTCGGGCCCTTAGGCATGACTGGATTTTCAGCCTACTTTGGTTTTATTGATCGGGGCAAGCCAAGATCAGGAGATACCCTAGTGGTATCCGCGGCCGCTGGCGGTGTCGGTTCTATTGTCATACAGCTTGCTAAAATCTATGGCTGCCGAGTGATAGGTATCGCTGGGGGGCCGAAAAAATGCAACAGTATCTCCCAATGGTGTGATAACACCATTGATTATCGCAACGAAAACGTCGCTACCCGATTAGAACAATTGCTACCCAATGGTTTTGATATTTACTTTGATAACGTTGGCGGCGACACACTCGATGCCTGCATGGATAATATGAACACCGGTGCACGGATTGTGCTCTGCGGATCTATATCAGAGTACACCAGCGACGAGCCCTATGGTTTAAAGAATTATGCCCGGCTAAGGAACACCAACGCCTCGATGCATGGTTTCTTTGTCTACAACCATGAACAGCAGTTTGCGCAGGCGGAGGCGGATTTAGCTAGGTGGATCCTGAGCGGTGAATTGACCCCTCTTGTCGACGTGGTAGAGGGTTTCAAGGCGATGCCAGAGGGCCTCGCGAGACTGTATGCACATAAAAATATTGGCCCAGCTTATTGCCGAGTACAAGGCGATTGCTATGATCAACAATAACCCACACAGCGCCTAGACCTCAGGCTCACACCTCGTGGGGAAGCACAAACCAACGTACAGCTTCGCTTTCATCACTTAACTTTAAAACCCCTATATCCTCACCTTGGGGCGCAGTTTCCAATATCTGTTCAGCGGCAGCGATGAGTCCTGTCAGCTCTATCGTTTTGGTCTCAGTTTCTCTGACACCTGCACAGTAGTCTGCAAAAGAAAAAACGTCCAAGCTACTGGCGAGTTCAGCGGACTGACCGTTAAATCGCCAGACCCCCGTTGCTACATCAACCTGATAGAAAGGCAACATTCGCCAACCCAAACTAGCGACCAATTCAATGGCTCTCATCAGGTATTCAAACTCACTTTCATCAATAAAATAATTGAAGCTCAAACGCGTCCACCCGGGTCGCATGACCATGATCCCACGCTGAATTTCGGCCTCAATGGCACGACTATAACCCATATCCATGCCGAGTAAACTATGCCCATAGGGCCCAGCACAGGAGCAGCCACCGCGAACCTGAATGCCGAATAGATCGTTCAGTAGCGACACCACAAAACCATAATGTAGGTCCTTGTCTCCATGCTTGAAGCGCAAAGAGGTAACCGCTAAGCGGGGTACATCCAGATTGCCAAGAATCTCTAGGTTGGGACAGTCGCTAAAACGGGAGATTGCGCGCTTAATAAGGTTTTCTTCCAAGTTCTCGATCTGCTCTACACCCACTTCCCTCTGCAATTTAAATACTAGCCCTGCGCGTATTGATTCAATAATCCCTGGGGTTCCGCCCTCCTCCCGCCGCTCTGGATTGGCCGCATAAAGATGATCCTTTGGCGTCACATACATTACAGTTCCACCGCCGATGATTGCGGGTACAGAATTCTTTAGCTGAGCTTTTTTAACCACCAAAACTCCTGGCGTGCCAGGTCCGCCAATAAACTTATGAGGGGATATAAACACTGCGTCCTTAGGATTGGCTCCATTCATATCAATTGTCATGTAAGGGGCTGCCGCGGCGTAATCCCAAAACACTAAGGCGCCATACTGTTTCAACAATGCGGTTATGGCAGCAATATCGCTTTTGATACCAGTCACATTCGATGCCGCCGAGAAACTCCCGATCAGTAATGCCCGATGAGAGTACTGCTGAAGCTGCTGTTCCAGCACAGTCACGTTAATCAGGCCGGAATCCGTCAGTGGAATCGTCACTACCTCAGCGAGACTTTCCCTCCAGGGCAGCTCGTTAGAATGATGTTCATAGGGCCCTATAAAGACTACCGGCCTTTCGCTCTCACAAATACTAGCATCACATAAATAGCGCTCTGCCAGCTCCGGGGAAAGGCGTAAATTGAGAATATCGATAAGCTTGTTGATGGCCGCAGTAGCACCAGGTCCACAAAAAATCAGCTGATCGTCAGGCCCGCAATTTAGCGACCTTTTTATCTCGGCACGAGCCTCCTCTCTCAGCGACGTTATCTGCGCTCCAGTGTAAGAGGCCTCGGTATGTGTATTACCGTAATAGGGTAATACCTGCTCACGAACAAAATCTTCAATAAAACTCAGACTACGTCCAGAGGCGACATAATCCGCATAGACTAATGGCTTCTCGCCAAAAGGCGTTTGAATACATTGCCTGTCGCCTATGATTGAATTACGGATATGGTGGATCAAAGTGCTCATGGCGTACTGCCTTAGATAATTGTCAGTGCTATTTTAATCAATAAAACGCGAATGATTGTGCCTAATTAGAGCGAAAATTTTCAATTTATCGGACTTTATTTTCATTTACATGTGTATTAGTGGTACATTATCTCAGTTAGATTAGTGATACTGGGAAACCTTAGGATTTGATTATGGAAAATTTAGACAGAGATATTCTCAGACATCTGCAACGCAAGGCCACTGTCTCGGTGGCAGACCTCGCAGACCGCATCGGTATTTCTAAATCAGCATGCTGGCGACGCATTCAAAAGCTAGAGCGGGACGGCATTATTAAAGATCGAATTACCCTGTTAGATGCCAACGTACTGGGCCTGTCCCTTACTGTATTTATCTCCATTAAAACCAACATGCACACGGAGAGTTGGGCACTTAAGTTCAATGAGACGGTAAAAAGCATCCCAGGTATTCTCGAAGCCTATCGAATGGGCGGCGAAGCCGACTATCTTTTAAAAGCGATCGTTAAGGATATGCCTGACTACGACAGACTCTACAAAGAACTTATCAAAGTGGATCTGTTCGATGTGAACGCGGGCTTTGTTATGGAGGAAATTAAGTGCACCTCCGAGTTGCCACTGTAAGTGCTTCCTCCATCGGGGAAAGAGCCCCGAGAAACCGAAATTAGGACGGTTTCCACGGTAATCAACCAAAACATATCACGGCCTTAAAAGACTGTCAGCCCCGCAATCGCATTCCTAGAGACATTAATGAATTGAATTAATTATCTAGTTGAACTCAACTAGGTTGCCATCAGGATCATAAAATTTTGAGACATTCACTTTAATAACACTTGAACCATCATATGAGGGATATTCGGTATATTTTGGTTTCTGAATGACTTCTATGCCCGGCGTATCAATAATAATCTTCCAGCGCTTTTCTAGGCCGCTAGTATTAAACACGAGAACCATATTTTGAGGTGTTAAGCCTTCTTTGCGGACGGGTTTTTTCTTCACCTATGCATCTGGATTGCTGTATTCGTAGTCAACTAACCCTAAAAAACCGACCAGATCTTCTGTTGTCTTCAAAAATATCAATCGTATCTCTTTGCCATTACGTTGAATAATCTGATCGTAAATTAATGTCATCCCAATCGAGTCTCTATAAAGTGTCAGCGATTTCTCAATACCTCTTACGATCAATGTTGACCTTGGCAGCACTAACTCTTCCGCCGAAACATTATTAACCGATTGAAGATTTTCAGCAGTGGCGGCAAAACTTACTAGGGACGACGCAAAAAACATCGTCAGTATCATAGCTATTCGTTTAATATTAAACCTCGTGATATTGTTAGATTTTCCTCGTAAGATAATTGCAGCTAAAGATCCTATCATTCCCTATTGACCCCAATACCTGTCACATAGGACTTAATCACCAGCCAAATCAAGATGCGCATCTTCTGTATTTCCAAAGAAATAAAACTGCTTCAAGCAATCATGTTATATTGTTATAGTATTATGTTTATAATTTTCGCTTTCGATCTATACCAGACTCATTGAGAGCTGCAGGGTTGACTCATAGTCATAAGCCAATGTGAAGAAAACTTCACCATTAAATATCGAGGGTCACCATGCCATACAGCGATATTAAGACGCTTGTTTCCACCCAGTGGCTGGAAACCCACACCGAAGATCTTAATGTAAAAATCTTAGATGCTTCTTGGTACTTACCCAGCATGCAGCGTCTTGCCTATGCTGAATACGGCGCGTCACATATACCGGGAGCGATGTTTTTCGAAATCGATAAGATCTGTGATGAGAAGTCAGATTTACCGCATATGGCCCCGACCGTTGACAGCTTTAGCGCCAGCCTCTGCGCGATGGGCATAAGTCCTTCAGATCAGGTGGTAGTCTATGATGGGGCTGGTTTGCTCTCGGCTGCGCGAGTTTGGTGGCTGTTTAAATTAATGGGGCTGGATAACGTGGCTGTACTCGATGGAGGTCTGCCAAAATGGGTCGCTGAGCAGCGTGCAACAGACAATGTAAGCCCCCAACCAGAGCGCGGCCAACTCTTCACCTGTCACCAACAACCATTAACTAAAGATGCCGCTCAGGTCTCTGAGGCAATAGAATCTAAGGATATTGAGATTGTCGATGCTCGCGCGCCTGGGCGTTTTTTAGGCATAGATCCGGAACCCCGAAAAGGGCTTAGATCCGGCCACATACCCGGGTCGAAAAATCTCTTCTATAAAACACTTCTGCATGAAGACCAAACTATGAAGAGTCCGGACGATCTCCGCGCCGCCTTTATAGCTGCCGGCGTTGTACTCAGCCGGCCGGTCATTACTAGCTGCGGGTCAGGCATCACAGCGGCTATCTTAAACCTGGCATTGACCCAAATAGGAAAGACCGACCATTTTCTATATGACGGCAGTTGGGCAGAATGGGGCTTAAATCCAACCCTACCCATAGAAACCGGGGACGCTTGATGACTAAAGAATTGCCGTGCGCCTCATTATTTACCGACTCAGAAACAGACATCAAATCTACCTTAACCAACTCTACCGCACCCGGAGTGCCAATTATGCTGCGATCTATCATTACTCGACTAACCCGAATAGTTACCGCTTTACTTTTGTTACAACCCATGGCGGTTCTCGCTCAGGGACAAGACAGCAGCCGATGGGAGCGTGACCATATTGTTATTGGCACTATGCTAAATGGTCTCTATAGTAACGGCAATCAGGCCTATTTTGACAAACGCACCAAGGTGATCCCAGCACATCTCCCCCATGACCTTTTAATAGAAGGCGCCGACAATAAGTCAATATTTAGCGCCACACTGACGGTATCTAACGAGTCGGATACCCAACCACTGAACTGGGTACTAGTTAATGATACCGACGCAAAGGCCGTGCGAATGGATATCTCATTGGCGACAGGTGAGGCGGCCTGTCCACTGTACTGGTCACGTGAAGCCGCCCAGTTTCGCGCTAGTCTCGCACCTGACTGCAAGCAAAACCCATTGGCACCAGAGGAACTCGTATTATCGCAACAGCAATTATGGTGGATGATACCCGGCGCACAGACAGGGGACTTGAAGCTCCATCGCGCACGCCAGTTTAGCTGTTATGCGGATGTACCCGGCGTTGGTGGAGGACGAGATGAACCTTACAATCGATTTGACAATATTCGCATTCACGATCAAGGAGGAGAGGCCTGGTTCACAACAGAAAAAGGCCGAACACTCGGAATAAGTTTATTTTCAGTAGACTGGCCCATCAACAATTACACCGGCTTTTTCACTCGTGATTCGCTAGTTATCTACGTCATGGAAAAAGACGATTCAGGCCGCCGTGAGCACGGCTACGCATTCACCTTACCCGAAGCCAATCGTATCGGCATTAATCTCAAATGGATGCTCGCAAGCTGTTTTATGGTCGCCAGCAACGACGACATACCTAAGATGTAACAACGGGGATAACGCTTAGGTATAATTCTTAGGGATCGCGTTTGATAGGGGCTACCACTTCTAACAGAGCTCCCGAGGGGAAGCGCACTAAGCTAGATAGGCCTTGAATTCCAACACAAGTGGAAACAGTGCCATTGTATTGCCCAGATGAATCGATACTAGTGAGCGAATCTACTGAAGCACTCACTAGTATCGTGCCGCCAGGCGCTTGCGCCCTGTCACTAGCAGTGCCGTATTCATCAAACTCAAAACCGAATGGCCCAGAAAACTTCATCATCATGATTGGATAACGGGTATCCGAGGAATCACCCCTCGCCTTCGCCAGCACATCAATTTTAAATGGCACCGGATTAGTCACCAAATTTCCGAAGGTATCCTCGAGAAAAATTCGGGTAGCCTTCAGGTCTGAACTCCCGGCTACCATGATAAAAGTATTACCAATGGGCGACTGCGGTGCAGTCGGCTTAAGTAGCGAACTTTCGGGCTCAAACATCTTAGTGAGGTACAGCAACTCCCCTGATGGCCCAGAGGCTTGCATGGCTAAGATTTTTTTTGCAGCGGTCAGATAAGCCGGCTCCCCAACCACCGTAAATGCGCTGTTAGACATTTGGTGGCTCAATGTATTCGGGTCCTGAGCCAGCAGCTCAACGGCACTCCACCCCGGCGACAACATTGGTTCGTAAGCCTCGCTAGCACCTTCGATAAACCGCAATACAACCTCCCGCTCTCCTTTCGGTGGCCGCATATCCATAAAGGCCCGACCTGCTAAAGACGCATCGCCCATCTGAACCGCACAGGTTTTCTGAATAACCCCAGTCTGCTTGACCTCATACCCTAAATGATCCTTATAAGCAATTGCTGTGACATCAAGGTCGACAGCAAGCACGCTCACCATTAGCAGCGATTCCAAAATCATCGATAATTTCCTTTATTGTTTAACAGACTCGACTTATAAATGTCGGGCAGTAAGTAAATGTTAAACCAGCAACGATGTTAATATAGATAATTGAGCATCGGATTGGTTTTTTATATTATGCAGAATTATCGACATCGATCTATCCTATCGATCAACAACATATTCAAACAAATTGCATAGTCTAGCATCAGACTAAAGAATAAAGCATGACCAAAACAAGACGCGAAAACACCAACATAGAGCAAGGGGGTTTAAGGGTTACCAACATGCCTCACCAGTTTTATCTGTGCGGACTTATTACAGCCGGCAATTATCCTCTCGCTCGATCATGTCAAAAGCGAACATAAAATGCGCCATACCGGCAAGTAATGAAAATACCAGACTGAGCTCCAAAATTTGACCGTCATCAAAATGCACTGCCAGCGCATCATACAACGGTTGGGCTAAGCGACCTTGATGCGCATGCAGCGACATCAAGTCTGCCAGTTCGATCACCGCTTTGTCAGCAGCGTCGAACACTGCGTGTTCAGCGTCACCAATCACCGCTATTTTCACCGAGGATAATCCAGCCGAGTCAGCGTCAAGTCGATTGCCCCGGTTACATGACCGGCAGCCATGTACCTCAGAAAGTCGCAAGCGACCTAGTTCCTTATAAATAACCGGGGCGCTGCCTTCATAAAAAAGTTTTTTATAAAAATCATCCATGTACCAATCAAACAGAGCGGGAGAATGGCCCATAGCACTTATCAGCTTTGCCTCCCCCCGCCGGGATAACGACTTGTCGAATGCCCGCTGCATGGATTCGGACAGCTCGGACTTGTCCTTCACGGGGAAAATACTGTCGATCAATTGTCAGGTACCTCTTTTTGTAAAAAAAAATTATGGCAAAGTGAAAATACATTCTTCAATGTGAGATTAGGCTTCATCTTGTATTCAAACCATCGCTTTTACTTTACCATACAAAATGAAAAAAAATATAAAGGTATATCAATGATAAGCCAGTGGCACGCGGCAACCATAGGGGTTGCCAATCTTGACTCGGCGCTCGAGTTCTGGATCGAGGCCGTAGGCTACGAAGTTGTCGCAGCAACCGAAGGTCCGGATGCCGGACTAGCCCAGCAGTGGTCACTTGATGCCTGCGCAGTTAAGCGACAGGCTTTTATCGGGGCTCCCAACGCCACCTGTGGTTATTTGCATCTGGTTGAAATGCATGAGCCCGGACCATCGGTAAGAGCTGGCGCCGCCGTTTTTGATGCCTGCCCTAAGAATATTGATATCTATGTGACCGATATTGAACAGCGCATCAATGCCCTGAAAGCATTGGGCTATATTTTTCGCAGTCCCAAGCACAGTGAGGTAATCGCTCAAGATGGAACGCGATTTTGTGAGATGCACATTAGCATACACGACGACATTAACCTGGTGCTACTGGAATTGCCGGATCAGGCCATAGTCACCAATGCACTAGGATTTGGGGCTATAGGCCCGATTATCACCGTAGTGCTTAACGTTGCTGAAGAAAAGCGATTCTATCAGGAGATACTCAAGCTCGAACTGCTCACCGATAATTTCTTTGATGGCGAGGCCATAGAGAAAATGATAGGGCTTCCCTCTGGCGCTGGGCTGGATGTCAGTATCTGGGGTCGTAAAGGCGACTGCGAAGCGCAGCTGGAACTCGTTCAATATGGTGGAGTGACCGGCGATAGCCGTTTCTCTCGAGCGACACTGCCAAACTGTGGTCTTCATCAGGTCTGTTTTAACACCGCCGATGCCGCTGAAATAGCCTTACAAGCCTCGGCCGCAGGCAACCAAGTAATCAAGCGAGGAGCCTTGAGTACCCTGGCGGGTTGCGGCGAGTATTGGTCACTGTATACGCCCGCTGGCATGCGCATTGACCTGATTACTCCATCATGAGTGACGGCAACGCGCAGTGGTGGCGGCAGCGCAAATGGCAAATCGCGGGACTACTGTGCCTCATTACCACTATCAACTATATGGATCGGCTGGCACTGAGCGTGGCCGCTCCGACACTGACCAAATTATTTTCTCTCACGGCTAGTGATTATGGCGATATTTCAGCAGGTTTTTTGGTGGCCTATGCTCTGGGACAGCTATTTGGCGGCCCATTAATCGATAAAATTGGTACTCGCAAGGCATTAACTTTTGCCGTGATACTTTGGAGTATTGCAGGCATGGCTCATGCTTTTGCTCAGGGATTTCGCAGTTTACTCAGCGTTAGGTTTTTACTAGGCATTGGCGAGTCGGCAAATTTTCCCGCAGCCAATAAGGCTATTGCAGAGTGGTTTCCCGCCAACGAGCGCTCGTTGGCGGTAGGGATTGTGACGGCGGGAACAGGTCTAGGGACGATTATTGCCCCGCCTCTCTTGATCTGGCTTATTATTCAGTTCGGGTGGCAATGGGCGTTTATTGTGCCTGGGCTTTTAGGGTTCGTTTGGTTATTGGCCTGGCACCGGGTCTACGCTGAACCTGATGTGACTAAAGACCAGAAGGATTACCCGTGTGCCCAGAATGGGGATAGCGCATATGGCTATGGATCTTTATTCCGACAGCCTGCAATGTGGGGTCTCATGCTCTCTCGATTCGTCAGTGATGGTGCTTTTTACTTTGTGGTTTTTTGGCTACCGCTCTACCTCACCACTGAGCGCGGACTAGACCTTCCAGCCATCGCGATGTTTGCCTGGATTCCATTTGTGGCCGCTGATATAGGAGCTCTGGGCGGCGGCTGGGCTGGCAAAGCTATGATTGATCGAGGTTATAGCATCAATGCAGCGCGTAAAATTCTCATATGGGTGGGAGCAGTGCTAGCCATATGCATGTCACAAGCCGCTGCACTTGAAACGACAACGGCGTTAATAGGCTTAATTTGTATCTCAATGTTCGCCATTCAATTGAAGAACACCAATCTATTTTCACTACCGGCAGACCTTTACCCAAGTTCTTCAGTGGCTACGGTTTGGGGTATTTTTGGCGCTGCCGGTAGTTTGGGAGGAGCTGCCTTTCAAAGCATTATCGGTCGACTAGTCGATCAAGGATCCTATGAACCAGTATTCTATATTGCGGCCTCTATGCACCTAGTTTCAGCGATCATTGTGTCTTTATTTATTCCTCGGATAGCGCCACTTCGCGCAGCAGGTAGACATTAGACATCATCAGGGGTACACAAATTTCTTAGAATATTTGATTTAATGTTATGGTAATATAGCATAGAGGCGCGGAATCTAACGTATCTTTGGCGCGCCTAGAGAAAAAACCACTACGATAGGCCAAATGCTTCTCAATATTTTTACTCGGCATAACCACTGAAAACAATTACTCAAACCAATTATTTAAGACATTAGGGCTATGAAAATATGATAATGATCACAGGTATTACTGGCAGAGTTGGCTCGAGTGCCGCTCGTTATTTGCTTAACAATGGTTTTGCTGTAAAAGGCGTAACGAGAGACATAGCCAAGGCCGCTGACTTAGCAGCGCTTGGTGCCGAGATTATTGTCGGTGATATCTCCGATAAAAGCCTTATTAAAAATGCCTTACGGGGTGTCGATAGCGTCTTACTGGTTACCGGCAATGGACCTCACCAACTAGATGCAGAGTGTCTTATCGCCAAAGAGAGCGCGGCGGCTAGTATTCAACATATCGTCAAAATATCTTCCATGGAGGCGAGCCCAACCGCTACCGCCCCCATACCTGCTGTGCATTATAAAGTCGAAAAATTCATTGAGGAAACGGGTCTTACCTATACCTTTTTGCGACCCAATTTCTTTATGCAAAATCTGATGCTCTTTGCCCAATCAATTAAAATGTCTGATCAATTTTCTCTTCCTTTAGGTAAGGCAAAGACGGGAATCATCGACGCGGAAGATGTCGGCGAAATTGCCGGCAGAATTATGTCAAATATCCCGCTGAAATCCTCTGTCTTAAAGCTAACGGGTGAGGCGCTTTTAGACTTTCATGAAGTGGCCGAACTAATCTCGCACGAGTTAGGTAAATCAGTAACCTACAACGAGCAGTCCCATGAAGATTTTCATGCACTTCTGGCCAAGACAATTCCTAGTCCTTGGCATGTCGAGGCGGTTTCGCTGCTGTTTAAGGAAATAGCCAATGGCGCTCTAGAATCGACTACCAGCGATGCTGAAGATATTCTAGGCAGGCCACTGACCGATGTCCGAGGATTTGTTGCGCGACATAAACCTGCGTTTATTCATTGAACCACGGGGAGCCTGTTTTCGCGGTCTATAAACCCATAGCCGACATCCAAAGTAGGCATCGCCTGAATTGGCTCGGAGATTCGGATAGGTTCGCCAGTGCTGGCACAAAGCAGACGGAAGCCGTTGACAGAACCTTGGGCATAGGCTTTCGAGCTGTTGATTCCAGCCCCAATGTGTCTAACTACCAACGTAAAAGTGCCCCCGAAAGCGAAATTCTAATCTATCAAATATACGACAGGCTGAACAGCCCTAGGAAGTGACATATGTCCGTTTCGAATAGCTTAAAAATCGGTATTATAGGCGCAGGAATAGGCGGGCTCACAACAGCAATCGCACTTCAGCAGCGCGGCATGCAGGTGGTTATTTATGAGCAGGCAGAAAAACTCGCTGAGGTTGGAGCAGGTCTCACAATTAGTAAAAATGCCGCCCGGGTTTTTGAAGCCTTAGGGCTAGGTGAGCAATTGGCCGCTCTGGATAGCCCCTGCGCTAATATGGGTGTGATTGATCATATGAGCGGTGATATTCTGGTTTACGAGCCGCGTGATCAAAAAGAGACTCTAAGTAGCAATGTGATTGCTAGCCGACAGGTACACAGAGCCGACCTACACAAATTACTGGCAGCCTCATTGATAGACGCAGACAGTTGCCTTAACCTAGATCACAAACTACAGGACATCAGCCAAGATGCTTCACAGGTGAAACTATCGTTTGCCAATGGACTGGTTGATCATTGCGATATAGTTATCGGTGCTGACGGCCTTAAATCGGCGGTAAGAGAGCGCCTATATTCGTCAGAGCCCGCTAATTTTACGGGATTTGTTGCCTGGCGTGGGTTGGTCGATCGATCGCTGGTAAAAGATATTGCGCTAGATCCCCAATTCGCCACCTATTCATCTAATGATAAATTATTTGTTCGTTACCCTGTCAGAAATGCTGGTCTGATTAACTACGTTGCAATTGCCAGGAAAGATGACTTCCTCTCAGAAAGCTGGGCGGAGCCCGCTGACGTGGCCGAAGTCGCCGCACAATTTTCTGAATGGCACCAAAACGTTTCGGACATTATTCTAGCCACGCCAGCGGATAAATGTATGCGATGGGCCCTATTTACTCGCGCGCCACTAAATAATTGGATCAATGGCCGAGTGTGCCTGCTGGGAGACGCTGCCCACCCCACGACGCCATTTTTTGGCATGGGGGCCGCTATGGCAATTGAAGATTCACTTATCCTAGCGAGATGTTTTGAGACCGAAAATGATAATTGGCAAAGCGCGCTGGAGCGATATCAGCGGGCGCGTATGACACGAACTAATCACATTCAACAGATTTCCCTAGAGCGAGCAGAATCCTATATGCACAACGATCCGGCAAAACGAGCCATGGGGCCTTCTTCAGGACTCGGCAATGCGATGGATTATGATCCTAGGACCGCTGTAATTTAAAGCCAAAAGAATACAGAATAGAGTCGGGTAAAAAATAGACGGATTTAAGGCTCGGTGGCTTTACCTAAACAAAGAGATGAGAGGCCGATAATGTCCCAATCTACTACCAAAACAAATACTAAAATATTAGTGATCAGCTTCCTTGCTTGGACGTTAACTAACATGGATCAGGCGTTCTTTGGTTACGCCATTCCGGGGATTCTTGAAGAGTTTAACCTGCCCTTAGAAGCAGCAGGAATAATTTTAACCATCTCGTTTGTTATTGCCTCTATGATGCTCCTGTTCACAGGTATTGCAGCGGATCGTTTTGGACGCGGCCCCATATTGAGCCTTTATCTGGCAGTGTCTGCACTGCTAGTTGGCTTTCAGGGGTTGGCCGGCGGCATTGTCATGTTGACCATCTTTCGAGCATTGGGTTTTGGTTTCAGTGCAGGCCTATCGCCTATTACAAGTGCCTATGTCGTGGAAAATGTCAAACCCAGAATGCGCGGAATGGCCATGGGTGTATTGCAATGTGGTTATCCCCTAGGCTGGTTTATAGCATCGCTTTTTGCGGGACCCCTTCTGGCCGATTATGGTTGGCGTGCTATGTGTTTCGCAGCCTTTCTAGTGGTCCCTTTAGCCGGTCTCTTTCATTGGCTGCTGAGAGACACTCCGGGTATTATTTTAACAGGCTCCGATGCGCCCATTAAGGGGAAGGTACGAGTGCTTTTTTCAGCGCCTTACCGTAAAAGTTCTCTGGCCAGCATCGCAACCTATTTTGCATTTGGAGGTGCCTATGCTGGCTCAGCATTTTATTTCCCTACATTTTTCGCTGAGGTACGAGGTTACTCACAGTCGGACGCCGCTAGTCTAGTAGGCATGTCAAATTTTATTGGCATTGGCGGCTACCTTTTGGCTGCTTTCGTGGGCGAGTATCTTTTAACGCGACGCGCCGTTTTCGTTGTATGGGCTCTCGGGGGTACTTTAGCGCTGATTGGCCTACTATGGTTTTCAGAAAGCCGCACTGCTGACACTATTTGGTACGGCTTAACCGCTGCATTATTTTATGGTTCCCTAGCCGTGTTACCCGTATTAGTGGCTGAAATATTTCCCAAAGAAGTCCGGGCCAGCGCCCTATCGGTTTGCGCTTCGGCCCCGTTGAGTCTCGGTTTTGCGGTATTCCCACTGATGGTGCCCTTTGTAGTCGGCTCGGTTGGCTGGCAGATGGGCTTTACTATCATTATTTGCCCACTATTGGCGTTATCCGCTATCACTGCCCTGGCATTACCCAACCGCCAGTCAGGTCACGACTTAGCCGTCATGGACGAGACAAGAAGTATCCGACTATAAGCGTTACTCACTTAAACTGATCGATAGATTTAGAGAGAGAAAAAGTGATTATGAACAACTTTTTTCAACAGTACCGCCGCTGGTTCGTTTTGGGGGGGTTAATGCTCATCTATGCCGCGAGTAGCGGAATCATAGTACATACACTCCCTTTGCTGTACCCTTCTTTAATTGACGAGTTTGGCTGGTCTATAACGCAAATGACTTTACCGGCTACCCTCTTTTCGATCTTCGGTGCGATAAGCTCGCCACCTGCAGGGGTGCTCTTCGATCGTTTTTCAGTGCGTCGAATCATGCTGATAGGCGTAACCGGGATTGTTGTAAGCCTGATGTGCTTTTCCTTTGCCTCGTCATTATGGCATCTAGTGGCCGTCTACGTGGCCTTTGGCCTCGCCATGTCCCTATGCGGCTTAACCGCTAGCATGGTAATTCTTACCAAGTGGTTCTATGGTAAGCGCGGCATAGCGACAGGTTTATTGCTGATGTCCTCTAGTTTAGGAGGCGCTATATTTCCATTAATCCTAGGTTCCGGCATAGAGACATTGGGCTGGCGTAATGCGCTAATACTAGTCTCTGTCATCGCAGCCTGCATGACTTTGCCCGCGATACTGTTTTTATTGTTAGATAGGCCGGAGAGCGAATGGGTTTTGACTGGGACAGAGTCAGCCAGCCAAGCACCACGACAGGCTTTACAGGGCCCTACATTAAGGGCAGCAATAAAAACCCCAACCTTTTATTTAGTCTTGATTGCGACAGGCGCAATTTGGTTTACGGTGATAGCACTAACACAGCATCAATCACTTCACTTAGTCAAAGATGTAGGTATTGACCCCGCACTGTTGCCCCTGGTTTTTTCGACCTTTTTTGGCTGCTCAGTAATCGGAAAATTTGGCTTTGGTTGGCTTAGTGACTATCTCAATAAGGAACTTTCAATGATAGCATCTATCCTATTACTGACTTTTGGATTGTTAATTATTCGCGGGTTAGATGCCCATGATACAACCATGCTATTCGCCTATGCAGCCATCGGCGGAATTGGGTTTAGCGGCGCATTCACCACCATCCAACTGCTAATTGCAGAGCATTATGCCGGTAACTCTTATGGTAAAATACTAGCAATAATTGTCATGGTTGACTCCCTTGCGGGCGGAGTTGGCACGCGGGTGATGGCAAGCATGAGAGACACAACAGATAGCTACACAACCGGTTGGGAGTTGCTTATTACACTCTGTATCCTAGCGATTATTGCGACCTTTATAATTAGACAGTTAAATTACTCAAAGACTGCCGCTGGCCCCCTAAATTGACCTTATTCGATCACTAAAATCTAATACTGATCAGAGGTTTAATATACTTAATGTTTAAAATGATTGAAAACTGGCTTTCATAAAAAAGGCACTACAGTGCATAGAGGGACTGAACATGCGACGTCGAACAATCCTTAAAAGCGCCGCGGGTGCATTATCTCTGGGTCTAATCACTCCGGCAACCGCTAGCACGGTAATCACCGACACAAAAAGCGGCAACTCAGGACCTTATAATTTTGTCTTGGTGCATGGCACCTGGCACGGCGGCTGGGTGTGGTCTCAAGTTGCGACGCTACTGCGAACCGAGGGCCATAATGTGATAACGCCGACCTGCACTGGTTGCGGAGACAGGGTACACCTGAGCACGCCAGAAGTGGGCCTGGAAACTCATATTACCGATATAGAGAACAGTATTAATTGGGCTGAAATGGACAGCGTTGTTTTAGTTGGACATTCCTTTTCGGGTCTTACAATTACCGGCGTCGCCGATAGATTGAAAGATCGTATCCAACAAATTGTTTTCTTTGACGCAATCGTTCCACGACCCGGCAGAATGTCAGGCGTGGTCAAAGACAGTAAAACTGGAGAGTATCCGACTTGGTGGCAGGAACGAGAAAAAAAATTTATCGACGGCCACAAAATGGTTCTCTGGGAAGATTACCCTATAGAGATGCTTGTACCAGCTAGTTATAGTAAACAGAGATCTCGATTAAAAAAGCTAATCACGACTCATCCTGCTAAGCAATGGACCGATGAGCTAACGCTAAAGAACGGGGGCTGGGAAGGCTTGCATCGAGCCTTTATCCACTGCGCTGGACAGCGTTACAGGCTGACCAGCGAAAATATGATTGGTCCAGCTAGAGGCCCCGGATGGAATTTTATCTCTCTAAACATTCCCAGAGATGGCATGCTTACGCACCCCGAATTAGTCACTAGCCAGCTGATAAAATTGGCAGAAAGCCAATTTCAGGGCGGGCCAACTGAAACAGCCCTAAGCTAGGCACCCGTCCCTCTCATCATATTATCGTAAGCTGCCGGCGTCTGCTCCGTTAACCTCGTGCAGTGCCAACATAACAACCTTATTACCCCAGACTATAAAACTGTATGATTGCGCCGTCTGAGATTTCTAATGAGAAAAGCATCACATCACCCAGCCCCTCAATGGCCACTTTCATCAGAGGCAGAGAAATGGTCCAGCCGCGAGCCTGAATTTGCTCAGCCGCCACTTTCGCAGAATTGACTTTAAAGCTCACATCTAGAATACCAAGATCGGGCGCAGCGCAACGCGCTGAATAGTCATTAGTGAGCTGATGACCTCACTAGCAACCATGACAGAGCTACACATAATGTTGCTATAGCACAGACAAACGCGACGTAGATGTACCCCCACTCATAGACAGCGCCACTTATCACAGCGAACACTCCTCCGATAAACAACCCACAGGAACTAGAGATGCCGGAGGCCGTTCCACTTATTTGCGGGAAGATTTCAACGGCTCCAAGCATCGCTGTGGGAGTCAGCACCCCAGAAACGAGCATTAATCCCGCTAAAGGCAGAAGCACTGTCAGCATAGTAATGCCCAAAAGGGACTGAACAATGAAAGCCAGCCAACCCAGTCCCAACAGTATCGCTACACAATACAGGGTAAGCTTGGCCGAGCCAAATCGTCTTGTCAGGCGACCGAGCAAAATGGACCCTGTAACATAGGCACAGGCCATCAAACCCCAAATGATCCCAAACCCTATTTGACCGATGCCAAAATAATCATCAAAAACGGCAGCACCGATACTAACAAAAGATAAAAAGGTGGCCTGTAGAAAACCAAAAATTCCGGTATAACCCAAAAACCGTCGCGACTTTAATAGCGTGGTCACGCCCTGTTGAGTTATCAGCGTATTTTGCGCTGAGATGCCTGTCTCAGGAATACTTCGCCATGACCAATAGAAGATCCCTAAACCAAGTGATGTAGCCAGTAGATAGACGCCCTGATAGCCAAAGAAATAGCCCATTAGACCACCAAGAATTGGTGCCACGATGGGGGCTGCGCCTATTGAGGCGGACATAAAGGAGAAAGCATGCAGCAAACTTTCTCCTTCCATCAGGTCTCGTGCGACAGCCCTTGCTACAACTGTACCAACGCTCACGCCTAAAGCCTGAATAAAACGCAGCAAGACCATGGCTTGAAAATCTACACTGATTGCCAAGCCAATACTACTCAGAACAAACACTGTAAGGCCCGACAGTAACACCGGTCGTCGCCCTATTCGATCACTCAAAATTCCCGCAAACGGTTGCGCCACAGCCAGACCAAAGATATAGGCCGAGGCCAAATATTGTAAGCGTGCTGGCGTCTCCGCAAAAAGCAGGCCGATCATGGGGAACAGAGGAACAACAATAGTCATTGCGAAGGGCGACAAACTCCCTATGGCGCCAAGGAGCCACAGCGATGGCGTGGCAGGGTCTTTTCCCAACTCAGGCATGCGGTGGGTCTACAAAACGTTTGATTCCAATGAGTATCAGGTGCATTAGGGCCCGTCAGCGAAGGTAATAATGTGATTTAGCAAAGCTTACACGAGATATAGTTATAATGATATGTTGTTATGGTATTATGAGAAAGGTATGGTAGACTACGTAGCTTCTGGCTAGGACTCACTAATAGCATTTGTGCTGCCCAAAACTCGCGCAATCAAAGTCCCGAGCCGTTGATGTTGGGGCGCACAGGGAAAAACTACAGAAAAACTACAGAAAAACTAGACAACCAATAATATCAACTGAAGGGGAACAAGATCATGATTAACAAGATAGCACTCAAAATATGCTTGATCAGCACTATCGGCTTAGCCAGCGGGGCAATATCGGCTCAAGAGCAAACACAGTCCGTGAATGCCATTGAGGAGGTCATAGTCACCGCAAGAAAAAAAGAGGAGTCGCTCTCAGAAATACCAATCGCAATTACAGCTATCAGTGCGGCAGACATCAAAGCGTCTAATTTCAAGAAGATTGTCGATATTCAAAAAAATGCTCCAGGCCTGTTCATGGAGACAATGAATAACGAAAATGCACGGACTGTGCTGATGCCTCGATTCCGAGGTGTTACCTTTGACGCGACGAGCCCATTGCAGAGAACCAGCTCAGTATTTGTTGATGGCTTAGTTGTAACGTCGGGTTTGCATAGCTTACCCATCACTCAGGTAGAGAGAGTCGAGATCATAAAAGGTCCCCAGTCTGCAATGTTCGGTCGTAATACCTACTCTGGCGCTATCAATATCATTACCAGAAAGCCTGGAGACGAATTTAAAGGAGGCATTGAAATTGACTACGCCACCAAGAGTAAGTTTTCCACGACGGGATACATTGAGGGACCCATTACTGAAACGCTTGGAGCAAGAGCCACCTTTAGCCATACCGACAAAGAGGGACACTACGACAACAATTTTGTATCGGGCCAACGCCTTGGTGATGAAGAATCCATAGCGTTTGGTTTGCTGCTCGATTTCAATCCCACCGATAATTTGAACATTAGTTTAAGAGCCTCTCAATATGAGGATGATGATGGCCCGGGTGCTTACGCGGTGGTCGGTGGACTAGCGGATCACAACTACTGTGCTCAGCAGACCTCAAATATCACTGGCTGGACCTGTTTCACTGAGAATGGACTCGAATCGGTTTATCGAGGAACTCTAAGCGCTCCAGAGACTCTTGGCGCGTCGACTTCGGCATCACTATTTGATACTGCAACAGGCCACCTCAGAGATGACAGCGGAAATTGGTCGGGCTATGGCCCTATTGGTGATCACGATCTTGATGACCTCTCGCATAATGGGTTTGGCAAATTTGGCGATGGGGAGAGATTAGGAATAAATATATCTTGGGATATTTCGGACTCCCTAAATTTAAGCGCGGCTTATGGGAAAAACGAAGACGACTACGTCGCGTTCACTGACTTTGATGCATCTCCAACCTTTGGTTTCCATACGTTAGGTGCCAGAGTTACTAAAGACGAGACCACCGAACTAAGGCTCTCGGGGACGACTGACCGCTTTGATTGGTCTGTTGGAGCAACTAAGGTCGATCTCTCCTCGAAGGCCCACGGCGGATTCTTCGACAAACAGCAGTACTTCTCCTATTGGTTCGCAGATGTCTATAACCCAACAACTGCGTATTCTATGATCGAAGCAGAGACAACCGGTATTTATGGCTCAGTCGACTTCAGAGTAACAGATAAGTTAACTGTGATTGCTGAAGTGAGACGACAAGAGGATGAAATTAATGATCCGAAGGTTAATGCGGCCGCAGGAAAGGTTATTTCCCCCGGAACATTTAAAGCCACGCTACCGCGAGTTGTTGTGAAGTATCAAATGTCCGATAGCTCCATGGTTTACGTCAACTTCAGTGAGGGCACCCTACCGGGTGGATTTAATGCAGAGGTGGCTGACAAGCTCACAACCCCTGAGCAAATCTCTACCTTTAACTCAGACACGCCTGGTATTAGTGCAACCTTCGGTGAAGAAACATTGAAAAATTTCGAACTGGGATGGAAGAAAAGCTCAGATGATGGGAGACTTGTGATGAATTTGGCTTACTTCCACATGGAAAGATCCGATCAAGTTTATTCGGGTTTTGGGGTAATACCTTCAGACGTGACCTGTGGAGGTGATACCGATGGAGACGGTGTCCCGAATACAGAGACATGTACGGTTGCTTTCAGCGGAAATGGAACCTCAAGTGATATAGATGGTTTCGAGGCTGAGCTAAGCTACCAAGTTAACGATAACTTAAATATTCAAGCGGGCTTAGGCTACACCAAGGCTGAGATTTCGGCCTTCCCCGAAGGCGGTGACTGTGGGGACTACAACGATGTCTTCGGCCCGGGCCTCTCGTGCGCAGGTCAACAGGCGCCACGATATCCCGAGTGGATCGGGTCGTTAATTGCGACGTATAATTTCGACACTCCGCTCGGCGATGCCTATGTAAGAAGTGAGGTCTTTTTAACAGACTCTTACTACGATGAGGTCACTAACCTCACTGAACTCCCTAGTGCAACCGAAGTTAACCTTCGCGCGGGTATTAAGATGAATAACATAAGCCTAGAGGCTTACATATCTAACCTGACCGATGAAGATGCACCGACGGGCGGTAACAATATTGCCGATACCAGTAGCTATGTGAGAACCAATACGAGTAGCTATAACTTTGCCGTTGAAAGCGTCCACATTCACCTCAGAGATCAACGACAGTTTGGGGTTCGAGTGAGCTACGATTTCTAGCATTGCAGAGGTTCGATAAAGAGCGTTATTGTGACCAGAGAAATAAAAGTAACTTCAATATTTGAAGTTACTTTTATTCTGATGCCAAATGCCACACTGCGTAGCAAAGGCTTTAAGCATACATATCGCTGCTTGGATATTAATTGTTGCGGGCGAGTAGCTGCAAAGCGAAAGTCCATAATATGCAATGAACGTTAATTAAGACACCCTCCAAGTTATAAATCGTCAGCATGTGTCAACGCCGACTTAAAACTGACCCACTTTGGGCTTAAAACGCCGATTCAAATCTGACCCACCTAGGCCGTTTCATTATTTTCTAACATGGTCCTGCTTGCAATATTGGTTGGCACAATACCTGC
>Ga0222630_1000140_pt1 | contig 35560 bp, 37 predicted proteins | sample AntAcemetagenom3_FD_179842 | JGI IMG/M metagenome (GOLD analysis project Ga0222630, IMG submission 179842) | Saline water microbial communities from Ace Lake, Antarctica - #3 | ecosystem: Environmental > Aquatic > Non-marine Saline and Alkaline > Saline | place: Antarctica: Ace Lake | collected...
GCAAGCAGGACCATGTTAGAAAATAATGAAACGGCCTAGGTGGGTCAGATTTGAATCGGCGTTTTAAGCCCAAAGTGGGTCAGTTTTAAGTCGGCGTTGACAAGAGCAAGCAGCCTGTGGCGGAGCCACGCTTTAGGCTGTCCAGTGGAAGGCGAAGCCTGAAACGATCTTGACTCGTTTTGTTATGCATTTTTACCCTGCAATTTATTTATTCCAATGATCAGACCGCCAAAACCAATAGTAGCAGATGCTAGGCTGGCTGATGCCAATATGTAGTGTTTGTAAATTAGGTTCATATCCGTAGCTGGGCTCAATGACAGAGCTAGAGATAATATGAATAAGTTTGCCGCTGAAAATTTCAAATAACCCAAGTACGCGACGACTCCACATACCGCATAAAGTATGAATACTATTAATAGTGCTTGAACAAAAGCACCTGGAACAGCAACAAGGCAAAATAGTGACAAGAGTGTCATTGCTGACATCGCCAAAATTCTAATCAATTTCTTTGTCCTCGAATTGATGCATAACGCCCGTATAAATTGCGGAAAAAAGCGCAGCTTTTTGGAGTCGATTTGATACGTTTGTTAGAAACCGTCACTTATATTTCTCGCCAGCTTCTTCGCATAATGCTATGCAGCGCTCCACCCATATGTCGTACCAATACCATGTTTCAGCAACTTCAACCCCATAACCTTTACCTTTTTTCTTGGCTTTTTCAGACTGCCACATCCGGACATGCTCAGGCTGCGTACGAAATTTGGTATACCCAGCGTCACGAACTTTTTGCGCAACTTCTGTTGGACGATACTTTTGGCGCTCAACTTCTTTTTTAACCCAATATTCTTTGTCTATTGATTTGGCTAGCGCTGAATCAGGTTTAATAAATTCGATGACAGAGCGTATATTTCAAGTAATGTTCTTTTCATGGTGCTTGCAACCCCTTGTGAAGCCTAACGCTGTGCTAATGGGCGGCCCACGAAGTGGGCTGTCCAGCCGAAGGCGGCATTCAGTGACTTATTAGGGAGCGCGTTTTTTGGTTTGCCTGACAGGCTCGCAGACCGTATAGATAAAACCACGCAACCTAGCACAGCACCTAGCGGTGAGTGAGAAAAGGAATTGATTAGAAAAAAGTGCAGCATCTGCGAAACCAAAATCCTTTTCGGTGTGTTGTACTTTAAGTGTAGCATAAATTATGGGCTTGTGGCTTTTTTGCTCCTTAACGCTTCAATTAAAGGGAAGCGACCCCTTTTAATTTCGAATGAGCGTAGCGAATGCAAGTTTTCAAACTTGTTATATATCTTTTGACCAACGCTCATTCTTTATTAAGATTAATAGACCAATTAGGGTAATGAATGAAGTAATCATTCTTGGAAAAATGTAACCATCTGACCAAAAGCCACCATTATTCCCAAACAACATTAGGTATGTACCTGTTATAAAAATGACCATGCCCAATGATTCATTGCGTCTTTTAATGAATAGACCTAAAACTGCAATTGGAGCGCCACTAAACCAATAAATTTTCCACCGAAGTTCAGCGCGCTCAATAGCATTTAGCACATAGGGCTCCGGCCTGAGTTCTGGGGCCTCGAAAAAGCTTGCTGCTAAGGCGCAAATTTCAACAGCGCAACAAACGATTGCAATCGCAATAATGACTTGTATGGTTCTGCTCATAGATTATTCCTCGTGTATACATAACGCCTGCAACAGCGGTTGATTTGTAGCGCAGGGAAAAATCAATCCGGCACAGCTCGCTGTGCATACTGATTGCACTGGTTATGTGTAAATACCTCAATGCTAAGCACTGTCTAGTCACTCACTCCACACTCTCTACAGTATGTCCCGTGAACATATGTGTTTTTACTGCAATGACCACACTGTTTAAATTGCATGAAGCCACATACAGAGCAAGCGTTGCTTCCACCTGGTAAATGTACCCCACAATTTTGACATTGCCCTTTAACAATACGCTTTTGAATAAGCTTTCCATGTGAAAATAATTTTTGTTGCATAAAGTATATTAATGCTAGGGCGGCAAAAATACCTGCACCCATCATTGCGTAGTGCCATATTGCAACAAGTTTTAATGAAGCAAGCAATTCAAAAACGTGCCTTAAAAGGTTTTTTGGCAGAATATCGTAAACCAGTTCAATTACCTTAAATATTACAGGTATAAAAACAACCACTAGGAGATGAGATGAGACTAATTTTTGATATGGCTTGTTTGCAGTAATACTCCTTGAATTCCATAGGTAGAAAATAATGACAAGCGGAAGTAAGAATATTATCTCCATGCCCAAACGCTTTACAGGTTGCCAAAAATTAGAATTACGTAATTCTTCTAAAAGAATATTCCGGTTTTCATTTGATGAGGCATCAATAACACTGAATAAACCATTAACATACTGATTCTTCATCAGCAGTGATACTAATGCAGCCTCTTTATTTGTCAGATTGTTAAGTTTTGTTGTTAAGACCGAAGTCTGTTTTTTTAGTGATGCAGTGCTTTCTTTAGCATTGTTCTGGTCAGCAATAACTTCGAGGAGGGATGTGTCATATGGTCCCTTTGTAAGCTCTAACTCAGACTTGACCTCATTTGTTTGTTCCCTAAGTCGAAGTAATGTACTCAGATTGCCTGAAAGAGCTATATCATTCTCCATTGAACGCAATAGCTTCGATAATGGTACACAAATAGGGTGTACCTGCTGGCTCCTGTTTTTCTCATTAAAATAGACGTAGCTACTTCTATACCCTGATACAATTCGTGCTGTACTAACAAGTCTATTGCTCTCATTCCAGTCTTCATCAATCACAATGTCTCGACAATACTGTGGAATGTATTCATTTGGTGTAGCTAATTGACTTGTGTGGTCATCCAAACCCTCAAAAATTGATATAAGGATGAATAAGTCAAGAAACAATACTATTGTTAAAACAGCCTTGCCAATGGGATGATTGTTTAGATTAGTGAGCGCTGTTCTAACTAAATTTATTTTATTTCTGATATTGTTCAGCATGATGATGATTCCATATATGACGATTGCTCAATATTTTTCTTACACATAACGCCGCCAGCAGGGGCACGAAAACCAGAGCGAAGCGGCGGTTTTTGTGTCCCTCTGGCTGGCCTTGTTAGTTTTTGACATGAAGTATGCCTACCTGACCTGAAAGTAATTCGTTGTTTTGCTCATTACAGGCTAGGACTATCGCACAATTATTACTTACCAGAGAAACCGATTTCCAACGCGTGAACTCAGTGGATGAATATTTCACGGTCTCATCGGTGTATGTAGTATCTGACAGGTTCAGATAGACGAGGACATGCGGACACTGAAATTTCTCACTTTTGAATTTCGGGGTTAAATCCAAAACTAGACTCCTACCTTGTTGGGTACATAACGCCTCAAACACCGGCGCAGCTTTGCTGCGTCCGAGTGCTTTGACTTGTTATGTGTTGATGTATTTAAGGTGTACATTGATACGCCAAAAATATATTGCTTCAATTGCTAGTGCAAAAATACACATCACCCAATTATTACTAAAAGTTGAAATTGATAAAGCTTCTTCCATTATTCCCATTACCACACCCACGCAAATTGAAAGAAATAAAATTTTTATGAAAATTGGAATAGATAATGCGGTAGCTCTACAAAAATAGTTTTGTGCTGTTCCGCTGCCTTGCATATTTGTTATAAAAGTAATGCTTACCCCCAAAATGATAATGCCAACGATCCCAATCATTTCGGCAAGCATAGCATTCATGTCTTCATATGGAGACATACTCATTCCGTAATGCCCTAATGTCGCAAGGAGTATCCAGAATAAAAAATACTTCATCCAATCCTTATCTGATATTGAGTCTTTTTTAATATCCTCTGCAAGGATTTTGGTTTTCCAAAAATACATTTTATTCTCCGGTTTGATTACACATAACGCCGCAATAAAAGGCGAGCGTTAGCGAGTCCAGCCCACGCTTTTTGCGGGCGATTTTTAATTGCTTTGTTAGTTGCTGTTTTGAAGCTCATTACTTAAACCCCTGAGTTCTTCCAGAAAAGCAACAGCTTGTTTGCCTTCTAGGGTCCCAGTCAAAAATGAGCCAGCAGGCCAACCTGCATAACGCTCGGAGTATTCCAGGAAGAAAAAATAATTATTACCCACCAGTAGCCCCATCATACAATTGCCTGGGCCAAAGACAGCTTCTCTGACAATTGGGGGGTTACTGTTTCCCTTGAACTGCTCGATAAGTTCGTACTTCGCGACTACAACCTCTTTTTCCCATTCGAATTCTGCTGACTCATCAATAACGAGGTTTGCTGAAATTATTTTTGCTACGAATACGTGCTCCGCCTCATCAAATTTTTCGGCAGTCGATAGCCCGCTAGGTACACTGCAAGCAAAAATCGAACTTGAATAAATAACAGAGAAAAAAATTATTGTTTTTACTATCTTCATAGGCATGATCTCAAGGACAACTAACATTTGTATAGTGCGCATGCGCACTTACACACTTTGACTGTTTTTGCTAAAGTGCCGTAACTCACTGATTTGCATGATTTATTCGTCATATTTCAGGATTCCCTTAAAAGCAAAGTGCGCATGCGCATTTACACTCTTGAGTTGCGCATTAATTACCTGCGGTATTTTGTAACTGCCTGATTTTACGTAAGGTTATTAGAACTCTAGACCATAAGTGCGCATGGTGCATGGTGAAAGTGCGCATAATATTTGATATGCAGGCAATATACTGTATATTAATACAGTCTATTTATGCGCACGAAGGAGTCTCTGGCGAGTCCCTTTTTAGAGGCCCTTAAACGCGATATTCGTCTGCGGGGTTATAGCATTCGCACTGAGAAAACCTATCTGTATTATATCCGCTGTTATATTCACTTTATTGGTAAACGTCACCCTGATCAGGCCGGTGCCTCAGAGGTTAAAGCATTTTTAAGTCATTTAGCCTGCGATCGTGGTGCTTTGCGCATAAGGGGTTTAAGCATCAGCTCAATCACCTTGGGGTCTTCATGCTAGCAACGACTTTGACCTAGCCACGGCAGTGTTCACCGACCGCAATATCGATATTGAGGACGCATTTGAGTCGCTGTATTCAGGTCATAGCTGGTTGCGCTGTGCCGGGCTCTTGTCACTCCAGCCGGTGTCGGGTACTTTAGCGGAGTCTGGCTTGTTGCCACACAACGCAGAAGGAGATAACGTATGCAAGACAAGGCCCCGAAAAGAACAGTCGACCTCACACGCCAGGGACTCTCTGACTCCCTGAATAAGCGGGGGCATGAGACCTTTAGCTGGGATGACATAGAGCCGATCAGCCTGCCCAACGGTGTCGTGTCCAAGATGTTTCGGGTCGGCTGTCCGATCGAGCCCTCCTCGCCCACCGTTTTTAAGGTTTACTACCCACCAGAATGTCTAATCGAAGCCCATACCCATGATTGTGATTACACGGAAATAATCCTCGAGGGCTCACAGAAAGTCGGCGCCCAATGGCTGCATGCCGGTGACATTCGTGTTGGGCTAGCCAATCGAGGTTACGGCCCCCTCCTTGCTGGCCCTCAGGGCGTGACTATTATGTTTGTATTTAAAACAGGTAACTGGCCTGCGAAGCCGATCGGTAATAACGACGGCAGCAGCCTGCATAGCGATGTCATTGCAAACAGTATACGGTGAGTCAGTGGCCTTCAGGCAGACACAGTAACGGCTAGGGGCATGGAAACACGAGAATCACTCAATAAACCCCACTATGAGGTCGATGCGAGCGCGGAGCCCTGATATTAATAAAAACCCTGAGGACTCTGACGACCCGTCCTTCAAACCCATTGGAATCAATAATATGAGTAACTTCTGGCCGGTTATCGTTTTACGGTTTGTACCACTGTTTTTTATTGTTGCGGTCAGTATCGGCATAGCTTTTTACCCTGGCGGCAACATCCATAACGCAGAGCAGACGGGCTATTCTTTTACCCACAATTTTCTCAGCGATCTAGGTGGCTATCAGTCTCGCTCTGATGAGGTAAATTTCATCTCAGCGCTCTTTTTTAATATGGCCATGTTTCTATTCGCGTCGGTGGGCATAGCGTTCTTATTTGTCGCCAAGCTATTCGGTGAGGACCGGTTAAACGCTGGGCTAGCCAAAGTTGGTTCGGTATTTTTTCTGGTAGGTACTCTTTTTTTTGCCGCAGTAGGCCTTACACCCTACGACCTGTATCTCGATTTGCATGTATTTTTTGCCGTGAATGCATTCAGACTGATGGTTCCGGGTTCGGCGCTATACCTCATTATTCTGCTGCGTAGTGAGGTGAGTAATCGCTATGCGCTGGTCAATGCCACATATCTAGCCTGCGTCGTTGCCTACGTAATATATCAGCTAGTGTCAGGCAGTGCATTGGACAGCTCTGAAGAAATGGTCCGACAGGCAAGCATGCAGAAATTAATTGTTATGGCCACGGTAATAGCTTTGTTTTCTCTAAGCTTTGCCTTTCAACGGCAGATAGATCTATTGCAGGCCCGCACTGCAAGAGACCCAACAGCCCAGTGACTGAAAAATACGCTAATGATATACACTGATAGTGAGACACATTCGTCAAATCATACTTTGCTACTCTATAATGCTGTCCCTTTATGCACTCAAAAACAGGATAGCTAACCATGAAATTTGAAACTCAGGCCATTCACGCTGGCTTTAACGATGATCCCGCGACCAATGCTGTTGCTGTGCCTATTTATCAAACCACCTCCTATAGTTTTCGCGATACACAGCATGGTGCCGACCTCTTTAACTTGGCCGAAGCTGGCAATATTTACTCGCGTATTATGAATCCAACCTGTGACGTTCTAGAACAGCGTATCGCTGCCGCTGAGGGAGGCGCAGCGGCTCTATGCGTATCATCGGGTATGGCCGCGATTACAGCGGCCGTTTTCACTCTGTGCCGTGCTGGCGATAATCTCGTGAGTGTCAGCCAGCTTTACGGCGGCACTTATAACCTGTTTGCCCACACATTGCCGCAACAAGGTATTGACGTGCGCATGGCACCCGGAGACGACATAGCCGCGCTTGAGGCGCTTATAGACGACAACACCAAGGGTATCTTCTGTGAGTCTATCGGCAACCCGTCCGGCAACATCGTGGATATAGCCGCATTGTCCGAAATGGCCCATCGCCACGGTGTTCCTGTAGTCGTCGACAATACCGTCGCCACCCCGTATCTGTGCAGGCCTTTTGAACATGGTGCTGATATCGTTATTCACTCACTGACCAAGTACATTGCTGGGCATGGTACGACTCTCGGGGGCGCCTTAGTTGATTCAGGAACCTTCCCATGGAAAGACAATGCGCGCTTCCCCCAGTTCAACAACCCAGACCCCTCCTATCATGGCGTAATTTATGCCGACGCATTTGATGCGCCCTTTATCGGTCGCGCCCGCGTCGTACCTCTCAGAAACATGGGCGCTGCCCTGTCTCCGTTTAACGCCTTTATGATTCTGCAGGGGCTTGAAACCTTGGCTTTGCGTATGGATCGGCATGTTGAAAATGCAATGGTTGTCGCGGAGTATCTGCAAAACCATGACCAGGTCTCATGGGTGAACTATGCGGGCTTACCGTCAGATAAATATTATGAACTGGCAAAACGCATCAGCTCAGGAAAGCCTTCGTCTATTGTCAGCTTTGGCATTAAGGGCGGCGAAATCGCTGGCGGGAAGTTTATCGACGCTCTGCAGCTAATCAAGCGATTAGTGAACATCGGCGACGCTAAGTCACTCGCATGCCACCCTGCCAGCACCACCCATCGACAGCTCAACCAAGACGAACTAGCCCGCGCCGGTGTCAGCTCAGACCTAGTGCGACTGTCTGTGGGAATTGAACATATAGACGATATTATCGCGGATATTGAGCAGTCACTAGCAGCGGCCAAGTAACCGCTATTGCGGCGTCGGTGTCGATGGTGATGCCAGAGGTGGCCCTGTTGTGTGCCTTGTTTCAGTAGGTTGGATAAGAGAATCTGATCTGCAATGCCTGCCGCGAGGTGTTATGGCTCAAGTCGATAGCCACTGATGTCGAGAATACTTAACAGTACGCATTAAAAAACCCCTACAACTTACTAAGCTATAGGGGTTTTTTTATTGGAGCGGGAAACGAGGTTCGAACTCGCGACCCCAACCTTGGCAAGGTTGTGCTCTACCGCTGAGCTATTCCCGCAGAAGCTTAATCCTTAAGCGACCTGTAAAATGGCGTCCCGTAGGGGAGTCGAACCCCTGTTACCGCCGTGAAAGGGCAGTGTCCTAGGCCTCTAGACGAACGGGACGAGGCTAACTATTCAGACTTAGAGACACTTATCAGGGTATTAACTGCTAACCTGGAAAGCTCTAATTTCGTCATATCCGATAGGAATTTCCATATGGATAAACTCTGACTTAAAATCTGCCCACCCTCTTTCACTTGAGTGAGGCCGGCATTCTACCAAGATATGCCCTATTCGCAAGCCTTTATCGAAGGAAATTTAAAGATACCAAAGAAACCAAACAAAAGTCTCATGTCTCCTTAGCAACAATGCCGGTTTATATCAAAAATCGCGCCCTCTAAGTACCCTGTAGGGCTTCTATAACCCTTTCTCATAACCCCTATTGCGCGCTAATTTAACCTAACTGCACCTTGTAGTAAGCGGTACTTTTGAATCTTGCGAGCTCGAGGGTAGGGCCATGCTTATTCAAGCCGACTACTATTGCGACCTCTAAATATGCCCTTGATAGACATGAACTATAAGTCAGAATCTCAATATCTATTTGAGTCTCTGCTTATCGTCTGACAGTTGAGCAGTATCTCTAACTTCAGTCGAAACTATCGTCCAAATCATAGATTTCTGCATGCCGTTGCAAGCGTGCCTCTTCAAGCTTCAGCTCCACACGGCGTCTAGCGTCCATGTCAACAGCCGCACGCCCCTTATTGCTGAGCGATTGCTCTTTGTCAGAGGCTGCAACATCAATATCATCGTCATTTGAGGCCTGGTCTAGGTTGCCTGAATCCTCTAATTCACCAGCCATAAAGTAACTCTCTATATACAGTTGAACTCTAAAATATCACCAGTCACTATTTGGTGAAAAATAACCCTAAAAAGATTCTCCGTCAAGCTTTAAAAACGACTCTTTGATCAACAATAATTAGATGTTGTCGCCTACATTAATAATCTTAAGTCATTTCTAGATTACCATCCTAAGTAATTGATGTTACGTTATTATTTTGATATTTATATCTTGGGTTGAATTTCTTATCCTCCCCCCCCAGGCCCGTTCACCTACCGTCTAAAAGGCATTATTTCCGCCCGGATTCTCTGTTAGCTTGGCTAAAACGGAATTAAATGGAAGGAGGTAGATTTAACCTGATTTCACTATTCATGGGATTTTGACCGTGTCTTTTCTCTCGCCTATTTAAAAGAGATAGGAAGACAAATAAAAATTATGCCTTTAATAGACATGAAACATAAGCCAGAATCTCAATATCTAAGATTAGAGCAATCGCTAGCATTGGCATACCAAGAATTTTAGAGCTGAATACCAACTGCGCACTCATTTCTGGTTATAATGATTCGTGGAACCTCTAACGATATGACAACCCATAATGCGCGAATTTTTAAAATCCGATAAATTGAGCGGTGTCTGCTACGACATCCGTGGGCCTGTGCTCGATCATGCCAATTGGCTTGAAGAGCAGGGGCAAAAGATCATTAAGCTTAATATCGGCAACCCTGGCGCGTTTGGGTTTGATGCGCCCGACGAAATTGTTCATGATGTTATCCGCAATCTTCGCGAAGCTCAGGGTTACTGCCACAGCAAGGGGCTTTTTTCTGCCCGAAAGGCTGTTATGCAGCGCTGCCAATCTGAAGGCATCGACAGTGTCGATATCGAAGATGTCATTATGGGCAACGGTGTCAGCGAGCTCATAGTAATGTCGATGCAGGCATTGCTAAATCCCGGCGATGAAATACTCATCCCCTCCCCTGACTACCCCCTTTGGACTGCTGCGGTCTCTATGGCGGGTGGGACCCCAGTCCATTATCGTTGCAATGAAAGTGACGATTGGCAGCCAGACCTCGAGGATATCGAGTCTAAAATCTCCTCTAAGACCCGTGGTATTGTTGTTATCAACCCCAATAACCCCACCGGGGCCGTTTACTCAGATGGGATACTTCAGAGCATCGTCGGGCTCGCGGAGCGCGAGGGCCTCGTGGTCTTTGCCGATGAAATTTATGATCGAATTGTCTACGATGGAGCTGTTCACACACCGCTGGCAAGTCTGGTGACAGCCGTGCCCTGCCTGACCTTCAATGGCCTTTCTAAGACCTACCGTCTAGCGGGTTTCCGCTCTGGATGGCTGGTGATAACGGGTGCCAAAGAGCGCGCTAAGAGCTACCTAGAGGGCCTGGAGATGCTCGCCTCTATGCGACTCTGCGCCAACGCCCCCGCTATGTTGGCTGTGCAAACGGCACTGGGTGGCTATCAGAGTATTAACGACTTAATACTGCCGGGTGGGCGACTCGTCGAACAGCGTAACTTAGCCCATAAACTAATCACCGCTATTCCGGGTGTTAGCTGTGTCAAGCCCAAGTCAGCCATGTACCTGTTCCCGAAATTGGATCCGACGATCTACCCCATCGCGGATGATGAGGCGATGGTGCTCAATTTACTGAAGGAGGAACGCGTGCTTTTAGTTCAGGGCTCGGCATTTAATGCAATGGATAGCCAGCATTTTCGGATTGTGTTCTTACCCAACAGGGAACAGCTAACCGAATCAATCGAGCGATTTTCTAACTTTCTTGCGCGGATACGAGGCTAGCCTGATGAGTGCAGACACCAAGAGTAATAAAAAAAGAGATAAACCAGAAGACATATCAATGGAGCCAGCGGGCGAACCCGTCGCCACGAGTGCTACTCTTGCAGAGTTGCCCGCCGATGACTTTCACGGAGCTGCAGTTATTGATGAAAACGGTAAGGAGGTTCCGATTACCGAAGAGATGATTCTGACCGCCTTCGAGCGCTTGGAAGATTAGCGGTTTTTTACTTTAACCAAGCCTAAATCCCAGACTTTGAAACTGTAACAGGTCGTCAGTTGCATAGCCCACCGTGTAGGCACTAAATTCACGCCGCATCGGATAGTCTTTGCGCAAACGGTCGAAGACCACTGCAATCGAATCGCTGCCCTCTTTAAGGCCTCTCAGCCCATCACGCAGGCGCTGATCATCGAGTGCGACATCGTAGCAGTCCAATATTGCCTCTTCTAGGCTATCTGCTTCCAGCCTCAATATTATGTCTTCATCATTGGCCACGTCTGCCTCCACGACGATATTGGCCCACCGACAAAAGCCGTCAAACACCATCTGAGTACCCTGAGTTTTGCCCTCAAGACTGTGGCCTGCAATATGTGGGGTCGCAAGAGCCACTAAATTCATTAGGTTAAGGTCTAACAGCGGCTCTCCTTCCCACACATCTAAGGCAACCTGCAGCCCAGAATCTGCCCTGAGCGATGCTAACAGCGCCCTGTTATCCACCACAGCACCACGAGCGGCATTAATTAACAGAGTCCCTGGCCTCAGCTCAGCTAATACACGAGCATTAATCAAATGCTGCGTGGGGAACGCTCCATCCGCGGTGATCGGCGTATGCACACAGATAACGTCACATTTAAGGACGTTATCCAGAGTCCCTAAGTCTGGGGTTTTCTGCTGAGATAAAAATGGATCATAGACTGCGCAGCTAACCTGCAGAGCTTGCAGCCGTTTATAGAGTCGTCCTCCGACATTACCACAGCCGAGAATGCCAACTTTTTTACTCTGCCAATCTGGCATCAATCGGCACATGACACTGAGATCGTACTGCACGACGGCGTCGGCATTGCAGCCTGGCGCGTGGCCAAATCCAATGCCGGCAGCGTCTAAATAATTTAGGTCAATATGGTCAGTGCCTATAGTCGCCGAACCGACAAATTTAACGCTGGAGCCCGCTAGCAAATCCCGACCCACTGTCGTGACCGAGCGCACCAGCAGTATGTCGGCATCTTTTACATCCGCGGCACCAATCTCTCTACCAGACATTAAATGCAACTCACCATAGGCCGCGAACATCTCGCGTACCCTCGGCATATTTTGATCGGCGACAATTTTCACAACACAGCCCCTAAGAATACTTTCCAGCGCCGACATGGCGCTGTTTGAGTCCCGCTACCCGGCCTGCAAAGGCGTTGCCAAATCCCATTTCCTCACAGAATATGGCAAACGCGTCTTGGTGAATACCCTGCCAGCTGATGGCATTAAGTCCAGGGGCCTCTTCGAGATCCGTGATAATCGTTGCCAACCTACGCGATAACAATAGCTGCTCTCGATGATCATCGAGCCTATCTGCTAATCGTTTTGCGCCTCTAATAGGCAAGTCCTGCAGTTGGTCTAAGTGCTCAAGGATAACGTCCACACTGGCATAGTGAGAGAGTAGCTGTCGAGCGGTCAATGCGCCAATCCCCGGAACGCCGTGAATATTATCACTGCTATCCCCAACAAGTGCCAAATAGTCGGCCATCTGACCACAGCCCAGCTCTAGTTGAACCTCGAGTTCAGATTGATTTTTGGGGTGGGACTTGCCAAAGTCCCAGTAGAGGTCATTGGTTTGAATAAGCTGAATTAGATCCTTGTCACGACTGACAATAACGGGCTGAGCACCAGCCTGCCTGACTTTATGGGCCACACCACCAATCAGATCGTCAGCTTCATAGACGCTAGAGGCCATTACAGCAATCCCCATCACGCGGCATAGCTGCCGACAGGCGTTAAGTTGAAATGCCAAGGCCTCATCTGGGAGCTCCCTGTTAGCTTTATAGTCGGCACAGAGTTGATGGCGAAATCCTGACCCGAGACTTTCATCAAAGGCGCAGAAAATATAATCGGGGCTTTTTTGTCGCAGCACATCCAGCAAAAATCCGGTAAAACCGAAAACTGCATGGGTGGGGTGTTGAGTTTCTTGCGTACGCCAGTTATCGGGCAGTGTGAAATAGCTGCGGAAAATATAGATTGAGGAGTCGATTAGAAATGCTTGCATGGGCACAGTTTACGCCAGTTTGCACAGTTGATAATGTTCAGGGTTGAGCGCATCTGTATGACCAGCCTTTGAGACCCCAAAGCAACCTGACAATTGAGACACAAAAAGCCTCGCACGAGTTGGTAACGCGTCTTTTCTACACCAGGCTAACGCCTGTTTGACCACATCTTGCTTAAAAGAACTGCCGCCCACCCTAGCACCCTCAAGATTATCAACACTGACGCTGAACCGTTGTCCGCAGGCCACCGAAAAAATCCACTCCAGTGCCTGCGGTTTAACCTCAGCCTTCTCAAAAATTTGTTGCTGCTCAGGGCTACGCCCATCTGGGTTGTACCAGTAGCCAAAGTCTTCACACAGCAGCCTCGCGGGGCCAGCAATACACCAGTGGGCAATTTCATGCAGCGCACTGGAGAGGTAGTCCTGCCGGTAGAATAGTCGGTGGCGATTGTTCTGGGAGTTTGCCGGCCTATAGATCGGCTCATCTGCCCCGCCAATCAACTCAGTATTAAACGGTAGCAAAAATACCTGATGAAAAACAACGGCTAATGTCTCAACATTCAGCTCAGTTTTTGACTCTTGGTCCGGCGCTTTGATGGGTGTCGACATGCTAAGACCACTCCACACCGTGAGCGCCGCACTCAACGCGATTAATGCGCTGCCAGTAATCATCACTGAGGTATTCACGACCCGCTAATAGGTGTTCAACATACCAGCGAGCGGGCTTGATTTGATTATCAATGACCGCTGGGTTGGCGACATAAATCCATGCAAACTCAACGCCATTGGTTGTGTCTACCGCAAACACCTCCCGGCTGTATCTTCGTGGTGAGCCCTCATGAATGTCTAACTTAGTAATTTCATCAACGCCCCCCAGTCTATATAGCACACCCTCTACCCGTTCGGACGGCGCATAAACAATATTGGCGCAGGCCAAAGTATCATCGCGACGAGAACGCTTATTAAATCGCAGACCAAAGCCCTGGATGCTGGCAGCGACCACAGACTCAAAATTCATATCCCGTCCGGTCATTCGCGTAACATTCATGTTTGATCCATAGGCAAAATAATATCTTACCGACGTTCTTTGTTCCAAGAGTCTAACGCTCCTTAAATGTGCATTATTATAAGTGGCGATTTTACAGGAAAAATGTCAATCTTGGTAAAATGCGACGATAAAAAGTCGCGTGATTTATCCAGCGAAACACAAACTGTTGTGCTTTCCAAACATCTAAGGTACCTTATATAGCGTCAGTGTCTTTTGCTAGCAATCGCTTAAAAGGAGATATAGCCATGGCCTTCCAGACTGTTAACTCCCCCCTAGATAACGTGATAGATATCTTCACCGGTAAACCCCTCTCTGAGCTTTCTGATCATAAATTAATCCGTGTCGCTGCTGAACTCGATGGCCTCGAGATGCTTTATAGCAACTCGGAAAATGCAGACAAGCTATTTTCTATTAAAATCTTAGCCTGGGGGTTGCGACGCTGTGGTGAGGTGGTTGGCCTCGTTCCCTGGCTTGATGGGTTGGTAGCCTGCGACGCTATAGATGATCCGCTCAATGGTCGGTGGGAAGGTTATTATGATCAGGGGATCGATGAAGTGTTCTTTGCCGCGCCTCTACACAAAGTTGTCGAGTTAGAGACAGCGGCTGACTACTATGAATTTCAATATGACGAGAGCCCCAGTATTGTCCAAGAGATTCCCGACACCATAGGGACCCATGCCGTAATGTCGGAGGGCAGCCTTTATCCTATTACATTAAAAGAGGTTGTCAGCTGGCGCCTGTCCAGTGATGGCTCTATGGATGCGATGTTGATAGATGAATCAAAAGTCCTTAATACACCCGTTTTACCGGGAGACGATTGTCTTTACGCTGCAGATCGAACGGGCAATTTCCGCTACTTTTTTCAGCATGCCATTGCCAACAAGCTAAAGTTGCAAGATCCTGACGCCATCGCAGCCATGGCAATACTGGACGAAAGCTAGCGTCGGGACCCAGATATTTTGGATTGCCCACTGCTGGCCACAGCAGAGGCGTTTATTTGGCTGCCCTTTGAGACCTCTCAAGGACAAGTCTAATAAACTTTTTAGCCATAAACTCTGATGGGCGAAGACTTTACTTTACTCTGGCCTGCCGTAGGACATGAGGCGCTGGTAACGACGCTCTAGCAGATCATCTAGAGGTATCGCCTGAAGCTCATCAAGCTGCTCACTAAGGTGCGCTTTTAACGTGCTTGCCATCGTCTCGATGTCACGATGCGCGCCTCCCATAGGTTCTGGAATAGTCTGGTCGACAATGCCTAGCTTTTCTAAGTTATCTGAGGTGACGCCCATAGCTTCGGCCGCCTCCGGGGCTTTTTCAGTGGTCTTCCAAATAATATTGGCACAGCCCTCTGGAGAGATAACAAAGTAGGTACTGTACTGCAACATGTTGAGCCGGTCACCAACACCGATTGCCAGAGCACCACCGGAACTACCCTCACCGATGACAGTGCAGACAATAGGTGTCCTCAGACGTGACATCACGGCTAGATTTCGGGCAATAGCTTCTGAGATGTTGCGTTCTTCAGAATCAATGCCTGGATAAGCGCCTGGGGTGTCAATCAAAGTCAGCACGGGCATCTTAAAGCGCTCGGCAGTTTCCATCAAACGCAGAGCCTTGCGATAACCCTCCGCTTTTGGCATGCCAAAATTACGCAGCACTTTTTCGCTGACACCTCGACCTTTCTCCTCACCAATGACCATGACAGGCTTACCATTAAGACGAGCAACGCCACCCACAATCGCGCTGTCATCACCAAAGTGACGATCACCGTGCATCTCTTCCCAGTCGGTGAAGATGCGCTGAATATAATCTAGGGTATAGGGACGATGTGGATGTCGAGCAACCTGAACCACCTGCCAGGCAGTCAACTTGCTGTAGATACTTTCTGTCAGCTTGCGTGACTTCTCACGCAGCTTGGTAACTTCCTCCGCTATATTGAGATCATTATCATTGCCAACTAGCTGCAACTCTTCAATCTTGCCTTCCAACTCTGCAATTGGCTGCTCAAATGACAGGTAATTTAAATTCATGTTGTAGGCATCTCGTGTCGCATTGACTGTTCATATTTTCAAGCATTTTAACATTTCTGAGGGCTTGCGCTAGTGTCCCCGCCAACTGTTATTCTATTGATAGTGCAAAGTAACAGAATCTTTGCCAAATTCCTCGCGAAGTCGGTAGATTAAGTCATCTCGCGGCTGAACCAACCACTGGCTTCCCAGCTTTAATTGGCCCGAGGCACTCGCAGCTGAGTACTCGACCGTCACAGGGCAGTTTCCCTCTCGGTAACCCGACACCGTATTATGAAACCTGTCCACCCAGTCCACGGCGGACTCACTCACGTTCAGCTGCAGACTACTCAGTTTACTGCAGCGAGCCTCATAGATCGACTGTATAGAGTCAGCAGCCATCTTGAGTCCACCAGTAAAACTATCTTCGGAAACAATACCCTGAACGACCAACAATGCATCTTTGACCAGTATCTCACGGTAAGCGTTAAACTTTTCGGCCCACACGGACAGTTCTACGCGCCCGCTCTTATCGTCCAAGGTTAAAAACGCAAAGCTCTCGCCGCGCTTGTTCTTCATGATCCTCATGCCCACAACCATACCTGATACCGTGGTGCCGCTCTTTCCCGGACGCAAATCAGCAATCCGATTGGCAACCATACTCCTGAGCTCAATCTCATACTCATCTATCGGGTGACCGGTCAAATACAGCCCTAGTGTTTCTTTCTCACCGTTGAGTCGGTCCTTAAGTGACAAACTGCGCGCAGCGTTATAGCTGTTGTAATTAATATCTGAGGCACTGTCGACAATTGAGTCGCCGAACAGATCTCCCATACCACTACTTGTATTGCGAGCATGTTGCTCAGCCAGTTTAACCGCTTCGTCCATCCCAGCTAGCATGACCGCACGTCGGTAGCCTATCTCACCCTCGGGTCCAATCTCATCGAGCGCACCGCTGCGAATCATGGCCTCAAGGCCTCGTTTGTTTACCTTGCCCCCGTCAACACGGGCACACAAATCAAACAGGTCTTTAAACGGCCCACCCTCGGTTCTGGCTGCAATAATGCTGCCCACAGGCCCTTCGCCCAAGCCCTTAATAACGCCTAGGCCGTATATCACTCTACCCGCGGAATCGACGCTAAAGCGGAACTGGCCCTGATTGACGTCTGGCGGCAGCAGATCAAGCCCCATGGCACGACATTCATCGATAAAGGTCACGACCTTGTCGGTCTTATCCATGTCAGATGAAATAGTTGCCGCCATAAATTCAGCAGGATAATGCGCCTTTAACCACCCGGTTTGGTAGGCCACCAGAGCATAAGCTGCCGAGTGCGATTTATTAAAGCCGTAGCCAGCAAACTTCTCCATTAGGTCAAAAATATTAGACGCGAGCTCCTTTGCAAAGCCCTTACCGACGGCCCCCGCGGTAAATGACTCACGCTGTTTGGCCATTTCGTCGGCATTTTTCTTACCCATCGCCCGGCGCAACAGATCAGCGCCACCTAATGTATATCCGCCCATTTCCTGAGCGATCTGCATCACCTGCTCCTGATACAAAATAATGCCATAGGTGGGCGCCAATGCGGGCTTTAAACATTCATGTTGATACTGAACATGGGGATAGCTGACCTCAGCCCGACCCTTCTTACGATTGATAAAATCATCAACCATACCTGATTGCAGGGGTCCAGGACGAAATAATGCTACTAGGGCAACAATATCCTCAAATCTGTCTGGACCCAACTTCTTGATTAATTCTTTCATACCCCGAGATTCAAGCTGGAACACCGCTGTTGTCTCGGCTCGCTGCATCAGCTTAAAAGTAGCCTCATCATCAAGGGGAATCCGCTTGATATCTAATGGTTCTTCATCATTTAGCCCGCGGGTGTTATTGATCATCCGCACCGCCCAATCAATTATCGTCAGCGTCCTCAAACCGAGAAAATCAAACTTAATTAGGCCGGCCTCTTCGACATCATTTTTGTCGAACTGAGTAACCACACCGGCGCCACTTTCATCACAGTAAACCGGTGCAAAATCGGTGATCTTAGTGGGCGCAATAACGACGCCACCCGCATGCTTGCCGCAGTTACGAGCTACGCCTTCTAACTGCAGGGCCATACTCCAAATTTCACCAGCCTCTTCATCCTGAGCCAAAAACTGCTTCAGCTCTTCCTCCTGTTCCACCGCCTTTTCAAGCGTTATGCCGACCTCAAAGGGAATTAGCTTTGACAATTTATCGGCCAGGCCATAAGACTTGCCTTGCACTCGCGCCACATCACGCACGACTGCCTTGGCTGCCATGGTGCCAAATGTGACAATCTGCGATACCGCATCACGACCATACTGCTCGGATACATAGGCAATCACACGATCGCGGCCTTCCATACAAAAATCAATATCGAAATCCGGCATAGAGACCCGTTCAGGATTCAGGAACCGCTCGAACAACAGATCGTATTCTATTGGATCTAAGTCGGTAATTTTAAGGGCATAGGCTACTAGGGAACCCGCACCAGAACCACGACCTGGGCCCACAGGAATGTCGTTATCTTTAGCCCAGCGAATAAAGTCCATGACAATAAGGAAATAGCCCGGAAAACCCATTTGGATAATAATATCCAATTCAAATTTGAGACGGTCTGCATAGACCAACTGCTTTGCACTGAAATCTGGCGCATCAACATCAAACAGAAATTCTAATCTCTCCCGAAGCCCGTCTTCCGACACCTCGATGAAAAACTCATTGATGGTCATGCCATCAGGGATCGGGTAGTCCGGTAAAAAATACTCACCAAGGCGCAGGTCAAGGCTACAGCGCTTAGCGATCTCGACGGTATTTTGCAGCGCCTCTGGAATATCGGAAAACAACTCTGCCATCTCATCCGGTGTACGTAAATATTGATGCTCCGAGTAACGTCGCTCACGCCGAGGATCGTCTAGGGCACGTCCTTCATGTATGCAAACCCGCGCCTCATGTGCCTCAAATTCACCGGCGTCAATAAAACGCACGTCATTGGTCGCAACTACTGGGCAACTAAATTGCCCTGCCAATTCAACCGCAGCGTGAAGATAGCTTTCTTCGCCTGGACGACCGGTTCTTTGCAGTTCCAAGTAAAAACGATCTGGAAAAAGGCCCATAAATTCAATTAGTAACTGCTCGGCATCTATCTGCCGCCCCGACACCAGAGCCATACCAATTTCACCGTGACACCCGCCGGACAGCGCTATCAATCCCGCGCTAAATTCCGCTAGCCAAGACCGCCGAATGTGGGGTATTCCCTGACGCTGGCCGGCTTGATAGGCCTTGGATATTAAACGGGTAAGATTTTTATAGCCCTGCTCATCTGCGATAAGCAGCACCAACTGAGTTGGATTGCCCTCACCATCCTCATCCAGCACTAACAGGTCAGCACCCAGAATAGGCTTCACGCCCACTGCTTGCGCAGCTTTGTAAAACTTGACCAGCCCAAAAAAGTTATTGAAGTCTGTCAGCGCGACTGCTGGCATACCGATTTCGGCAACCTTTTTAGCCAGTGGCTTTATCCGTACCAAACCATCGACGAGGGAGTACTCAGAATGCAGCCTAAGATGAACGAACTCATTGGACATAGGGGGAATAAACTTTATTTGTTTTTGCTTAGTAGATGCTGGGCATCAACACCATAGTGCACGAAACTCTCTTCCATCAGATCAAATACAGTACCCTCATAGGCTGGGATTTCATGATCGGAGATAGCCAAAGATTCGACTCTTTCACCCCATTTAATAATCCCAGCTCCACAGCTGAGCCCTGCGCCAAAGCTAGCGGTAAGAATAGTCATGCCTGGTTTGATGGCACCCTGTTCCAGCGCCTCACAAAGCGCCAGCGGGATTGCAGCCGCAGAGGTATTCGCGTATTTGTCGATACAGACAACAACCTTATCCATGGGAAAGTCTAGTCGCTTAGCCAATGCTTCGATAATTCTCAGGTTGGCCTGATGGGGCACAAACAGATCGATATCCTCGGCACTCAGGCCCTCAGCCTGCAAGACATCGTCAATGGCGTCGCTCATGCCTTTGACTGCTTTTTTAAAAATGACAGCCCCATCGAAGTCAAGCGAGATATTAAGACCACCGGTAAAATGCTTTGGTGACATTCCCCAGTCAGGCAGCCTCAGACATTCACGACTATCGGGTACACAGCTCATCTTGGCCGTTAATAGCCCTGTGCGACTCTGACTGGCCTCAATCACCACCGCACCGGCGCCATCGCCAAACAGGAAGCAGGACTCACGTTTCTTCCAGTCCATAGCGACTGAAATACGCTCAGAGCCAATAACGACCGCCCTTTTAATAGTACCTGCCTTGATCATATCTGTTGCCGAGGTAAGCCCATAGAGCCAACTGGTGCAGGCCGAATTGAGATCAAAAGCCGCAGCGCTCTTGGCACCGAGTTTGTTCTTTATATAGCTGGCGGTATTCGGACAGATCTCTTCCGCTGTCGTTGACCCCAGTATCACCAGATCAATATCATCAGCGGCAACACCCGCTGACGCCAGTGCCCTCTCCGCCGCGAGCCAAGCCATCTCGCCGGTGGCAACATGGCTGTAATATCGTTGTCGTATACCTGATCGAGAGAATATCCACTCATCACTTGTGTCGATAATTTTAGCCATATCATCGTTGGTCATAATCATTGAAGGTGTGTACTTACCCCAACCTGTGATCTCAGCATGTATCAACTCATGAACTCCAGCGTGAATGTAAATATAGGACTGAATGTAAAGCTTGGCGGCCTTTAACTCAAGGGCTATCTATGATTTTGACCTTTTCAGGCGATAAAAGGCCGTACTCCTGAGGCGACAGCAACCTATAGAAATGATGTCTGATGGTGCTGCAGTTCATCTCTCACGGGGGCAAATGTGCGCCGGTGAATCGGGGTGGGCCCTTTTCGCTGCAACGCTTCTAAGTGTTGCGGGGTTCCATAGCCCTTGTTGCTGGCAAAACCATAACCTGGATACTTCGCATCTAATGCCAGCATCTCTGCGTCTCGCACCACCTTAGCAATAATCGAAGCTGCACTGATAACCTCGACACGACCGTCACCCTTTATCACCGCCTCACCCGCATACTCCCACTGCGGCAGACGATTACCATCCACCGCGACGTAGTCAGGGCTGGTCTTCAAGGCCATAACGGCTCGACGCATCGCCATCAATGTAGCCTGTAAAATATTAAACCGATCAATCTCTTCAACCGAGGCTCGCGCAACACTCCAGCTCGTCGCCTGCCTGATAATCTCTGGATACAGGTTTTCTCGCTGCCTAGCGGATAGGGCCTTAGAATCCGCAAGCCCCTCAATAGTATGGTTGTCTGGCAAAATCACTGCAGCCGTGACCACGTCCCACACTAGGGGGCCTCGTCCGACCTCATCAACACCGGCTAGATAAGTGACTCCTGCTGGCGGATACCAGGGCTTCATAGCAAACTCTCGCCATCAATCGATTCAGCAATCGCAGTGGCTGCAATAGATCCTGACTCTAAGGCTAACTGTGTATGTAGCACAGTGAACTCCGCCTTCAATTTATCGCCCTTTATGCCATCAAAGCCATCTAATACTGCTGCGCTTAGGCGCTCCGGCGTCGCATCCCCTTGGATCAGTTCGGGCACCAGTTGCCTATTAGCCAGTAAATTGGGTAGGGATACAAAAGGCGTTTTAACCAACAGCGCAAATATTCGATAAGTCACAGCCCCCAACTTATAACTCACAACCATGGGCTTTTTAAGCAGCATCGCTTCCAGTGCCGTAGTCCCGGACGCGAGTAACACCACATCCGACGCCTCCATAGCTAGATGCGACTGCTGCTTAAGTAGCTGCACAGGCGGTGATAACCTGTGTTCTAACCGTTCAGTAAGCTCTCTATACCGCGCCTCACTAGCCGCGGGCATCACAATCTGCAGACCCTGTATTTTCTCAGCTACTCGCTCAGCCGACGCTAAAAATACATCCGTGAGCATATCGACTTCGGCAGCTCTGCTGCCAGGCATAATACACAACACAGGACGCTTAGGGTCCAGACCAAGAGCTGTTCGAGCACCCAAAGTATCTGGCTCAGCGGACAATGCCCCCGCTAGTGGATGTCCGACAAATCTCACTGGCACGCCATGCTGACGGTAAAACTCTGCTTCAAAGGGAAACAGGCAAAGCATCAGATCAACGGCCTTTCGTATTTTTTTAATACGGCCCTGCCGCCATGCCCACACCGAAGGGCTGACATAATGAATAGTCCTCACACCAGCTAGACGCAGTTTCAGCGCAATAGTTAAATTAAAATCCGGTGCATCGATTCCAATAAAGGCGGCCGGCGGGTTGTCGCGATAGCGCTTGATAACGGCACGTCTTATGCCCAGCAATTCAGGCAGTCGTTTTAACGGCTCGACAAAACCCATGACCGAGAGTCGTTCCATAGCATAGAGGGATTGGAAACCTTCGGCCTCCATCTTAGGACCGCCGATACCTTCAAAGTGGGCACCGGGAAATAGCTTTTTGAGTGACCGTATTAGATCAGCACCTAAGATATCACCCGAGGCTTCTCCGGCTATCATGGCGAAGACTGGCGTTAGCACAGGCATAGTTTACCGGATAATGCCGCGTGTTGAATTTTCAACAGATCCTAGAACCATAGCCACTACTCGATTGTCGCCGAGTTCGCTGATCGCTTTGATGGCGTCATCAATATTTAAGCCACGGCGAAAAAGTAACTTATACGCTTTGTTAGCTAGCGCAATTTCATCAGGACTGAACCCACGACGCTTCATGCCCTCACGATTGATGGTTCGTGGTTCCGCTGGATTACCCGAGGCCGTCACAAACGCAGGGACGTCGTGGTAGCAAAAGCCTGCGGCTGCGATAAAGCAATGGGGACCAATGTGAACAAATTGATGAGACAACGCGAATCCAGCAAACGTCGTCCAGTCCCCTACATGGACATGCCCCGCGACACAGGCATTATTGGAGAAGACAACGTGATTACCAATCACACAGTCGTGAGCAATATGAACATAGGCCATAAATAGGTTATCGTCGCCAATTCGCGTCTCATAACCACCCTGAACAGTGCCACGATGTATGGTCACTCCCTCACGAAAAGTGTTGTTATTGCCGATTACTAAACGAGTTGGCTCGTCATTATATTTGAGGTCAGGTGTTGCATCGCCAATAGTTGCGAACTGAAAAATTCTATTATTTGTTCCCATTATCGTTGGGCCTTTGACGACCACATGGGAGGCTATATTACAGCCATCACCAACCACGACATCCGGCCCAACGATACTCCAGGGCCCAATGCTAACGTTTTCCCCAATCACCGCTGAGGGGTCAATAATTGACCTTGGATCTATCATGCTACGCTCTCTCGATCCTGGTAGGCGCAAAGCAGCGTGGCATCGCAGACCTTCTTTCCGTCAACGGTTGCGCTGCAGGCAAACTTCCAAATATTGCGCTTAACCGCTTCAATTTTAGAGGTTATCATCAATTGATCTCCCGGCACCACCGGACGCTTGAACCGCGCTTTATCGACACCGGCAAAGAGGTATAACTTACCGTCTGTCGCCTTTTGGTTACTCGTAATAAAACCCAAAATTCCCGACGCCTGCGCCATAGCCTCTATAATCATCACGCCCGGAAATATAGGTGCTCCTGGGAAGTGACCATTAAAAATGTCTTCACTGATACTAATATTTTTAAAGGCCAAGATACTCTCACCAGGCTCAACTTCTAGCACTCGATCGATCAGCAAGAATGGATGACGGTGCGGTAACAGATCCATAATTTCATTGACGTTCAATATCGACTCTTTTGGCATTCGATTCTAATAGACCTCTATGACTTCTTTTCAAGTTTTTTTAAGCGACGCGCCATGACGTCCAGCTGACCAAAGCGCAGTGCATTTTTCTTCCAGGCCAAACTGGGTGCCGTCGGTATCATGCCCGACGAGTACGACCCTGGCTCTGTGATATTTTTTGTTACCAGTGTCCGCACGGTCAAATGCACATTATCGCAAATGCTCAGATGCCCTATAGCACCGGATGCGCCGGCAAAAGTACAGTTGCGGCCGACGGTTGAGCTACCAGCAATAATAACGCCCGCAGCCATTGCCGTGCTATCACCAATAATGACATTGTGGGCGAGGTGGATATGGTTATCTAATATGACATTATCGCCAATAATCGTATCGTCAATGGCTCCTCGGTCAATAGCACAGCAGGCGCCAATTTCTACCTTATTTCCAATCACAACACCACCAATCTGGTGGATCTTATGCCATCCATCAGACTCTGCCGGCGCAAACCCAAAGCCGTCAGATCCTATCACTGTACCGCTGTGAACGCGTACCTGTGAACCAATAGTGACATCATGATAAATGGTGACATTTGGGCCAATACTGCAACCCTCACCAAGGATTGAGCGAGCGCCGACAAAACTGTTCGCAGCCAAACTACAGCCCGAACCGATTAGTACGCCAGCTTCGATCACCACGTTTGGGCCTATATAGGCATCACCCGCTATGACCGCTGCGGCATCAACAACGGCAGATGGGTGAACCCCCGACAGATGCCCCGGCGCGGTAGCAAACCACGCCGAGATCTTGGCATAGCCGGCATAGGGATTGGCTAGAACCAAGCAGTTTCCTGCATAACTTGCAGCCTGATCGGCGACGAGCATCACGGCTCCAGCCTGGCAGTCGACTAATTGGTCGAGATACTTGGCACTGGTCAAAAAAGATAAATCCCCGCCGGTGGCTGCTGACAGACTACTGAGACCGGTTATTCTTGCCTCAGGGTTACCACGCAACTCAGCTTCGAGGTACTTGGCGATTTCACCCAGAGAATAATCCCGTTTCATTACAACCAATTAATCAGTTTTTTGATTTAAACGGTCTGCAACCTTCGCCGTTATATTACTTTCTGGGCTGCTCATCATCACTGACTCGGCACGTAAAAGAATAGTCACACCCTCTTCTTTGATTACTTCCTGAAGAGCTTCCTGAGCCTTTGGGCCGAGTTGCTGCATAATTCTTTGCTGTAATTGCTTTTGCTCACCTTGAATCTTGCGCCCCGCCAGTTCTGCATCGGCTTTGGCGTATTCCATCTTTTTCTGGTGTTCAGCGGCCTGTTCTTGAGACCAAGTTAGTCGCTTACTTTCGGCTTCTTTCGCTAGCGCCTGAAGGTCCGCGGCTGAACCTTCATATTTCGCTTTCAAAGCAACAAAATCAGCACTCTGCTCTGCCTGCGTCAAACTCTCCTGAGCGGCCTTGGAACCAAATATTGCTCGTGCTATGTCAACCACAGCAATCTTCTCCACGGCGACAGCGCTAACCGGCGCAACCACAAACAAACTAGCCAAAACTACTACTAAAAGTGCTTTCATATTACCCACAATACATCTCCTAACCATTTATTAAAATTGATTTCCCAACGAAAACTGAAACACTTCGGTCTCATCAAAGTCGTTTGAATTTAAAGGTTTGGCAATACTAAACGTAATAGGACCAAACCCACTTAACCACGTCGCTCCTAGGCCTACGGAATAACGCAACTCTCCGGCATCAGGTTTGAAACAATTTACCTGAGTTTCTCCACACTTGGTGTTGAATATATTACCCACATCAAGAAACAGACTCGACTGCACAGACCGCTGATCCTTCAAAAAAGGTAGCGGGAAAAGCACTTCAGCACCCATTTCAACCTGAACATTTCCACCGATTGGGTCTGGATCATCATAGTATACGAGGCCAGATGGCGGCGTATCCTGAGGCCCCAAGGTGTTTTTCTTGAAGCCGCGCACCGAGCCGAAGCCGCCGCCGTAGAAGTTCTTGAAGAATGGCATGGTAGTGGTTCCACCATAACTGTCTCCATAACCTAAATCGGCTCTTAACTTAAGCGTTAGAGGCCCATAGAGTCCACGTAAATGCTGTGCTTTATAGGTTATCTTATAGTATTCCAGACCAGAACCAGGCACAGCCAAGTCGGCACTGAAGCGCTGCATGCTGCCTCGAGTCGCAAAAACCCCTCGATTGAGCGTCGACTGGACCCAGTTCACGTTAGCGCTTACAACATCAAAGTCGGTGCCATTATCAGTAACAAATTCCGAGATTTCCTTAGAATCATAGGTCCCTGAAGAAATTGCTAAGTTTTCATAGGTAAAGCCAAAGCCAATACGCTGGATGTCAGATACAGGATAACTCCAGTTGACGGAGGCACCATAGGTGTCCGTCGAGAAACTTGAGACGTTAAACTCACCATAGTCTGTTTCACGAGCAAAAAGACTATAGCCAACACTAACACCATCAACGGTAAAGTAAGGCTCGGTGTAGCTGAAATTAATAGAAGTCTGGTATTTACTCTTGTTTAGCCCCACACCAACTTGCTTACCGGTACCGAAAAAATTATTTTCGCTGAGATTACCACCTAAAATAAGGCCATAACCCTGAGAATAACCAACACTAGCACCTACTGAGCCCGATGGCTGCTCTTCAACGCTGTAGATAACATCAAGTAGATCATTGGTACCAGCAACCGGAATATTCTCAACTTGGACTTCTTTGAAAAACCCAAGCCGCTCCAGCATAACTTTAGACGACTCAATCAACGCATTATTAGCGGATCCACCCTCCATCTGACGCATCTCACGTCGCAGAACACTATCGGCTGTTTTCGTATTACCACGAAACTCGATACGGCGGACATAGGCGCGCATGCCAGGCTTCACCACAAAGGTAATCTTGGCAGTTTTGTCCTCTTCGTTTAACTCTGGGTACCCCTCAACTTCGGCAAAGGTATAGCCTTCGTTACCCAATCGGCGGGTAATGAATTCACTGCTGGTAGTCATTAATGTCTGTGAAAACGTGCTGTCCTTACTTAACAGCACCAGCGCCCTGATTTGCGGTTCGGGAATCTTAAGTTCTCCGGATAGCTCGATGCCGCTGACCTTAAATATATCCCCTTCATTGATATTAATGGTGATGTAGACAGATTCTTTATTTGGGCTGACTGATACCTGAGTGCTCAGTACAGAAAACTGTAAGTAGCCGCGATCTAGATACCAGCTTTCGAGGGTTTCTATATCCCCGGACAACTTTTCTCGAGCATATTTATCATTGCTGGAAATCCAGGACAGCCAACCGGTTGAGTTTTGCTCAAACTCGTCGAGCAGCGTCTCTTCGGAAAAATCGCTGTTACCAACAATGTTGATGTGTCGGATTTTTGCCACATCGCCTTCATCAATATCTATATTGACCGCAACGCGATTACGGGGAAGCTGCTTAACCTCTGTCTTGACCAGTGCCCCATAACGACCCTGAGACACATATTGACGCTGTAATTCCTGCACCATGCCCTCTAAAATGACCTGACGGAATATTTGACCCTCGGCCAGTCCATTGTCACGCAGAGCATCAATAAGCTGTTCGGTCTCAATGGCTTTGTTGCCCTCAAGGTTAATCTCTGTCACAGCCGGTCGTTCCGCCAAACCGACCACCAATACTCCATTTTCTCGAACCATCACCACATCAGAGAAATATCCGGTTCGAAATAATGACCTGGTAGCCTCACGCACCAAAGGTTCATCGATCAGGTCGCCAACACTGACTGGCAGCGCCGCAAACACCGTTCCCGCAGAGACCCGCTGCAGACCTTCAATACGAATATCATCTACTTGGAAGACTTCCGCAGAAACCGAGAATGTGACCAAATAGAGGGCTAGGAAAAGACCATTTAACAGTCGTGTCATGTGATTAATTAAATCCGATTGTTAGTTATTATAGTTAGCGGCTCAAAATGGCCGCATGATGTCATTATAGGTCGCAAATAGCATCAACCCTATCAACATAGTAAAACCCGCTTGATAACCTATTTTCTGGAAGCTATCCGACACAGGCGACCCTTTTATAATCTCGATTATGTAATACATGAGATGTCCGCCATCCAAAACCGGAATAGGCAACAAATTCATTACGCCGAGCATTATACTGAGAATAGCGACAAAGCGAATAAAATTGTCAATTCCCGATCTCCCTGCATCACCAGCAACCTTAGCGATCGTGATTATCCCGCTGACATTTTTAGGGCTCAGGTCCCCAGTAACCAGCTTGACGATGGACTTGAGTACAAAAATGCTACTAGTCCATGTCTCATTAATACTCCGCGGTATGGCCGTGATGACATTATAATCAACGTCTCGCATCACCTCTGGGGGAAACTTACCTGTCCGTGCTAGCTGCACGCCAAGTTGACCGACCATCTTGCCGTTCCGCTCTACCGATTCTGGGATGGCTTCGACGTTAATACGCGCCTGTTCACGCTGTATCTCTAAACGAACAACACTGCCTGCACTGCTCGCGACAGTTTCAATGAAACGGCCAACGTCTTCGATAGTCTCGCCGTTGATAGCTATTAACTGGTCGTCGGCGCGCAAGCCCGCTTTATAGCCTGAGCCATCGTCAGATACCGCAGCCAGAGTCAATGACTCTAATTCATAGGGCGGACTAATACCTAGATCTCGCAGTGGCATTGGCTCCTCTGACTCCCGCAACCAACTTACGACATTAACAGGTAACGCGCGCTGAACGGAGGATGCATTGTCATTAATAGTAAATGGAATATCGCCACTGGTACCGACGTAATTGAAAAGCTGCCGCGACAATCCACCCCAAGAAGCTATTGGCATACCCTCAAGTGCAACAATTTCCATTCCAGACTTAAAGCCCGCCTGTTCCGCCAACGAACCTATTTTTACCTCGCCAACAATCGGCGCTAGCTGCCTCTCTCCTGACAAAAATACCAGCCAAAAGGCCACTGCCGCAAACAAAAAGTTAGCCAGGGGCCCTGCGGCAACAATCGCCATGCGCTGCCACACCGTTTTGGTGTTAAAGGCTCGGGGTCTATCGCTTTCAGAGACATCACCTTCGCGCTCATCAAGCATTTTCACGTAACCGCCTAAAGGCAACAACGCCAGTACAAATTCAGTATCCTGACTGTCGCGCCACCGCAGCAGCGGCGTGCCGAAACCAATCGAAAAACGCTCCACTTTGACGCCGCAGCGGCGCGCCACCCAAAAATGCCCAAACTCATGGATGGTGACCAATACGCCCAGAGCAAGAAAGGTATAAAAAAGTGTCTGCAGTAGCGCCATCAGTTATTGTCCAACTCCGGTTATGTATGCCCGACTAAACACCCTAGCCCTAGCATCTGAGTCTTGGACTGCGTCAAGCGACTCTGGTTCAGTGAATACTAGACTGGATAGGGTTTCTTTTACGACATCGGCTATCTGCGTAAAGCCGATACGTTGCTCTAAAAAGGCCTCAACTGCAACCTCATTGGCCGCATTAAGAATAGTCGGCGCATCCCCCGCCGTTCGAGCTGCGTCAAAAGCTAGTTGCAAACAGGGGAAACTTTGCAAATCAGCTTGTTCAAAATCTAGCCTAGCCACATCAAACAGGTTTAAGTCTGCCACGCCTGAATCGATTCTATTAGGCCATGCCAGAGCATGGGCTATTGGTGTTCGCATATCTGGATTGCCAAGCTGAGCGAGCACAGACCCATCAACATACTGGACTAACGAATGAATAATGCTCTGCGGATGCACTACCACCTCAATCTGTTCCGGACCCACCGAGAAAAGCCAACAGGCCTCAATGACCTCAAGACCTTTATTCATCAAAGATGCGGAGTCAACGGAGATCTTTCGCCCCATCTTCCACTTTGGGTGCGCGCAGGCTTGATCGGGTGTCACCGCGACCATCTGATCCGCGCTCCAGCCGCGGAAAGGACCACCAGAAGCGGACAATAATAACTTTTTGATACCAGATGATGATGCCTGCTGATAATTCGGCGGCAAACATTGAAAAATAGCATTGTGCTCACTGTCAATTGGTAGCAGCACCGACCCCGATTCCGCCACGGCCTGCATAAAAAGCCCCCCTGCCATTACCAGGGCCTCCTTGTTGGCCAGCAGGATTTTCTTACCAGCCTTAACCGCAGCCAATGTGGGCAAAAGTCCAGCGGCACCTACAATGGCCGCCATAACAGTATCCACGCCAGCCGCGCCAGCGACCTCGCAGAGCGCCTCTAAACCCCAGATTACCTGTGTTTCTGAGCCAGCCTCAGCTAACAGCGCCTGTAGCTCAGTCGCCGATACAGCGTCATTCACTACGGCATATTTAGGACGATGCTGCTTGCACTGGCTTGCCAGCTTAGGAATCTGACGGTGACCCGAAAGAGCATAGACGGTATATTTATCGGGGTGACGGCTTATGACGTCTAACGTGCTTACGCCGATTGAACCGGTTGCGCCGAGCAGCGTAATAGACTGCAAGGTCAGAAGGGCCTGGTAAGGGAAAGCAGCAAACTGAATAGTGGCAGGGCCGCCATAATTCCGTCAATACGATCGAGGACGCCACCATGGCCTGGCAATAGCTGACTACTGTCTTTGACGCCGCTATGGCGCTTTACCATGCTCTCGAACAGATCACCCAGCACAGAGTAGAGTGCCACAGGAATAACCAGAATGAAAAGGCTAACAGGCGTCGCAATATCAGGTAGTACCCAAAGCAATCCAGTAATAAGTACAAATTGTAGTAATAACCCGCCAGCGAAGCCCTCCCAGGTTTTACCTGGGCTGACTAGCGGCGCTAATTTATGCTTTCCAGCCAGTGTCCCGACAAAATAGCCTCCGACATCAGCCAATACGACAATCACGATTGCCAGTAGCAGTAACCATTGGCCCGACACATTATGTAAAATAGCAGCGACCGCAACCCAGGTAAATGTCAGCACCAGGATACCCAAGGCCCCCAACATATAGCGGCTGGACCATAAGATCGCGCTAGAGGGATACCCTTGAACCCAGAGAAAGATAATAGCCCAAAGAGCCACAGCCACCAGAGAGACCTGTTGAGCCCGTTGGTGATCAAAACTATCAAACAGGCCCAACCAAACGCCAACCATAGCTTGGGAGAGCACCAGCAAACTCAAAAATAATGTCTTCCCGAAGACGGAGGTAACTTTCATCAAGTTACTCCACTCCCAACCTGCGACAAGAACCATCACCCCGATTACTAGGGAGAAGTCCACTGCAGAAAGGTTCAGCAGAAGAGCAAAAAAGATGGCTGCCATAACGACCGCGGTGATCACGCGCTGCTTAAACATCGGCGTTCTCACCAGCATCAGCAATATCGCGCATACCGAAACGGCGCTGACGACGATGATACTCGTCAATGGCAACATTTAATGCATTGCCATCAAAATCTGGCCAGTAGCATTCGGTGAAATATAGCTCCGTATAAGCCATCTGCCAGAGCAGAAAATTACTGAGCCGCTTGTCCCCCGCCGTGCGGATACATAAATCAGGGTCAGGGATACCGTCTTTCTGCATGTATTGATCAAACAGCTCTTCACTGATATCCGTCGGGCGCAAGCGACCCGTCTGGACCTCAAGAGCTAGCAGCTTCGCGGTATTGGCCACATCCCAACGGCCGCCGTAGTCAACGCACAGATAGAGCGCCAATTTGCCGGATGCGGTGGCAGTTTCGGCGTCACGAATGATACGTTTCAGACGATCACTAAACTGGCTGCGATTACCAATAACTTTGAGGCAGACCCCATCATCTCGAAGCGCCTTGGTTTCTTTTTTCAAATAGGAGGAAAACAGTGACATCAGGCCACGCACCTCTAAATTAGGACGGTTCCAATTTTCACTACTGAAGGCAAAGAGCGTTAACGCCTCTACACCCTTTTCTTTGGCCGCCCTAAGAACATCGCGAATCCGCTCCACGCCGGCTTCATGTCCTGCAATACCGCTCAGTCCACGCTCTTTAGCCCAACGATTATTTCCGTCCATGATGAGCGCCACATGTTTCAGCGGGTGCGGGTTGTGCGTATGAATAGGCTCGACCATGGTATTGAGCGGAGATTAAATCTCCATCAAATCCTTTTCTTTTGCCGCCAGAGTCTCTTCGACACGGGCAATAGCGCGATCTGTAATTTTCTGCACATCGTCCTGAGCTTTGCGCTCCTCATCCTCACTGATGGCTTTCTCTTTGAGCAGATCTTTGATATCCGAGAGAACATCACGGCGCACATTGCGTATCGCAATACGCGCACCTTCGGCCTCACTTTTCGCCTGCTTACCATAAACTTTTCGAGTCTCCTCAGTCAAAGCCGGCAGCGGTATCCGAATTACCGTTCCTGCACTGGAGGGGTTTAATCCCAAATGAGACTTCATAATAGCTTTCTCGAGAGCTGGAACCAGAAATTTCTCCCACGGCGTTACTGTGAGCGTTCTGGAGTCCTCAATAACGATTGAAGCTGCCTGTGCAATCGGCGTGTCGATTCCGTAATAGTCCACAGAGATGCCATCTAAAAGGCTTGGATGCGCGCGCCCGGTCCGGATCCGATTAAATGCAACAGCCAATGAATCCACTGCTTTGCCCATGCGAATCTCTGCGTCCTGTTTTAATTCATCAATCATATAACGATCCTTTTAACCCTCTTCGATCAACGTTCCTTCATCGCCGCCAACAACTAAGTTTAGCAACGCTCCCTGCTTTGACATGCGGAACACTCTGAGCGGCATATTATGCTCCCGGCACAGACAGATGGCGGTGAGGTCCATAACACCTAGTTTCTTATCCAGCACCTGATCATAGGTCAGATTGGAAAACAGCTCTGCACTAGGATCTAGCATAGGATCAGCGGAGTACACCCCATCAACCTTAGTCGCCTTGAGTACCACATCAGCATTTATTTCAATGCCACGCAGACAGGCGGCAGAGTCTGTAGTAAAAAATGGGTTACCGGTGCCGGCCGCAAAAATAACGACCTCGCCATCTTTCAAATAACGAATGGCTCGCCTACGGTCATAGTGTTCAACAACCCCACTCATAGGGATGGCCGACATAACATTGGACGAGATATTGGTCCGCTCAAGCGCATCGCGCATCGCAAGGGCATTCATCACCGTCGCCAGCATGCCCATATGATCGCCAGTAACACGATCCATCCCCGCTGCGTTCAGTGCGGCCCCACGAAACAAGTTGCCGCCGCCGATCACCAGACCAACCTGAACACCTATGCCAACCAACTGGCCTATCTCTAAAGCCATTCTATCCAAGACCTTGGGATCAATACCAAAGCCCTCGTCTCCCATCAGCTGTTCACCACTGAGTTTGAGAAGGATACGTTTGTACTTTTTCTCTTTACCGGTGGTCGGCATATCGGCTCCTAATGTCGTTTACTCGTTAGAACTGGCTAGCTGTGCCGCAACTTCAGCGGCGAAATCAACTTCTTCAACCTCAATTCCTTCGCCCACTTCAAAGCGCACAAAAGATAACACCTGAGCACCGCCTGCAGCAACCAATTTACCGACCGTTGTCTCGGGATCTTTAACAAATGGCTGATCAATCAGACTGCTCTCCTTTAAGAACTTGTTGACGCGGCCATCAACCATCTTCGCCACTATTTCTGCCGGCTTGCCACTATCCAGCGCCTGAGCAGTATAAATCGCTCTCTCAGCTTCAATAGCCTCTGCAGGCATCTGATCCGAGCTGACTACTGCAGGATTAACCGCTGCAACGTGCATAGCCACGTCTTTTGCCAAATCTTCAGTGCCGCCTGTCAGACCAACAATCACGGCAATGCGGTTATTGCTGTGGACATAACCACCCACTACCGGCGCGTCAATAGAAGCTGCACGCCTAGCAGAAATATTCTCACCAATTTTTTGCACTAGCGATTCTCGGGCAGATTCAAGCTCACCAGCCATTAAGGCAGGAATATCTGTTTGCTTATTGGCGAAGGCTTGACTGAGTACATTACTGACGAATCCTTTAAATCCCTCGTCGCGTGCCGCAAAATCAGTTTCGCTGTTAACCTCTAAGACTACGCCATAATTACCTTCGACTTTGACCGAAACAAGGCCATCTGCAGCGGTCCGACCCGCCTTCTTGGCTGCTTTCATACCGCTCGACTTACGCAGCTCCTCAATGGCCTTATCTACATCAGCACCGGACTCAACCAGCGCTTTTTTACATTCCATCATGCCTAGACCTGTGCGGTCGCGAAGCTCTTTAACTAAAGATGCCGTTACCTGTGACATTATATTCCTCTCTTAATCCATAAATTCAGTTGGAAAAAAGGGGGCTATGGCCCCCTTTGTTCGTACTACTTATTTTGTCGATTACTCAGCTGAGGCCTGAGAGGCTTCAGCTACAGGAGCAGCCTCTGCCGCCGCTGCTGTATCACCGGCTGCTACCACTACTTCAATAACCGGCTCGGACTGCTCAGCCGCTGGCGCTTCAGTAGCCGCAACTGCAACCTCCTCAACGAACTCATCTTTCTTATTAATCGTCGCAGCCTGAGCTTTACCCTCAAGCACCGAGTCAGCAACAGATGCGGCGTATAGCTTGATCGCACGAATTGAGTCGTCATTGCCAGGGATAATGAAGTCAATACCATCGGGGTTGCTATTAGTGTCAACGATGCCGACGACTGGAATACCCAGCTTGTTGGCTTCATTAATCGCAATTCTCTCGTGGTCCACATCAACGACGAAAAGGATATCAGGCAGCCCGTTCATGTCCTTGATTCCACCAATGGAGTTCTCAAGCTTGATTTTCATGCGCGTGCGCGTTAGAACTTCTTTCTTACCTAACTTATCAAACGTGCCGTCAGCTTCCTGCGTTTCCAAATCACGGAAACGACGAATAGAGGCGCGGATAGTCTTGTAGTTAGTAAGCATACCACCCAACCAGCGATGGCTGACATAGGGCATACCGCAGCGCTCTGCTTGCTCTTTGATGATTTTTTGTGCAGCACGCTTTGTGCCGACAAAAAGAATTTGATTACCTTTCGCTGCTTCAACACGCAGAATTTCCAATGCTTCGTTGAAGGCTGGCACAGTGTGCTCAAGGTTGATGACATGGACTTTGTTACGTGAGCCAAATATAAACTTGCTCATCTTGGGGTTCCAGAAGCGGGTTTGGTGGCCGAAATGGACACCAGCCTGCAACATATCGCGCATACTGACAATAGACATAAGATTTCCTCTTGGGGTTAGGCCTCCACATCCCCCAATGATCAACCAGTTAAGCTTGTAAATTAGACGCTTAAGAGGCACCCAGACCATCGTGTCGGAATGTGTGTGTCGTTTAGTTTTAAAAACCACTGCAAGGACATCCCTACAGCGGCGCGCTTTATACCATAATCAAACCATCACTTAAAGAAAAACCGTACACAAACATTACCCGGCTTGTTAGGTCGTAGGCCAATGGTGGCGTCCTTTATGACCAAAATCTCAGTATAGCCAACTAAATGTCACACAAGCTCTCCCGTATCGTCTGATAGATGGGTACAATGCACGTAAATGTAATTCCTCAGGAAT